>Ga0066388_100002330_pt1 | contig 11522 bp, 7 predicted proteins | sample PanSoiMetaGPlot6_FD_64539 | JGI IMG/M metagenome (GOLD analysis project Ga0066388, IMG submission 64539) | Tropical forest soil microbial communities from Panama analyzed to predict greenhouse gas emissions - Panama Soil - Plot 6 (Hybrid Assembly) | ecosystem: Environmental > Terrestrial > Soil... | reverse complement strand
GTCAGGCTGAAAAACCAGCCGGCCGCTGGCAATTTGCTGCGGGCAAAAGCCGCATCGATAAAGCCTAAGGACAGGCCGAACAACACGCAAGCCAACAGATAGTTTTGGTAATAGCCGAGAAAGCCGATCTCGCACGAAAGCACACGCATGATCGTCACGGCCAGCAGTGAAGAGAGCGCTGAAAGAAATAGAAAGCGTCGATTCACTGCAGAGCCTCTTTGGCTGGGCGTGAGGGACATTGAGACAGGAAAAAGGCAAGCAAGGCGACCGCATAACAGATGGCGCCGGCCCAGAATGCCGAGGAGATTCCCGACGCCAGAGCAATGGCAACAGCGGCAACTGATGCGCAGACCGATGCCGCTCCGTTAATCCCCCACAACCAGGGCCCGAAACGAGGCGACTGGCGGTGGGCAGCCTGCATGCCCAGTGGGAATGCCATACCCATAAAGAAGCCCAGCGGAAACAGAGCGGCAACGGCGATCACTATGCGCAGCCAGGTCGGCGCTGGGCGGAATGCCTCAGTCGCCCAGGGAGTCACCAGTCCGAAGAGAATTAGCACGATCAGCAGCATCGACAGGCGCACGACCGGAGAGCCGGCCGGTCCGGATTTGACCGCCGCAGCAGTAGACAGGCTGCCGAGGCTGCTCGAGACCAGCAGGGTAAAGAGAACCACCGACAGGCTGTAGATCGGATGGCCAAGAAAGATAATCAAGCGCTGCATCTGCGAGATTTCGATAAACATGAAGCCCAGCCCAATAGCGCCGAAGTAACAAAGCAAAGCACCGGCGCCTGTGATCGGGTTCCGTCCGGCCGTCAACCAGAGCGGCACCAGGATGCAAGCCACGGTGAGCACGACCACCGTTATCAGCAAAGTGCCGAGCAGAACGACTGCCTTGACATTGATCGACATGACGCCCTGCTCCCAGAATTCGCGTTGGAAGATATCGCGCAGTCTCAACAATTGAAAGAAGTAGGGGCTGTCGTCGGTCGGCGCCGTCAGGTTTAGCGGATACTCCCCAATGAACTTCCGGTTGTCGGCAGAGGCGATCTCCGCATAGGTAGGATCGAGCGTGCTCTTGGGCATGAGAACCAGGTCGAATTTCAGCGTGCGGGCAACGTCGTCGACAACCCAAATATCCTTCTCGGAGAATGGCTCTCTGCTGACCAGAATCGTGCCGACTCCATCCGGCCAGAGCTCGCTGGATTGCGGTTTCACGTTGCCGACGATCATTATGTGCCGGCGAGGGTCTTGAACGCCGCAAGACTTGAGAGCTGCGACTGCCAGCGACGTTAACCGGTATATTTCGCCGGGGCGTGCCCGGTAATACCAGCGAGAAAACGTCAGGACGCCGTGCGGCTTCAAATGGTCGAGGAAAATCTTCCACGCCTCCACAGTATATAGCGAGTTTTCGGTCAGTGCGAAGGCACCGGCAGCAGTGGCAGCAGACGTGTCGATCAGCGAAACTTGAATGATGTCGAACCGGTCCTTGACCCTGGCAATGTAGCTGACAGCCTCATCGTTGACGAAGGTCACCTTTGGTTCTTTGTCGAGGCGACCGGTGAAGTCGGCAAAAACGTGGTTAATGATATCGAGAATGGTCTGATTGATCTCCACGCCAGTGACGGACTTCTGCTCGAAGACAAGCGATGACACTATATCCCGGCCACCGCCCACACCGACGACCAATACATCGGCATCGCCGCGCAGGAAGTGAGCCATGTTCGTGACGTCGTATCGCAGATAGGCAACGTCGTCAGCTTTGCCGCGGTAATACTCAATCGGCGTGAAGGCAGCGGAGTCGATGCTGAGAATCATTTGGCTGACATTTTTGTCCTGCGGGAAAGTTGGAGAAATGCCCCATGTCCACGGTCTGTGCTGCGCGAACGGGTTGGCGAAGACGCGCAACCGCGAGAAGGAGTTCCACTTCTCGTAAATCGCCGGCGGCTCGACGCCTACCTTCACGCGAGCAAATTGCAGGAGCGGCTTGCCCATCCCTGCCAATCCCCAGTGAATGAGGGCAAATACAGCGAGGGTGATGATCGATATGGTGATTCTCCGCCGGGAACCTGTGAACTCAGATTCTCTTGCAAACAAGTAAGCTCCGAAAGCAGCTATCAACCCGATAACGATTACCGCCGTCGCCCCGTCGACGATGTTGAGAAGAATAACGAAAACTATGCAGCCGCAGGCCGCACCGGCCAGATCAGCCGCATAGAGCTTGCCGATTTGCAGAGGGAATCTGGTAAGGGCGATACACGTACAGACCCCGCTGAACACGAAGGGCACGGAAATCACGGCGTAAGTCAGCCCGACCGACAGCAGTCCCAACAAGGTCAGATCTGGCGTGAAAGGGATGATCAGGTGCGCCACAAAACTGAGCACGCTGGTGATTCCAAACCACAAGGCGCTTTGCGCCAATTGCGTCTTGGCACGCTCTTGCGAGAAATAGGCTGGCCGTAGGTACACCAGCAGCGCACCTACGGTCATGCCGAACATGGTGATGGAGATGGCAACAAAGGCGAAGTGATACCACATTGTGATGCTGAAGATCCGCGTCAGGTGGATCTCATACATGAGGGTGGCAAGAGTGACCATGAACAAGCCGGCGTAGGTATGCTTGCTAGCTGGGTTGGTCGAGCTCATTGACTTTCTATCCCCCGCCGGGCACCAAACACCAAAGCAGCCTCAGTGCCGCTGAGCTTCCTGCCGGCCGCCGCTGAGCGCCTGCCAGGCATCTTGGGATCCGCCTGCAGATATTTCCCTCGATAGATCAGAGGTTTGAGGACCGGTCATGTCCTCAGCCTCAGCCGGGGAGGAGCTTTCCTGTCCAGGCTCGTAAATCGACAGAAACACACTAAAATCGCGCCCGGGAGCCAATTGGTTGCTGCCTACTTGTTCCGCATTGAGGCTGAGCCAGGTGCGAACTTGATCCATTCGGCACAGTTCAGTATCCATGTACTTCAGATCCTTAAGCAGGGTTTCGTTGGTGAAGTCGCGCCGCCTGACACTGTGATAGCGGTCAACCAGCCAGATTCGCCCGCCTCGCGCCAGAGCCGCTCGCATCTCCTCGATTAGCGCTTGCAGATTGCTCGGATCGCGCAGGCGACTGAGCATGCCGTCCCAGCGGTTGAACTTGATCGGTTTGATGTCCGGGAAAGTTACCACCTCTATGTCTTCAGGCAGATAAAAATTGATCGCGGGGACGATGATCGGCCACGATATAACGACTAAATCCTTCTGTCTATCGAAATCCCGGTTGATCTTGGCAATGATTGCCGGGGCGCCAGTTTCCGGCTCGGAAGCAAGAAAAGTCAACGCCGGGATCCAGATGGGCATCCAGACAGCCACCGGCACCAGAAGACGAACCAGCCGCGGCGATTGCCCTAACAGCTCATGGCAGGTCGTCAGGAACACAATGATCATAAGCGGCGCAAACGGGGTTAGATAACGGTCGCGCATTGCCGGCTCGACCAGGCTGACCAGCAACCCTGCCCCGTAGCCGCAAACGACGACGGCCTTCCAGAAACGCCCATCGAAAGTTTGGGTCTGCAACGTGCGCGGACAAAAGAGCACAAACAGCACCAGCACGCTGGAAATTAGGAGGGCCAGTTGGTCGAGCGGCTGGAGAGTGTAATAGTTTCCCACCAGAATGAACGAGGCCATGTGAGTGAAAAGGAACGACGGCAGCGGCGGCATGTCCCATACGTCCAACACATGCGTAAACTGGTAGATGAGGATGGGAGTCCAGGGGAGGAACGCGACGACAGAGACGGCCACACCGGCAAGCCAATGCTTGACGTTGTCGAGGTTGAACCATCGTCTCCACAGCCCAATTGCCAGCAGGCAGGTCTGCCCGATCGGGACAAAGGCACCCCAGTAATGGGAATAAACCAGAGCGGCAGTCGAGACACCGTACAATACAGGCCACAAAATGCTCCGTCGCCTGGTCAATACTTCCATGCAGGTCCAGGTTGAAATCAGTGCCAAAATGCTTATCAACGAGTACGAGCGCACCAGGGTGCCGTAACGCACGAGCGGAGGGCAGAGGGCAAGGAGAATCGCCACTTGCAAAGACAGCTCCTGGCTCAAAAACCTCCGGCATATCCAGTATGAGATGGGCACCTGCATGGTGCCCATCACAAGCGCAAAGAGCTTGACTGCCAGGTCGCTGTGCCCGACGGGCTCGGCATAGAGCCGGAGCAGCACATACAGCAGGGGAGCATTGCCGTCTTCTTTGAGGTGCTGGATCATATCCGCCCAGGAGCCCGTTACAGCAACGATTACTCCGTTGGCCTCATCGGTCGTCAGTCCCGTCCAGGTAGCGGTAAGAGCTCTCACTACCAGGGCCAGGACAGTGACTGTCACGATATTGATGCCCAGGATGAGCTTTAGTCTGGTGGACTTCAATCAGCGCTCCTCGTCAGCCTTGAACACATTGTAGAGTAAGTAGGTACTATGGTTAGAGAAGATCGCATACCCGGCAAGGAAGCAGAGAATAGTGAGCAAGGAAGGCAACGAGCAATCCGACGCCGTCCCGGAAAGAGCCCGTGCGTCAGTGTGGCGCATCCTCACCTGTGTGCCCGTGTTGACGCTGGTTCTGCTCGTGTCAATCGACGCCCTGCTAAGGCTCTGTAACCCTGTGGACGCGCTTGGATTCAACAGCGTCGATTTGTGGCACCTGCCCACGCGCATCAATCTGTGCAGGCGCACTGACCCTGACGCCGCCCTCCTGGGCTCGTCGCTGCTCATGGTCCTGGGTCAGGGCGAAAAGGGCAAACACTACACGAGCGGCAACTTTCCGCCCTACCTGCAGGATTGTTTGAGCAAAGCGACCGGACAAAATACTACCTGCGTGAACCTGTGCTCCGGTCTGCAGATGCCGGCCGAAGGATACATGATCGCCGAGTCGATCGCAGATCAGCCGGCCCATCCCAGCGTGATTATCTGCGGGTTGGCGTTGCGCGACTTCATCGACGGTGACTTCACACGAGAATGGACTCTGACCAGCTTCCAGAGCGTCGCCCCGTTTGTACCCATAAACAGGGAAGTGCTCAGCTTGATGGGTAACGACAACGAAGCCGCCGAGCGCAGCAACGATTTCTTCCGGGAAATGAATAATCCCGCCGTCCAAGAGCTCATCGTCTGCCATTACTGGTTTCTCTATCGCGATCGGACCGGCTTGAAGTCTGTGCTTTCCGCATTCGCCAAAGACTGGCTGGAGTATCTGCCCCTGGACCAATCATTCGTTCGACTCGGTCCTGACCACCAATTCCGTCCTCAGCGCTTCGGCTATTTGTGGGAGACATGGGTGCCGCGCCGGGCGGAGAAATTCACGGAAGCGATCTATCAGACACATCCCGAAGATGTTTACCGTTTCGAATTTGCCCGCCAGGCATCAATTTATGCTCGCGGCAGCGAGATGACGAGAACGGTGCAGATACGATACATGGACGGGCTGATTGCGCTCTGCCGGGCCAGGGGTATCAAGCTGATCATCATAAACATGCCGCTCGGTCCGGCGGTTTCTGCGATTGTCCCCGCCGGGCTCAACGGAGCATACAGAGAATACATGCGTGCCGTAGCGGAGCAATACGGACTTGTTTATCTGGACCTGTTCGCAGATCCCGACTTCAAGGCCGATGCTTTCAAAGATGGTGTGCACCTCAATTTCAAGGGATGCCATCTGCTGGTCGATCGGCTTGTCAGCAACCTGAAAGATAAGCATCCTGATGTGCTGGCAGCCCTCTGCCGGCACGCCGCTTCCCGACAACGGGATCCTGAGCTGAAAGCACGACAGGAAGGGCCGTACACTGTGGAACACCTCTACGACTAGCAAAGGGACTTGTGAACACCGAGAAAGCAACCAACGACGCCGAACGCTCAGCAGCCGCGGAAGAGGGCACGACAACCGGCGCTGCCGCTCAGCCGCATTCTTCATGGTTGGCGCGAGCTCTTAACAAGCCACTCGCCCAGCCAGCACTGGAGTTGTTCCTGATCAGTTTGCTGGCGCTTTACTTCGAGCTGTTGATCATTCGCTGGTTGTCTTCGGAAGTCAGGATCTTCGCCTACTTCAAGAACATGCCTTTGATTGCCAGCTTGTTCGGGCTAGGCACCGGATTGGCGCTCACAGGCTCCAAGAGAGATTTCAGCAAATGGTTTCCGCCAGGGCTTTTGTTGATTACAGTCATCATCTCGTACGCGCAGTTACTGAATCTGGTGCACGTTACGTTTATCGACCCGCGGGAGCATTATCTTCTCGGGTGGTTCAACGAGTCAGCCGGAAAGTTTCTCTGGGGGCTGGCCGTGCTCGTCGGTGTCTTCTACTTGATTGTGCTTCCTTTCTTGAGTCTGGGACAGCGCCTCGGGCGCCTGCTCGATCAATTCGAGCCGCTTGTGGCATACAGCATCAATGTGGCCGGCAGTCTGGCTGGAATAGCCTTGTTCTCGCTGGTAGGTTACCTGTCCTGGAAGCCGCATCAATGGCTGATATTGGGCGTGATACCAGCGGTATGGTTCTTCCGGAAGTCCTGGCAAATTGTTCTATTGGCTCTGACCGTCGTAGTGGCGTGCGTCACGGTGCAGCCGCAAGTGCTCTGGTCCCCGTATTACCGCATTCACCTCGAGGACTGGTGGATAGGGGCGGATGGAAAATATCCCGAGTTCAAATACGGGACCAACATCAATGTCAATCACGACTTCCTCGAGGGTGCCTGGGACAACCGAGAGGAAGTGCTGGCAAAGCTTTCTACCGCTCAGCGCCAGCAGACATATGAGCACTACACGGCACTATACAAGCTAATCGGCGATAAACCCAGGGACATCCTTGTTTTGGCCGCCGGTGCCGGTAACGACGTGGCCATGGCGCTCCGTCATGGAGCACGCAGCGTGGATGCCGTAGAAATCGACCCGGTGATCATGAACCTGGGCAAGCAGTTGAATATTGAAAGACCGTACAGCGATCCCAGGGTAGGCCTGATTGTTGATGATGGCCGAGCTTACCTGCGAAGGGCGGAGAGGAAATATGACTTGATTGAATTCGCGGCCCTCGACAGTCATTCTGCTTTTTCCTCGATGTCATCGATTCGGCTGGACAACTATGTTTATACGGTCGAAAGTTTCAAAGATGCCATAAAGCTGCTGAAGCCTGACGGGATCGTCAGTGTGGTCTTCTGCGCGCTGAGACCCTGGCAGGCAGCCAGGGTGTACAAGAATCTGGAAATTGCCGCCGGCTACACCCCGGCTGGGGTATGGACCCGCAACTTCCAGTCGGCAATCTTCTTTGTCGGGCCGGGCGTGAACACCATCAAATTTGCCGGCTCCGGATACGTGCCTTTCGAAAAATACACGTTCCAGTGGTACAACTCGCGGGATATTCCCAGTTGGCAAAGCATTACACCGAGCACCGATGACTGGCCATACTTGTTTCTGCGCAAGCGGGAAGTAACATTGACCTACGCCTCCGGCTTGCTTATTACGCTTCTTATCGGGTTTGCTTTGATTGGAAAAATTTTCGGACGGTTGGCAGCGCAGCCGACCGGCTTGACCATGCTCTTCCTGGGAGCCGGTTTCATGCTGGTGGAGGTCAAATGCGTGTCTCAGATGGGGCTGTTGCTCGGCACTACATGGCTGGTAAATTCGGTAACCATCGCGGCAGTCTTGCTGATGATTCTAGTTGCCAATCTGATTGTCATGCGCACAAAAGAGCCAAACCTGCACGTTTGCTATGTGGGCGTCATCATCTCGCTCTTGGTGGGATACTTCACGCCGCTGTCAGTGTTCCAATCATGGCCGTTGATCGAGCGGTCGGCTGCAGGCTCGCTTGTGCTGAGTTTGCCCATCATGTTTGCGGCACCGATATTCGCTGCTACGCTGAGGAAGGCTAACAGTCCCCATGCTGCTCTCGGCATGAATTTGCTCGGTAGCCTGATTGGCGGCCTGCTTGAATATGCTTCCATGGTGGTTGGATTATCAGCGCTCAGTCTGGTTGCCATAGCGCTCTACGGATTGGCCTGGCTCTTTACGTGCACCATGCCGGCGCAGGCGAAGCGGCCGGCTTGAGACCATTGGGCGGCCGGCCAATAAGGGCCTGAGAATCACTTGATTCCCAGGTCTTTCAAGATCCAATCGACCGCAGGCGCAAGGCTGTCGGCCACGTAGTCGGGCTCTACCGGCCATTGAAACTTGCCTTCGCGCACCGCCCGGCCCAATCCCGTCTGCACGAGCACGGCCTTGAGATTGGCGTTGCGCGCCAGATCGATATCGGTACTTTGATCACCGACCATGTATGCTCTGGTGGCATCCAGATCGGCGTGCTCGCAGTATGCTCTCTCAATCATTCCGGGCGCCGGTTTGCGGCACTGGCAGTGGATAGCGTATTGCTCGACTACTCCTTGAGGATGGTGAGGACAATAGTAGACTGCGTCGACTCGCGCCCCATCTTCAGCCAGCAAGCGAACCAGCCGCTCGTTGAGCTTTTTGACATGCTCCTCAGAAAAGAATCCTCTTGCAGGTCCGCTTTGATTGGTAACGACAACGCAGGCCACTTGCGCCCGATTGAGCATGGCCACCGATGCGGAGGCGTCCGGCAGCAGCACCAGATCGTCAACATTGAAGATATAGCCCAGCTCCTCATTCAAGGTACCGTCCCGATCGAGGAAGACAACAGGCCGCCGGCCGCGCGGCAGGCGGGCAAGTTTGCGATCAGCCAGCCGGCTTGATTCAACTGCATCGGCGGCTGGATGTTCGCTCATGTAGCCTGACTAGCCTCCGGTGCGGTAGCGATTTTGGGACGGACGAGCAGCGCAGATGCGCAGAGAATAACGCCGGGAATGTCCAATGTGGAAATGGTCGTCGTCCAACATGCGTGCTCCAAAATCAGTCCAGCCACCATGCCAATAAATAGCATACCGAGCATGGTCCTCTGATCCGTTGCTTCATGAATACTACGTTCCAAAGCCGCCGCGACAAACAACGGCGGCAACAACGGCAGCGCTCCGGCAGCCAAGCATCTGAGCATCGGACTGGCTATCGACACGACGGCCTCATAGTTGAAGCAGTAGTCGCCTGCATAGGCCAGAAATACGAATATCCAGACAAGCCATGCCGGCCATCGAATTCCGCGGTCACCGAAAAGCGCAGGAAGAAAAGCGCAGCCGCTAACGAGCATGGCAGCGATTACAGCGGTCTGCCAGCCCGTTCCGTAATTAAAGCCCAGCGTCATGACGGTCTTTCCGGCAGCAGCCATGAAAGCAGCACCGAGAATCAACATTCGCAGACTCCGCCAATCGAACTGGAAAGGCGGCGCCGGCACGCTCGCGGTATCACCAGCGGTGTCAGTTCTCATAAGACCACGCAGCTGAATCAACATAGCTGCGATCATGAGCAGGAGACAAAAGAGATACGTTCGCGGCAGACCGGGAGCAGCCAGGAAGAGAAACGGCCAATCGTCCACGGTGGCAGGCACCTCACTGGACTCCTCCATGAGCATCTCGACATTCTCGAGTTGCTGTGGAACGAATGACTCGAGCAGAAGCGTGCTCAGCAGCGGGTTCTGCTCGCGCCCTGCAAACATGTAGCTGCGAAACGGCAACCGTACGATGGCGTCAAGCGAGCCGTATCCTTCTTTGAGGTTGCGGACCAGCTTCAAGACATACCACTGGCGGAAGGGTCTGAAAGAGAGAGCAGTGTAGCCCCGGGGGTTGAGTCGATCCCGAGCATCGAGAAACGACTCCGTAGTATATGTGAAATTATCCGGCCGCAAAAGTCCAAACGGCGAAAACAACGACTCGCTCTCGAGGCTGCCAAAGACAATTAGATCGTACTTCTTCCCTGGCTCTCTCAAGAACTGGCGCGGATTCCTGAGAATCCGGTGCACCCGCGGTGATTGAAAGGGCCGCAGCGGGTGCTGCTCGCCAAGGCGGAACATCCACGGCCGAGCGTCGACTGCGTCTATGTCGGCAGCACCGGCGCGCAATGCTTCGGCCGCCTCGTTACCGCTCCCGCCTGCCAGGATCAAGACGTGCTCGGGCTTTCTGACAACCAGGAACGGGGTCTTGAAATACTTGCTGGTATAGCCTTTCAGACTGTCGTTAGTTGTGCCGACGGCTAAGCACTGCCGGTCATCGAGGCGCGTGTCGATCACCAGCTCGTGCGGGACCCGATTGATAAAGACAGTGAAGCCAACCAGCTCTTGGCCGGCGACCAGAGCCCGGGTGACAATGTGACCCTCCGGCGCCCAGAAGCTCTGGAAATACGGGCGGTAGGCGCGCTCAGAGGCTGGCGAGTCGATGGCGGCAGCGCCTGGCTCCACGACCACATCAAAGGAAAGGGCACAGCCAACAGCTACGGCAAACGCCGCCATATTGAGCACGCCGCCACCGCACAGCAGCAGAAAAGCCGCCCCCAGCAGTCCGACAAGGACAACAGGAGGACTCATCGTCGACAGACAACAGAAGTACGCACCGAGACCAAGAATGGTCCCCGCCCACAGCCAGGCCAGTCCGCGATCGACACTCATTCCTGACAGCGCCGCTCCGATTGCCGATCCCAAAGGAACAAAGCAGCGCGCCACCAGCGCCAAAATGAAAAAGAGGAGCAGCGTCACAAATAGCTCGTACAAGAGGTAATTGCGCGGATGTGGCGGGTAAAGGAAGTAGGTGGAGCCGTCTTTGAGTGCGCCCAGATCTTGCCCGGTCAGGTGGACTACTGACAGCGCGGCCAGCATCGCCAAAAAGGCAAAAAACCAGCTCGATTCGGCAGCTCGGATTCTGCCCAGGCGGGAGTCAAGGCAACCAACGCCCAGCCCGAAAAGAGCGCACGCATAGACATAGTTCTGAAGGTAAGCAAGAATGCCGACCTCACAGGAAAGCACGCGCAGCAGCGTGAAAATCAGCAGCGCTGCTACCGACGAGAGCAGAAACAGCCGCTGCGGGCTAGAGAGATTGAGCCTGAGTGTCTGGGCGAAGCCGCTCACAGCCCCCAGTTGTCAACCCAACTCTTCGGAAGATCGATGCCGGCCTGTCTGGCTGCCAGCGACCACTGGCCCTGATGGATCGCCTCGTGTTGCGGTAAGAGGAAGAGATGCTCGAGAACCGACATCTTGGTCGACGCCCACTGAATCTGCTCCTTAAGCGGATCCTTATTGAAGGTTGCCAGGGTCTTGTAAAGAAATTCGTCCTGCTCTTTGAGATGCTCTTCCAGCCTGGAGAGCGATGTCTCCATGCTTGCATCCATGCGTTTTTTCGAAAAATCAGCCTTGCCAGACTCCAGAGCCTTTACGTAGCATTCTTCAACGTCGCCGATGTGCCGGAGATGCTTGCCCAGAGTGCCAAACTGAAGTTGAGGCGAATAGAGGAGGTTCTCTTCTGTCAAGCAGTGCAGGAAGTCAAACGTCAGCGAACGAGTAAACTGCCAGGTTTTCGCAAACTGTGCCAACCAGGGATTGGAGATCATCGGGCGCCTTCCTCCAGAAGGTCGAGCACGGAAGTTTCGATAATAATCATTTCAATCCGACCGGCTCATA
>Ga0066388_100002329_pt1 | contig 11522 bp, 12 predicted proteins | sample PanSoiMetaGPlot6_FD_64539 | JGI IMG/M metagenome (GOLD analysis project Ga0066388, IMG submission 64539) | Tropical forest soil microbial communities from Panama analyzed to predict greenhouse gas emissions - Panama Soil - Plot 6 (Hybrid Assembly) | ecosystem: Environmental > Terrestrial >... | reverse complement strand
ACGGCCGGCGCGGTGACCTGCTCGTTGACCGCCGCGATCATCCGCGCGGCGCGGATCGTCATGGTCTGTGGCGCAGGGGATTGCGCCCAGAACAGGAGCGCCGCTGCGACTGCGATCAGAATGCGATTCATCTCGGTTCTCCTGCGCATCCGCCAGCTGAGAATGTGGCATGTGGCATGTGGCATTCGGCCTGCACGTCATACCACCGCAGTGAGCGGCTTCAGCCCGCAATTCCCGCGTTCCACCTTCCGATTTCCAAATTGCGAGTGTCACTATAATCCGCCATGCCCATCGGAACCGCGGTTCACGCGCGCACGTTCGCTCTCGCCGAAAGCCTGAACTATCGCGAGTGGTCCGGCTACTACGCGGTCAGCGCCTACGAGGCACACCACGAGCACGAGTACAACGCGATTCGCAATGCCTCGGCGCTGATCGACGTCTCGCCGCTGTTCAAGTACGTCGTCCGCGGCCGCGATGCGCAGAAGCTGGTCGATCGCGTCATCACCCGCGACGCGACGAAACTCGCCGTCGGCCAGGTGTACTACACGCCGTGGTGCGACGAGCAGGGCAAGGTGATCGACGATGGCACGGTCACGAGACTGGCAGAGGACGCGTTCCGCTGGACCGCCGCCGATCCCAGCCTGCGCTGGTTCACGCAGAACGCAACCGGCCTCGACGTCACGATCGAGGATGTGTCGGAGCAGATCGCTGCGCTCGCGCTGCAGGGACCGACCTCGGGCCGGCTGCTCGACGCCGTCGCCGACGCCGACATCAGCGGCCTCAAGTACTTCCGTATGACGCGGGGCACGATTGCCGGCGTGCCGGTGGACATTTCGCGAACCGGATACACCGGCGATCTCGGCTACGAGATCTGGATGCCGTGGGACCGCGCGATCGACGTCTGGGACGCGCTGATGCTCGGCGGGCGGCCGTTCGACATCCATCCGGCGGGCATGCTCGCCCTCGACGTCGCGCGCGTCGAGGCCGGACTGCTGCTGATCGACGTCGATTTTCACAGCAGCAAGAAGGCGATGATCGAGGCGCAGAAGTACACGCCGTACCAGATGGGGCTCGGGCGTCTGGTGCAGGTCGACACGCGTCCGTTCGTCGGCAGGACGGCGCTCGCCCGGGAACAGGCGCGCGGCTCAACGCGTCAAGTCGTCGGGCTCGACATCAGCTGGCCAGCGGTCGAGCAGTTGTACGACCGCATCGGCCTGCCGCCGCAGATTTCAGCCGCGGCGTCTCGGACCGCGGTGCCGGTCTACGACCTGCTCCGCAGCGGCCGGCAGATCGGCCGCGCGACGACGACGACGTGGTCGCCGGTGCTGAAGAAGTTGATCGCGCTGGCGACAATCGACGCGCCCTATTTCAAGGAAGGGACGCCAGTTCACGTCGAGATGACAGTCGAAGCCGTTCGCCACCGGGTCCCGGCGCTGGTCGTCAAGACGCCGTTCTTCAATCCGCCGCGGAAGACAGCGCCCCTTTATTCAGCCGCCATGAACGGGTAGCGATAATCGTGAGGCGGCGCGAAGTTCTCCTTGATCGTCCGGGCGCTGACCCAGCGCACCAGATTCAGTTTCGATCCGGCCTTGTCGTTGGTCCCTGAGGCGCGGGCTCCGCCGAATGGCTGCTGACCGACCACCGCGCCGGTCGGTTTGTCGTTGATATAAAAGTTACCGGCGGCGTGGCGCAGCGCGGCGGTGGCCTCGACGATCGCGCGGCGATCCTGCGCGAAGACGGCGCCGGTCAGTGCGTACGGCGACGTCTGATCGACGATCTCCAGCGTCTCCCGCCACTTCGCATCGTCGTACACGTAGGCGGTGACGACCGGTCCGAAGATCTCCTCGCAGAGCAAGCGGTAGGTGGGCTCGCTGGTCTCGACCAGCGTCGGGCTGATGAAGTAGCCGTTCGCGCCGTCGGTCCTGCCGCCGGCGACGATCGTCGCCCTGCCGCGGGCGTGCTCGACGTACTCGCTGATCTTGTCGAACGCGCGCCGGTCGATCACGGCGCCCATGAAATTGCGGAAATCCTGGATGTCGCCCATCTTGATGTCGTCGATCATCGCGACCATCCGATCGCGGACGCCGCCCCAGATCGACTTCGGGACGTAGACGCGGCTCACGGCCGAACATTTCTGCCCCTGGAATTCGAACCCGCCGCGAACGATCGCCACCGCGAGTGCTTCGGCGTCAGCCGACGGGTGCGCGACCACGAAGTCTTTCCCGCCGGTCTCGCCGACGACGCGCGGGTACGACCGATAGCTGCCCATCGATGCGCCGATCGTCTTCCACATGTCATTGAAGACTTCGGTGCTGCCGGTGAAGTGCACGCCGGCGAGATCGCGGTGCGAGAGCAGGACTTTCGAGATCATCCCGGCGTCGCCGGCGACGAAGTTGATGACGCCGGGCGGCATGCCGGCGGCTTCGTACAGCCGCATCAGGTGATAGGCGGAGTACATCGCGCTCGACGCCGGCTTCCAGACGACCGTGTTGCCCATCAGTGCGGGCGCCGTCGGCAGGTTGGCGGCGATTGACGTGAAGTTGAACGGCGTCACCGCGTACACGAACCCCTCGAGGCCGCGGTACTCGAGCTGATTCCACATCGTGTGATCGCTGAGCGGCTGCTCTTCGAGGAGCTCCTGGCCGTAGTGGACGTTGAAGCGCCAGAAGTCGATGATCTCGCAGGCGGAATCGATCTCGGCCTGGAACGCGGTCTTCGACTGGCCGAGCATGGTGGCGGCGTTGATCGTGTCGCGCCACGAGGTGGTGAGCAGCTCGGCGGCCTTGAGAATCACCGAGGCGCGATCCTCGAACGACCAGGCTGCCCATTCTTTCTGCGCCGCCTGCGCCGCCTCGACCGCCTGCAGCACCTGTTTTTCAGTCGCCTTCTGATATTCGCCGAGGATGTGCCGGTGATCGTGCGGCATCACCGCGCGGCCGCAGTCGCCGGTTTTCACGTCCTTGCCGCCGATGATGAGCGGGATGTCGACTTTCTCGCTCGACAGCTGCTTGAGCGTGGTCTTGAGTGACGAGCGCTCCGGCGAGCCGGGCGCGTACGAGCGAATGGGTTCGTTGACCGGCGGCGGCACGCGCCGGCGGCCGTTGAAGACGGCAATCGGTGAAGGCATAGCCTCTCAGTGTATCGCACCAGCGACGGACCACGAAGACACGAAGACGCACGAAGAATAATGGTCTGTCGTGGCGTCGTGGTTCCGGCGCCGCTCTACAGGTGCGCGTCGTCGCGCCGCGGGCTGGTCTGCCAGTTGTCCCGGCGCGGCTGCTCGCGCCACCACGGCGGCAGCGGCATGATCAGCGCCCGCGAGAGGCCGGCGACGTACGGTTCGTAGGAGCTGCGCAGCTCGCGCAGCCGAGCGGCGGCCTCGGGAGATCGATCCGGCCGGGCGCCCGCGGCTTCGAGCTGCTGCAGCATGCGCTCGCGCGCGGCGTCGGGCAGTCGATCGTCGCCGGCGTCGACTCTGAGTTGAAGCACCTGCGACAGGTCGACCGCCGCATGCCTCGCGATTGCGAAGGTGAGGCGCGCGCGCCACACCGACACGCCGTCAATGCCGGCGATCGCGAGCGCCGAGAGGTCGAGGATCGTCGTCAACGCTGACGCCCACGACTGCTTCTGGTGCTGCGATCGGAAGAACGCGACGGCCGGATACGAGATGTGGCTCTCGAGAATCTCCGAACACCAGAACTCCCAGACCTCGAGAAAACCGTCGAGTCGGTGCAACTCACCGGCGGCGGCGAGCCGCCGCACGATCTCGGCGGCGGCCGGCGGCGATCCGGCCCAGGCGTCGAGCAGCGTCAACCGCACTTCGCGGCGCGAGAACGACTGATAGAGCACCGGAAAGTAGGCGATGACGATTGCCAGGAAGCCGAACCCGATGCCGGATTCAGCCACGGTCAGGATGCGCGCGATGCGGCTGCTCGGGTGAACGTCGCCGATGCCGAGCGTGAACAGCGTCGTGCCGCTCATGTAGAGATCGTCGCCGAACTGCGCCGGCCGCCCGGTCGCGGTCACCAGCTGCGATCCCATCGACCAGTGCAGCGCCGCGAAGCCGACGACGAGCGTCAGCGCCCACACCGACAGAAGACCGACGAGCGAGAGCGGACCGTACACGGCGAGGATGCGCTCGCGGCGACCGTCGCTGTCGACCGACTGGGCCAGATGCGTCCAGACGCGCCACGTCTCGCGGAAGTAGACGCGCGCGAGGCGTTTGCCCCGGGTCACGGTGCGCGGCAGGACGATCGTTTCGAACGCGTCCCAGAGGATGGTCGCAATGGCCACCAGTCCGGCGACGAAGATCACCACGCGCACGGCGTCACGCTTGTCGTTCGGCCTCGCGGCGGACGATCGCGTCGAAGCTCCAGAGCAGCTCTTCGCGCTCGGAGTACGGGCCCGGGGAATAGACGCGCGAGGCGATGCCGGCTTGCGACCGCTCGGAGATCCACCAGTCCTCGCGGTTGGTGACGTCCCAGAATTCGACTGCGTCGTCGATCGGCGCGTCCGGCCGGGCGAGCTCGCTCGGATGGAAGTGCCACTCGCAGATGATCTCGGTGCGATCGTGCGCGCGCGGCCACATCGTATGCGTCATGACGTAATCGGGATGCAGGCTCAGGAGCAGATTGGGGTAGATCGCGTAGTACGCGACCTCCTGCAGCTGACGATCGGTGAGTCCCGGGAGCACGCTGCGGCGCCGTTTCCCGTCGCCGCTCATCGTCTCGACGCCGTCGCGAAATCCCATCGCGCCGCCACAATAGCTCGGGGTCGGCGCCACGTTCTCCGCGGCGAGGTAATGATGCAGCCGGTGCAGCGCGGGATGGAGATTCGGGCAGTGCAGGCACTCGCTGTAGTTGAGGACGATCAGCTTCCAGTTCGCCTTGACGTCGTAGACGATCCGGCGGCCAAGACGGAGGTCGCGCATCCGCCACGCCGCGAAGCGATCCGGAAGATCAGCCAGCTGCGCCGGCAGCGGCGCGTGTGCCTGCAGTCCGAGAAACACGAAGATGTGGCCGTCCCAGACCGCGCAGTCGGCGCGGTGGAGCGGGTAGTCGTCCTTGCAGAACTCCTTCGGCATGTGCGGCGCCGCGAGCAGCCGGCCCGCGAGATCGTAGGTCCATGCATGATACGGACACTGAATGCGCTCGACGAAGCGGCCCTCGGGTCGATCGCACAGCCGCGTGCCGCGATGGCGGCAGACGTTGAACAGCGCCTGAATCTCTCCCGACGTGTCGCGCGTGACGATGACGCTCTCGTCCGCGATCGTCCGCGTGAAAAAATCGCCGGCGCTCGAAATCTGATCGGCTCGTCCGACGCAGATCCACCGATTGAAATAGAAGCGCTCCAGCTCCGCGCGGTAGAACTCGGGATCGGCGTAGAACTGGCGCGGCAGAGTGGTATGCATGCAGTCGCTCGGCCTGGTGCGGGCTCCGTGAGCCGCCGTCGCGCACCGGCTTCAGCCGAGCGTCTCATGATACAACCGCACTCTCGATGGCGACGCTCAAGCGCGCGCTCGGCCGCTGGGATCTCACCGCGGTCGGCGTCAACCAGGTGATCGGCGGCGCCATCTTCCTCTGGCCGGCGCAGGTTGCGGCGCAGATTGGCGCGTGGAGTCCGGTCGGCTTCATCCTCATCGCGATCCTGTCCCTGTCGGTGGCGCTGTGCTTCGCCGAGTTGAGCAGCCGCTTCGACGCGACCGGCGGGCCGTATCTCTTCACCCGCGCGGCGTTCGGCGACTTCGTCGGCTTCGAGGTCGGCTGGATGCAGTGGTTCTCGCGCGCGTCGAGCCAGGCGAGCATCATGGCGGCGACCGCCGTCGCACTCGGCTACTACGTCCCGTCGCTGACCACCGGGTGGCCGCGGGCCGGGTTCCTGATCGCGTTGACGCTGGTGTTCGCGGCCATCAATATCCGCGGCATCCGGCAGAGCGCGCTGGTCGTCGATGCGCTCACCATCGCCAAACTGGCGCCGCTCGCCGTGTTCATCGTCGTCGGCCTCGCGTTCGTGCAGCCGCAGCGGTTGACGACGCTACCGTCGATTACCATGCAGCAGGCGCTCGCCGGCGGCCTGCTGCTGATTTTCATCTACGGCGGCTACGAGACCGTACCCATCCCCGCAGGCGAGGCGATCAACCCGCGGCGCGATGTGCCGTTCGCGCTCATCGCCACCATCGTCGCCGTCGCAATCGTGATGACCCTCGTCCAGATCGTCGCGCAGGGCGTGCTCCCGAACCTCGCCGAGCACGCCACGCCGATTGCCGACGCCGCGGCCGCGTTTCTCGGCGGCGCCGGTGCGCTGATGATCGGCGTCGGATCGGTGGTGTCGATGACCGGCAACAACGCCGGGCAGGTAGTGAACGCGTCCCGGACGCTCTACGCGCTGGCCGAGCGGCGGCAGCTCCCGGCAGTCTTTGCCCGCATCCAGCCGCGGTTTCAGACGCCGGTCAACGCGATTGTGTTCACCTCGACGGTTGCCGTGGCGCTGGCGCTGTCTGGTTCGTTCGCGGCCATTGCCGTGGTCAGCGCGCTCGCGCGTCTGCTGATCTATGCGGGCTCGGCGGCGGCGACGCTGAAACTGCGGTCGATCGCGACAGCGGACGTGAACGCCGCAACCTTCACCGCGCCGCTCGGGCCGACCGCTCCGGCTGTCGCGATGTGCGTATGCGTGCTGCTCGGGGCAGGCGCGACGCGTGAGCAGTTGCTCGGCGGCGGCGCGGCGCTGGTCGCAGGCGCCGTGTTGTACGCGCTCGCGCCCACGCGACGGACCGGCGCTCGCGCCGCAGCAATGAGCAGCGCATCGCAACCACGAACGTAGGGCCGGGCCTTCCTGCATGCGCTCGCTCGAGTAACACGCGCGCTACGGTGAGGCTCGCCGAAGCGCCAAAGCGCGAAGGCGGCACGCGCCACGTGAGGCACGACTGAAGATCGTGCCTACAGTCAACTGCGGCAGCTCAATTCCGCGCGGCAGCCGCAGTCAGCGCGAGAAATCGACAGCCGTGGTGTTGCCGCCGCAGACGACGATGCCGACGCGCTCGCCGTCACTCGGGACATAGGCGCCAGACTGAAGCGCGGCGAGGGCCACGCAGCCCCCAGGCTCGGCGACGACGCGCAGCTCTTCCCACAGCGTCCGCTGCGCGCGCAGAATCGCGGCGTCGTCGACGAGCACGACGCGTTCGACGTAGGCGCGCGCGATCGGAAACATCAACTCGCCGACGCGCTTCGGTGCCAGCGAGTCCGCGGCGACACTGCCGGCCGGCGCATCCACCGGATGCCCGGCTTTGAACGCCTCAGCGAGCGTCGGGGCGCCGTCCGGTTCGACGGCGATCACACGGGTCGCGCCGGCATACCACGCGGCGATCCCGCCGATGAAGCCGCCGCCGCCGACGGCGACGAGCACGGTGTCGAGCTCCGGCGCCTGATCGTTCAGCTCGAGGCCGACCGTGCCCTGACCGAGCAACGTCTCCGGCTGATCGAAGGCGTGAATCGGCAGCGCGCCGGACTCGGCGGCCCACCGCTCGCTGGCGGCGAGCGCGTCGGCGTAGCGGTCGCCCTCGACGATCAGATCGACGCCGTAGCCGCGAATGCTCTCGATCTTCGCCGGCGAGGAGACCGTCGGCAGGAAGATTCTGGCCGGCACGTTCAGCGTCCTGGCCGCGTAGGCGACGGCGACACCGTGATTGCCGCCCGACGCCGCGACCACGCCGGCCGGCGGCAGGTCGCGGGTGAGGAGATTGGCGAAGGCGCCGCGCGCCTTGAACGAGCCGGCGCGCTGCAGCAGTTCGAGCTTGAGGGCGAGGCGGCGGCACGGCGTGGCGAGGTCGGCGCCGGCGACCTCGACGACCGGGGTGCGGCGGAGGTAAGGGGCGATGCGATCGTGGACGCGGGCAATCGCGTCGCGGGTGATGGCGGCAGTCATCGGTTGGTCATCTTGACAAATAATTAGCTAAATGGCAAATTAGCTAACAACAGATGATGACCCCGACAATCTACGACACGCTCGACGCGCTCGGCATCCGCCTCGGCGACCCGGTCCGCCCCGCGGCCGCGTTCGTGCCCTGGACCGTCGCCGGCGACCTGCTCTTCGTCTCCGGCCACATCGCCCGCAAGGACGGCCGCCCCTGGACCGGACGCCTCGGCGGCGACCTGTCGACCGCCGACGGCGCCGCTGCGGCGCGGGCTACGGCCATCGATCTGCTGGCGACGCTGCACGCCGCCACCGGCGACCTGACCGCCATCCGCCGCATCGTCAAGCTGACGGTCCTGGTCAACAGCGCCCCGGCCTTCACCGAGCAGCACCTCGTGGCCAACGGCGCGTCCGAGCTGCTGGTCGAGGTGTTCGGCGCCGCCGGCGCCCATGCCCGCAGCGCGTTCGGCGCCGCCCAGATCCCGTTCGGGTCGTGCGTCGAAATCGAGCTAATCGCGCAGCTGTCACCAGGCCGCGATGCCGCCTGACGTGCTCTCGGCGCATGTGGTGAAGGCACTCGCCAACGAGCGGCGCCTGCAGATCATGAACTGGCTCCGCCACCCGACCGAGCACTTCCCGCCGCAGACCGACGGCGATTTGATCACGGACGGCGTGTGCGGGGTGTTCATCGCGCAGAAGCTCGGCGTCAGCCAGCCGACGGCCAGCGAGCACCTGCGGATCCTCGTTCATGCCGGGCTGATTCGCGGCAAGAAGATCAAGCAGTGGACGTTCTACAAGCGGAACGAGCCGCGCATCGCCGAGGTGAAGCGCGCGTTCCGCTCGGCGTGGTGACCCGCGGCTAGCCGATCAGCCGCTCGAGCTCTTCCGGATGTCCCGCGCGGGTCATCGCGTCTTTGCGGTCGACCAGTCCCTGCCTGACCAGATCCGCGAGCGATTCCTCGAGCGTGAACGAGCCGTGCTTTCGCGTGATCGTGATCTCCTGATGGAGATGCTGCAGCCCGTTCTTGCGCACGTGCGCCCGCGCGCCGTACCCGACCATCAACAGTTCGGCCACGACGATGCGGCCGCCGCCGACCTTCGGCATCAGCGTCTGCGTCATCACCGCTGACAGCGACATCGCCAGTTCCTGCCGGATGGTGTTCTGCCGCTCGACCGGAAACGAGTCCGAGATGCGCGCGATCGTCGTCGCAACGTCGGTCGTGTGCAGGCTCGAGAACACGAGATGGCCGGTCTCGCCGGCGGCGACCGCGATCTGCATCGTCTCGGGGTCGCGCATCTCGCCGACCACGATGACGTCGGGCGCCTGCCGCAACGCGGCGCGCAGCGCGGTGGGAAAATCTGGCGCGTCGATTCCGATCTCGACCTGCTCGACCAGCGACCGCCGGTGCGGGTGCTCGTATTCGATCGGATCCTCGATGGTGATGATGTGGCGCGCCTCGCGGCAGTTGATTTCGTTGACCAGCGCCGCCAGCGTGGTTGTCTTGCCCGAGCCGGTGGGTCCGCCGACGAGCACCAGGCCGCGCGAGAGACGCGAGAGGCCATCGACGGTCGGCGGCAGCTGCAGCGACGAGAGGCGCGGGACGATGGCGGGCAGCCGTCGAATCGCCGCCGCGGTGCGGCCGCGCTCATGGTGGAGGTTGATGCGGAAGCGTCCGAGATCGCGCGATCGGTACGAGCCGTCGGCGATGCCGCTCTCGCGGTACAGCCGCCGGCTGTGCGGCGGCAGCGCTGGCAGGACGGCGTCCTCGATCTCTTCACTGCCGAGCGGGCCGCCGAACGAGGGTTCGAGGGCGGCGACGGCGCCGTCGACGCGCACCGACGGCGGCGCGCCGGCGACGAGCAGCAGGTCGCTCGCCGATCGTCGCACGACCTGTTCGAGCCACTCGCGCAGGCGCGCGGTTTGCTCGTCGGCGCCCGGCGCTTGCGGCGCGCCGGCGTTCAGTTCAGTGACGAGCGCGTCGAGATCGTCATCGTCGGTCATGCGCGTCCGGGATCCACGTCAGTGAGTGTCGAGCGGTCGATTGAGGAAGCGGGACAGCGGCAGCACCGCGCGAAACACGGCGAGCACCGTGGCGTAGAACTTCGGACTGGCGGCGAACTCGGGAGGAAACTCCGCACCGGCGATGAAATACCGATACTTCAGGTACTCGGCTGCGGCGTGATCCTTCGGAAAACCGCGCGGCACCCGCGTCAGCTTCTCCCCGCCGAGCGTGACGCGGCGGCGGAACGCCGGCGATTCGACGATCGCGCGGAGCTGATTGACGTTCGCGGCGATGTGCTCACGGACGGCGTAGAGTTGCGGCGGCTGCGGCGCGTACATGCCGCCGCCGATCCAGACGTCCTCGTGCGACACGTGAAAGTAAAGTCCCGCACCCTCGTGCTTGGCGAAGCCGCGCGTCGGAAACACCGCGGCGGCGTGGGTCTTGTACGGCGCCTTGTTCTCCGAGAACCGCGTATCGCGATAGATGCGATAGATCGACAGTTTCGGGCTGGCGACGATCTCGGGCGCGAACGATCGGAAGTCGGCGGCAAGCTGCTCGACGACGGCGGTCATCGGCGCACGGATGTGCGAATCGTAGTCGTCGCGATGTGCGTTGAACCACTCGCGGCGATTGTTGCGCTTCAGTGCCCGCAGGAACTTCAGTGTCTCGCCGGTGAACCGCGGTGCGGCTGCGGCCATGACGTCACGGCTGCCCGAGGTACTCGCGGATCAGGCGATTGACTTCGGCGGATCGCTCGCGCACGACAAAGTGCGTGCCGTCGGCAATGCGCCGGATGGTCAGGTTCGGCACGTACGCGTCGAGGCCGTCGAGGTTCTGCGGCAGCCGCGCCGTGTTTTTCTCGCCCCAGAATTCGGGGAACCGGTGCAGGAAGACGATCAGCGGACCCTTGCCGGATCGCGCGTCGTGGAGCGTGACGCCGTTGACCTCGGCGTACTCGTGAGAAATGGCCGGCGTGTCCATCGGGAACACGCCGGCAACCGCCGCCGGGCCGAGCGCCGCGGCGAACGGCAGCTTCACGGCTGACCGGCCGGCTGCGGCTGTTGCTGCTGTTGCATCTGCGCGATCCGCTCCTGCATCTGGCGCGTCAGGTGCGGGACCACGCCGAGCATCCGCTCGATGGTCATGAGTTGCCCGCGGTGATGCATCTCGTGCTCCTTCGGCGAGAGCAGCAGCTCGAAACGGGTCTTCGTTCCGCCGCCGATCTGCGGCGACATGGTGACCCGTTCGCTGAGATCGGCTTCGGACATTCCTTCGAGAAACGACGCGAACTTCTCGCCGTCGGTCTTGAGCATTTCGACCAGCTCCGCCTTGGTCCGCGGCTTCTGTTCCTCGGCCATGATCGGCCCGAATACCTCCTGGAAGTTCACCGACGCCATGTCGGTGATCTTGTGGGTGTGTACGTAGGTGAAGAACTGCGGCGCGACGGCGAGATGCGCCAGCGTCTGGGCGACGCTGCGGGCGTCGGGCGAGGGCTTGAAGTCGTACTTGTTCTCGGGAATCTCTTCGGCGATCTGCACCGTGTTCTTGCGAACAGTGCGGAATGCCGTCGCCAGTTCCTTGCCACCGTAATACGTCATGCCTGCCTCCTCA
>Ga0066388_100002328_pt1 | contig 11527 bp, 10 predicted proteins | sample PanSoiMetaGPlot6_FD_64539 | JGI IMG/M metagenome (GOLD analysis project Ga0066388, IMG submission 64539) | Tropical forest soil microbial communities from Panama analyzed to predict greenhouse gas emissions - Panama Soil - Plot 6 (Hybrid Assembly) | ecosystem: Environmental > Terrestrial >... | reverse complement strand
CAGTGGACACTACAACGGCACTGGACACCACGACGGCGGCGAGCGACGGCCGGCCGCTGCTGGAGATCCGCGGGATCTCGAAGTACTTCGGCACCGTCATCTCGCTCGAGGACATCTCCACGACGGTCGAGGCCGGCAAGGTGACCTGTGTCCTGGGCGACAACGGCGCCGGCAAGTCGACGTTCATCAAGATCCTCTCCGGGGTCTACCAGGCGGACAAGGGCGAGGTGCTCTACGACGGGCAGGCCCGCCGGTTCGGCACGCCGCGGGAGGCGCTCGACGCCGGGATCGCCACCGTCTACCAGGACCTGGCGATGATCCCGCTGATGGCGATCTGGCGAAACTTCTTCCTCGGCTCGGAGCCGACCGTCGGCTGGGGACCGTTCCGGCGGTTCGACAGCGACAAGGCGAAGAAGATCACGCGGAAGGAGATGGCCGACATGGGCATCGACATCCGCGACCCGGACCAGCCGGTGGGCACGCTCTCCGGCGGCGAGCGCCAGTCGGTGGCCATCGCCCGGGCCGTCTACTTCGGAGCCCGGCTGCTCATCCTGGACGAGCCGACGTCCGCCCTGGGCGTCAAGCAGGCCGGCGTCGTGCTCCGGTACATCGTGCAGGCCCGCGACCGGGGGCTCGCGGTCATCTTCATCACTCACAACCCGCACCACGCCTACCCGGTGGGCGACCGGTTCCTGCTGCTCAAGCGGGGCCGCAGCCTCGGTGACTACGCCAAGTCCGAGATCAGCCTGGCCGAGCTGACCCGGCTGATGGCCGGCGGGGCGGAGCTGGAGGCGCTCAGCCACGAGTTGGAGCGCGGCGAGACCGGCGGTGCCGGTGGCGCACTGGGCAAGGCCGCCGCCGAGCTCGGGCACGAGGTCGAGGCACTCGGCATCAGAGCGGTGCCGCCAGCCGCCGACACCGGCACCAAGGAATCGGGTACGGGAGAACGATGAGGATCGGCGTTGCCGGGACCGGGCGGATGGGAGCGTTCCACGCCGAGACGCTCGCGGCGGTGCCCCGGGTGGAGTCGCTGGTCCTGGCCGACATCACCCCCGAGCGCGCCGAGTCGGTCGCGGCCAAGCTCGGGGTGGCGGCGGTACCGGCACCGCAGGACCTGTTCGTCAGCGGGATCGACGGGCTGGTGGTCGCGACCGCGACCGACGCGCACGCCCCGCTGATCATGGCGGCTGCCGACAGGGGCATCCCGGTCTTCTGCGAGAAGCCGGTGGCACCGGACATCGCGGGGACGGTGGCGGTGGTGCGGCACGTGGAGCGGACCGGGACGATCGTGCAGGTCGGGTTCCAGCGCCGCTTCGACGCCGGTTTCGCCGCCGCCCGGGACGCCGTGCGGGCCGGGCGGGTGGGCTGGGTGCACACGATGCGCGCCGGCACGCTGGACCCGGCACCGCCGCCGCCGGAGTACATCCAGCACTCCGGCGGGCTCTTCCGGGACTGCTGCGTGCACGACATCGACGCGGCGCGGTGGGTGACCGGTCGCGAGGTCACCGAGGTGTACGCGGTGGGGGCCAACCGGGGCGCCGACTACTTCCGGGACAGCGGCGACGTCGACACCGCCGGCGCGCTGCTCACGCTGGACGACGACACGCTCGTGTTCGTGTCCGCCACCCGGTACAACGCCGCGGGCCACGACGTGCGGCTGGAGGTCTTCGGCTCCCAGCACACGCTGGTGGTGGGGCTGGACGACCGGGTGCCGCTGACATCGGCCGAGCCGGGCGTGGACTGGCCGACCGGCCCGCCGTACCGGAGCTTCATAGACCGCTTCCACGCCGCATACGTCGCCGAGCTGACCGCGTTCACCGACGTGGTCGCCGGTGACCTGGACAACCCCTGCCCTCCGGCGGACGCACTGGAGACGTTCTACGTCGCCGAAGCCTGCGAGCTGTCCCGCCTGCACCACCGCCCCGTCCGCATCGACGAGGTCCGCCAGTAGGCAACCGCTGCCGGCTCTGGTCACGCGCGGGTCGCCCAGGCCGCCCGCGCCGAACACGACCTGCTCCAGCGCCGGTGCATCGGCCACCATGGTGATCACGGCGTCGACACCCCGGCTCGATCCCCGGCGCCGACCAGCCCGCGCTGGCTGGCTGGGCGATCATCACCCCGCGGTGCAAGGACCAGGTCGGTGGGACCGGACCGGAGCGCGGGCAGACGCGGGCTGCCGCGGTCACGCCGGGATGCGCTCGGTCACCGCGGCCGGCTCGATCTCGGCCACGAGGGTCGCCCGCACCCGCGTGATCAGTGCCGCGAGGTCGGCGCCGTTGGCTGCGCTGAGCCGTACCTTCGCCACCTCGGTGCCGAGTGAGGCGGTCGGCTCGACGAGGTCACCCGGCCGCACCGACGTGATCACCTCGTCGACACCGGGGAAGGCGCGGACCTCTGGCAGGCCGTGCAGCCTGCGCAGGACGCCGGCTGGCCCGTCGTGCCGGATGAAGCAGATTCCGATCCGGCCGTCGAACGACGGCGGCCCATCGGCTATTCGCGGCCGCAGGCCGAGGTGCACCGCCAGCGTGTCCGCGTAGGGACGAAGATCGCTGTGCCGCTCCCACAACAGAGGGATGCCGGCTCCAGGCAGCCGCGCGCCAAGCTCGATCAGGACCGGTCCGCGGTCGGCATCGCGGCCGGTCGGGTCTAGCTTGACCTCGATGTGGCATGGCCCGAGGTCGATCTCGAACGCGTCGAGAACCTGGCGGGCGAACGCCACTACCTGCCTCGCCGCGATCGCTTTCGGGTCGACCTGGACGAAGTCCCAGTAGGGGTTGTCGTAGTCGCCGCTGGTCGGCAGCCGATACTCCCAGACGTCGATGATGGTGTGCTCGCCGTCGACGCTGAAGGTGTTGACGGCGAACTCGCGGCCACGGACGTACTCCTCCACCAGCCAGTCGTCGATCTCGCTGCCGAACAGGTCCCGACGCTCCGCCCCGGCCACCCGGCGCAGGTCGCGCCGTTCGGTGACGAGGAAGACATTGTGCGATCCGGCACCGGTCGCCGGCTTCACGATGACCGGCAGCCCGATCCGCTCGGCCGCACGCGCGACCTGGCCGGCGTCCGCGGCCACCTCGAACCGCGGCACCCGCACACCGCGGTCCCGGGCCAACGTGCGCATCTCGCGCTTGTCCCGCCGGGCGCGGGCGGTGCCGACCGAGTTGCCGGGCAGTCCCCAGTGGTCGGCCAGCAGGTTCGCCGTGAGGACGCCGGGCTCGGTCGCGGGCACCACACCGCGGACCGTGCCGACGGCCCGGTCGACCTGCTCGGCGAGGGTCGCCGGGTCCCGACCGTAGAGGCTGAGCGCGTCACCCCGGCGGTGCGTCGGCGACATCGCCGTCACGATCCGACGGTCGATCGTGTAGACGCTCACGAACGGCAGGCCGAGCTCGGCGCACGCGGCCTTGAACGGCTCGCCGGACAGCACCGGGTCGACGAGGACCACGGCCTCCTCCGCCGCGACCGGTGGACCCGGCTGCGGTTGCGCGGGAACGGTCATCACGAACTCGTTCCGGCCGGCGCACCCGCCACCGCGAGCGGCTCCGGACCGGCCGCGCCGCACGCCGACCCGCACCCACCCGACCGCGCTGACTTGCCGTTCTGGAGCGGCTGTATCGGGATCAGGGGCCGCTTGGCCCGCGGACCGGCCTCGCGGACCGGAATCATCGAGCGGTCACCGTCGGTGAGAGCCGGGTTCTTCGACCGCTGGGCGACGAAGTCATCCAGGATCTTCTGGTCCGCCACCGGGCTGAGGTAGTACATCATGTCGACGTACCAGGTCCAGCCGATCTCGGTGACCGCGTACTCGTCGTCGCGCTCGACGATCATGCCCTCGGCGATCAGCTCGTCGAGCTTGGCCAGCACCTCGGTGCTGATCCGGTCGAAGGGCACCCGCTCCTTCTTGACCTTGCCGTGGTAGGGCAGGCCGAGAACCAGGCCGCGTTCGTAGGGAACGCCGTCGGCCTCGGTGACCTTGACCTTGATGGTGCCATCGGACTCGATGCTCTTGACGTACCCGGTGCGGGTCTCGTCGTTCATGACGGTCCACGGGCCAGTCTGGGTGACGGCGCTGGAGCCGAAGCCGACCAGGTCGTCGTCCCAGTGTGCCCAGCAGTACTCGTGGTAGGCGTTGCTGTACCGGCTGGAGACGAAATTAGTCTCCTTCTCCGGGTCGGGCAGCCGCACGTAACCGTGGCCGTTGTAGAGCTTGAAGCCGGACGAGCGCATGTAGTGGTCGAGGAAGACCGTCAGGCCCATCCTGTCCACGTAGGACAGCGGCTTCAGGCGTGCGTTGCTGTAGCCTTTGTGCAGCGCGTTCGTCGTGACGAGGTGGTTGACCGGGTAGAACTCACAGGTTTCCGTTCCCAAGTCAATGGCCTTCTGGATGTCCTCGGCGAACTCCGTCACCGTCTGGCCGTGCATTCCGTAGAGGATGTCGAAGCTGCGCCAGTCGAAGTACTCGCCGAGCAGCTCCGGCGCCGCATAGGTCTGGTCCAGCGTCGCAGTGATATTGAACAGCTCGCGGTACTTGGGGTTGAAGGTCTGCAGACCGAAGCGGGACTTGTTGACACCGATCTCGCGGAACGCCTCGCACTTCTCCCGGGTCAGGCTCTTCACTTCGAATTCGATCGTCCACTCCTCGACTCGAGAGAGGTCGAAGCAGTCGTGCAGAGCTCGGCCGACGCGGCGTATCTGTTCCGGCGTGAGGATCGACGGCGTCCCGCCGCCGAACCAGATCACCCGCGGCGGAACGGCGGTCACTGCCGGGATCTGCGCCTTGATGTAGAACTCCTTTATCAGCGCCTGGACGTAGCGCTCGACCGCCTCGTCGCCCTCGGCGCCCAGCCCCCGGTTGAGCGAGCAGAAGGTGCAGATCGTCTCGCAGAACGGGATGTGGATGTAGAAAGCTCGGGTCCTGATCTCGGACACGTCGAGCCGGGCGTGGGCCGCATGCAGGCTGAGCCGGTCGGTGTCCTGCCCCTTCAGCGGGTAGAGCCAGTTGTAGACCGGCAACTGTCGGTCGAACTTCATCAGGGTGCGGCCGGGGTTGAGCCTCACAGTCTTCTCCTCAGATATGGTCGTTCGATTTCGGGACATGTGGAACATCGGGTTGCGGTCAGCGAGCCGTGGCGATGCTCGCGACCGAGGCCAGCCGCCGGCCGAAGGCCGCCTGCTGCTGGTGCCGCACCGGGCTCAGCACCTTGCCGCCGCGACCGACAACCTCCACCCGGCGCCTGCAGTGCCCGAGCGTGGCGACCAGTTCGTCCAGGATCACCTCGGGGCTGCAGTGGTCGCCGCAGGTGAACGCGTCGAAGAACAGGGACCGCTGGTCAGGATAGGTGTGGACGGACACATGCGACTCAGCGAGCAGGTAGATCGCGGTCATCCCGTTCGGTTCGAAGCGCTTGGTCTGCATGCCGCAGAGCGTCGCGCCGGAACGGACGATGCCGACCGCGAGGCCGTCGAGGATCAGCTTCTCGTCGCCGACCACGGCCGGATCGATCTCGTAGATGTCGGCGAGGACATGCGTCCCGGCGAAGTCGTATCCGCTCATCTGGGTAGCTGCCAGATGGCGAGGTGCTCGGTCAGGTCGATGCACTTACGCAGGTTGGTCTCGACTTCCATGCTGTCCCTTCCTTCGACTACATAGCCGATGATCGAGTCGGTGCTTCCGTGCGCGCCGTCGAAGTGCCGCGGTACGGCGGTTTTCACGACGAAATCGGTGATGAAGTCGACGCCCTCCGGCTGCCGGATCTCGACCAACCGGCCGGCCTTGGGGGGTACGAGCAACCAGCCGTACCGCTTGCCGTCCGTGGAGATCGGCGCCGCGGGCCCGTCCTCGAGCCCGACCTGGTGCCGGATCCACAGCCGGGCCGGGTTGACGCCGGTCGCGTGGGTGAACGACTCCATGATGTGCGCGCCGCCGAGCCGGCAGGCAATCTCGCAGAAGACGACCTCGCCGTCGGGCCGGCGGAACACTTCGAGGTGATAGGGGCAGAAGTCCAGCTCCGGCATCGCCTTCACGACCCGCTCGGCCAGCTCGGCGAACGCCGGCCAGGTCTCGTCGTCCCGGTCCAGCTGCACGCTGCCGAGCGGCTGGCCGTCGTGGAACGCCAGGCAGCCATTGAGGTAGCGCGAGACGCTGACGTGCAGCACCTTGCCGTCCTGGCAGAAGCCGTCGACGTGATAGACCTCGCCCGGGACGAACGACTCCAACAGCACGTCGTCGGCGTCCCAGACCTGAGCCAGCTCGGTCAGCCGGCTGGCGTCGCGGACGACCGTGACGCCGTGCGAGGCGTAGCCGAGGCGCGGCTTGACGACCACCGGGTAGCCGATGCGCTCGGCGAACGCCTGCGCGTCCGCAGCGTCGGCCGGGACGGTGAACTCCGCCGTCGCGACACCCGCGGCCGAAACTCGCTGCTTCATCCAGTACTTGTCCCGCCAGGGCAGAACGTCCGCGGCACGAGGGCCGGGCAGGTCGAACCGGTCGCGCACCCGGGCCGCGCGCAGGACGTCGTCCTCCGTCACGTGCACCAGCGTCGAGATCGGCCGCTGCGCGCAGATCCGGTTGAGCTCCTGCTCGACCTGCGGGCTCTCGGCGTAGCGGGGTACCCCGATCACCCGGGGAAACAGGCCGTCGTACTGGCTGGCGGTCTCCTCGGCGGTCACCAGCGTCACCCGGTCAGCCACCTCGGCGATCCATTCGTCCAGTGGCGTCACCTGATACGGGATCCGGTGCACTACCAGGATCTCAGACATCCCGTCATCCCTTCTCGGTGTGGACCCGCTCGGCGCACCTGGTCGCCACGGCAGCCTCGATCCGCCAGGCGGGTACGGCGAGCAGCGGCCAGGCGACGAAAATGACGACGGCCAGCAGTCCGAAGTAGACCCAGTCGCCACGGGCCAGCAGCGCGCCGCCGGCCACCGGGCCGAGGAAGAAGCCGAGGTAGCGCAGCTCGGCCAGGCCGAAGTACGACCCGCGCCGCTCGCGGGGTGCGTGGTCGTGGATCAGCACGTCCGGCAGCGGCAGCAGCACCGCCTCGCCCGCCGTCCAGGCCAGCACGCCGAAGTAGGCGAAGGCGGGATGGACCGGCAGGAGGCCGAACAGCAGCAGCGACACAGCGAATGCCACGCAGCTGACCAGCGCCATCGTGGTGGTGTCGAGCCACCGGGACAGCCGCTGCGCGGGGTACTGCATGACGATGCCGAGCGCGGCGTTGGCGGCCAGCATCATGGAGAAATAGCCGGCCGCGGCGTCCCCCCGCTCGTTCTGGATGAACAACGGCAGGATCGACTCGAACTGCGAGAAGACGAAGAACACCACGAAGCCGCCGGCAACGACGAGCAGCAGCGTGCGGTCCCGCATGGCTGTGCCCAAGCTCGCCCGGCCCCCGTCCTCGGCCGGCGTGTCCACCGCGGCGAGCCGGGCCGCGTTGCGGCTGACGAGTGCCAGGTAGAGGGCGAACACCCCGGCCGGCAGGACGAAGATGAGGTCCGCGGAGGCGGTGTAGAGCGCGGCGCCGACCAGCGGCCCGACGATGGCACCCACGCAAATCGTGGCGTAGCGGATCCGGAAGACCGCGCTGCCGTTGTCCGCGGCCGCCAGGGAGAGCAGCTTCTTCATCGACGGTTCGACCAGCAGCCGGCCGACACCCAGGAGCAGCACCAAGCCGATGACCACCGGCACCTGCTCGGTGAGGCTCAGCGACAGGTAGGCCAGGATGTAAAGCGTGAGGCCGGCCAGCACCAACGGCACAGCACCCAGCCGGTCGGTCAGCACTCCGCCGAGGACGCCGCCGAGCGCCGCGATCAGCGCCACGCTCCCGACCGCCGCGCCGATCGCCACGTCCGGCAGCCGGGATATGCGCGAGAGGTAGAGGCTGAGAAAGGGAAGGCTCGCAAAGAACGCCACGCTGTTGAGCAGGCTGCCCGCGACCAGCAGCCGGAGGACCGGCTCGCCGAACCAGGCCGGCGTGTTCTCCGGTGAGGTCGTTGCGGAAGTCATCGTACGCACAGCTCCGTGGGCTTGGGCTTGGGCGGGGGCGGCGCGGCGGGGTGCCGGGTGGGAGGTCTCGGTCACGCCGAGGGATGAGGCCCGGGTTCGCGTCGGCCACCAGAACACAGGTGGCTTCAGCCGAGCCGAACATCGTGGGAAACTCGTGGTGCAACGCTCCGTCCGCTGCCATTGACCAGCGTCACGCCGTCGCTCGACGGCGCGCCGTCCGGTGCCGGTTCAGCCGCAGCCGCCGCCCACCATCGCCTGGGCAGTGTCCTCATCTGTCGTCCTCCTCCTCGCGGCCACGGTTGGCGTCCGGGAAGAGGAGCTTCTAACGACCAGTCAAATCCATAATCGCCTCAATGGGCGGCGACACTGCACGATCAGTCAACGGAACGGATTCCGCTGAGGCTCCAACTCGCCGGGCGTTCAGCCGGTCAGCGTCAGGTCCGCGGCCGACCAGCGCACACCTGCCCGGCATGAGTCGGCCAGGCGTAGCGGCCCCGCTCGTCCGAGGCCACCGCGATCTCCGGAACCGGCGGCGTCGACTCACCGACCGCGCTCGGCACGACCATCACGGCGTCGCTGACCGTGCCGGTGATGGTGGCCCACGCCGCGGGTCCACTGGCCGGCGGCGTGGCGGGTGTCTCGGGGGACGCCGTGTCGCCCCGCCCGCCCCCCGCGCGGTCGGCACACCCCGTCATCACCCCGAGTACAAACACCTGCTCCGCCTGGGCCTTGCAAATCCTGCGGTAGGCCCGTTGCCTCGGCGCAGAGCAGAACCTGGAACGTACAGACCCATGCTGTACTGCCTCAGTTGGCTCCAGCTTACGTATGTTCATGTGCCTTTGCCTGTGGTAGCATAGAACACATGTTCGACTCCGATGTTGCCGACCATGGGCTTGGTGGATCTGCTCACCGGCCGGGCTGTGGCGCCGATAGCAAGGTGCATGTGATCGTTCCGCTGGCTACCGTGGTCGGTGCTGCCGATCATCCTGGTGAGATCGCTGGGCTGGGGCCGATTCCCGCGGCGATGGCTCGTCAGTTGGCTGCCGATGGGATGTGGCGGTGGCTGGCCCACACCGATGAGGGTCTGCTCCGGCGGCGGGTCTCACACTCGGCGGCGGGCCAGGTCGGCGGCACCGACCAGGCCGGCGTCCGGGCCGAGGGCGGCCAGGCGGACCGGCGTGGTGGGGCGAAACCCGCGGCCGGTCAGGGAGGACAGGAACGTGTCGCGGGCCGGGTTGAGGAGCAGGTCGCCGGCTTCGGAGACGCCGCCACCGATCACCACGACGCTGGGGTCGATGATCGCGGCCAGGTCGGCGATGCCGCGGCCGAGCCAGCGCCCCATCGCCGTGAAGATCTCCACCGCTGCCGGGTCGCCCTCCCGGGCAGCGAGCGTGACGTCGGTGCCGGTCAGTGCCGCAGGTTCGCCGTCGACCAGTTCCAGCAGCCGGTGCGCGGCCACCGGGGAGACCTCGGCCAGCTCCCGGGCGTCCCGGGCCAGCGCGCTGCCGCTGGCGTACGTCTCCCAGCAGCCGCGGTTGCCGCACACACACCGCCGCCCCTCCGGGACCACACACATGTGCCCCCACTCGCAGGACACCCCGTGCGCACCCCGGTAGAGGATGCCGGAGGTCACGAGCCCGCCGCCGATCCCGGTCCCGAGCGTGACGCAGGCGACCACCCGCTCGCCGCGGGCGGCCCCGTAGCGGTACTCCGCCCAGGCGGCCGCGTTCGCGTCGTTCTCCACCGTCACCGGCAGGCCGATCCGACCCTTGAGCGCATCCCGCAAGGGCTCGTTCCGCCAGGCCAGATGCGGGGAGAACAGCACGGTCGCGCGGTCGTCGGCGATCCAGCCGGCGGCGCCGATGCCGACCGCGACCACGTCGTAGCGAGCGGTCAGTTCGGCAACCACCTCGGCGATCACCGCCTCGGTCTCCGCCACGTCGTCGCTGGGTGTCGGCCGGCGGACCAGCGCCAGGACGTTCCCTCCTTCGTCGACAACCCCGGCGGCGACCTTGGTGCCGCCGATGTCGACGCCGATCGCGAGGACCACAGAAATGCATACTCCCTAACCGAACTCGGTCACCGGTGGCCGAGTGAGCTGCGGTCCCCGGCCCGCCTGGCCCGATCAGCCCTCAACCCGCTTCTTCAGCTCCTTCAGGGCTGTATCCATGATCACTTTCTCGGCCTTGCGCTTGAACATGCCCAGCATCGGGATGGACAGCTCGACCTCGAGCTTGTAGGTCACCCTGGTATCGGCGCCCAGTGGCTCGAGCAGGTACGACCCGGTCTGGCTCTTCTGCATCTGCCCCTGCACCAGGTGCCAGCGGACCTCGGTGCTGCCCCGCCAGTCGTAGGCCAACACGTACTCGTCCCGCACCACCCCGGCGTCGATGACGAAGCGCACCTGGTGGGCCCTGCCGTCCGGCCCTTCCTCGATGACCTCGCAGGTCTTCACCGACGCAGCCCACTGCGGGTAAGCCGGAAAATCGGCGATCACGTCCATGATCTTCGCCGGTGGGGCGGCGATCACGATCGACTGGGTGGACTGGTCGGCCATGGTGGAAGGCTACCGCCGTTCACCGCTTGGCCCGTGCCAGCCGCGCCCGGCAAAGGGGCCAGGAGGAGCCAGCGCGCTGGGTCGGCTCACCACTCCAGCCGGTACGGGGTTTCGCCGCCGCGGAAGTGGCCGACGTTCACACATTCGGTCCGGCCGATCCGCATCCGCTGCTGCAGCGGCTGATGCACGTGCCCGAACAGCAGGTAGCGCGGCGCTGTCACCCGGACCGCCTCGAGCAGCGCCTCGCTGCCGGTCTCGAACCGGCGCGCCCGCACGTCATAGGTGAGTTCCGGCACCGCGGGCGGCAGGTGCGCGCAGAGCACGTCCACCTCGCCGACCGCTGCGACCTTCGCGGCGTACTCCTCGGCGTCGATCTCGTTCGGCGTCCGCATCGGCGAACGCAGACCGCCGCCGACGAAGCCGAAGGTCCAGCCGCCCAGCGTCACCGTCGCGGCGTCCAGGACGTGCACCCCGTCCCGAGCGAAGTCCGGCCAGAGCGAGGGGATGTCCACGTTGCCGTAGGTGACATAGCTGGGGACGGGGAACGCCGCGAACAGCGCCCGGTACTGCTCGCGCACCGCGTCCTCGATCACGGACTCGCGGTCGGCCAGCCGAGACCACAGTGTCCGGGTGAACGCCCGGGCCTCGTCGTAGCGGCGAGCGGTGCGCAGCTCCACGAACTGCCGAACCGCCGCCGCACCGAACAGGCCGCCCATGATGCCGCCGGAATGGTCGTCGTAGTCCACGAACAGCAGCAGGTCTCCCAGGCAGAGCAGTGCGTCCGCTCCGTCGCCGGCGCGCGACAGCGCATCGGCGCTGCCGTGGATGTCGGAGACGACGTGGACCCGCACGAAACCGAGCCTACGGCGCCCGAACCCGACCTGCGTGACCGCTCGCCCGGAGGGATCGATCAGCCGGGGTCGATCAGCCGGGTCAGTCGGCCGAGGTCAGTCGGCCGCTCGGCC
>Ga0066388_100002327_pt1 | contig 11527 bp, 13 predicted proteins | sample PanSoiMetaGPlot6_FD_64539 | JGI IMG/M metagenome (GOLD analysis project Ga0066388, IMG submission 64539) | Tropical forest soil microbial communities from Panama analyzed to predict greenhouse gas emissions - Panama Soil - Plot 6 (Hybrid Assembly) | ecosystem: Environmental > Terrestrial >... | reverse complement strand
GCCGCCGTCAGCCAGGCGGTGTCGTCCTTCTGCAAGCCGCCGACGCCCAGTAGCACCACCTTGAGGACGTTGTGGCGCTTCATCGCCGCGACGTAGGCGTCGACCGCGGTGGCGTTGGGCAGGTGCGAATGGGCGTCGATCAGCGGGCCGCCGTAGTCGGCCGCCGAGACTGGCCCGCCGCAGATCAGCGCGCCGGCCAGGAGGCCCGCGAGCAGGCCGGCGAGCGCGCCCTTCACTTCTGTGACGACGCCTTGAAGTGCCGCGCCAGCGCTTCCATCATCCGCGCGAGCGCTTCGTTCTCGGTATGGCCGGTCGCCTGCACGTTCCAGGCGACGGCAACGGCCACCCACTCGCCGAGCTCGTTCCGATGGACCTCGACCTCGAATTGCATGCCCGCCACTTTACCTCAGTAGGAGGAGTTGCCGAGTCCCTGTCTAGTGGCTCTTGGGCAGGGTGGGGCGGCCCGCAGCCTCGTCGGCGATTGTGTGGTCATTGTCCGCGGGGACGGCGCCGCTCACGCCCACGGCGCCGACGATCCGACCGTCCTCGACGAGGGGCACGGCGCCCCGGCCGAAGACGAACTGGTAATCGCCCAGGGTGGCGACGTTGTCGGCGAAGAGCTGCCGCTTGGTGAAGCGCTCCTCGAGATCGAGCGTGGTGGCGTGAAAGGCCGCGGCGGCGTTGGCCTTGGCCCGGGCGATCTCGGGCGTGACCCAGAGCGCCCCGTCCATGCGGTCGCAGACGACCAGGTGCCCCGCGTCGTCGACGACGGCGATCGCGACCTTGAAGCCGAGCGCCTGCGCCTTGGCGAAGCCGCGCTCGACGCTTTCGCGCGCCCGAGCCCGCGTGAGCGCCACGTCAGGGAACCTCGATCCAGACCTCGCCCGCTTCGATCGTAACCGGATAGGTGACGATCGGTCCGCCGCGCGACGGCATCAGGCACGTCCCGGATTTGAGATCGAACATCCAGCCGTGCCATGGACACGTCAAGCGGGTGCCCGACAGCCGTCCCTCGCTGAGTGGACCACCCTGATGGACGCACTCGGCCTCGCACGCGAAGACGTCGTCGTTGACGCGCGACAGCACGAGTCGGGCGCCCTCAGTCTCCACCAGGGTCGGCTGACCCGCCGGGAGATCCTCCAGGCTGGCAACGCGGCGCCGGCTCACAGCTCCTCCTTGGCGACGAAGGCGCGATGCAGGCCCGTCATGTACTGCCAGCGCATCTCCGTCGCCTGGCGTACGGCCTCGATCGCCTCCGCCTGACGCTCGGGAGTCGTGCAGTGCCGCTCGACGATCTGATAGCCGCGCTCGCCGTGCACCTCGTCCGCTTCGATGTGGATCGCGAAGAACTCGACCTCGTGGTCCGTGAACCCATAGTGCGTCTTGAGGGGCGGGAGGTTGCGCTGGTAGATGCCCGGCACCTGCGACTCAAGCCCCACGAGGAGACCCGCGGCCGCGACGTGGAAGACCTGGTGAGACATCTCGAAGCACCATGCGGTGAGCCCGCGGGTCGTCGGCAGCTGCTGCTTGCCCTCGACCTCGGCTCGAGAGACGCCGCACGCTTCGGCGAAGCGGATCAGGAGGTCGACGTGCTTGGTGCCGGACTCCTCCTCGATGATGTTCTCGAGCAAGAAATCCCGGGCATCGGGATCGGGGCATTGCCCGTACACGGTGGCGCACCAGCGCGGGAACTGCGAGACGTACTGATAGTGCTGGGCGGCCCACGCGCCGAGCTGGGCGCGGCTCAGCTCGCCCTTCACCCATTTCTCGGTGAAGGGATTCAGGCGGCTGTGGCGAGCGACGACGGCGGCCTCGAGTCGCGCGCGGAACGGGCTCTTGCTCATGGATTCCTCCTCGTCGATGCGAAGACCTAATGACACACGATCCCGACTCAAGTCAAGCCGCAGCCGGGAGCCGTGACGGACGAGTAGGAGCTAGAGCGCGGCGACGCGGTTGCGGCCGAGCCGCTTGGCGTCGCCGAGGGCGCGCTGGGCGGCGGCGATGAGGTCCTCCGGCAACGCCGCGTCGGCGGGGAGACCGGCCACGCCGAAGCTCGCGGTGAGGGCACCGTGCGCGAACGGGTGCGCCGCGATGACCCCGCGGATCCGCTGCGAGTAGGTGGCGGCGCCCGCCTTGGGTGTGTTCGCGAGGAGAGCCGCGAAGCCGTCGCCGTCGAGCCGGGCGATGATCGTGAAGCTTCGGGAGTGCTTGACGAGCAGCCGCGCCACCTCGCGTAGCACCTCGTCGCCGGCGGCGGTGCCGTGGTCCGTGTTGAGCTGCTTGAAGTGGTCGATGTTCAGGACGACGAGCGAGAGCGGATGGCCGAAGCGCGTGTGACGCTTGACCTCTTCGTCGATCCGTAGCGCGAAGTAGCGATGGTTGTAGAGCTCGGTGCAGACGTCCTTGAACGAGAGGTCCTCGAGGCGCGCATTCCGGATCGCGACGGCCGCCTGCGAGGCGAGAGCCCGCATCGCCTTTTCGTCGTCGGGATCGAACGGCACGATCGCGCCCGAGTCGTCGAGCGCGTTGAGCAGCTCGAGCACGCCCACGTTGGCTCCGGCCAGGTCGTGCATCGGGACCGCCAGCACCGAGCGCGTCGTGTAGTCGGTCGCGGCGTCGACGCGCCGATTGAACGAGCGGGTCTCGTGGACGCCGATGGCATAGGCGTCGGCGACGTTCACGATCTCACCGGTCTGGGCGACATGGCCGGCCAGGCTCGGCTCGGTCAGCCGGAGCGGCTCGGACTGCAGGCGCTCCCGCATCGCGGCCGTACCCAGCTTACGCTGCAGGAAGTCGTTTTGAACCACCGCGAACCCCAGGTGATCGCCCTCCCGCAAGAACAGCGTGCCGGCCTCGGCTCCGGTAAACCGCCGGGCGGTCTCTAGCACGCGCTCGAGCAGCGAGTACAGGTCGCGTTCGGTGGTGAGGGCGATCCCGATCTCGAGGATTTCGTCGAGCACCTGCTCGCGATCGGCCATCGTCAAGGGACTCACTGAACGGCGACTCGATTCCGGCCCAGACGCTTGGCGTCGTACAGCGCCTTGTCGGCCGCGACGGTCAGGTCGTCGACGGTGGTGGCGTCCTCAGGCAGGCTGGCGACGCCGAGGCTGACGGTGACCGGGCCGTGCGCGAACGGATGCTGCTCGACGACGGCGCGGATGCGCTCGGCATAGGTGAGGCCGCCCGCTTTCGCGGTGTTCACGAGGATGATCGCGAACTCGTCGCCGCCGTACCGCGTGACGATGCTGAAGCTCCGCGAGTGTTTCACGAGGAGCTGGGCGACGTCCCGCAGCGCCTGGTCGCCGGCGCGGTGACCGAACCGGTCGTTGACCTCTTTGAAGTGATCGAGATCCATGAGAGCCAGGGAGAGCGGCTCGCCGAAGCGGCAGTGCCGCTTGAACTCTTCCTCCATGCGGATCGAGAAGTACCGGCGGTTGTACACGTCCGTCAGTGCGTCCTTGAAGGACAGATCCTCCAGCCGCGCGTTGCGAAGCGCGACGGCGGCCTGCGACGCGAGCGAACGGACGAGGCTTTCGTACTGCGAATCGAACGGCACGACGCGTCCCCGGTCGAGCGCGTTGATGAGCTCGAGCACGCCGAGGATGTTGTTCGCCGGGTCCTGGAGGGGGACGACCAAGATCGACTGGGTGCGGTAGTTCAGCCGGGCGTCCACGCGCGGATCGAACGAGTAGGGTCGATCCGGCGGAATCATGTACGTGTCGTGAAGGTTGAGGATGTCGCCGGTGAGCGCGACGTGGCCGGCGAGGCTAAGCTCGCGCAGATTCAAGGGATCGGCGTGAAGGCGGCGCCGCATCTCCTCTTGGCCGAGCTCACGGGCGAGCTTGTCGTTCTGGACGACCGAGAACCGGAGCTGGTCGCCTTCCCGCAGGAACAGCGTTCCCGCCTCGGCGCGTGTGAATCGGCGGGCCTCGGTGAGGATTCGCTCGAGGAGGGTTCCGAGGTCTTGCTCGCTGGTCAGGGTGATCCCGATCTGCACGAGCTCTCTGAACGCCTGGGTCATGTTCAACGCTGGTCGCTCCGGTTGCTTCAGGGCTCTGCGCCCGCCACCGTGTCCGCCGCCGCCATCGGCCTCCTCTGAAACTGCGCCAGCCAAACCAATACGCCGCAGAGTCAAGCAATACTAGTGCCAGGAATTCGCGCGGGACCTTCTTAGGGAAATATTCGATAAATCTCTTACATGGGCGGACGCGGGTCGCGGCGAAGTGAGGTGATGGCAACACTCTGACCAAGTAAATTCTCATCGTTGACAAATTTTTTGCCGGTACGACGCCGATAGTGCCATCCCGGCGATAGGATGGTGCCACGGTGGCTCGCTGGCGTACTTAGCGAGCGCACAATATGCCGTTTTCGTTGATAAGGCGCTCAGTTCTACGCTGGCACACCGGTTGCCTGATTGGTCTGAGATGCTCCGATGAAGCTCACATTCAAGCGCCGCGAAGTTTCAGACCAGCTGCACCTCCGAACGCTCGTCTCGGACAACGTCGACGCAATGGAGTCCGGCCTCAAGATCCTCGCGTCCAACCTGAACCTCGGCCGCACCAACATCGAGCTCGCCGCGCTCGATGCCCAGAACTGCCCGATCCTCTTCGTGCTGGGCCTCACCGCCGACGACGAGATGCTCGTGAGAGCCCTCGAGGCGTACGCGTGGTGTCTCGAGTACCCCGAATCGGTGCAGCGGCTCGTCCCCGCGAGCGTGCAGCTGGCCTGGCCGCCGCGCATCGTCTTCGTCTCCGAGCGGCTGCTCGAGGCGTTCGTGCGCAAGCTGCGGCTGTTGAGCTTCTCCAGGGTTGATTGCTTCGAGTTCCGCTACGTCGAGGCGAACGGCACGACGGGTTTCTATCTCGATCGGGTCGACTGGGCGCCTACCGCGCAAGGTGCGCGCGCGCCGGCCCCCGCCCGGCCGCCCGAGCGCTTGGAGCGTTTGGAGCGGCCCGTCGTCGAGGAGCCGCCCGCAGCGCCGGAAGAGCCGCGCCCGGCGCCGCGCGAAGACCCCAGGATCGTCGTGCTGCGGGAAGAGGCTCGCGAAGAGGATCAAGACCCGCCCGAGGAGCCGACCGAGGAGACCTACGAAGAGCTGCGCGTGGAGCTGGACCACGAGCCCCGAGAGGAGCCGAAGGTCACTCCACGGGATGAGCCGAGGATCGTCCCGCTGGTTCCGGTCGAGCCCAAGCCGGTCCTGCGCAGCGTCGAGCCGGCCGCGACGAATAGAGGTCCCAATGGCGATGCGGGTCAGCGAGCCGAGCGGCCGCCCGCGCTGCTGAAGGGACTGCGCCCGCCCACCGAGACTCCTCCTCCCCGGCGCTCGCGCGAAGTGCCCGACCTCCTCCGACCGGCGCCGGACCCGCGACCCGCGAGCCCACGCGAGATCCCCAAGCCTCAAGTCTCGGCGGCGCCCCGCACGCTGCAGGTCGAGCCGAAAGCGCCGGCGGCCGCGTCGCGCTCCGCCCAGCCGGGAGTCGAGCCTCGGACGAGGAGCGACGCCCCCAGGACGGAGGCTCCGAAGAACGGATCGAAGAGCGAGCCCGGACGGAGCGACCTCCCCAAGGGCGACCTGGCGCCGACGTGGCGGAAATTCCTCGATCGCCTGACGAGCACGTTCGACACACGGACGGGCCCCGCGCCGGCCCCCTCACGGGCCGCCGGCCCGCCGCCGCAACCGGCGCCCGAATCGGCGCCGGGCCTGGCGCTCCAGCCGTTCGCGGCGGACATCGAAGTCAGCGCGAATGAGGTGGCGCCCGACGAGGTGCTCGACGAGTCCCCTGACGCAGTCGGCGAGCCGACCGACAAGCAGCCGCAGATCGTGCAGGGACTCACGCTCCCGGCCAACGGCCAGCTGGCCCCGCAGTGGAAGAAGTTCCTCGATCACCCGACGCTCGACGAGACGAAGATCGGCGTCGTGCGCGGCTACCTGCAGCGCGAGTTCCCGCTGTGCACGGTCTACGACTTCTTCGAGTTCCAGCGCAACGCCCAGGTCTTCCAGCTCCAGGACAACCACGGTAAGGTCACGCAGCTGATCACGATGACCGCGGAGTTCTTCGACGGCCATCGAGATCTGGAGATCAGGGCCTGGATCGAGAAGCACCGGGTCGCCCAAGCGATGCGGCAGGCCGGCCAGGCCGGCGTGCTCGTCTCGCCGGCCGGCCTTCAGATCGAGAAGCGGTAGTCTCTTTCGTCCCCGACTAGCGCTGCCATCTCCAGTGCAGGGTTCGCTCCGGTGAGATGCGGATCACCGTGGCGCTGTCCCGGTCGAGCCCCATCGCCCGGTATTGCGCGTACTTGTCCCGGAGCAGATCGACCGCGCCCGCCCGCTCGGAGCCGTCGGTGAGGATGTCGGCCCGCCCTTCGACGATCACCCAGCAGAGGCGCGACCATTCCTCGTCGTAGCGGTCGACGGTCAGGGAGACCCGAGGATTCTCCGCGATGTTACGGACGCGCCGGAGCTCGGTCGCGGCGACCCGCTTGGGTTTCGAGTCGAGCGCCGAGAAGCACAGCCGACCGTCGAACACGTAGCACACCGGCACGACCAGCGGCTGCCCCGCCCGGTCCGCCGTGCCCAGCCGCGCGACGCGGCTCTCGTAGAGCAGGTCGGCGGCGAAGGCCGGCAGGCCGCTCACCGAATCAGCTTGGCGTACTGGTCGAGAAGCGGCAGGACCGCATCGCGGCCCTCCGACGGCAGCCTCAGGATGGCGCGCGTGATCCCGGCCGACGCATAGGTGTCGAGCGTCGCACGCTCCACCTTGGCGCCAAACACGGACACGGAGATCTTCGACGCATCGCGCCCCGCCCGCGCGGCACGCGCCTTGAGGTCGGCCAGGCCGGGCAGGATCGCCTCGGCATTGCGGCCACGCGGGAACCAGCCGTCGCAGAACTCCACCACGCGCTGGAGCGTGTGTCCGCTTTCGCCGCCCAGCAGCACCGGTGGGTACGGCCTCTGCGCCGGCTTGGGGTACGACCAGATCGGGTCGAAGTTGACGAACTCGCCGTGGTACTGCGCCTCGTCCTTCGTCCAGATCTCCTTCATCGCGAGGATCCGCTCGCGCAGGAGCCGAAAGCGCGTCTTGAACTCGGTCTGATGATTTTCCATTTCTTCCCGGTTCCAGCCCGCCCCGATGCCGAACAGGAACCGCCCGTTCGAGAGCAGATCGAGGCTCGCGATCGTCTTGGCCAGCGTGATCGGATCGTGCTCGACGACCAGACAGATTCCGGTGCCCACCTTCAGGCTCTTCGTGGCCGCCGCCGCGGCCATGAGCCCGATGAACGGGTCGAGCGTGTGCGAGTACTCCTTGGGCAGGGGGCCGCCACCGGCGAACGGCGAGCGTCGGCTCGTCGGAATGTGCGTGTGCTCGGTCACGAACAAGGACTCGAAGCCACGCTCCTCGGCGGCGCGCGCCAGCTCGTCGATGCGAATCGAGTAGTCCGTCGGAAAGATGAACACGCCGTAATGCATGCTCGCTCCTAAAGGGTGGATCGCGCGGGCCGGCCGCTCACGCGAAGATGGTTTCGGGGAGAAACGCCGACACGATCCAGTTCGGCGCGTCGACGATCTCGCTGATCTTCAGATCGACGGCGACGCTGCAGAGAATGTAGGCCTCCTCGCGGCTGAGCCCGCGCTCCTCGACGAGGTGCTCGATCATGTAGCGGATCGCCTGCTGGGCGTTGGCGAAGAGATCGGGACCGTTGGCGGTCGTCACGTAGCACGGGCCGCGCTCGAGAGCCGAGGGGACGGGGCCGCGCGTCCGGAACCGCGGCTCGCGGAATCCGCGGCCGGCCTCGAGCCCGAAGCGCAGGGCGACCTGCGCCATCATCTCGATCGCGGTCACGCAGACCTCGCCGTCGCCCTGGGCCGCGTGGGCGTCGCCGACGCTGAACAGCGCGCCGTCGACCCAGACCGGCAGCAGCAGGGTCGTGCCGGCGACGAGCTGCTTGATGTCCATGTTGCCGCCGTTCTTCCGCGGGGGCATCGTGCTGTGGCCGCCGGGCTCGTCGAGCGCGACACCCATCACGCCGGGAAAGGGCGCGATCGGGACGCGGACTCGCGAATCGCGACCCATGCGGGCGTGTGTGCCTTCCGTCAGATCCCAGATGTTCAGGAACGGTTTGGGAAACTCGGCCTCGGGCATCAGGCCCCGGCCCGGGCGGATCGCCGTCCAGCCGAACGCGGCGGCGGGCTTCACCTCGAGGATCTCCACCGTGAGCACGTCGCCGGGCCGAGCACCGCGGACGGCCACCGGTCCGGTCAGCGGGTGACCGCGAAACGGCCCGCGCGCGAGGACGTCGGAGTGCGTTGACTTCAGCGAGTAGTAGCCGTCGGCGGCGTCGCGGGTGTCGAACACGACGGTGTCGCCCGGATCGATCACGAGCCGCGGCGCGAGGGCGTTGTTCCACTCACGATGAACCGTTTCGCGGTCGAGGTGATGCGTCGTCGCCATCGGTGGAGCCTCCTCGCGTCAGCGCGCCATCTCGTTCCAGACGACCATACCGGTCCCCGATCGCCACGCCACCGCCGGCATGTAGGCGAGCACGTCAGCCGGTCCGCGGGTGAAGGCCATCACGAGGACCCAGGCGAGGAGCTCCGCCGTGCCGCCGGAGCCGGCCTCCTCCATTCGTTCGAGCGTGCACTCGCGGAGCAGCGCCGCATGGTCGCCACGTTTGAGCAGGTCGAGGAACCAGCGATCGAACTCCTCGTCGACCCAGAAGTAGCGGGGCCCACCGGGCTCGTGCGAGAGGCCGCCGGTCGCGATGACGGCGATGCGCTCGGCGCCGGGATAGGCGCGGAGCATCTCGCGCATGAGCGTGCCGACGTGGTACGCGCGCTCCGGCGTCGGAATCGGCGGCACCGTGCAGTTCATGGTGACCGGGACGAGCTTGAACTGGGCGTCGGGATTCAAGTAGTGGGTCGGCACGGAGATGCCGTCGTCGTACTGCATCTCGCGCAGGTACGCGAGCGCCAGCCCGCGGCGCGCCCCCTCGTTGACGAGCCACCGCGCGATGGGGGAGTGGCCGGGTACGCGGTACTTCTCCATGGCCAGCCACTCGTCGAACCATTCGGCCGGGCCGACGTGCTCGTCGGCGATTCCGACGGTGTATTCCGGCACGTTGTTGATCGACCAGTTGAGCAGGTGGTCGTTGCTGAACATCACGACCACGTCCGGGCACGCGGCTTCGAGCCGGCGCCGCATCTCGGCGGTGGCCGAGAGCGCGAGCTGCTGGTATTCCTGCGAGGCGCGTGTGAACCAGCCGGTGAGGCCCGGCGAATGCGTCATGGCCATCGCGGCGACGATCTCGGCCATTACCGGCCCCGCTCGAGGCGCGCCTGGAGCGCCATCGCCTTCGCCGTCTCTTCTGGGAACGCGCGCTGGTAGCACTCGAGCGCGGCGCTGGCGTTGCTGTTGTGCGCGGCGCCGAAGAAGAACCGGAGGATTTGCGGCACGTAGTACTGGTGGACGCCGAGGTCCATCATTCGTCGGGGATCCTTGTCGCGGATCGCTTCGTACTCGGCGCGGCTCAGCCCGAACTCCCGCGCCAGCCCCTCGAGGTCGGTGAGAAATCGCGCCCGCAGGGCGGCGTCGCGGCGGACGTGGTAGATCATCTCGTTGGCCGGCAAGGTCTTGTCGCAGCGCTCGACGTTTCCCATGACCCCTCCCGCGTTATGCCTTGAGCACCTTCGGATTAACCTTGAGGAACATGATCACGCAGCGCTCGCGGCCGAGGTTGCGGACGTCGTGCGGCACGTTGGCGGGAAATTTGACGATCGCGCCGGCAGGCACGACGACCTCGGCGCCGTTGATGCTCATGTTGGCGGCGCCCTCGAGGACGTAGATGGCCTCTTCCTCGCGCGGATGGCTGTGCATCGGCGTCGACTGGCCCGGCTCATAGCAGGCGATCTCCGACCAGAGCTGGTCGGTCTTGAACAGCATCTTGCGCACCCGCTTGTCGGGGGCGAAGGCCTTCAGAACGTTCAGATCGAAGACCTGGGCGACGCCCGTGGTCGCGGCAACTGCCGTCTCGTCCATGGCATCCTCTCCTCGAAGACTGGTGGGCGACAGTTTACCTCGGATCGGTCGACCGTACTCTTGACTTGGCGCGAGTTTGGATCGACATTGCCTCGTCGACGCGACCGACACGAGGCATATGGAGATCAGGCCCTTTCGAGGCTATCGTTACGCCGGCAGCGCCGAGCGTGACGTCTCGGCGGTCGTGGCGCCGCCCTACGACCAGATCAGCCCCGAGACGCAGGACCGGCTGTACGCGATGAGCCCGCACAACATCGTCCGCGTGACCTACCCGAAAGACGCGGCCGACAAGTACCGGGATGCACGCGAGGCGCTCGACGGCTGGCTGATGGACTTCGTCTGGGCGCGCGAGGAGCGGCCGGCGATCTATCCGTACCACCAGACGTATACGGTGGACGGCCGTCCCGTGACGCGCATGGGCTTCGTCGCGCTCGGCGAGGTCAGCGACTACGCGCGCGGCGTGGTGCTCCCGCACGAGCGGACGCACGCCGGGCCGAAGCGAGATCGGATGCAGCTCCTGGAGGCGACGGCCGCGGACATCGGGCTGTTGTTCATGCTGACCGCCGATCCCGGGGGCGAGCTTCGGCGGGCCACCACCCCGATCGGCGAGCCGATCGCCGAGGCGCGCGACCTCAAGGGCGAGCTTCATCGGCTCTGGCGCCTCACCGAAGCGGCGACGCTGAGCCGAATTCGGGAGCTCATGGCGACGCGTCAGACGATCATCGCCGACGGCCATCACCGATACGAGACGGCCGTCGCCTACGCCGAGCGCCATCCGGACGCGCGCTACAAGGTCATGGCGTTCTTCGCGCTCGAGGCTCCCGGCTTGACGATCCTGCCCAATCACCGCCTCGTGCACAACGTTCAGGGATTCGACTTCGACGACTTCGTTCAGACGGCGGCGCGCTGGTTCGAGGTCTCGCCGCTGGCCGATCCCTCGGCCGCAGAGCTCGAGAACCGCACCATCGCCGTCGTGAGCGGACCCGACGCGGCGCTCCTCAAGCTCAGGCCGGGCGCACGCGACCTGATCGCGTGGCCCGAGAAGACCTCGGCTGCCTGGCGGGGGCTCGCGGTGTCGATTCTCCACGAGGGGTTGCTGCGCCCCCTGCTCGGCATCACCGACGCGAAGCTCGAGGCGAAGACACACGTGGAGTACACCGCCGACCGCGCCGAGGCGATCCGGCTGGCCCGCGACGGCAAGTACCAGGCCGCGTTCCTGATCGCCCCCACGACGGCCGAGGAGCTGCAGGCGGTCGTGCGCGGCGGCGAGCTCTTGCCCCAGAAGTCGACGCATTTCTACCCCAAGCTCCTGGACGGGCTCGTGTTCTCCCGGCTCGGCGAATGAGCGCCGGCGACTCGCCGCCGCTGCGCTACACGGGCGCGCGCATCAAGCGCCTCGAGGACCCGCGCCTCTTGACCGGCCGCGGACGGTACCTGGACGACCTCGCGCTGCCGCGCATGCTCTTCGCGAGCTTCGTGCGCAGCCCGCACGC
>Ga0066388_100002326_pt1 | contig 11529 bp, 7 predicted proteins | sample PanSoiMetaGPlot6_FD_64539 | JGI IMG/M metagenome (GOLD analysis project Ga0066388, IMG submission 64539) | Tropical forest soil microbial communities from Panama analyzed to predict greenhouse gas emissions - Panama Soil - Plot 6 (Hybrid Assembly) | ecosystem: Environmental > Terrestrial > Soil... | reverse complement strand
GACCTGCCCGACCCGCCTGACCTGCCTGACCTGCCTGACCTGCCTGACCTACCCGGCCTATCGCCGCGCCTGGCCCGCCGTGGTCGGCCGACCGGCGGGCGACATGGCGGTCCGTTCCTCGGTCACCGACTCCACCTTCTCGCGCGTGTAGAAGATCGGGAAGTACTTGCCGCGCGCCCAGATCTCGAAGAGGTCACGGTAGTGCGGGCTCGACGGATCGCCCGACTGTCCCGGGTTGTTCAATCCGATCGAGTTGTCCCAGTTCTCGGTGTCCGCGATGATCTTCAGCGAGCCGCCTGACGTCTGATTGTCGGCATTGCCGGTTGCGCTGACCGTGTAGCTGTCGCCGCCGCGCGGGTACGGACCGACGTTCAGTCGCGCGCGCACGTCCGGCGATGCGATCGCCGTCAGCGGATGCCGGATCAGCGCGTGATGATATTGCGTCTGCCCCCATTTCCAGGTGCCCGGGTCGGCGCCGAGCTTCTTGGTCAACTCGGCGACGGCTTCGCCGAGGCTGCGAGCGAGGAGCTCGTCGCGCCCCGTTGCCGGATCGGCGCCGAAGCGGCCGTCCGGCGCATTCAGCCAGTCGATCACCCGCTTCATGTTCGGCTGTCCGATGAACGCCTGCGCCTCCTTCGGGACGACCAGATTCCTGACGTTCGCCGAGAGGCGGCGCTGCCACATCTCGTAGATGCCGGCGGCAACCGAGTCGGCATCGACGCTGTAGTTCCACGCGAGCAGCGCGTCTCGCGCCTTCACGGCGTCGCCAGTCACTGCGATGTCGCGCAGCAGCGGCACGAGCGCGCGCGCCGGCAGCGAGACGTTGTCGTTCTGCAGGCGCATCATGCCCGCCACCGTGTGCAGCGTGCCCGAACCGAGGACTTCGCTGATCCGGGAGACTCGATACGGATCCGCGCCGGTGTAATGCAGCGCTTCCTTGTACGGATAACCAGGCGGGAACAGATAGTTGTTCGCCGTCGCGATGTAGCCGACCGCCGGATCGGAGGTGTGCGGCAGCGCGTTGATTGGCAGATACCCGTTCCACTCGTAGCGGCCGTCGCCCGGCACCGGCACCAGCCCGGACCAGTTCGGCCGCAGCGGCGTGATCGCGACCGCCTGGTAGCCGATGTGTCCCTGCCGATCCGCCCACACCATGTTCTCCGACGGAATCCGGCTGTAGGTGCACGCCTGGACGAACTCCTCCCAGGTTTTCGCCTGATCCATCCGCAGGCTGGCGAGATAGGGCGCGGCGCCGGTTTCCATCCACGCGGCGCGCAGCGCGTACGCCTTGTGATGCGCGACATCCTCCGAGAGCACTGGACCATGGCGCGTGAACTTGAGGTCGACCGACGCCGGCGATTCGCCCTTGACCGGAATCGTGTCTTTGATCACGCGCATGTCTTCCCACGCGCCGCGATACTTGTACTGGTTCGGGTTCGCCGGGTTGGTGTCGTAGACGTAGAGATCCTCGGTATCGGATCCGAAGATCGTCAGTCCCCAGGCGCCGTACTCGTTGTGGCCAATCGAGACGCCAGGCAGCACCGGCTCGCCGCCGCCGATGACGTTCCAACCCGGCGCGACCAGGTGCACCCAGTAGCGCAGCGAGGGTGCGCCCTGATTGCGGTGCGGGTCGTTCATCATCAGCGGATAGCCGCTCTGCGTGATCTTTCCGCTCACTACCCAGTTGTTGCTGCCGATGTCCTCGACCCGCTGGCTCAGTTCGAGCGCAGTCGGCCCTTCGTCCACCGGGGCGGCGCCGAACGCAATCGGACGGCGGAACGCGTTGTAGAGATCGAGAATCGACGAGTTCAGGAGCGAAAGATCGATCGCCGGATCGGGCGTGATGTTCGGATCACCGCCCTGAAAGTAATTCAGGTCCTTCACCCGCTCCGCGCCGAGCACGCGCACCGCCTGCGCCATGTTCAGCTCCTGCCCGATGTTGGCGAGCAGCCCGTTGTGCCGCGAGATGACGACCTCGGGCGTCCACGGCGCCGGGGTGATGCCGAGGATCGAGAATTCGACCGGCAGCGACGCCGGGTTGCGCCGCGCCTCCGCGATGTACGCGTTCACGCCGTCGACATACGCGGTGATGATCGCCTCGCCGTGCGGGTGGTACCAGTCCAATTCGGCCTTGAGATCGCCGCGGAACTTGTGCAGCCGCGTCCCGATGTCGCGTTTCAGTTCCTTTCGGCCGAGAATTTCGGCGACGGTGCCGGTCGCCTGCCGGCGCCACAGCTCGAACTGGAACAGCCGATCGCGCGCGGCCGTATACCCCTGCGTGAAGAACAGATCGTGCTCGTTCTTCGCGTAGATGTGATTCAGGCCCCATCGGTCCCGCAGCACGTCGACCGTGTCGCGCAAACCCTCGATGGCCAGGGGCTTCGGCGTGTCCGCGGGTGCGGCGCCGATCGCGCCCGACAGCGAGACGAGGAGAACGGCGAAGGCAAGGGCTTTTCGCATGCGGCGGATGCTAGCACAAGGCTATAATCGAGCCCCCCTATTCATCCGGAGCGGCAGGATGCGGATCCGTCTCGGCCCCTGGCTCGTCGTCGGCCTGCTCTGCGTTGGCCTGATCGTGTCCGCGGCCGCGCATCCGCTCGCGCAGACGGCGCCGCCGCCGCCGCCGAAGAAGAACCCGCTGCTCAAGCTCACCGAGCCCTGGCCCACCGACGAGGTCCTGCAGGCTGCACGGGCCGAATCCGACGGCCGTCGGCTGTTCCGGGAGATCGAGCCGCTCGCCTTCACCCTCACCGGCGATGTCTCGGCTCTCAACCGGGAACGGAGTCCGAACAACAAGAAACTGTTCCCCGCCGTGATCACGGTCACCGACGCGAAGGGGCCGCAGGAGGTCGCGGTGAAGATCGGCTCGCGCGGCCACTTCCGTCTGATGGCGCGCAACTGCGACTTCGTGCCGATCCGGGTGGAGTTCTCGCGCGATGGGGGAACCACCGGCACGATCTTCGACGGACAGACCTCGCTGAAGCTCGGGACGCACTGCCGCAGCGACCGCGAGTATGACAACTACACGCTGCGCGAGTACCTCACCTACCGCCTGTTCAACCTGGTGACGCCGTTGTCGTTCCGCGCGCGGCTGGCGCGGGCGAGCTACGTCGACACCAAAACGAAAAAGACGATCTCGAGCCGCTATGCCATCTTCGTCGAGCACGAGAACGAAGTGGCGCGACGCTTCGGCGGGCGGATCGTCGAGCTGCAGCGGATCGTCTTCGACGACCTCGACCCGCCGACGCTGAACCGCATGATGCTGTTCGAGTACATGATCGGCAACACCGACTTCTCGATCTGGGCGCTGCACAACGTCCGCATCGTGCAGGATCGCAACCGCAAGCTCTATCCGGTGCCCTACGACTTCGATCTCTCAGGGCTGGTGCACGCGCCATACGCGATGCCCGATCCGCGAATCGGCATCCGCAGCGTGCTCGATCGGACCTATCGTGGTCCCTGCCGCACGCTCGACCAGCTGGACGAGGCGGCCGAATCGTTCCGCGCCAGGCGCGACGACATGTTCACGCTGCTCGACTCGATGAAGGATTTGGATTCAGCCGCGCGGAGCGAGGCCCGCAGCTATCTGGAAGGATCGTTCCGCGCGATCGAGCGCGAACAGCTCCGGCGTCAGTTCGTGAGTGGGTGCAAGCCGCAGCCCACGATGTAAGAAGCCCTCGCGCCGGTTGGCGCTCAGACCCGCCTGCTTCCCAGCGGTGTCTAACGACACCATGGATATCCTCTTCCAGGACGTCAAGCACGCGCTGCGCCTGGCCTGGCAGAATCCGACATTCACGCTGCCCGCGGTCGCGGCCCTGGCGCTCGGCATTGGCGCGAACACGGCGATCTTTTCCGTGGTGAACGCCGTCCTGCTCAAGCCGCTGCCCTACCCCGAGCCGAACCGCCTCATGCTCATGCTCAACACGTCGCCGCAGGGCTCGGGGCCTGGCGCGTCGCCGACGAAATTCAACAACTGGCGGCGCCAGACGAGCGTCCTGCAGGACGTCTCTGCTTACCGCTTCAGCGCCGTCAACCTGACCGAAGGCGAACCCGAACAGGTCGACACTGCGCACGTCAGCGCCGACTTTTTCCGGCTGTTCGGCGCACCGGTCGCGGCCGGGCGGACGTTCGCTGCCGCAGAGGATCTGCCCAACGGCGGGCACGTCGCGGTCTTGAGCCAGGGATTCTGGAAGCGCCGCTTCGGCGGCGATCCGTCGATGATCGGCCGGAAGCTGTCGCTCAATGGCGAGCCGCACGAAGTGATCGGCATCCTCGGCCCGTTCGACACCGAAGCGATCCAGGCGCCGACGGGCCCTCCCGACATCTGGCTGCCGTTTCAGATCGACCCGAACAGCACGATGCAAGGCCATTTCTTCGCGGCCGCAGGACGCCTGAAGCCGGGCGTGACGGTCGTCGCCGCCAACGCTCAGCTGCGGCAGGCCGCCGACGAATTTCGCCAGACGTTTCCCGCGGCGCTTGGCCGTCAGAACGGGTTCGCAGTGGGCTCGATGCAGGACATCATCGTCCGCAACGTTCGATCGTCGCTGTGGGTGCTCGTCGGAGCGGTCGGCTTCGTCCTGCTCATCGCCTGCGCGAACGTCGCGAACCTGCTGCTGGTGCGCGCAAGCGTGCGCCGGCGCGAGATCGCGATTCGAGCCGCAATCGGCGCCGGCCGCCGCCGCATCGTCCGCCAGTTCCTCACCGAGAGCCTCGTGCTCGCGGGGATGGGCGGTCTTCTCGGGCTGGCCGTCGGGGTGTTCGCCATCCGTGCGCTCCTGGCGGTGAATCCCGGGAACATCCCACGAATCGGGGTCGAAGGGTCCGCGGTCGGCGTCGACTGGCGGGTGCTCGCATTCACGGCGCTCGTCACGATTCTGACCGGCATCGCCTTCGGTCTGTTTCCTGCGCTCCAGACGTCGCACGTCGACGTGAACACGACCATCAAGGAGTCGAGCGGCCGCTCCGCGACCGGATTCCGCCAGAACAAAGCGCGAGCGCTGCTGGTCGTGAGCGAGATGGGCCTGGCGCTCGTACTGCTCGTCGGCGCGGCGCTCCTGATCCGGACGTTCGCCGCGCTGCGGGCGGTCGATCCCGGCTTCGACGCGCATCACGTACTCACGCTGCGCATGTCGCTGCGGGGCGAACGCTTCACGACGGCGGAAGACGTCGCCAGGCTGATGCGAGACGGCTCCGAGCGCCTCGGCGCACTGCCGGGCATCGAGGTCGCGGCGGCGGCCGTCGGCGTCCCGCTGCAGGGCGGGTTCGGCCTCCCAGTCATCATCGAAGGGCGCCCCCTCGACGGGCCGTCTCATGGCGGCGGCGGGTTTGCGCCGATTGCGCCAAACTACTTCCGCGTCTACCGGATTCCCATCGTCCGCGGCCGCGCATTCACCGATCAGGACGCCGCCGGCGCGCCCGGAGTCGCGATCATCAGTCAAGCGATGGCGAAGCGCTTCTGGCCGAGCGGCGATCCGCTGAGCGATCGCATCACGATCGGCAAAGGACTTGGCCCGAGAATGGAGCTGAACGGGCGCCAGATCGTCGGCATCGCCGGCGACACGCGCGACGGCGGCCTCAACCGCGACCCTCAGCCAATGATGTACGTACCGTGGTCGCAGATGCCGGACGCGCACAGCGCCAACCTCCTCGACATCGTGCCGCTCACATGGCTCGTCCGCACGCGCGGCGAGCCGCACGCGATGAGCGTCGCGATTCAGAAAGAGCTGCGGCTCGCCAGCGGCGGCCTGCCGGTCGCGCGCCCGAGGACGATGGATGAGATCGTCGAGCGCTCGACCGCGCGAACCGACTTCAACACGATCGTGCTCGGCGTCTTCGCGGGCTCGGCGCTGCTGCTCGCCGCCATCGGGATCTACGGGCTCATGGCGTACTCGGTCCAGCAGCGCACCCAGGAGATCGGCATCCGCCTCGCGCTGGGCGCCAGAGCGCAGAGCGTGAGGAACATGATTGTGGGCGAAGGGATGACGGTGGTGCTGATCGGCGTCGCGATCGGGATCGCGTCGGCGTTCGGCCTGACGAACCTGATTGCCACGTTCCTGTTCGGGGTGACGCCGCGCGATCCGCTGGTATTCGTCAGCGTTCCCGTACTGCTGACTGGCGTCGCGCTCTTCGGCATCTGGCTGCCGGCCCGCCGGGCGTCGCGCGTGGACCCCGTCGTCGCGCTCCGCGTGGAGTAGCGTCAGGGCCGGAGAGCGGTTCTCGGCCTCGGTGACGCCATTGGTGTGGAGCAGCAACCGCGGCGGGCCTTCAGGCCCGGCCCGGCGAGGCGCTGAAACAAAAAAGGCCGCGGAGCACCGCGGCCTTCGCGAATTCCTATCTGAATTCCTGATTCGTGATCGCCCAGCACGCGCCTACTGCTGCGGCTGCTGGGTTGCCGCCGGCGGCGGCGGATCGACGACCGTCGAGAAGAACCCGATCATCATCTCTTCCCAGGTCTGATCGCCCCAGCGGACGTCCTTCGACGGATCCGGATTGAACTTGTTGTCGGTCGAGTTGTCGAAGTGCGCGATGACCTCGACCTCGGTGCCCTTGGGCAGCACTTTCGGCGCAGCGAGCTCGTAGGTGATCTGCCAGTTGAAGTTGTACTTCGGCACGTTGAGCAGCGTCTCGGTCGTGCCGTCCGGATAGTGCGCGATGTACTTCATGTCCTTGCCGCGTACGTGCATGTGCGGCGTGTAGGTCCACACCGTGGTGTCGCGCTGCAGCTTGGTCACGCCCTTCACTTCGGCGTTGCCGTCGTATGCGGGAATCACGAAGCGCGGCTGCAGCACCATCCCGCCGGCCGCCAGCTTCTTCGGCGCCTCCTTCGCGTAGATGATGCCGACGCGCGTGCGATCCTTCGCTTCCTTGCCGTTGGTGGTGTAGTGCATCTGCAGGACGATGTCGTGGTTGCCGCGGAGCAGGCGCGCGACGCCGGCCGGATAGGTGATGCCCGGTTTGTTCGGCGTGGTCCCGCCGATGTTGGTTGGACCGAGGACGCCGTTGCCGTTGAGCGGCGTGCCGGCCGGCTGCGTGAACGCGATGACGTGATGCACCTGCGCCGCGGCGCCCGGACGAATCTCGAGCGCCTGAATCCACTTGTCTTCCGTGAGGTGCGTCGGCACGCGGATGTACTGATACTCGACCGCGCCGCTGGCCGGGATCTCGAAGTCCTCTTCCATCGTGAAGACGGCGTCGGGCTTTCCGATCGTCCAGCCGTCGGCAAACTGCGGCTTCGCCGGCAGATCCGCGTCGTCGCCCTTCGGCGCGCCGCCATCGACCCATGCAGCGATCGTGTCGATCTCGGTCTGGGTCAGCGATGGATCGTTCTTGAAGGCGCCGTGCGGTGCGTCCGCGCCCCACGGCGGCATGGCTCGGCTGACGACGCGCTGCTTGATCGAACGCGCCCACGGACGGGCGTCGTCGAAGGTCATGAGCGACATCGGCGCGTACATCGTCGGCCGATGGCACTCGACGCAGGCCTTGTAGAAGATTGGCGCGACGTCCTTTGAGAAGGTCGGCGCGGGCTTCCCGTCGGCGGCGCGCGCCGGCAGGGCCGCGAACACGGTGACGGCGGCGAAGACGGCGAGACTCGTCGCTGAGCGCATGAACTCTCCTTGAGCTTGAATGTTCAGTGTAACAGACGTTCCCGGCTCGCGGGGGTTCCGGCTTGCTCACTACCCTCCGTCCTCCGGCCTCATCCCCGGCTCGCCTATCGGCCCTCCGGCCGTCTGAACATCGCCCCATCCACCGGCACATCCAGCGTGATTTCGTCGTACTTTTGCGTGTTGCTGAAGCTCGGCGTCGATCGCCGGATCAGGAACGGCAGCCTCACCGCGCCGACCGTCCGGTAGTCCGCGTAGTCGATCTGCTCCGGCAGCAGCCCGAGCGGCGTTTGCGACAGGGTCAGCCGGCGCACCAGCAGCCCGCTTTCCGTGTCGAAGAACAGGCGTTCGATCTGGGTGTTGGGCAGCATGCCCTGCAGCACGAACGCGCGCCTGCCGTCCAGCGTCTGGATGCCGACGACTCCGAAGGTCGTGTCGCGGACGTCGAGCAGTTCGTTGCGGTGAAAATCGGCGAGGCGGCGCAGGCGCACGGCTTCGAGTCCGGTCTCGCCGTGGATGCCGCCCTGGAGGTCGACGGTCCACGCGTCGGTTCCATCGACTCCCTGCAGCGTCTTGCCCTGGTCGCTGGTCACGGTGACGCGCAGCTTGTCGGGCGCCGCCTCGATCACGTCGAAGCCGAACGTCCGGCCGCCGCTCGCCGGCGTCATCGATCCCTGCCAGTGACGCGACGTGATCCTGGCGTTCGCATCGCGCCCGCCGATTGCCGATACGAACCGATCGACCACCGCGCGGAGCGTGGGCAGCGCCTCCTTGTCCTTGGCGTCGAGCTGCGCGGTCGCGGTGAAGCGATCGACATGCGACGCGTCGACGATGGGCGGGTAAGGCAGCGGCCGATTCGCGCCGTGATGACACGAGGCGCAGTTGATCCGGTTCTGACCATCGAAGTGCGTCTGGTTGATCTGCTGCACCATCGCCAGCATGCGGCGTGCCGCGAGCTTCTGCGGCTTGTCGTCCTTCTCCATCGGCCAGCGGCCGGTGTTGTCGGTGACGTGGCAGTACTCGCAGCCGACGCCGAGCGAGGCGGCCATGAACTGCATCACCGGAAACAGCTCGATCGCCGGCAGCGTCTTGAGGACCTGAATGTTCTTGTTGACCTCGGCGGCGGTCTTTCCCGCGACGCGGCGCTCGAAGTCGTCCTGGGCGGCCGCGCGCGCGGCAGCCATCGCCAGGATCAGCACGACGACAAATGCATGACATTTCATGAGCGGCAGGCTATGAGCGCGCCTCGCGCGGCTCAAGCGCTTTGGGACGAAGCCGTGGTGCCGGGGGACGAAACCGAGCGCCGGCGTGACGGCCGATCGCCGTATGGCTGTCCGCGAGGAAATGAGGTACAACGCCGCGCATGCGCCGCGCTCGCGTGTGGCTTGCCGTGCTCGCGTGCTGGACGCTGCTGGCCCTCCTGTTCGCCAGCCAGACGCTGCTCTACTCCGCGTACGCCGGCAACAAGGTCGGCTCGTGGCGGGCGATCGCGCCGGCGCTGGCCGACTGGTACCTCTGGGCCGCGCTCACCCCGGCGATCGCGCGTCTGGCCGCGCGTGCGCCGCTCGTCCCGAGTCGATGGGGACGCGCGCTGCTCGTCCACGTGCCGGTATCGATCGTCGTCGCGGCACTCAAGCTGGCGGCGAGAGTCTGGCTCGGACGGCTCTGGCCATCGGCTCTGGCAACGACCACGTTCCGCAATCTCGTGCTGGCGCAGTTTCACTTGAACCTGATCACCTACTGGATGATCGCCGGGCTCGCGCAGGCCGTGGACTACTACCGGAAGTACCGCGACCGCGAGGTCCACGCGTCGCAGCTCGAAGCGCGGCTGGCGCAGGCGCAGATTGATGTGCTGCGCATGCAGCTGCACCCGCATTTCCTGTTCAACACGCTCCACGCGATCTCGACGCTGGTGCGCAAGGATCCTGACAGCGCCGAGCGGACCATCGCGCAGCTCAGCGATCTGCTGCGGCTCACGCTCGACACGCTCGGGCGGCAGAAGTCCACGGTGAAGGACGAGATGGAGTTCGTCGATCGCTACCTGGCAATTCAGCAGACGCGGTTCGGCGATCGCCTGATCGTGCGGCAGTCGATCGATCCGGCGTCGCTCGACGCGCTGGTGCCGACCCAGATCCTGCAGCCGCTGGTCGAGAACGCGATTCGACACGGCATCGGACCGCGCGCGTCCGGCGGGCACCTCGACATCGCGGTTGCATGCCGGAACGGCGACCTCACCCTGCGGGTCGCAGACGACGGCGTCGGCGCGCGCGCCGACGCGTACGAAGAGCGCGTCGGGCTTTCGAACACGCGCGCGCGATTGAAGGAGCTCTATGGCGGCGGCGATCGCCTTACGGTGGCGACCGCGCCCGGCGCGGGGTTCGCGGTCGCGATCACGCTGCCGTACGAGCGGATGGAGTGCAGTGGCTAGCTGTGGCAGCACCGCGCAGTTCACAGCGATGTCGTGTCCGGGCTCCAGCCGGACCGGCGCGGTGACCCGACGCCAACCGTGATCGACGTGACCAATCCCATTCGGACGCTGATCGTGGACGACGAGCCGCTCGCGCGCGAACGGCTGCGCGCGCTGCTGGCGGAGCGGCCGTCGTTCATCGTCGCCGGCGAATGCGGGAACGGTGCCGAGGCGGTCGAGGCGCTGCGCGACGGCGGCATCGAGCTGGTGTTTCTCGACGTGCAGATGCCGGAGCTCGACGGCTTCGACGTGTTGCAGGCGATCGCCCCGGAGCGCTGGCCGGCGATCGTCTTCGTCACCGCGTACGACGAGTACGCGCTGCGCGCGTTCGACGTTCACGCCCTCGACTATCTGCTGAAGCCGTTCGACCGCGCGCGGTTCGAGCGGGCGCTCGGCCGCGCCGAGCACGAGCTCCGCGGCCGCGGCGGTTCGCGCGACGCCGGGCTGGCCGCCCTCATCGAGAACCTGCGCCGTGAACGGCAGCGGCCGCAGCGGCTGGTCGTGCGCAGCGGCGGCCGGATCTTTTTCGTGAACGTCGCGGAGATCGACTGGATCGAGGCGGCCGGGAACTACGTCAGCGTCCACGTCGGCGGCGCCAGCCATCTGCTGCGCGACACGATGAAGCACCTCGAGGCGCAGCTGACCGGCGCGCGGTTCGCGCGGTTGCACCGGTCGGCGATGGTGAACCTCGATCGCGTTCGCGAGCTGCAGCAGACGGACGATGGCGGCTGGGACGTCGTGCTGATCGACGGCACACGCCTCGGCGCCGGCCGCGACGCCGAGGCGAAGCTGCGCGAGGCGCTGTTGAGACGATAACCCGACGCGGCCATGGGAACGCAAAGGCCGCAGGGATCGCAGAGACCACACCGTCACGGCTGGTTCGTGAGTCTCCGCGGGCTGATGTCAGCGAGTGGGTGCGCGCTGCTTCAGTTCGAACGCGGCGCCGCCGCCCCTCACGTCGGCAGCCATCACCACGTTGTCGCGATCGAGATAGAAGATCTCCGTGCCGTCGGCGCGGGCGGCCGCGCCGCCACCTGCTTCGGCAGTTCGAGCGCGATGGCGACCGTCATGATCGCCATCGCGCGAACGTAGATGATATCGATGGGAAGGCGGCCCTCGGGTGGTGTTCAGGTCGTTGACCGGGCTGATGCGGCCGGGTGGACGCGGTGCTCGACGCCCGGATGAGCCGGTGTGCCCCGCCTGCGGCGGCGCGCTCAGAGATGGCCGACCGGTCGAGACATCGGACAATGACGATCGGCGCGGCGGGCCTGTGTTCAGTCGATCCGAAGCGCGTCTGCCGGCTGAATCGAGGCAGCTCGGTTCGCTGGAATCGCGGCGGACATCATCGTCGCGAAAAACAGCACCAGGCTGACGGCGACGAGCACGACCGGATCGTTCACATTGCCGATCGACCACTGGGCTACAACCTTGTTAAGCCCCACGCTCAATGCGAGACCAGCG
>Ga0066388_100002324_pt1 | contig 11532 bp, 11 predicted proteins | sample PanSoiMetaGPlot6_FD_64539 | JGI IMG/M metagenome (GOLD analysis project Ga0066388, IMG submission 64539) | Tropical forest soil microbial communities from Panama analyzed to predict greenhouse gas emissions - Panama Soil - Plot 6 (Hybrid Assembly) | ecosystem: Environmental > Terrestrial >... | reverse complement strand
GCGAAGGCAAGGTCATAGAAGTCCTGCTCGACCATGAGGACCGACATGCCCTGATAGTAGATGTCGAGAAAATCCTGCAGCTTGGTGAATTGGTACGCGCGCCGCAGCGCTTCGACCGATGGATAAGGCAGCCGCACGTCGTTGCGCGCCGCGAGCGCGAACATCAGTTCGGGCTCAAGGCTGCCTTCGATGTGGATGTGCAGTTCACATTTTGGGAGGTGTTTGACGAGAGTGTCGAGCTCTCGTGCAACGGGTGTTTCCATTCCGATATCTTGCAAGACGTGGGGTGTGAAGCCCCACATTATTGCGGCGCTTCGCCTTTCGCAATCACTCCGCCGCCATTGCAAGATCGGGTTTCGATTCGTGCAGGATCACCCCTTCGAGCGGGTCGAATTCGCCCTGCCACGCAGCCTGCTCCAGCGCCCGCATAGTCGCCGAATGTCCGGCGTCCCAGCGCATCCGAATGCCGGATGGGCTGAAGTCGATGTCTTTGGTGTGGTTTTCGTTGTCGAGCCGGGGTGCCAGCAGCCGCATGACGTGCATGCGCGTCACGCACCCGTAGCTTGCAAGCTCGCGAGCGGCAGCGCTGGTGCGAACGTCCTCGGGCAGCTTGCGCACCAGCTCAGTGATGACGTGGCGCAGTTTGTGTGCCTGCTTTAGTCGAGCGATGTGTCCCGCTATTCGGCTCGAGTATTGGATGTCCTTTTGGCGGTGGAGCACGTCCCAAATCGTGCCAGGCTCCGGACCGTTCGGATTCCACACGTGGACCGCGAAGATCAGCGACGAGCGACGCGGGTTGTCCTCGAAGATCACTTCGGTGGGCGTATTCGATAGAATGCCGCCGTCCCAATAGAGTTCGCCGTCGATGCGCACCGCCGGGAACGCCGGCGGGAGCGCGCCGGACGCAAGGATGTGGTCGACCGCGATCGGCTGCTCGCGGCTGTCAAAATAGCGCATCATGCTGCTGCGCACGTGCGCGGCGCCGACCGTCAGTCGCGGCTGGCCGCGATTGACCAGCGCAAAGTCCACCAGTTCACCGAGCGTCTCACGCAGCGGTGCGGTGGAATAAAAGCCGGCATGATCAACGCCAAGCGGCACGTGCGCACCACAGAAGGCCGCGGGATTGGGCCGGAAAAAGCCGGACACGCCTCCGAGCAACGTCGCCCAGTACGACATCGCGTCCGCCATGCCGGTCCACGCCGGGAGATTATTCCATGGCCGATGGCACTCGACGCGGCACCAAAACTCGCGCAGCGCGTTCAACCGCTGGGCTGGTTCATTGCCGGCGATCAAACTCGCGTTGATTGCTCCGATAGAAGTTCCGACAATCCAGTCAGGCTCGACCCCCGCCTCGTGCAGCGCCTGATAGACGCCGGCCTGATAGGCGCCGAGCGCACCGCCGCCCTGCAGCACGAGAACGACCTGGCCGTTTGCCTCATTGCGAAACGCCGCAACGGCTTCGGATCCCTGCAGCCTCTTGGCCATGAAACACTCCGAATTGGTCCTCGTTCGCGAACGCCGGCCGCCCGTTGTTGCGACGCGACCGATCCCTATCTTGCCCAATGCGCCTTTCCGACGAAAATGCCGGCTCGCTAGCGAGTCGATAGGATCGTGCTATGGAGCTTGCCCACGACCCCTCGCCCGCACCCGCGACAGACCGCCCATCATAGGTGGCGCGCAATGGAGATGCATCAGGTTCGCTATTTCTTGGCGGTTGCCCATACGCTCAATTTCACGCGAGCGGCCGAAGAATGCCATGTTGCCCAGCCTTCCCTGACCCGCGCGATCCGTCAGCTTGAAGGCGAGCTCGGCGGCGACCTGTTCCGGCGCGAACGACCACACGCCCAATTAACCGAGCTCGGCCAGCGCATGCTGCCGTTGCTGCGGCAATGTTACGACAGCGCGCTCGGGGCGCGCTCGCTCGCGTCCTCGATCAGGAGCGGCGAGGTCGGTGCGCTCAGGTTGGCCCTGTCGCACGGAATCGACATCAACCTGCTGGTTCCGCATGTGACCGAGCTGAGTCGGCATTTTCGCCGGCTCGAGCTGAAGTTCCTGCGCGGAACGTCGGTCGAGGTGGCTGAGTTCCTCAAACGCGGCGACGCCGAACTCGCGATCGCAGCGCCGATCGGCGCAGCTTGGGATCGCCTGGATCAATGGCCCTTGTTTACCGAAGGCTTCCAGCTCGTCGTCAACGGCAAGCATCCCTTGGCCAACCGGTCCGACATTGGAATCGATGACCTGCGCGCCGAGCGGATCCTGGTGCGCACCTACTGCGAACAGGCAAAGGAATTCGCCGACCTGATGCGCACCCGCGACATCGATGTCACGCGCGGCCACGACATCGGGTCGGAACGAGATCTCATCGCGCTGCTCGAGGCCAATGTCGGAATTGCTGTGCTACCGAACAGCGCGCACCGCCCCGATGGACTGAGGCGCGCGTCGGTCGCAGGCCTGGATCTGCGCCGGACGGTCCATCTCTATGGCATCGCTGGTCGGCAGCGCACGCCGGTTGCGGCTACGGCCTTGAAGCTGTTGCGCGCGTATAACTGGGCAAAATACGCGAGCTGACCCGCTCGGGCACACCAGTGTGGCGGATTTGACTAGGCCGCGCCACGCATCGGCGGCCGCGTGGGCTCTCGTCGCGGATCGGCCACGTCCACCATGCGCGAGCCGGTGACGCCGGTGATGAGGCGCGTCCCGCGCTGGAAGGTCACATAGTTCCAAAACCAATGCAGCGCGACGGCGAGCCGATTGCGAAAGCCGATCAGGAAGTAGATGTGGGCGACGCTCCAGAGCACCCACGCAAAAAACCCTGTGAGCTTGAACCGGCCAAGTTGCACCACGGCGCTTTTGCGCCCGATCGTCGCCAGCGAGCCGTAGTCGCGGTAGCGGAACGGCGGCAATGTTTTGCCGGCAAGCCGCGCGCGCAGCAATTTCGCAACGTATTTCCCTTCCTGCTTGGCGACCGGCGCCACGCCAGGAAGCAGGTTGCCGTCGCGCCCAGCGAGGTGCGCCGTGTCCCCGATGACGAAAACGTTCGGATGCCCGGGGAGCGTCAGATCGGGATTCACAATGACGCGGCCGGCGCGATCGGTCTCCGCGTCAAGCCAGCGGCCCGCCGGCGAAGCCATGACCCCTGCCGCCCAGATCGCGGTGCGCGTCTCGATACGCTCGGGTCCGATCGAGACGCCGGTTGCACCCACGTCGGTGACGCTGCAGTTGAGCCTGATTTCGACGCCGAGTTTCTCGAGCGATTTCTGCGCGGTTGCCGACAGCGATGGATCGAATGACGGCAACAGGCGCGGGCCCGCTTCCACCAGTATGACGCGCGCGCTGCGCGGATCGATGACGCGAAAGTCGGCCGCGAGCGCGCGCTTGGCCAATTCCGCAATCGCGCCCGCCATTTCGACCCCAGTTGCGCCGCCACCGACGATGACGAAGTTGAGCAGGCGGCGTCGCTCCGCCGGATCCGGCTCCGTCTCAGCCTTCTCGAACGCCAGCAGGATGCGGCGGCGCAGATAAGTCGCGTCGTCGATGGTCTTGATGCCGGGCGCATGTGTCGCCCAATCGTCGTGGCCGAAATAGGCGTGCCGTGCGCCGGTCGCGATGACGAGATCGTCGAATGGAATGCGCCGGCCCTCTGCCAGCACTTCGTTGCGCACTGGATCGACGCCTGAAACCTGGGCGAGTATCACGCTGACGTTGCGCTGATCGCGCACAATGCTGCGTACCGGCCCCGCGATATCCGCAGGCGACAGCGCGGCGGTCGCGACCTGATAGAGCAGCGGCTGGAACAGGTGATAGTTGTGCTGATCGATCAGCGTGACCTGGAACTCCGGCGCTTTCAGGCCGACGGCAGCCGACAGTCCGCCAAACCCCGCGCCGATGATGACAACGCGGCGGGGGCCATTGTTTGGACCTGCATCAGGCATTGGACCCTCCTTCATCAGGCTAGGGCTCATCGCGCACAAACGCAGCCGCCTGCTCCTGAGATAAGGACAACCTCTGCGGAATGCCAGCGATATCCGACTACCGGGCGTCGCGCAGCGCCGCCACCACCTGCTCGATTGCGGCCCGCCGACGAAAATCAGGATCGAGAGATCGGTATCTGACCACGCCGTCGCGACCGACCACGAATGCCGCCGGGATCGGAAGCATCCACGCGTCATTGCCCTGATAGTCCGGCAGCGTACGGCCGAGATCCGTGAGCAAGTTCGTCAGGTCCGGGCCGATCCAGATCGCAAGGCCGAGCAACAACGCGTAGCCATTGTCCATGTCGCTTAAAACCGGAAATGGCGAATGGGTGTCGGCTTTAAACGCGGTCGCGAACTGCTGACGTTCCGGCGTGATCGCGACAACGGCGCCGCCCGCAGCTCCAATCTCGGCGCGCGCGCGCGCCAAAGCATCATGACTGAGCCGGCACCAGGGACACCAATGACCGCGATGAAACATCACCGCGACCGGTCCTGCGTCGGTCAACTCCTCAAGGCTGACCAGGCGGCCCGCCTCGTCGGGGAGCGTAAACGACGGCATTGTTTCGCCGGGCCGCGGCGTCGATTCGCCGGCTTTGTTCTTGTTCAACCGCTCGACCAGATCGTCGACCGCTTGCGCATAGGCCGGATGAAACTCTCTGATGGCATTGGAATAGCTCGTCAGGCGCTGCTCGAGCGGCCCGTCGAGATCGCGCGCTTTTGCAAACGCCTCCCGCAACGCGTTGATCTGTACTTCAGACGCCATCTCGGCTCCCTGCCGATGGATCTCGTTCGACCGGCGCATTCTGCCACAATCGCCGGGTTACCAAACCCAACCGAGACTTGCGCAATCGCTTTATTTCGCCTGCGCGGCGGAGGTGATCGACACGATCACGGTCGACGCCATCTTGAACGCGTCGTCGCGATCCACGATGTGATGGCGCCGCGCGATCCAGTTGAAATCCGTGTAGGCCATCCAGACATTGCCGGCCTCGTCCTGGTCAACCAGCAGCCGCACGGGCCAGTCGAGCCCGGCATTCGGATTCGAGGTCAGGAACAGCGTCCCGAGCGGCGGATTGCCGAACACCAGCAAGGTCGACGGCCGTAGCCTGATGCCGGCCTTCGCGGCGAGCTCCGCTTGGTTGATCTCCGAGAAGAACATGATGCCTTTCTCGGCAACGTCGCGCTTGATGCGGGCTATGGTCTCGTCCATGCCGTACGCGCTTTTGACGCGAACCACGCCGTCCATTTCATCGGCGATCGAGCGCGCCGAAAGGCCGAACGAGAGGCAAACGGCGATCAGGCTCGCGACGCCGAGCTTGCGAAGTGCGATGCGCATCGAGGTGCTCCTGTTGCTGCCGCGCGGCATGCGCGCGCCCAGGACGCAACAGTGCGGCAGTTCGGGCTATGGCTGAAATATCGATTGGCTGCCGTCGCGATAGCGGACGGCTATTGCAAGCCGAGCCCACCACGCAGGCGTTGCCAGGCGTCCTCGTCGCCCGGCAGGCCGAACCGCAGCCATCGCGGGTGCTCGGCAAAACGGCGCACCAGGATGCCCGCACGCCCGAGTTGCGCAAAGCGTTGCTCGGCATTCGGCACGCGGGCGAGCCGGAACAACGCCGTTCCGCCAACGATCGCGCAGCCCGAAGCGATCAGAAATTGCTCGAGGCGGTGAACGTCGGCCGCAAGGCGCGCGCGCGTTTGCTGCTGCCACGCCGTGTCGGCCAGCGCGACCTCGCCGACCGCGATCGCGGGCCCGGACGCCGCCCACGGTCCGAGCCGCGCCTTGAGCCGCGCTGCGATCGTGCGGGCAGCCACCGCAAAGCCAAGCCGCAGCCCCGCCAACCCGAAAAACTTGCTGAACGACCGCAGCACCACGATGTTGCCGACCTCGACATCGGGGCCAAGGCTCTCCTCGGCTGGGCCGGCATCCATAAACGCTTCATCGACCAGCAACAGGCCGCCGCGCTGCGCGAGCGCTGCCGCAAGCGCGAGCAGCGCTTTTCGTTCGACGACGCGTCCGTCCGGATTGTTGGGGTTGACGACGATCGCAAGGCTCGCGTCCTTGAGACCGGTAACCTCGCGGACCTCCTCGACGCCGTGTCCGACCAGCGCCGCCGCGCGCGTGTGTTCGGCATAGGTCGGCCCGAGCAGCGCCGCGCGCCCCGGCGGCACCAGCGATGCGATCTGCGTCAGCATGATCTGCGTGCCCGATGCCGCCACAACATGGTCCGCGGACGGTGCCCCATAGGCACGCGCCGCGATCGCCGCGAGCCGCTCGAGCGCGCCGGGTTCGGGCAGACGCGTGAACGCTTCGGGCGCGAAGCGCGGGATCGGATACGCATGGGGATTGATCCCAGTCGACAGGTCGAGGAAAGGTTCCGGTGCGTCCGGAAACAAGCGCCGTGCGGACGCGAGATCGCCGCCGTGAAGGAGCGGCGCAAGATCGTCCTGGAGAGCGATGTCCCCCACCCTCGCCTTTTTGGCCCTGCTGATCGAGCTCATGCTCGGCTATCCGGATTGGCTGGTGCGTTCAATCGGTCACCCGGTGACATGGATGGGACGCCTGATCGAGGCTCTGGATCATAAGCTCAATCGGGAGCAAGACGCGCCCGCGCGACGGCGCGCGGCCGGCACAATCGCCGTTGTAGCTCTGATTGCGGTTGCCGGTGTGGTTGCGCATGCGCTCGAGCACAATCTCATCCGCCTGCCGTTCGGTCTCCCGGTGCTGGCCGTGCTGGCCAGCACCTTGCTGGCGCAGCGCAGCCTCCACGCGCATGTCGCGCGCGTCGCTGTTGCGCTCGAGCACGACGGGCTCGAGGCCGGGCGTAAAGCTGTAGCACAGATCGTCGGCCGCGATCCCGAGGCGCTCGACGAGGCCGGCGTCGCGCGCGCCGCGATCGAAAGCCTGGCCGAGAACTTTTCCGACGGCGTGGTCGCGCCGGCGTTCTGGATGTCGCTGGCCGGCCTGCCCGGCGCCGCGATCTACAAGGCCATCAACACGGCCGACAGCATGATCGGACATCGCACACCCCGCCACGCGGATTTCGGCTTTGCGGCCGCCCGGCTCGATGATCTTGTCAATCTGCCGGCCTCGCGCCTCGCAGCGCTCCTGATCGTCGCCGCCGGCGGGTTTTCGGATCGCGCGGCGGGCGCCAACGCCTGGCGCGCCCTCCGGCGCGACGCGCCCCGCCATCGCTCGCCCAACGCCGGTTATCCCGAAGCCGCGATCGCCGGAGCGCTCGGCCTCGCGCTCGCCGGTCCGCGCCGTTACAGCGGCGTCCTGGTCAACGACGCCGTGATGGGCGACGGCCGACGCGAGGCAACCGCAGCCGACATTCGTGCGGCGCTCGCGCTCTATCGGCGCGCCGATGCGATGCTGATCGCCCTTGCGGGCGTCGTTGCCATCCTCCTCATTGCGACAGCCTGAGCAGACGATCGAGATCGATATGGGCGGCGAGGTGAGCGGCGAGCCGGTCCAGCACCTCGTCGACGACATGCTCGTAGACGATCGTCGCGGGGCCGGCGGCAAGCCGCGCCAGCCAGGCAGCGCGCTGGCGATCGTCGGCAAACAGCCCGTGGATATAGGTGCCGACAATGCGGCCGTCGGCCGACATCGCGCCCTCCGGCGACCCGTCGGCAAGCTTTGCGAACGGACGCGCGCAATCCGCGCCCGTGGTTAACCCCATGTGCATCTCGTAGCCCTTAAACGGCGCGCCGTCGTGGGTCTCGCCATACGCCGGCTCGAGCGTCTTGGACGCCGCGAGGGTCGTCGCAACATCGAGCAGGCCCAGGCCGGCGACGCTCGTTCGCGGCCCTTCGATCCCGTCGGGATCGCTCAGCGTGCGGCCGAGCATCTGATAGCCGCCGCACAGGCCGAGCACCTTGCCGCCGCGGCGCACGTGCGCCGCAATGTCGACGTCGAACCCGGCGGCACGCAGCGCCGCGAGGTCGGCGATCGTCGCCTTCGAGCCCGGCAGAATGACAAGATCCGCGTTGCCCGGCAGCGCCTGGCCCGGCCGCACGCGCACGACATCGAGCGCCGGCTCGGCATCGAGCGGATCGAGATCGTCGAAATTGGCGATGTGCGGCAGCACCGGAACCGCGATGCGCACGCGCGCTCCCGGCTTGGCGCTGGGCGGCGCATCAAGCGCCAGCGCATCCTCGGCCGGCAGCAGCCGCGCCTCGGGAAAGAACGGCACCAGGCCAAGCGCGTCCCAACCGGTGGCGCGCGCGATCTCGCCCATGCCGTCGGCAAAGAGCGCCGCATCGCCGCGGAACTTGTTGACCAGAAAGCCGCGGATCAGCGCCGCATCCTCGGGATCGATCACCGCCTTGGTGCCGACGAGGCTTGCGATCACCCCGCCGCGATCGATGTCGCCGATGAGCACGACCGGGACCGCGGCCGCGCGCGCGAACCCCATGTTGGCGATGTCGTTGCGGCGCAGGTTTATTTCCGACGCGCTGCCGGCGCCCTCGACCAGCACCAGATCGGCTTCGGCCTTAAGCCGCGCGAAGCTCTCCAGCACAAACCGCAACAGGTCGGGCTTCATCTTCTGATAGGCCGCCGCCTTGGCGGTCGCGACGACGCGCCCGTGCACCACGACCTGCGATCCGGTCTCGCTCTGCGGCTTGAGCAGAACCGGGTTCATGTGCACGCTGGCTTGCGCGCGGGCCGCGCGCGCCTGCAGCGCCTGCGCGCGACCGATCTCGCCGCCATCGACGGTGACCGCCGCATTGTTCGACATGTTCTGCGGCTTGAACGGTCGCACCGTCAAACCGCGATTGGCGAACGCCCGCGCCAATCCGGCGACGATCAGCGACTTGCCGACGTCGGACCCCGTGCCCTGGAACATGATGGCGCGGGCGCTCATTTTGTTTGGTCGCATTTTCTACGGAAAACCGGCATCCACTTTTCCTGAAAATGCTCCGACTAGAACTCGATCCCCGGCTGCGCCTTCACGCCGGCGGCAAAGTGATGCTTCACCAGCGTCATCTCGGTCACGAGATCGGCGGCGGCGATCAGGTCAGGCTTGGCATTGCGGCCGGTGACGATGACGTGCAGTCCCGGCCGCCGGCTGGTCAGTGCGGCGATCACCGCGGCCAGGTTGAGGTAATCGTAGCGCAGCGCGATGTTGAGCTCGTCCAGGATTACGAGCCCAAAGCTCGGGTCGGCCATGAGCTCCTGCGATTTGGCCCAGGCGCGCTCCGCCGCCGCGACGTCGCGTTTGAGGTCCTGGGTTTCCCAGGTGAAGCCCTCGCCCATGGTGTGCCACACGACCTGATCGCCGAACGTTGCAAGCGCATCGCGCTCGGCGGTGTGCCAGGCCCCTTTGACGAACTGCACGACCCCGACCCGTTTGCCGCGGCCAAGCATGCGCAGCGCGAGCCCGAACGCCGCCGTCGACTTGCCCTTGCCAGGGCCCGTATGCACGATGAGCAGGCCCTTCTCGATTGTCTTTTCGGCGACCTCGGCGTCCTGCACGGCCTTGCGCTTTTCCATCTTGGCGCGATGGCGCTGGGCTTCGGCCTCATCGACGGTCTTGCTCATGCGCTTCCTTTCAGGATCAGCGGCAGCCCTGCCACCACCAGGACAACACGGTCGGCCGACGCGGCGATACGCTGGTTGAGGCGGCCTTGCTCGTCGCGAAATCGCCGGGCCAGCGCGTTGTCGGGCACGATGCCGGATCCGACCTCGTTGGTGACCAACACCACCGGCGCGCCATGGTGAGCGACGGTGTCCGCGAGCTCTTTGACCTCCGCATCAAGGTCCGCATCGGCCAAGCAGCGATTGCTCAACCAAAGTGTGAGGCAATCGACCAAGACCGGCGCACCTGCAGGGATCTGCGAGAAAACGCGGGCAAGGGCATGCGGCGCCTCGATAATTTTCCACTCGGTCAAACGCCGCGCCCGATGCGCGGCGATCCGCGCCGCCATTTCGGCATCGCCGGCTTCCGCGGTTGCGACATAGATCCAGGGCGGCGGCAACGCCACGATCAGGCTTTCCGCGTATCGGCTTTTGCCCGACCGCGCGCCCCCGATGACGAGCGTAAGCCCGCCGGCGCTAGTGGCCACTCATAGCGTGCCGACCAGAACCACGACGCCGGCGATGAGGATTGCGGCCCCGGCCACGCGCGGCGCGAGCGTGAAGAGCTTGGCATCGAGCCGACGCGTCAGAACTGCAACGCCGACGGTGAGCACGCTCTGGATGATGACGAGGCCAAGGAGGTAAGCGCCAAGCGCCGAGCGGTCCGCTCCATAGATCGACTCGCCGAGCGAATAGCCGTGGAACAATCCGGCGATCGCAAACAGCGCTCCCCACGCCACGACCGGCAGCGGACGCCCCCAGGCGAGCAGCCCGCCGGCCAGCAGCACTGAGGCAGCGACCACGATGTCCGCCCCCGGAAGCGCGCCGCCGCCGGCGTGCAACAGAACGCCGAGCGCCATCGCGACGATAAAAGCGACCGGCAGGAACAGGTTCAGGCCAAAGACCCCGACCGCTACGCCCACTGCGAGGAGAAACGCCAGATGGTCGAGGCCGATCACCGGGTGACCGAGACCAGACAGAAGCCCTTCCATGAAGGTCGACGGCGTCCGGCCGCCCATCATGTGATGGGCGAACGCGGGAACCGTGGCCAGGGAGAACGGGATCGAGAGAATTGCGGCGCGGGACAAGCGAACGGTCATGACATTCTCCTTGTGCCCTCCACCCGAGGGCCGGGGACGAGGTTTATCGCCGGCAGGTCTCCTGGCTCGCGGCTCAGCGCCCGCCTCGACCTTCCCGGAGTGCCCTCCAGTGGTTCATCGAGGCAGGCTCGCCGCCTACAGTTGCGGGGGCAGCCGCGGTTTTGCACCGCGTTCCCTTTTGCATCCCACCCAGGGCGGGAACCGACGACAAACCGACTATAGAGGTTGCGCCTGCAAGTGCAACGCGCCCCGGCTCGGCGACGAGGTCCTGCAACGGGTTGTCGGCGTGACCGACGACGGATCCTCGGGACCGATCACGGTTGCAACTGTCGGGGCGACCGATTCGAAACAGCTGATCGCGAAATTCTCGCAGGCCCGTCTCGCCTACTACCAGGGCCTGCAGACCTTCGCGGCGTTCGGGAGCGTGTGGACAACGCCGCGTGCAGGACGTGCAGCAGGCCGCGCTCGGGATGGTCGGGCAACCGTCATCGCGACGATGCAGCGACGCACGGTGGCGGCGGGGAGCGACCTAATCTATCAGACGCGCCGGTGGGCGACCGCGATACATATGACTGCGTCATTCCGGGGCGCCGCGACGCGACGGCCGGGATAACGTGACTGGCGCGATGCGCCGCAACGCATTCGACGCGCTGGTCTCATTCACGTTGTCAAATAGCCGGGAGCAAACCAACGCTCCGCGTCCCGGTGAAAGCGGGCGCCGGGCCGCCCTTCGATCTCTTTTTCCGTCCCCACGATAAGGGGAGTGGAGCGCCGAGACGGCGCTAAGCAGATTTCTGTCCGCGCTCAAGGCGCGGAACGCACCCTTGCGATCGGGTGCGTTTGCGCCGTTCGGCGCTCCACGGCGGCGATTTTT
>Ga0066388_100002323_pt1 | contig 11534 bp, 6 predicted proteins | sample PanSoiMetaGPlot6_FD_64539 | JGI IMG/M metagenome (GOLD analysis project Ga0066388, IMG submission 64539) | Tropical forest soil microbial communities from Panama analyzed to predict greenhouse gas emissions - Panama Soil - Plot 6 (Hybrid Assembly) | ecosystem: Environmental > Terrestrial > Soil... | reverse complement strand
TGCAGTGCGGCGACCCGAGCGGGACCACCTCCGGCGGGCCGACCTACCAGTACAAGGCCGAGCCGCCGAAGACGGACTACGTCGCCGGGACGGTGGCGATGGCAAATGCCGGCCAGCCGAACACGACCGGCAGCCAGTTCTTCATCGTCTACCAGGACTCCAAGGGTCTGGACAAGAAGTACTCGGTGGTCGGCACCGTCACGAGCGGGCTGGACGTGGTGAAGCAGGTCGGGGCCGCCGGCAACGACGGCAGCAACCAGGCCGGCGGCGGGAAGCCCAAGCTGCCGATCACGTTCCAGACGGTGCGAGCCGCGCAGTGACAGTCGGCGCTCGCGTCCTGGCCGTGGCGGTGAGCGTGGCGCTCGCCGCGGCGTGCTCCTCGGGCGGCGGCAAGCCGGCGGCGCCGGCCGGGTCAGGTGGGTCCGGCGGCGGCTCCGGGCCGGGTGCCGGCTCGGGCGCCCCGCCCCCTCTGCCGCCGAGCGAGCGGGTGCTGGCGCTGCGCCCGACCCGCGTCACGGTGCCGCCGCCGCTGCTGAGCCCGCCGTTCGACCGGCCCAGAGAGCTGAGCGTCCCGGACGGCTGGACCGTCGCGGTGTACGCAAGGATCCCGGGCGCCCGCTTCCTGGCCGCCACCCCGGACGGGCGGCTGCTGGTCTCCCAGCCGGCGCAGGGCACGGTGGCGCTGGTCGTGCCCGGGCCGGGCGGCGCCGGCCGGGTCAGCGCCTTCGCCACCGGCCTGACCCGACCGCACGACATGGTCTTCGCCACCCTCGCCGGCCGCACCTGGCTGTACGTGGCGGAGAGCAACCGGGTGGTCCGCTACCCCTACCAGGCCGGCGACGCCCGGGCCCGGCCCGGGCAGCCGGTGATCACCGGACTGCCCGACGACAGCACGCCCGAGCTGCGCGGTCGCTACGCGCACGCGCTGAAGAACCTCGCGCTGGCCCCGGACGGCACGATCTACCTGTCGATCGGCTCGTCCTGCAACGCCTGCGTGGAGGACACCCGCAGCAACCCGCGGCGTGGCGCGGTCTACGCCTACGGCCCCGACGGCTCGAACCGGCGGCTGGTGGCCTACGGGCTGCGCAACGCCGAGGGCCTGGCGTTCGTCCCGGGCACCAGCGAGCTGTGGGCGGTGGTCAACAACCGCGACAACATCTCCTACCCGTACCACAGCGACTCCGACGGCAAGGCCCCGGCGGACGACTTCGGCAGGATACTGCCGTCCTATGTGGACGACCATCCACCGGATGAGTTCGTGCACGTCACGCCGGGCGGGTTCTTCGGCTGGCCGTACTGCAACCCCAACCCGGACCGGACCATCGGGATGCAGAACATGCCCTACGACCGGGACGCGGTGCTGAACGGGGACAACAAGGTCGACTGTTACAAGGCCCGGCGGGTCCACCAGGGTATCCAGGCGCACAGCGCGCCGCTCGGGCTGACCTTTCTGCAGCAGACGCCGGCGCCGGAGCTGGTACGCAACGGGGCTGCGGTCGCACTGCACGGCTCGTGGAACCGGCGCCAGCCCACCGGCTACAAGGTGGTGTGGTTCCCGTGGCACACCCCGCGGGCGCGCCCGGGGCGGCAGCAGGACCTGGTCACCGGCTGGCTGGACGAGGCGCACGGGAACTACTGGGGCCGGCCGGTGGACATCGCGGTGGACCGGGACGGCAGCCTGCTGGTCTCCGACGACTTCAGCGGGACGGTCTACCGGCTGGCGGGGAAGTAGGACCCGCGGCTCGCCTCCGCACACCAGCCCCCGGCGGAGTCACTCCTCAGTCGGCGCGTCCATCGGGGAGTCCGGGCCGGCAAGCGCCCGCGCCCGCGCCACCACCGCGGCGGCGTCGACCGCACAGCCGGCGACGGCAGCGTAGAGCTCCTCGACCTGGCGATATCCCATCTCGTGCGCGGTGACCAGCAGCGTGCCGTCCTCGAGGGCCTCCTCGACAGACCGAGACTCGTCCTGGAACGCGGTGTCCAGCTCCTGGCGGCCCCGCTCGATGACCCCGTCCCGGCTCTGCTCGGCGAACCACTGCCTGATCTTCACGTGCGCGTTCGGAGTCTTGACGAACTCGAGCCAGTCCCGGGACGGCCCTGGGCGCTCCGCCTCCGAGGTCACCACCTCGACCACGTCGCCGTCGGCGAGCGGGCAGGCCAGCGAGACCAGCCGGCCGTTGACCCGGGCCGCGACGGTGCGGTGGCCGATGTCGCTGCGCACCGCGTATGCGAAGTCGACCGGGGTGCCGCCGTCCGGCAGGGTCAGCGCGTCGCCCTTGGGGGTGAACACCAGCACCTCACGGTCGCCGCCGAGGTCGCTGCGCAGGGTGCTGAAGAACTCGCTGGCGTCGCGGACCTCGCGCTGCCACTCCAGCAGCCGGCGCATCCACTCCAGCTGGGACGGGCCGCCGGCCACGCCGTCCGGGCGGGCGCCGGTCCTCGCCGCGTCCTGCACGTGCGCCGCGATGCCCAGCTCGGCCACCCGGTGCATCTGCTCGGTCCGGATCAGCACGTCGACCGGCTCGCGCCCCGGCCCGAGCACGGTGGTGTGCAGGGATTGGTACATGTTGAACTTGGGCAGCGCTATGTAGTCCCGGAACCTGCCCGGCACCGGCCGCCACCTGCAGTGCACCTCGCCGAGGGTCGCGTAGCAGTCCCCGGGCTCGCCCTTGACGGTGATCAGGATGCGGACGGAGTCGCGCAGCTCGCCGAGCCGGCCGCCGCGCTCGAGGGTCGTCCGGTACACCGAGAACGAGTGGCGTGGGCGGTCGCTGACGGTCGCGCGGATGTCCGCCGCCCGCAGGTCGGCCTCGGCCTGCTCGATGACCTCCTCGATGATCCGCTGCCGGGCCGGCGCACGCTCGTCGACCAGCTGCACCGTCTGCGCGTACTCCGCCGGCTGCAGGGTGGCGAAGCAGAGGGTCTCCATCTCGCGCTTGACCACGTGGATGCCGAGCCGGTCGGCGAGCGGCACCAGGAAGTCGATCGAGGCCCGGGCGGTCCGGGCCTGTTTGTGTGGCGGCTGGTGCCGCAGCGTGCGCATGTTGTGCAGCCGGTCGGCAAGCTTGATCACCAGCACCCGGAGGTCGCGGCCGGCTGCGACGATCATCTTGCGGATGGTCTCGGCCTCCGCGGCCTCGCCGAACCGGACCTTGTCCAGCTTCGTCACGCCGTCGACCAGGTGCGCGACGTCGAGCCCGAAGTCCGCGTGCGACTGGGCGAGGGTGTAACCGGTGTCCTCCACCGTGTCATGCAGGAGCGCGGCCACCAGCGTGGTGGTGTCCATGCCGAGCTCGGCCAGGATCGTGGCGACCGCGAGCGGATGAGTGATGAACGGCTCGCCGCTCTTGCGCAGCTGCCCGCGGTGGTGCGTCTCGGCCACCGCGTACGCCCGGCGCAGGGCCGCCGAGTCGATCTGCGAGAAGATCGACTGATGCATGCTGATCAGCGGCTCTATGGCGGTGCCGCCGGGGCGCCGCCGGCCCGCCATCAGCGACCGGGCCACCAGGCCACGCACCCGCTGCTGCAGCGACGGCTCGGACGGCGCCACCACCGACGGCGCCCCCTGCCCGGGCGCCTCGGTAGTAGTCTCCTGCGGCACATCGCCGGACGCCGACGGCCGATCCTGCTGCGGATCCGGTGGCCCAGTGGGTGGTCCGGTGGGTGGCCCATTTTGGGATATTGCGGGCAGTGCCGTACTGGGGGCCGGCTTTCCGGCCCCCTCGACTATCCGCGGCACATCGGTCGTCACCGACAACCTCCGCATGCCTGGGCACGCTCGTCCCGTTTGCCTCCTACCGACCATACCGGGAACGGCAACGGAATGACGCCAGTAGGTACACCGGCCTCCTCTCCGCCGACTGGTGCGGCCGCCACACTCACCGGCTCGGCGGATCGGACCGCGTCCAGCAGCTCTGCCGGCAGCCCGGCGGCGGGCAGCGTGTCCAGGTCCAGGCCCGCGCTGTCGGCCGCGTCCCTCAGCACCGCCACGGCACGGCCCCGCAGCCCCAGTACGCCGGCGGTGATCCGGCGCACCCTGGCCAGGTACGGCTCCGGGTCCCGGCCGCCTGCCAGCGCAGCCTCCCCTACCGCCACCGCCCGGTAGAACGCGACCGCATCGTCGTACACCTGCGGGCCGAACTGGTGCTGGTCGACCTGCACCTGGTTGCAGCCGAGGTACCGGCACGCGTGGAACAGGTCGCCGCGCTCGGTGGCGACCCGGTCGGAGCTGCGACCGCCGGTCGCACCGGGCATCGCCGGGCACAGGTGCGGCGAGTCGACCATCTGCTGCATCTGGTTGCGGGCCGGGTCCTGCACGACCAGCCAGCGCTGGGTCGCCGGGTCGTAGTCGGCGTAGGCGGCCTCGCCGTCGGGGCTGTGCACGTTGCACAGCGACACCGTCCCGTTGCCCTCCGGGCCGCCGTTGCCGAAGACGTACACCTGCGGAATGTCCAGGCTCGGGCAGGCGTGGAACGGCTTGATCGAGTCCTGCCCGGCCTCCAGCGCCGTGACGTGGGCCAGGTAGGCGTCCGACAGCCGGTCGTCGCCGATCACGCTGGCGCGCAGCTCGGCCTCGCTGAAGTAGAGCACGGGGAAGTTGAAGTGGGCCAGCTCCGCCTGGTGCGCCGCCCGGAACTCGTAGAACCGCTCGCACAGCGCCCGCCAGGCGAGCGGGTCGACGTGGTCGAGCCCCCGGGCGAGGAACCCGGGCACCCCTTCCACCGACCCGCCGTGGAACCCGAACCCGCGCACCCCCAGCTCCCAGAGTGCCTCGATGGTGTCCATGATCGTCGGATAGTTGCGCGGCCAGACGGTGGTCTGCACCTTCACCGGCACCCCCCGCTCGACGCACCGGCGGATCGTGGCGATCGTCCGCTCGAACGCGAACGAGGTGCCACGGAGCACGTTGTTGATCTCCGGGTCGATCGAGTCCAGGCTGATGATCAGCTTGTAGAGATCGCCGCTGTCCGCGACGGCACCGAACGTCCGGTCGAACCGGTCGGCCGAGACCGCACCGTTCGTGATCGACATGATCGACAGGTCGTGGTCGACCGCCCAGGCGAGCTGTCTGGCCGACTCCTCCGGATCCATCGTCGGCTCGGCGCCGAGCAGGTAGAAGTCCTGCAGCCCCTGGCCGAGGCCCTGCACCTGGCCGGTGAAGTCGTCGAACGGCGTCTGCAGCCGGACATCGTGCCAGGAGCGCCCCGCAGCGCCTGGCCGAGCCAGCCGCTCGCCGGTGTAGCAGCCCGGGCAGCGCAGCTGGCACCGGTCGTCCCCTTGGTAGGTGACTCGGAGGATCTCCCGTTGGTCCAGGAGCGCCGGGACATAGGGGTCGGGATGCTGATCGACACGGTCGGTCACACAGGGCAGTTCGTCAGGGGCCGGATCGTGGATGCCCGTTCGATCCTGGACTGGGCTGTATCGGTCGGTCGAGGCCCACTTGATCTGTTGGCCCGAGGCCATCAGCGGCTCCCCATTCGGCTGACCCGGAGCCCCCCAGCCCTCGTACTCTCCGTGGTGGTGACAGATGACGTCTCTATTCAGACATCGAACTGAACACCAAGCAAGACCGACTTTCTGTAGCGCCTCTGCTTCGAAACGTAAGTAGAAGGAGGACGCACGGTACGTCCGTATGGGGGTACTCACCGTGACCCCAACGCGCACAATGACCTACACTCCGTAAGCCTTCCGTGACTTACGGTGCGTCTTGATCGTTTTTGGTCACGTGCCGGACGTGGTCCGGTACACGTCGTACACGCCCTCGACTCCTCTGATCACCCGCAGCAGGTGACCCAGATGCTTCGCGTCGCCGAGCTCGAATGTGAACCTGCTCACAGCCACCCTGTCGCGGGACGTGGTCACCGAGGCGGACAGGATGTTGACCCGCTCGTCGGAGAGGACCCGGGTGATGTCCGAGAGCAGCCGGTGCCGGTCCAGCGCCTCGACCTGGATCGCGACCAGGAACACGGCGTCCATCGACGGAGCCCACTCCACCTCGACCACCCGGGCGGGCTCGCTCAGCAGCGACGCGGCGTTCGTGCAGCTCCGCCGATGCACCGAGACGCCGCCACCGCGGGTGACGAAGCCGAGGATCTCGTCGCCGGGCACCGGCGTGCAGCACTTCGCCAGCTTGACCCACACGTCCGAGGTGCCCTTGACCACCACTCCCGGGTCGCCGGACGGCCGCCGGCCGCCGACCCGGCTCGGCATCGCGGTCTCGGCGATGTCCTCGACCGCACCCTCCGGCCCGCCGAGGGAGGCCACCAGCTTCTGCACCACCGACTGCGCCGAGACGTGGTGCTCCCCGACCGCGGCGTAGAGCGCCGACACATCGGGGTAGCGCAGGTCCCGGGAGATCGTCATCAGCGCGTCGCCGCCGAGCAGCCGCTGCAGCGGCAGGCCGGCCTTGCGCATCGCCCGGTTGAGCGAGTCCTTGCCAGCGTCGATCGCGTCCTCTCGGCGCTCCTTGGCGAACCACTGCCGGATCTTGGTCTTCGCCCGCGGGCTGACCACGAAGGACAACCAGTCCCGGGACGGCCCGGCGCCCTCGGACTTTGAGGTGAAGACCTCGACGGTGTCGCCGTTCTCCAGCTGGCTGTCCAGCGACACCAGCCGGCCGTTGATCTTCGCCCCGATGCAGTGGTGGCCGACCTGCGTGTGCACGGCATAGGCGAAGTCGACCGAGGTGGACCCGGCGGGCAGCGAGATGACGTCGCCCTTCGGGGTGAAGACGAACACCTCCCGGGACCCCATGTCGTATCGCAGGGAGTCGAGGAACTCGCCGGGCTCCTGGGCCTCACGCTGCCAGTCCAGCAACTGGCGCAGCCAGAGCAGGTCGTCGCCCGGCGGGGTGAGCGGAGTGTCCTTGTCCTCCTTGTACTTCCAGTGCGCGGCGATGCCGTACTCAGCGGTGCGGTGCATCTTCAGCGTCCGGATCTGCATCTCGACCGGCTTGCCTTCCGTTCCGATCACGGTCGTGTGCAGCGACTGGTACATGTTGAACTTCGGCATCGCGATGTAGTCCTTGAACCGGCCCGGCACCGGCTGCCAGGTCGAGTGCACCACGCCCAGCGCGGCGTAGCAGTCCCGGACCGTGTCCACCAGGACCCGGATGCCGACCAGGTCGTAGATGTCGGTGAAGTCCCGGCCGCGAACGATCATCTTCTGGTAGATCGAGTAGTAGTGCTTCGGCCGGCCGGTGACGGTCGCCTTGATCCCGGCTGCCCGCAGGTCGGCGCTCACCCGGTCGGTCACCAGCCCGAGGTAGGTCTCCCGGGACGGCGCACGCTCGGCGACCAGCCGGACGATCTCGTCGTACCGCTTCGAGTACAGGGTGGCGAACGCGAGGTCCTCCAGCTCCCACTTGACCGTGTTCATGCCGAGCCGGTGAGCCAGCGGGGCGAGCACCTCGAGCGTCTGCTTGGCGATCCGCTCCTGCCGCTGCGGCGGCAGGAAGCGCAGCGTGCGCATGTTGTGCAGCCGGTCGGCCAGCTTGATGACCAGCACCCGGGGGTCTCTGGCCATCGCGACGATCATCTTCCGGATCGCCTCCGCCTCGGCCGCGTCCCCGTAGTCGACCTTGTCCAGCTTCGCCACACCGTTGACCAGGTGGGCTACCTCGGCGCCGAAGTCCTCCTTCAGCACCTCCACCGTGTAGCCGGTGTCGTCGAGGGTGTCGTGCAGCAGCGCCGCCTGCAGAGTCGTGGTGTCCATGCCGAGCTCGGCCAGGATCACCGCGACCGCGAGCGGGTGGGTGATGTAGGGGTCGCCGCTCTTGCGCAGGGCGCCCCGGTGGTGCGCCTCCGCAATGTCGTAGGCCCGCTGCAGCAGCCGGGCGTCCGTCTTCGGGTGGGCCGCCCGGTGGGTGGCGACCAGCGGCTTGAGCACCGGCTTGACCAGCGACGGGCGCTGGCCGGGCGAGGTGAGCCGGCGGGCGAACCGGGCTCGGACCCGGCGCCGGTACGTCGTGGCGTCGGTCTGCTCGTCCGGTAGCTCGTCGTCGTCCAGCGGCAGGCCGGGCAGCGGCTGGGTCGGGTACGGGTCGTCGTCGTCGTCCACGACCGCCGGCCGCCGGCGCGTCCCTGCCGGCGCGGCGGGCGACCGCCCGTTCGCGGCGGGCGGCGGCATCCCAGGAGGGCCAGGAGGGTCGGGCGGCTGCTGCCGCCGTGCCACGGGCACGCGCGGCGAGGGCGGCACGGACATGGGTGGCGCAGAGACAGACGACGCAGAGACAGGCGGCGCGGACACAGGTGCGGTGGAGACGGTGGCAGCCGGCATCTCGTCCGGCGCATCGACCGGATCGTCCCGCCCGGCCGGGGCAACTTCCGAACTCAGGGCAGCTCCCAACCATCGTAGGTTACCGGACCGTGACACTCCCAGTGTACGGGGCGGTCACATTGCCGTCAGGCGTGTGGCGCCGGATCGCCCGATCGGCCGACTTCTGGTGACCAGGTGATGTTTCAGACAGCCAGCAGACTGTGCAGGTCGTACGGCGAGAGTCGGTCCCGGCCGCCCAGCACGGCGAGCTCAAGCAGCACGGACATGCCTGCCACCTGCCCGCCAGCACGGTGCACCAGGCCGGCGGTGGCGGCCAGCGTGCCCCCGGTGGCGAGCACGTCGTCGACGATCAGCGCCTGGTCGGCGCCCAGGAACGCATCCTGATGCACCTCGATGGTCGCCTCTCCGTACTCGAGCGCATACTCCGTCGATACCGCCTGCCAGGGCAGCTTGCCGGCCTTGCGCACCGGCACCACGCCGACTCCGGCGGCATATCCGACCGCAGCCGCGACCAGGAACCCGCGGGCCTCGACGCCGACGACCACATCGAACGAGCCGGGTTCGTACCGGCGCACGATCGCGTCGACGACCGCCCGGAACGCCTGGCCGTCCGCGAACAGCGGGGTGAGATCCTTGAACTGCACACCGGGCTGCGGGAAGTCCGGCACGTTGCGGATCCGGGCGGTGATCAGCGCCGCGACCGGGTCACCGGAGGTGCCCCCAGCACTCGCTGGCCCAGCACTCACCGGCGGCGCTTCGCCGACGGGCGACCACCGCCGCCGCGGCGCTGCTGTGGCCGCTTGGGCCGCGCTCCGGGCCGCGGCGACGAACCGGCCGTGCGCCGGCCGTCCCCGGTGGCGGCGCCGGCCGTCGCCGGCTCGGGCTCGGCGGTCGCACCGGCCGGGCCCTCGGCGTCGGCATCTGTGACCGTTGTGGATGCTGCGGCGGCGGGCACCCGGGCGGAGGTCGCCGCCCGGCCCACCGCCGCCACCCGCTTCGCGGCGACCCGCTTGCGCAGCGCCGCGTACTGCGGCTCGCGCTCCTTCAGGTCGCACACAATCGGCGTGGCCAGGAACAGAGAGGAATACGCCCCGGCCGCCAGGCCGACGAACAGGACCAGCGCGAGGTCCTTGATCGTGCCCACGCCCAGCACGCCGGCGCCGACGAACAGCAGGCCGGCGACCGGCAGCAGCGCGATCAGCGACGTGTTGATCGACCGGGCCAGCGTCTGGTTCACCGCCAGGTTCGCCGCCTCGGAGTAGGTCATCCGGCTGCCGCCGAGGATGCCCCGGGAGTTCTCGGCGACCTTGTCGAAGACCACCACGGTGTCGTACAGGGAGAAACCGAGGATGGTCAGCAGCCCTACCACGGTCGACGGGGTGACCTCGAAGCCGACCAGCGAGTAGACCCCGGCCGACAGCAGCAGGTCGTGCAGCAGCGCGATGATCGCCGCGATGGCCATCTTCGGCTCGAACCTGACCCCGATGAAGACGCAGACCGCGACCAGGAAGATGCCCAGCGCACGCAGCGCCTTCCTGGTGATGTCGCCGCCCCAGGACGAGCTGACCGCGCTCACCGAGACCGCCTTGTCGTACCGGTCGGCCAGCGCCCGCTTCACCTTGTCCTGCTCGGGCACCGACAGCTCACCGGTCTTGACCACGATCTGCCGGGTGCCGCCCGAGCCGACCACCTGCGGCGCGGCGCCGGTCCGCGCTCCGGCATCCTCGACGACCCTGGTGACCTCCTCCGGCGACACGTTCGCGGGTGCGGTGAACTGGAACTGCGTGCCGCCCTGGAACTCGATGCCGAAGTTGAACCCGCGGACGGCGAAGCTGACCACGCAGACCAGCAGCAGGATCGCGGATGCCAGGTACCACCTGCGGCGGGACCCGATGAAGTCGTAAGTCGTCTCGCCCCGGTAGAGGCGACCGATCAAGCCGGCCACGGTCAGGACTCCTTGGCGACGCGGGTACGGCGGGCTGCGGCCCGGACGCTCGCCGGTGACGGCTCGGCGGGCGCGGCGGCGTGCTCGGATGCGGAGCGCTGGACCGCGCCGAGCCCGGACCACCGCGGCGAGGAGAACGTCTTGCTCCGGGAGGCAACCGCGATCAGCGGGTAGGTGAACAAGAAAACGATCACCAGGTCGAGGACGGTCGACATGCCGAGGGTGAACGCGAACCCCTTCACCGCGCCGGCCGCCAGGTAGTAGAGGATCGCGGCGGCGAGGAACGACACCGCGTCCGCGGACAGGATCGTCCGCCGTGCCCGCACCCAGGCGCGCGGCACTCCGGATCGCATCGACCTGCCCTCCCGGACCTCGTCTTTGAGCCGTTCGAAGAACACCACGAACGAGTCGGCGGTGATGCCGACCGCCACGATGAACCCGGCTATGCCGGCCAGGGTAAGGGTGAACCCGATCTGCCGGCCGAGGATGACCAGGCACGCGTAAGTGAGCACGCCGGAGATGGCCAGGCTGGCGATCGTCACCAGGCCGAGTGCCCGGTAGTAGACCAGCGAGTAGATCACGACCAGCACCAGGCCGATGCCGCCGGCCAGCATCCCGGCCCGAAGCTGGTCACTGCCCAGCGTCGGCGAGACGGTCTGCGCCTCCTCCTGCTTGAACGTCAGCGGCAGCGCGCCGTACTTCAGCGCGTTCGCCAGGTTGGTCGCGCTCTGCTCGTCGAAGTCGCCGGTGATCTGTGTCCTGCCGTTGATCGTCGTCTGGATCTCCGGATAGGAGACCACCGTGCCGTCGAGCACGAACGCGACCTTGTTGGCCGGGACGTTCGGCGTGACCTGGACATTGTGCTTGGAGGTGTAGTCCGCCCAGATGGACTGGCCCTTGCTCCGGAAGTCCAGCGCCACGGTCCAGCGGCCGAGACCCTGCGTGTCGAGCTCCGGCGCGGCGTTCTTGATCTCGGTGCCCTCGATGATCGACTTGTCCAGCAGCAGCTTGCCCGTGCCGTCCTGGGTGCAGGCGGCGATGACCTGGTCAGGCTTGTCGGTGCTGCCGCCGGTCGCCGACTTCGCGCAGTCCAGCTTCGCCAGCAGGGCGGCTTCCTGGGGTGTGGTGTTGGGGTAGGCCGAGGCGTCCGCGGGCGCGCTGGCGGACGGGCTGGGCCGCGGCGTCGCCGTGGGCTTGGCGGTGGCCGTGGGGGTGGGAGTGGGAGCGAGCGCCACTGGCGGGACCGGGCGGCCCTGTGGCGACGGGCTCGTACTGCCTCGAGCCTCGGGCGTAGCGCTGGGCGACGCGCTGC
>Ga0066388_100002322_pt1 | contig 11534 bp, 7 predicted proteins | sample PanSoiMetaGPlot6_FD_64539 | JGI IMG/M metagenome (GOLD analysis project Ga0066388, IMG submission 64539) | Tropical forest soil microbial communities from Panama analyzed to predict greenhouse gas emissions - Panama Soil - Plot 6 (Hybrid Assembly) | ecosystem: Environmental > Terrestrial > Soil... | reverse complement strand
CTCTCACGACCCTCGAGGTGCTGGCGGCGTAGGCCGGGCCCGGTCCTTGAGCCGGGTGCGGAACTCGTCGGCGAACTGACGGTCGGAAAGCGGAAAGACTGTCGGCCAGTGTTCTTGCGGATCGACCTCGAGCCTGAAGCGTCCGAGAAATTCAAGAAGCTTCGCACTGCCGTAGCGCTCCACGAGCCAGTCTACTGCCAGAAACGCCTGACCATAGGTCGCCAGCGCGCCGAGCCGACGCGTGGCCTCGAGCCAGGCTGCGTTGTTGGTGAGCGTGCCAAGATCGGGGAACAAGTCGATCGTCGACGCGACGGCCGCGCGCATCATTATGTCCCGCGACTCCGCGTAGGCCCGATATCCGAGCAGATCGACCACCCTGAACTTGACCCATTCGGCATGACCCTCCAGAATCCACTGCGCGGGTCGGCCCCGGCCGCCCGCTCGAAGCCGATCCTGGCTGACGTGGGTGAGCTCGTGGGCGAACAGCGACGCCCGCCCCACCAGGTTCATCTGGGCCAGGTAGTCGCCGCGCAGAAAAAGGCCGGAGGGGGTGGCGAAGCCGAACGCGGAGCGGCGCTCCCATGCGACGTCGGGCGTCTCGCCCGCGATCTTCACAAGTCCGTCGACGAATGCGGCCTGGTTGACGCAGACGTAGGCCATGGTGTCCGTCGGAAACGGTAGATCCAGTCGGTTATGCATCAGCCAGGCGATCGAGTCGAGAAGCTCGCTATCGCTTGGGCTTCCGCCGAGCCGTGGCGGCGCGGGAGCATCGAAGCGGATCTCGTATTGTCGGTACGGAGCGACCAGACCCGAGCAGGCCGTCGCCAGCACTGCGGAAAGCGCCAGGACGAGCCGCCCGCGACGCCTCATGCACGTCTCGACCACGCTCAGCGCGCTCGAGAGGTGATCGTGGGAAATGTCACCTGAAACGTCGTCCCCGATCGCTCCTTGCTGGTGACCGTCACCCTTCCGCCGTGCCGCTCCACGATCTCCTTCACCTGGTAGAGTCCAATGCCCCAGCCTCCGGGCTTCGTCGTCCGGAAGGGTACGAACAACGATCTCCTGACAAATTCTTCCGACATCCCGCAACCGGTATCGGCAACAGCAAGAACGGCGTTGCCGTCTTCGTGCTTGACCCTCACCGTCACGGTCCCCTCACCGCCCACGGCCTGGATAGCGTTGGTCACAAGATTCTGGATCACTCGCAGCAACGCCTCGGGATCGCCGAGTACAGCCGGCACCTGCCCCAGCTCGGTGGCGAGCTTCACGCTGCCGGGGATGGCGACGGCTCCGATGGCGTCCCGGACGACACTCGACAGGTCGACGGCGTCGCCTTTCGGCACAATGGGTTCGGCCCGTGACGACAGTCGAGCGAGGAGCGTCTGCATTCGCTCGACGATTCGTGAGAGGGTCAGGATCGTGTCTTTCTGGAACTCAGGGTCGTCGAAATACTTGACGGCGTTCTGGCTCAGGAGGCTCAGGCTGGAGATGAGATTCTTCAGGTCGTGGATGACGAACGAGGCGACGCGGGCGAAGGCGTCGAACTCCCGCGCTCGCGCGAGATCCTCTGACAGCCGGGCGGTCACGATCGCCCCCGTGGCCTGCTGGCCCATCGCCGTCATGAACTCGATGTCCTCTGGCGTGTAGGGCAACCCCATCCGCTCGGGACCGAGCACGATGAAACCCGTCAAGGTGCCACGCCAGCTGAGTGGTACGATCACGCTTCCCGCCGGAAATGTCTCCGCGAGCTGACTGCCGCCCCAGTCGAGATCGGATTCGAGCACCAATGGCTCCTGAAGAGCCGCCAGCGCCGCCAGCAGAGGAGTGTCGGGAGGCTGACTGGCCGGCGCGGCCTCTCGGAGGCGAATCGACGCGGCGGGGTGGTAGTGGTGACTCGACGCATCGGCGACGTACAGCATCGCCGCATCGGCGCTTACCGCCTCGGTTATCGTCTCGAGCAGCTCGGGGCTCAGATCCTCCAGGGTGAGATGCGTGCTGAGACGCTTCGTGACGCCCATCCACTGCTCACGATAGTCGTACTTGCTCCGGTAGAAGTTGAGCACGATGAACCGTTTCACCCGCCAGCGAGCATGGTCCGACAGCAACACGGCGGCCAGCGCCAGGGTCGAGACGAAAACGACGAGCGTCACCCAGAACACGCTTTCCGGAATCTGTAGATACGTCAGCAGCCAGCCAAGGCCTCCAACGGCCAGCAAGTAGGCACTGAGGACGACGAAGGTCACCGACCGATAAACGACCGCGCGCGAGACCGCCTGAGCTTCCGGCAGCCGAGCGCGAGCCAGACTCACGGTCAGCACGAGGTTGCCGATCAGGAGGGTGGCGGTGCCGACGTTGAGCTCGGTGGCGGTGATCTCGTGGAAGAGCGCTGCCTGGCTCAGGACGTAGAACCGCACCAGGAAGAGCCCCCCAAGGCCGAGAATGAGATATTTGATCCGGTAGCGGAACACACCTCGTGACGTTCGCAGACACGCCTCGAGCCCGGCGAGGACCGCCACCGTGAGAACGAGCTGAAGAGCGCTGGATGCCACACCAACCGTGGTGAGCGACGCCCGCTCGAACCTCCCGGGAGCCAAGGAGACACCGAAACCGCCGAGTGTCACCAGGGCCCCGAAGAGTGCGAGGGCGAGCGTTCCGCCGGCGGTCAGCCCAGCCCGCCAGACCGGCGGTAGCGCTGCCGAGTAGGGACGGGTGATGGAGCCCACGAACACGAGCCACGCCAGCGGGGCGGCGATCCGCGCCCCCTCCACGAGATTCAGCCAGAAGATGTGGGCGCGCAGCCCTTGCGGCCCGCCGAGGAGCATCGCCGTGGCGAACGACTCCACGCCGAACATGACCATCCCGAAACCGAAGCTGCGCTTGATCCATCCAGGTCGACCCAGGAACAGCCCGGCGACGGCAAGCGCCAGGCTCGACAGACCGGCCAGCACGGCTACGCCGATGTACGGCGGCGTCATACCCACTATAGAACTTACACCACTCGCCGTCCGATACCGATCGCGGAAGGCGCTGGTGGTGGCTGCACCGCCACTGTGCCGTAAGTCATTGATTGGCCCGTTCGTCGCGAGCTACAGTAGGTCATGCGCGACCGCCGTCGCGGCGAAGCTCTCCCAATAACGCGTGATGGATAAGCCGAAACTCCTCGTTGTCGACGACGATGAGGCCATCCGCACGCAGTTGAAGTATGCGCTGCGCGAAGACTTCACCTTGTTCTTCGCCGCGGACCGCCCGTCGGCGCTGGCGGCGGTCGCCGAGCACAGTCCGGAGCTCGTAAGCTTGGACCTCGGTCTTCCGCCCGCGGAGGATGGGGCCCAGGAAGGGCTCCAAGCCCTGGACGACATCGTGAAGCGAGCGCCGACTACAAAAGTTGTCGTCGTCACGGGAAATGGCGATCGGGTGAATGCGATCCGGGCCATCCAGCTTGGCGCCTTCGACTACCACTCCAAGCCCATCGACCTCGGCGGACTGAAGGTTGTCCTCCAGCGGGCCGCGTATCTCCGGACGCTGGAGTCCGACGCCGAGAAGCATCTCAAGGGTCAGGAGACCAGTGTTCGTTTCGAGGACATCCTCGGTGCCGCCCCTTCCATGCGCGAGATCTTCGCTGCCGTTGCACGCGTGTCGAAGACGGATGCGACGGTCCTCATCCAGGGGGAGAGCGGCACCGGAAAGGAGCTCCTCGCCAAGGCCATCCATTCCAACAGCCCGAGAAAGTCGCGCCCCTTCGTGGCCATCAATTGTGGCGCCATCCCGGAGACGCTGCTCGAGTCCGAGCTGTTTGGTCACGAGAAGGGCGCCTACACGGGCGCCCACGTCCAGCGTAAGGGCAGATTCGAGCTAGCCGGCGGCGGCACGCTGTTCCTCGACGAGATCGCGGAGATGAGCGTATCGCTCCAGGTAAAGCTTCTGCGGTTTTTGCAGGAACGGCAGATCGAACGGGTCGGGGGCCGCGAAGCGATTCGTGTCGACGTGCGGGTCATCGCGGCGACGAACAAGGATCTCCGTTCCGAGATGCAGGCCGGTCGATTCCGCGAAGACCTCTACTATCGCCTCTCGGTCGTGAATCTCACTGTCCCGCCGCTGCGCGATCGCGGCGATGACCTCATCCTGATCGCCAACGCATTCCTCCGAAGGAGCGCCCAGGAGCAGCGGCGAAAGCTTCGCTTCAGCAGTGGCGCGCTGGCGGCGATGACGCGCTATCGCTGGCCCGGCAACATTCGCGAGCTGGAGAACGCGGTTCAGCGGGCCGCCATCATGTCGCACGGGCAGCTCATCGAGGCAGTCGACCTCGGAATCGCGGTCGAGTCGGCATCGGTCGAGCCCGCGTCGGAAGGTAGGCCTTCCCTCCGAGAGGCGCGCGGACGGGCCGAGCGGCAGGCCGTGGTCGATGCGCTCATCCAGACGCGCGGAAATATCAGCCAGGCCGCCAAGCAGCTTGGGGTGAGCCGCCCGACATTTCACGACCTGCTCGCCAAGTTTCAGGTCGACGCCAAGGAATTTCGGTAGGCAGAAACGACACGGCCCCTGGGAGGTCCTTGTAAGGCTCCCAGGGGCCGCGAAGGGTCAGCTGTTCTTACCGGTGAAGCTTCTTCCGTGCGAAGGCCGCCAGTCCAACCAGCCCGGTTCCCAGGAGCAGGAGCGTCCCCGGCTCCGGGACCTGCGGTGAGGTGCTGGAGATGAGGAAGAACGACTCGGCACCGTCTGACGCGTTGTTCCAGATCGCCTGGAAGCGAACCGTGTCGGTGGGGAGCAGGCCCGCCAGGCTGATGACGCTCGATTCCCAGTCCCCGAAGCCGTTGCCGTTATTAGAGACCGAGCCGATATTCAGGCCCACCTGGCTCGCGACTAGCGAGTGGACCAGCGTCCCGTTGATGAACACGTTGAAAGCCTGCAGAGTCTCCCCCGCAGCGCTCGTCGTGTTGACGTCGATCGCAACCACGAACGAAGTCAACCCGGCGGCCGTGAGCTGGGCAACCGTGTAAGGGGTGCCTGCGGTGCCGTCAGGAACATTAGCAGTGGGCGTGGTGCTCGACGCGTTGTAGGAAGAGATGGCGCCGGACTGCGTGTAGTTGTTGAAGCCGAACCCCGCCGGCTGCTGACACTGGGTACCGGCAATGATGCATGGATTGCTCGTGCTCTGCGGACCGACCGTAAATGGCTGCGCCTGCGTGAATGAGATGTCCAAGAGTGCCCAAGCACTGCTCGACAGTGCCAAGACCATCGCTACCGCGACCACCATCTGAATCCCGAATCTGCCCACCCTCATCGTCTCTCCCCCTGTCGGTCCGTTAAAGGTTTGACCTGCGTTGGCACTCGAATTAAGCATCGTCCGTGCCTAGCAAAGAACGAACGTAATTCTAGGTATTTAGCTTCCCCATGCACCCGCCGACGGCGTGCGGTTGATAAGTCTGCCGACAGTTCTGGGTAGTTCTTTGGGAAGTTGGCCGACACGCCCCAAGCCTTCTATTTCAGCTGCGCCAGGGCCTGCCGGGCCTCGTCCTTCCCTGGAAACTCTGCTGGCGTTGCGGTAGCGGCGGCCAGGCTTTTTTTGGCGGTCACGGTGTCTCCCACCTTCAAGGCGGCCATCCCGAGGTGGTACTGGATCTCGGGGTTCTCGGGAAGCTTTGCGGCGCTTTCCTTGAGAAGGGTGAACGCCTGCTGGAAGACGCCGCGATTGTAGAGGATCCACCCCAAAGTGTCCGATATGCTTGGGTCATCCGGCGAAACCGCTTTCGCCAACTGGGCCAGCTGCAAGCTCCTGTCTTTGTCGCCTCCGCTCGCTGCGAGAAGATACGCGAGGTTGTTCGCCGCGGGGGCGAACCGAGGGTCCACGGCCAGGGCCTTTTCGTACGCCGCCTGGGCTTTTGCGACGTCGCCCTTTCTTCCGTAGATGACTCCGGAGAGCATGAGCGCTGGTAGGCTCCTGGGATTCATCTGGAGAGCCCCTTCGAGCTTGGCTATGGCCTGATCGTAGTTGCCCTTTGCTGCATACAGGTCTCCCAGCCGGACGTAAGGGCCGATCTGGTTAGGCTGGAGCTCGAGTGCCTTTAGATAGGCGGCTTCGGCGCGGCTCAGGTCGCGCTGGGAGCGATAGACGTCGCCGAGGACGAATTGCAGCTCCCCAGAATTAGGCACCAGCGCGATCTGCCTCTGGACGCGGTCGACGGCCTTGTCCGGCTTCCTTTCGGCAACCGCGATCGCGGCGAGCTCCGCCAACGGTCCGACGTAGCCGGGAGCGAGAGCGAGCGACGCCTCGAACTCTTGCTTGGCCTCCGTGACCTTTCCCTGCGCCCGCAGGGCAACTCCGACGAGATAGGGCCCCCGCGGGTCCTTGGGCGCCAGGGCCACAACCTTGCGGTACGCCTCGGCCGCCTTGACCGCGTCCCGTTTGGCAAGATAGGCGGAGCCCAACACCACATACGCCCCGATCTCGTTCGGTTGCTTCGCAACGAGCTGCTCCAAGGCCTCGATCGCCGGTTGGTTGGCCCCGGCCTGGAGGTCCAACTCTGCCTGCAGCAGTACGGCCTCTGTGAACGAGGGATTCGCGGTCGTGACCTCTTTCAAGGCGGCCCTGGCCGATTGGACATTCCCCGTCCGGAGGTAAGCCAGTGCCAACTGGTATCGGGCCTGATCGTATCGGGGCTCGAGCTTCAAGACTTTCTGAAACTCCTCGAGCGCCTTGTTCGTCTCGCCTCTCGCGAGATGCACTCTGCCGAGAAGAAGATGCCCTTCGAGGTCCGAGGGGCTCCGCTTGAAGACGGCGTCGAGTGCCTTGAGGCTCTCATCGTACTTTCGCTCGCTGAGAGCGACCTCGGCCAGGCGGCGCCACGCAGGCAGAAAATCTGGAGCCTGCTCGGTCGTCTCCGCGAGGACACGCCTCCCCTCTTCTTGTTTGCGAGTGGAAAAGTAGAAGTCAGCCAACTTGAGCCGCGTCAGCGAGCCGGCCGGCGCGAGCGCGGCCGCGGCTTTGTACTCGCGTTCGGCCTGACCGTCGTCTCGTTTCAACAGATAGAGGTCGCCCAACCACGTGTGGGCCTCTACCGACTTCGGATCCTTGGCGACCGCCTCCTGCAGGGCGCGCTCAGCATTCATCACGTCCTTCTTCTTCAGGTAGAGCGCTCCAAGCCGCGCGTAGAGCTTCGCGTTGTCGCCATGCTGAGCCCGTGCCGCGTCAAGGCGCCGGATCGCAGCGTCGACCTCTTGAGGCGTGCCGGCCGTGCTGGCCCATAGCAGCAGCGCGTCCAAGTTCTTAGGATCCTTCGCGAGGAGCATTTCCGCCTGCTCACGCGCCTTGGCCGGGGCACGCCCGACGACATAGATCGTTGCCAGTTTGAGGCGGGCGTCTTGGTCCTCGGGGTCGAGCTCCAGATATTTCGCCAGATAGGGCACCGCTTGCGCGAGCTCACCTAGCTCGTAGCGAGCGAGAGCGGTCTGCCGATAGGCACGCGCGTTCTTCGGGTCGATCTGGATGACATTGGCATATTCGATGATCGCTTCACGGAACTGTCCCTTGGCAAAATACTTGTCCCCTCGCTCGAGATGCTGGGTCTTCTTGGCCTCGACCGACTGGGAGCACCCAGTCATGACGACCAAGAGGGATAGAAGAACGGCGATCCACGCTCGTGTCGCCTTGCACATTTCGGTCTCCTCCATCACACGCCCGTCTTCGACGAGCGTCGCTTCATTAAGACATGAAAAACACGACGTAAGATATGAAAAACAATACTTGAAAGACTCATTCTCGGTGCGCGCGCCAGAAACTCTCGGCGGGTACCGAAAAGACATGACGAAATCGGGGGGCGCAGGTGAATTTCGGCGCTCAGGAACGGTTGGGCGTACCGTTCGAGTGGACTAGCCGCGGCGTCGTGGGAGTAGCCACCTGCTCCACCCAGTACGGGTCGCAGTCCACAAAAATGCGGAACCAGAGCTCGAGGTTGATGAGCGGCCAGGCCATGCTGGGCGAAATGACGTCTTCGCGCAGTCGGTCAGGGTGAAAGATTCCTCTATCGAGGCACTGTGGGGATCCCAGGATGGATCGGACCGTGTCAGCCAGCTCTCCGGCGAACCATCGTTCCACCGGAATCGGGAATGGCCTCTTGTCCCTGCGCTCCCGAATGTTCTCGGGGAGCAGCGTCCGAACGACCTCCTTCAGAAGGCGTTTGGGCTGTCTTCCGCTGACCTTCAGTGCCGGGGGCACCCGGCCGATCAGCTCCACGATCCGGTGGTCGAGCAGCGGAACGCGGGACTCCAGCGATACGGCCATGCTCATCCGGTCTTCCATCGACAGAAACTGGGGCAAGTACACCCGCAGGTCGTGATAGAGACACTTGTCGAGTATCTCGTCTGTGCCCGCCTCGTCCAGCACGCGCAGATAGGGGCCACGTGGGGAATAAGCTCCGAGCGCTTGAACAAATCGTGGGTGAAGCATCGGGTGCTGAGCGGGCTCGGCGCCGCAGTACGAGACCCAGCGGTCCTCGAGCGAACGCGGCGTCGGGTTCAGCCGTCGGCCGAGCCGCCGCACGAGGCCGACAGGCCCCTCTCTTCGCAAAACATTCCGTGCCCGGTCGAGTGCCGACGGTTCGAAGGATGGCCGTCCTGAGAAATCGAACATCTCGGTGGATCCGAAGGCAAGGTCGAAGTATTTGGGATAGCCGACGAAGACCTCATCTCCGCCGTGACCGGTCAGCGCGACCTTGACGTGACGCCTCGCGAGCCGAGATACAGCGAAGTAGCCGATGCCACCCCAGGACGGAAGGGCGAAATCCATGTGGTAGATCAACGCAGGGAGCGACGCCCCGAGGTCGTGAGAGCAGCCGCGCTCTTCCACATGCGTGGCTCCAATGTGCGCAGCGACCGTTCTGGCGTGCGGCGACTCGTCGTAGTAAGGATCCTCGCCGAACCCGACCGAGAACGTCGGCAGTGGCCGGATGGAGTGGGCGGCGAAGGCCGCGACGGCGGCGGAGTCGAGTCCGCCGCTGAGGTGGCAGCCGACAGGGACATCGCTGCGGCATTGGAGCCGTACGGCATCGTCCACGGTCCAGCTCAGCTCGGCCAGGAGGTCCGCCTCCCGCTTCGGATCCTCGTACCGGTACGCGATGTCCCAGTACCGCTTCACCACGAGCTGTCCCTTGCGCCAGGTCAGCCAGTGTCCGGGCTCTAGCTGTGAGATCCTCGCGAACCCCGTCTTGTTGCCCAGCGGGCTTCCGCAGAACAGGTAATCGGCGAGCGCCTCGTTGTCGGACCGTCGCAAGCTCGGGTCGCCTTGCAGGAGCGCCTTGACCTCGGACGCGAACATGAACCGCTCGGCGCTGTGATGGTAGTAGAAGGGCTTGACGCCCAGGCGATCGCGGGCGGCGAACAGCACGCGCTTCCTCGCGTCCCAGATGGCGAAGGCAAACATGCCGTTGAGTCTGGCGAGGCACTCCTCACCGAACTCTTCGTAGAGTTGCAGTAGAACTTCAGTGTCTGAATCGGAGACGAACGGGAAGCCTCTACCTCTGAGCTCTTGCCTCAGCTCGACGTAGTTGTAGATCTCCCCGTTGAAGACGATCCAGAGCGTGCCGTCGCGGTTGGCCATTGGCTGATGGCCCGTTGGCGCCGGGTCCAGGACGGAAAGACGGCGTGCTCCGAGCCCCACAGAACCGTTCACGTACAGACCCGCATCGTCGGGACCGCGGTGGACGAGGTTGTCTCGCATTCCCCGGACCAGCGCGTCCGATATCGGCGCGCCGTCGGCGCGCAGGACGCCTACGATCCCACACATCGCTCGACCTCGGTCCGGGCTTCGTGCCGCGTCATCATCTCGACGCCCAGCGTCCAGAAGAAGCGCATTGCCTGGGGCCTGAAACCGGCGATCAGCGCGCCATAGATGCCCGCCCCGAGGATGCTCAAGCTCACGAGCGTCATCGCGGTAGGCAGCGCTCCCGCCAAGAGAAGCCTCGCTGCGACTATTCCGACACCCATGGCCAGCGTCGCGGCGAGCGGGCTCACGATCGCCGTGACGACCTGGCCGATGTGAATCTCGAGGGCAGCGAGTGTTCTGTACGAGATCACGCAAAAGGCTGGAATGTAACCGACCAGCCATCCGATACACAAGCCGGCGATACCCCACCGCGCGCCGACAAGGAGGGCGACGGACAGCACGATCAGCACGATCGCGTTGTTCTCGGCCGCCATACGTGGCCGCCCACTCCCGAACAGCGCGGGCGCGAAGAGCAAGCCGATCGCCCTGAACGGGAGCGCCAGACAGAGGATCTGGAAGGGAATGACGGCATCGCTCCACTTGGATCCAAGAAAGGTGGCGATGGCCTCGGGAGCCACGGCGGCCATCCCGAAAAAGACCGGGAACGCGAGAAGGCTCACAGACTCCAGGGCGCGCAGCATGCCGTGGCGAAGTGCTCCTGGATCTTCCTGAACACGCGAGAAGGCCGAGAAGGAGACTTGGGTGGCGATGGACATCAGCTTGTCGAGCGGGATCGAAGCCAGGGACAGAGCCACCGAGTACACGCCGACGAGCGCTCCGCCGAGAGTACGCCCGGCGATGGTCATGTCGAGGTTGGTATATCCGAACCACAGAATCCGGTCGAGCGTGATCAGACCGCCGAAGTGCACCATACCGCGGAGCTCGGAGAACGTCGTGAACGGCAGGAAGAGGCAGGGTCGGACGACTTGGAAAGCCACTGCCTTGAACGCGTGACCGACCAGCGCAGCGCCGACAAGCGACCATGCGCCCACGCCGATGAGCGCGAGCGTGAGCGCGCTGATCGACGAGACAAGCGTGGACAGCACATCGATCTTGGCTTTGCGACCGAACTCGAGTGTGCGCAGCATGAGTGACTGTGGCACGGCGTAGAGACCGGCGAATATGAGGCTGAAGCTGAGCGCGCGCACGATAGACATCAGGCGTGGCTCGGCGAAGAACGCGGCCGCCAGCGGCGCCGATGCGAACGCAACCGCGGCTCCGAGACAGTAGGACGACAGAGCGACAGTGAACAGACCCTGGAGCTGCGGTCGATTCAGCGCCACGGCCTGGACGACCACTGCTCCGACGCCGAGATCACCGATCAGCATGATGAAGCCGATAGAGATCCCGGCCATTGCCATGAGCCCGAAATCGTCGGGCGCCAGCAGGCGGATCACGAACAATGTGGAGACCCAGGAGATCGCCTGCCCCGCGATGCTCGCCGAGGTCTGCCACAGCAGAGATGCTACGACCCGCCGAGTCAGCTGACCCGGCGGACGGTTCGGCTCGGCAGCGGTCGCCAGTGTCTGACGTCTACTGTAGAGCACGGATGTCGGAGAGGAGATCGGTCAAGTGGATCGCTTTGACCTGGGTGGTCCCTGGAATGATGGGAGTGGTCCACGAAACATCGAGAACGGCGGCTCGGCTTGGGGTTGCTCCCAAGACGATCCCGCCGAGCGCAAGGACCACTCCAAGCAGCAGCCGCCGCCGACGAGACACAGGGAAAGAACTCTTACTTCAGTCGGGATGGAAAGGCAACGGGAAAAACTTCTTTTGA
>Ga0066388_100002321_pt1 | contig 11534 bp, 11 predicted proteins | sample PanSoiMetaGPlot6_FD_64539 | JGI IMG/M metagenome (GOLD analysis project Ga0066388, IMG submission 64539) | Tropical forest soil microbial communities from Panama analyzed to predict greenhouse gas emissions - Panama Soil - Plot 6 (Hybrid Assembly) | ecosystem: Environmental > Terrestrial >... | reverse complement strand
GGCAGGTGCTGCACGCCACGGTCCCGTCCGCCGAGAGGCGACCGTCGAAGAACAATTTCTGGCCGAGGGCGATTTTCTCGGGGGTCTCCGGATTGTCGGGCGGTATCGCGGCGCGTGTCGCGGCAGCCGGGACGCCGATCTGGTGAAGGGATTTCGGCTCAGCCAGCGGCCCGGCCCTGGGGATCGGCGGCGCCGTCACCATCGCCGCACGTGGCCAGGTCATCGTCGGCGTCTCGGCAGCCAGGACACTCACGAGGGCGACGCCCACCGCTATCGCACGCCTCGACCTGTCGACCGGCTCAGCCCGCAAGGCGGCCCCCTATTTCTCGAGCATGGGCCTGCCCTCGTGGCTGACCAACAGATCGTGCATGTCGCTGGCGTGCTCCTCCTCCTGCGCGAGGATCCGCTCGAGTACCACCCGTGTGGTCGGATCCTTGTCGCCGAAGTAACGCACCATCTCACGGTACGTCTCGATGGCAATGCGCTCGGCGATCAGATTCTCCTTGATCATGTCGACGAGGTTTCCGCCTTCGACGTACTCCGTGGCGGCGCGGGAGGCGACCCCCTCAGGGTTCAGGTCTGGCTTGCCCCCGAGTTGATTGATTCGCTCGGCGAGAAGGTCGAGATGCTCCTCCTCCTCCTTCGCATGCTGGGCAAATTCATCCTTGATCGCCTCGCTGGCCAGTCCCGCCGCGCACACCGCGTGAAACTTATAGCGCAGCACGCACACGATCTCGGTGGCCACCGCATGGTTCAGGAGCGCGATCGCGTCCTCCACCTTCCCGCCGTAGTTGTTCGTGACGGTTCCCTCGCCCAGGTGCTGCCGGGCGCGTTGCCGGATTGCTTTGATGTCTGCGACAAACTGTTCCGGAGCGCTCATCGGTTATCCTCCGTTGTGTCTCATGCCTTGATAAAGGCGAGGAGATCGGCGTTGACCTGATCCTTGTGGGTGCTGGTCAGACCATGCGGTGCGCCCGGATAGACCTTGAGCTGTGCCTTCGGCGCGATCTTGGCCGCCGCCGGGGATGCCGCGCCGATCGGCACGATCTGATCGTCGTCGCCGTGGATGAACAGCGTCGGCACCGTCATCTTCTTCAGATCGTCGGTCTGGTCCGTTTCGAAAAACGCCTTGATGCAGTGTACGCGGCTTTGAAGCCCGCAATCGCTGCCGCGATCACGCTCAGGAGCCCGAGCGTGACCGCCAGGCCGGCCTGGGGAAGGGCGTGAGGTCGAGCGCGGCGCGACGTCCGCGGACGATTCTCTCCCTGCCCATCGACACGCGCCCCGTCTCACGAGCATCACAGGCGGATGTGAAGAGCGTGTGTGGCCCGGGTAAAGATTCGTCAAGGCGTACTCGCCCGGCTCGATCGCCACCCAGAAGTCGAGAGGCATCGCGTCTTGGGGGCCGAGGTTGGATCTCCTTGGAGGTCAGAAGGCTCACGGCGTGTTCTCCTTTCGGCTTTCAGTCCCATTCCGTGATTTGGACGTACCCTTCCTGAACGAGCTGGTTCATTCTGGCCATGGCATTCCTGTTGATCTTGACTCTGGGAAGCAGATCGGCATTCCCCCACTTGTGTGCCTCGGCCGTCGCGCCACACAGCTCGATCTCCGCTCCACGTTTCTGGAGGTCGGCCACGAGCTCTCTATACGGATTGCCGGTCGCCACCATGCGTTCGGCGTTGTAGGCGTCGTCGTTCAGGGTTACGTGACCCGCATTCGTGTGAAAGACCGCAACGACCCGGGCCGTGGCGTTCCAGTCGGCCACGTCCTTCAAGATGAGCTGAAGGTGGAAGATCGAAGCGGGGAGATCCCCCTCGAACGCCAACGCCGCAACACTGAAGGCCACCTTGACGTCCGCGAGCTGGACTGGGATGTCGATGTGAAGCGGTTTCGCCGAAGTGCTCATGTAGATTCCTTTCCAGAGCGCCGTACTTTTCACCGAGAACGCGCTACCGAGACGTCGACCCGCCCGGGGCCATCGCGACCAGCACCTGGTCAGTGGCGAGGACGGCGTGGGCGAGAAAGCGAAAATTGATCAGGGCAGCCGTGTATCCGTACCCCCACTCGGGGTGACGCGGGCCGGCGGTCGCATCCTTCGCCACGACAACCTCGAAGCCTTGTTCGAGCAGGTCCCGTAAGTGAGATTCGACACAGATGTTCGCCAGCATGCCGCCCAGGATGATCTTGCCGATACGACGCTTGCGGAGTTGCAGCACCAGGTCATTAGTCTGCGGACCCCAAACTTTGTGGGGACTCACCACGACCGTCTTGCCGTCTTCGATATAGGGCTTGAAGCGCTCGAGCCAGTCCGCGCCCGATCCGCGGAATCCGTCGAGAGTCAATGGCCCGTGTCGAGCGAAGATCTTGTCGGTAAGCTCGATCGATTCCAGAGGATCGTTGAATTTCCATCCGCTGTCGGTCGGATAGAAGTAATGGGGCGAGATGAACACGGCGAAGCCGTGCTGCTTGGCCGTGTGGAAAATGCGCTCCATGTTATCGACGGTCTTGTTCTCCTGAACGCTCTGACCGACCGCCGCCCACGCCGCGCCCTTTTCACTCAAGACGTCGTTCTGCGGGTCGATGAAGACCACTGCGGTGTCGACACGATCGAACGCCGGAGCGGAGCTGTCCATCGTCGTCCTTCCTCTCATGCGTCTGAAGTTTCTGGATCGCTCATGCCTTGATGAACGCAAGTAGATCTGCGTTCACCTCGTCCTTGAGGGTGGTGCACATCCCGTGCGGCGCGCCCTTGTAGACTTTCAAGGTCGCACGCTTGACGATCTTGGCCGACAGGATGGCGGAGTCCGCGATCGGCACGATCTGGTCGTCGTCGCCATGCAGGATCAAGGTCGGGACATCGATCTTTTCCAGATCCGGGGTAAGGTCCGTCTCGGAAAACGCCTTGATGCAGAAGTACGACGCCGGGAGGCCGGCGATCATGCCCTGGCGCCAGAAGGACTCGCGCACGCCCTCGGAGATCTTGGCGCCCGGCCGGTTGTAGCCGTAGAAGGGCAGGCTGAGGTCCTTCCAGAACTGCGAGCGATCCGCCAGCACGGCGGCGCGCAGCTGGTCGAACACCGCCATTGGCGTGCCACCTGGATTGGCAGGTGTCTTCAGCATCAAGGGCGGAATGGCGCCGATCAACACGGCCTTGGCGACACGCCTCGAGCCGTGCCGGCCGACGTAGCGCGTGACTTCACCTCCGCCCGTCGAGTGGCCGACGTGGATCGCATCCCTCAGGTCTAGCTTCTCGACGAGGGTTGCGAGGTCATCGGCGTAGGTATCCAGGTCGTTACCATTCCATGGCTGGCTGGAGCGTCCATGACCGCGCCGGTCGTGGGCGATGCAGCGGTAGCCGCGCGAGGCCAGAAAGAACATCTGGTCCTCGAAGGCATCCGCGCTGAGCGGCCAGCCGTGGCTGAAGACCACCGGCTGCCCGCTGCCCCAGTCGTTGTAGTAGAGCTCTGTTCCGTCTTTGGCCGTGATGGTCGCCATGTGTCTGCCCCCCCCTCGGTTTGTGACGCTCGTCGCCCGCGACGTGATCGGGCCAGTTCGGGACACTGTGCCAGGGCCGTTTCGGGGTGTTGCCTCATAAGCGTGGACCTGGGAATCGATGATCACCATCGGACGCTCCTCCGTGCCAAGCGGGTTCATCATCTTGGCGCTGTCGCCGGAGGCAGCGTGAAATGCGCGTGTTGGCCGCCCGTCTCGACGAGGCCGTTCGCGCGCCACCGGGGATCTCTACCGCGCCGGTGATCCTGCAGCTCCTCAAAGCGCCGGAAGGTCATAGTTCAGGATGATTCTGAACGCGCGTGTTATACGGGCGCCGCTGTCGGCGACGTAGGCATTGCGGAACCGGAACTGGAGCCCCGGGACTCCAGGGATGTTCCAGATAATGTCCAGGTCGCCCTCACGAACAGTGGGGAGTCCGACGCCGGTCGACGCGTTGATCGCATTCCGCCCCTCGGCGTAGCGGACGAGCAGCGAAAGCCCGGGGATGCGGACACGGGGAAGCAGGGTCCCTGGGCCGAAGTCGTACCGGGCGGCGACGCCCCACGCTTGTTCGCGTGCCCGATCGAAATTGTTCTCCTGAAAGGTGAAGTAGCCGGGCGCGTCGCCATAGGGAGTCTGCAGCGCCGAGCCCTCCCCGGTTGCGCTGAAGCCAGCGCCCACCCCGAGCCCGCGCCAGACGAGAATCGCTCGCGCATTGACGTTCCAGGTCGTGAAGTTGCCAAGGAAGGCCGCGCCCACGCTGCGCTGGTCTGTCCCTTGGAGCCCGATCTTGAAGGTGAGGTCGCTCGTGAGGTCGTGCGTGTACTCCCCATAACCGTACGCGGTATTGAAAACGTCGGGGACGAGGTAGTTGGCGGCGTAGAGGCTCAGGCCCGGAAGAGGCTCCGAAGAGAGTCGTGTCAGGACGAGCCCCCGATTCTGGCCGCCGACCACCCCAGCGGCCTCGGCCATGTTATGGAACTCGTTGTCTTGCCGCAGTTTGATCGCAGTGAGGTATCCCACGTTGTAACTGATCGGGTCGATGGTCCCTTTGATCGTGACGCCCTCGAACGTATTGGGGACCATCCGACTGTCATCCGGGTTCAGATAGCCTTCATTGATGATCTGACGGTAGCCCGTCAGCAGCGCGTATTCTTTGTATCGGAGCTGACCGTAGGCCTGTCCGAGCACGAGAATAGAATCCTGAGGATTCCCCGGTGACGGGTGCAGGAGATTGGTGCCACCTGTGTCCTGGGGCGCATAGAGCGGCTGGGACGTGTAGCCGACCGCCCCAACGGCGAAGGTGTCCCAGAGCCATCCCGATCGATAGGCGAGCGAGCCGCCGAAGGCCCATGCCTCGTTCTGCGTGTTATTGCTATTCAGACGATCGAAATAGAACGATCGCAGATGGAGCTTCACCGACGTATCGCGCAGGAATGGGGGCAGCTGCTCCATGTCTTCGGCGAGGCCTGGAATGAGGCGCCGGAGCAGAGGGGCGGCGGGCTCGACTGAGGGCTCCGGCGCAAGAATACCCTCGGGCGTGGGCTCCTGCGGCGTCAGGAGATGGAGATGTCGGGACAGAACCTCGTTTTTCGTAGGTGCCGACGGTGGTGCCGCAGCGGTCTCCGGTGTTGGTGTCGGCGGTGATGCTGAGGTCTGGGCCTCGGCTGTCGTGATCCCTGCGAGGACCAGCGCCGCCGCCACGAGCTGGAGTCCGGGCGAGGTCATCGGAGCTCTCGACGAGATCATGGTGGAACTAGTGGAAGGCTATTGCCGCCGCAGCGAGCACGACGGGAAGTGACCACGCCCAATCGCCGAGCACTGAGACAGCTGCCGCGCCCGCAACGCAGCCCGCAAAAAATCCAACGAGCACGTTCAACGTCCGTGACAGCCGCTCACTGGAGCCTTCCGTCGGTGGCTGAGCTCGCGGGAGCGTGTCCAGCAGAGCCAGAACGGTGTTGGTCAGGTTCCCGGTCATGACTGCCGTCGAGGGCGCGCCGGACACGGCGAGGCGCAACAGACTGAACTGACACGCCATCGCGGAGACGGCGATCATCGCGGTGACGCCGGCGATCAATCCATGCGGGTTGGACGCCGGATTAGCGGCGACACTCAGAATCAGCACGCCCGCGAGCAACAGAAACTGAACGAGTAGAAGCGGCCGGAGCAGGGCCGCACCCCGTCTGTCCGACACCTTCGCAATTAGCCATGCCGCGGCGACGGCGATCATGAAAACCGGAACGGCCAGGATCTGCGCCAGGTGCGGTGGGCCGCCGCGCACGAGCTGAGCTGCGATGACCACCAGGTTGCCGGTGACGTGCGCGGTAAAGAGCCCGAGGCTCAAGAATCCGATGACGTCGACCATGCCGGCGATAATGCTGAGCACCGGCGGCAGTCGTCTCTTCAAACTCAACACGTCGATAGCGCCGGTCAACCTTCCGATCAAGACTCTACCGCGCAGCGCCGTTACCGAGACTATCGATGACGACCTTCGGAACGATCAAACCGAAGCTCATCGCCAGGATGATCGTGACGGCGGTCATGCCGTCCGAGAACGTCGCCGCTAGGAGCTCCAGCGTCGTATTCGAACCGCTGGTGAGCATCATGAGGCCACTCGTCATTCTGAAGAGAAAGACACCCGGGATCATCGAGACCACCGCCGCAAAGCCGATCGCCGCGAACGGCATGTGCCAGCGACGAGCGACGGGAGTGAGGATCAGCCCGACGACGAGACACGCGACGAACGCGCCGATCGAGGCACCGAACCCGATGGCAAGTGTCCACCACCTCAACGCATGAGCGAGAACACCGACCGCAATCGGCCATCCCAGCATTCGCAACGGCGTCGAGAAGAACACGCTGTACGCGGCCACGGCCACGCCGGCGGCGATCATGTCGACCCAGAGTGCTACCGCTCTCCCCGGCTCACCCACCGGCAAGGACACGCGGAGAAGCCCCAGACCCAGCAGCAGTCCTCCTGAGATCGCCAGGATGACAAGCCCGGCGTACACCAGTCGTGAGGCTCCGAGGTGGATGCGCGCCGCGGCGAGGTCCATCATGCCGTTGAGCACGTGAGGCCCCGGCACCAGGATCATGCAGGGACAGACCGCGACGAGGCGCAGCGACGAGCTCAGCTCGTAGCGCACGGCCAGCGCGCCAATGATACCGGCGAGGAGTGCCGCGCAGAGCGGCTGCAGCAGAACGTTCGTGCTATATCGGCCGATCGCGCGACGCAGGACGGCGCCGCTCGCCGCGCTGACGACGATGAGCGCGACCGCGGTCAGATGCTGAACGCCGAAGAGAACCGAGAGCGCCGCCGCTCCGGCCGCAGCCGCGAGCGCGAACAGCCACGTCGGCGCCGGTGGCCTCTGGGAAATTGTGCTGCAGGCCGCCTGTAAAGCCGACGGGGAAAGATGACCCGCCTCGACGTCCTCCGCGGCCCGTGTGGCGGAGACGACGCGATCCATGTCGATGCCGGTCGGATCGGCCGGCCTGAGCGCAACGACTTCAGCGTCGCCGTCGCCGGCATCGAGGTGCAGTTCGCCCCAGCGCGGAATGAGCCTGGCTCGCAGACCGAGCGTCTTGCCGAGCCGCTCGGCCGCCACGACGGTTTCCTCCGTGGACTGGCCATTGACATGCAGGACCTGGGCGAAGCTCAGGACGAGCTCCGCCCGATCCCGCAGGGTCATGGCCGCTCTTGCCTCGAGGACGAGGGGCATGGAGAGCTTCCGCGTCAGACGGCCGTTGCTACATACGGATGCACCATTTGCTTGGGATCGACGACCCGATCGAACTCGGCCTCCGTAACGAAGCCCAGCTGCAACGCCGCGGCTTTGAGCGTCAGATCGTTGTCCATGGCATGGTGAGCGATCTTCGACGCCTTGTCGTAGCCGATCACTGGCGACAGCGCCGTTACGAGCATCAGCGAACGCTCGACGTACTCGTGGATCTTCTTCGGATTGGGCTTGGTCCCCTCGACCAGGAATGTGCGGAAGTTGGTGCAGCCATCGGCCATGATCGTGATGGAGTGCGTGACGTTGAAGATCATGAGCGGCTTGTACACGTTCATTTCGAGATAGCCACTCGCACCACCGAAACCGACCGCGACGTCGTTGGCCATGACCTGCACGGCGATCATCGTCAGCGCTTCGCACTGCGTCGGGTTGACCTTTCCAGGCATGATCGAGGATCCAGGCTCGTTTTCGGGAATCGCCAGCTCGGCAAATCCGGCGCGAGGCCCGCACGACATCAGGCGAATGTCGTTCGCGATCTTGTACAAGGATACGGCCAGCGTGCGCAGCGTCCCGGATAGTTGCACCAGCGCGTCGTGAGCGCCCTGTACCGTGAACTTGTTCGGGGCCGTGACGAACGGCAACCTAGTGAGTTTGGCGATCTCGGCCGCGGACGCTTCGGCGAAACCTGGCGCCGAGTTGATGCCCGTTCCCACCGCTGTGCCGCCTAGCGCCAGGCGATACACTCCCTGCAGCGTGCTCTCGAGTCGCCCGACATCGTCCGTCAACATTCCCGCATAGCCGGACCATTCCTGGCCCAATGTCAGCGGCGTGGCGTCCTGCATGTGGGTGCGGCCGATCTTGACGATGTCCTTCCATGCCTGAGCCTTCGCATCGATCGCATCGCGCAACGCCGTCACCGCCGGAAGCAGGCGCTGGTTCACATTGACCGCAGCCGCGATATACATCGCCGACGGAAATGAATCGTTCGAAGACTGCGCCATGTTGACGTGATCGTTGGGGTGGACCGGCGTCTTGCTTCCGAGGGGCGTGCCCGCGAGCTGACAGCACCGGTTGGAGATAACCTCGTTCACGTTCATGTTGAATTGCGTGCCGCTCCCCGTCATCCACACGTGAAGCGGGAACATGTCGTGATGCTGCCCGGCGAGGATCTCGTCACACGTCTGAACGATCAGTTTGTATCGCTCGTCATCCAGACGCCGGCTGGAATGGTTGGCGGCGGCAGCGGCCTTCTTCAAGATCGCGTAGGACGTGATCATCTCGCGCGGGATCAGATCCTTGCCGATACTGAAGTGCTGGAGCGAACGCTGAGTCTGAGGGCCCCACAGCTTGTCCGCTGGCACTTCAACCACACCGAGACTGTCTGTTTCTCTTCTGATGTCGGTCATGTGACTTTCTCCATAGCTCTTCTGTCGTTCACCAGGGTTGAGCTTCCGCAAAGGAGCGCACCGGCGCCTGCGGCAAAACACGACCTCAGCGCTTTCCCCAGCCTCCGCGTCATCCGTCGACACGCCATCGGACCTCGACCTCCTCCATTTTCAGCGCCAATTCCTTAGGCGTGCGCCGTTGCCGCCTTCGTCACCTCGTTCAGGGCGGCAGCCATGGCGCTGATCGTCGCCTCAACCTCGGGACCCAGTCCGTGCCGTTTCGCGAGCCAGCCTGGATCATTACAGGAAAGCCACGTGTCGCCCGCTGCGTCCTGCCAAACCAGAGCCTTGAGCGGCAGATCGATTCCGATCGTCTGAATGGTTTGCATGAGCCGCGTGCCGCCTTTGGCATTGCCGAAGATGAGGAGTTCGGTTGGCCTGAGAGTGAGGCCAACCTCAGCAGCCCCTTCCGCATGATTAACGCGCGCGAAGACCGTCATTCCCCGCGCCTTAACCGCGGCCTCGAGCTTGTTCGTCGTCTCCCCTGGCCCGTGGCTACTCCGTATCGTCGTCAACCCGTCTGCGGCCATCGCCTACTCCACTTGGACCTGCACGCGCTTGCCCAGCTGCGTCGCCGACCCGGTATGCGACCAGGCCCGTCCGTAAAACTCCCAAAGGCGTCGGGGCGACTTGCGGCCCTTTCCGCTGTTTCGTTCTCCGCCATGAACGCTGCCTCCTCAGGACCCGTTGTCCCGTCGAAACGGGCAGGCAATCGCGGTGCCCGCCACGACCAAGGCCGCGGCAGCCAACCCGATCAACGGACACTACCGCCACTTGGATATGAGATCTATAATTTACCTCCTTCTAGAAGCCCGATCGGTTGCACAATCGTCGAGGCACGAACCGCGGCAGCTTCGCGTGCATCGGCCAACGAGTGTGGTCTCCTTAAGTTCGAGCGCCTCGACCATCACGACGCCTGCCCGGCAATCGCCGTGCCAGGCTCCAATCGATTGCAACAGGCCGAGAATGTTCATGATGCTTTCCATTTGAGCGGTGGCGACGCCAACAGGAATCCGTGGTCTACCCGAAGATCCCGTTGCGTCGCGAGGCGATCGGGAGTATCCGAGACGCTGTGGGACCTCGCGAACTCCAACCGATTGCGCTCGCCATCGCCGAAGCGCGAACGGTCGATCTCGTTCTTCAACGCATCGTCGACGGGTTGGCCGGGCGACCCGGGATCGCGCTCGCACGGATCTGGTTGATCGGCCCGGGCGATATCTGTTTCTCCTCTTGCCGCGCGCGAGCCGAGTGCCCAGACCAGACGCGCTGCCTCCACCTGCTCGCGAGCGCCGGGCGGTCCATCCAGGACTCGGGCGAGGACTGGACTCGGCTCACCGGAGACTTCCGTCGCATACCGCTGAACATCTGGAAGGTAGGCTGTATTGGGGGAACCGGGACACCAACGCTCATCACGGATGATCTCGCGACGGACCCGGCAATTGAGCGACCCGAGTGGGCCAAGGCGGAAGGAATCGTGGCGTTTGCCGGCCAACCCTTGATCTTCAAGGGTGAGACGCTGGGCGTCCTGGCCGTGTTCAGTCGCGCCCGCATCTCGCACAGCCAGTTCCGGTGGCTCCGAACGTTTGCCGATCACGCCGCCGTTGCCCTTGCCAATGCCCGTGCCTTCGAGGAAGTGGCCCGGCTTCGACGGCAGATCGAGCTGGAGCGGGATCATCTCCGAGAGGAGGTTCGTGAGATCCTCGCGCTTGGCGACATCATTGGCGAAAGCCCGGCGCTGCAGAGCGTTCTCCGCCAGCTTGAGCGCGTGGCGCCCACCAGCGCGAGTGTGTTGCTGCTGGGTGAGTCCGGAACCGGCAAGGAGCTGGTTGCCTCGGCGATCCACGACCGAAGTTCGCGGCGACAACAAGCGTTCGTCCGGGTGAACTGCGCCTCGGTCCACGCCGACCTCTTCGAAAGCGAATTCTTCGGGCATGTCAAGGGCGCGTTCACCGGCGCCGTCCGGGACCGCGTGGGTCGCTTTCAGCTTGCAGACGGCGGGACGCTGTTCCTGGACGAAGTCGGGGAAATTCCGCGCACGCTACAGGCGAAGCTCCTACGGGTGCTCCAGGAAGGGCAATTCGAGCGCGTGGGAGAAGAACGGACGCGGCGTGTGGACGTGCGAATCATCGCAGCAACCAATCGCGTCCTGGAGCGCGAGGTGGAGGCTGGGCGCTTCCGGGAGGATTTGTATTACCGTTTGAGTTTATTCCCGATCAAGCTGCCGCCTCTTCGTGACCGCAAGAAAGACATCGCCCTCCTAGCCTCGCACTTCCTCCGACTGGCGAGCCAACGGCTCAACCGATCGGTGCCGCGCTTGACTGCGATCGACGTCCAAGCCCTCGAGCAATACGACTGGCCGGGTAATGTACGCGAACTTGCGCACGTCATCGAGCGCGCGGTCATTCTGACGGACGGCCGTCGGCTATGCCTTGACCAGGCGCTTGCGCTGTCGCGTCCGGGCCCGGCGCCCGATTCGGTCCCCGTTCCCGGCGGCCTTTCCCGTCTGCTCACCGATGCTGAGGTCCGCCGACTTGAGCGTCAGAACATCCAACGGGCGATTGCCCAGGCGGGCGGAAAGATTTACGGCCACAGAGGCGCAGCCGGGCTTCTCGGGCTCAAGCCCACCACCCTCGCCTACCGCATGAAAGCCCTAGGGATCCCTCGACCGGCGTCGTAAGTCCGAGTCGCCGTCACAGACGATGCTCCGAAGATGCCGACTCGCATTCGTAGAGGTTCGGCCACGGTCACGCGCAGATAGGCCTTCTCCCCGCTCGTACACGCGATAGGCCCGGCTCACCCTCGTGCGTCTAGGTGATTCGCCCGCGAGCTAGAGTCGAAGTCTACCGAGTGGCGGACGGCTCAC
>Ga0066388_100002320_pt1 | contig 11535 bp, 10 predicted proteins | sample PanSoiMetaGPlot6_FD_64539 | JGI IMG/M metagenome (GOLD analysis project Ga0066388, IMG submission 64539) | Tropical forest soil microbial communities from Panama analyzed to predict greenhouse gas emissions - Panama Soil - Plot 6 (Hybrid Assembly) | ecosystem: Environmental > Terrestrial >... | reverse complement strand
GGATGTTTATTTTCCCAATGTGAAATGAGGAAGCTAAGACAAATCAGGAAAGCAGGAAAACATGAAAAAGGTGGAACGCGTTGTCCCCAACGCGTTGTCACGGGCCCCAGCCATCGGCTTGGGGACAAGCCGATCCACCTTCCTGCGTTGCTGTTTTCCTGACTCTTTTTATGGCTGAGGCAATGATCGAAGTCGAAGGGCTGACGAAACGGTTCGGCACATTCACGGCGGTCGATCATGTTTCGTTTTCCGTCGGAAAGGGATCGATCTTTGGCTTCTTGGGTCCCAACGGCTCCGGGAAAACGACTGTGATTCGCATGCTATGCGGAATTCTGGAGCCAAGCGATGGAACCGCTCGCATTGGCGGACACGACGTCGTACGAGAGATCGAACCGATCAAAGAGATGATCGGCTATATGTCGCAGAAATTTTCACTCTACGATGAGCTCACCGTAAACGAGAACCTCATCTTTTCAGGAAAACTTTATGGCCTGAGCGGTCGCGAATTGGATCAGCGACGCGACGAGATGATCGCCACGACGCATCTGGAGCCGTACATTGACAGGCGAGCTGGCCAGCTTTCCGGCGGCTGGCGGCAACGTCTGGCGATGGCGTGCTCACTCATGCACCGGCCAACTGTGCTATTCCTCGACGAGCCAACTGCCGGCATCGATCCGGTCGCGCGACGCGAACTGTGGGATTTACTTTTCGAGTTCGCCGGTAAAGGCATGACGCTGTTTGTGACAACGCATTACATGGACGAAGCCGAGCGCTGCGATCATGTGGGCTACATTTACTTGTCTAAGTTGATTGTGTGTGGCGAGCCGGACGAACTCAAAAAAATGCCGGAGGTAAATCCGCCCGGGACACGCCGGCTAGACGTGACTTGCGACCATGTAACTACAGCGCTGCAAGCCATGCACCAGATGCGCGGCGTTCGCACAGCCACTGTGTTCGGCCAGTCCATGCATTTGCTCGTTGATGACAGCGTCAAGCGCGCGCAGATCGACGAACAACTGCGCAAAGTCGGGGTGAGCCATGCCGAGATTCACGAAATGGGCCCCTCGCTTGAAGACGTGTTTGTTGAGCTGTCAGCGAAACACGCTTCCGAACAACAACGAAAAGCGGCATGATGAAGCCCAAACTGTTTCGCGGGCTCGGCGCAATTCTTTTCAAAGAATTCATCGTCGTCTGGCGTGATCCGCTGACTCTCTTTTTCTTTTTTTTCCCGCCGCTGATCGAAATGATCGCGTTTGGTTACGCCCTGGACAATGATGTGAAACACATGGCGATGCTCATTTTCAACGAGGATCGCACCGTTCAGAGCCGTCAGTTGATCGATCGGTTTGTGAACACCGAGTCGTTCCGTGTGGTCGGCGAAGTGAAAAGCTTGGAGGAATTAAAGAGTGAAATGCGCAAAGGCCGTGCCTATGCCGCGTTGATGATCCCGCCAACCTTTACGCGCGACCTTAATGCAGGCCACTCGGCGCAGGTGCAATTGCTTGTGGATGGATCCAATTCCACCACAGCGTTGCAGGCTCTTCAGACTGGACTCGGTGTGGCGTTGACCCAATCGCTGGAGTCGCTCATGCGCGAAACCGGCCGGCAAGGCATGCCCGTCGACATTCGCCCGCAGATGCTTTACAACCCGGCGATGCGCGCTCCGAACTTCTTTGTGCCGGGCGTGATCGGGGTCGTCCTGCAAATCGGAACGACCGTTGCTGCCGCCATGGCGCTCGTGCGCGAACGCGAGCGCGGCACGCTGGAGCAATTGCTGGTAAGCCCTTTGAGCCGTGCAGGCCTTATGCTCGGAAAACTCGTTCCCTATTTATGTATCGGAATGGCGATGGCCGTGGTCCTGTTCACGATCATGCGCTTTGTGTTTTTCGTCCCGATCGCGGGAAATGTGGTCGCGATGATGTTCTCGACCTTGGTGTACGTCTTTGCGTTGCTAAGTCTTGGCCTGTTAGTGGGAACGATGGCCGAAAACCAGATGCAGGCGCTTCAGATGTCGATGGTGTTTCTACTGCCGAGCGTTTTCTTTTCCGGGTTCATTTTTCCGCGTGAAACCATGCCGTGGATCTTTTACGCCCTCGGCGCGCTCTTTCCGACGACGTATTTTATCGCGCTGATGCGCGCGATCATTTTGCGCGGCGCAAATCTCTTGGAATACTGGCCGCACCTTGGGGTGCTCATCCTAATGTCGAATCTGCTTTTTAGTGTGTGCGCCCTCCGCTTCCAAAAAAGGATCGGGTAACTTTCGGAATTGACAGGACGCGACCGCTCTCCGCGGCGGAGCCCGTTGACGGCGGAGGCGGGCTGGCCCGAAGTGAACGTGCGGTTCGGCGAGCACTTCCTGCCATTTAGGAGACGTCACCAGTGTCCTCAGCTGCTCCCCGAAAAATTCTCTTTAGCGCGCTTCGCGTTAGCATCGCCGTTTTCGCAGTTTTGGCGTTACTGTGGTGCTTTGGAATGAGGATGCCTGGCAGAAATGTTTCGCGCGCAGCGCCGCTGTCGCCCGACGAAGTTGCATTGCGCGAAGAACTTCGTGCGAATGTGCAAAAACTCGGCGGAGAAATTGGTGAACGAAACATGTGGCACTATGCGCAGCTCAATGCCACTGCTGATTTCATCGAAGATTCTTTTTCCCAGGCTGGATTGCATCCGCGTCACGACAGCTATGACTTGCACGGACAGGCGTGTCACAACATCGAAGCAGAAATTCCAGGTGTTTCCCGAGAAATTATTCTGATCGGCGCGCACTACGATTCCGTGTTCGGCTCGCCGGGCGCGAACGATAACGGCAGTGGGGTCGCGGCATTGCTGGCGCTGGCGCGCCGTTTCGCTGGCACAGAACCAAAGCACACATTGCGTTTTGTCGCGTTTGTGAACGAAGAGCCGCCTTATTTTCTCAGCGGACAAATGGGAAGCTTTGTTTACGCGAGTCGCTGTAAGGACCGTGGCGACCGAATCGACGCCATGATTAGCCTCGAGACGATCGGTTATTTTTCTGATGCGCCGCAGTCGCAAACATATCCAGCGCCCGGGCTCGGGATGTTTTATCCGAAAGTTGGCAATTTCATTGGATTCGTGGCCAACTTGAATTCGCGCACGTTGCTGCGCCGTGTGATCGCGCTGTTTCGAGAACATGCAAAGATACCTTCTGAAGGCGCTGCGCTACCGGCGTTTATTCCGGGCGTTAGTTGGTCCGATCAGTGGTCGTTCTGGCGCCACGGTTATCCCGGCATCATGATTACCGACACTGCGCCGTTTCGTTATCCGCACTACCATTGCTCCACCGACACGCCAGACAAACTCGATTACGATCGCTTCACGCTGGTCGTAAGCGGGATGGAGAAAGTGATCGAAGAGCTGGCGAAATAGGTGGAACGCGTTCTACGAACGCGTTGCCTTACCTCGGCAGCAACCAATCAAGAGCGGCATGAAAATCCGCCAGCGCTGCGCCTTCGATTGGGTCGTTGTGATACGCGCCGGGTAGCGAGATGACGCGCTTTTTACCTGCGTAGGCGTTTACTACGAGCCGATGAAAACGAGGCGCGACCACTTCATCTTTTTCCGCCAGCAAAAAAATTGCTGGTGCGCGAATCATCTTTGCATTCGCAATGCTGTCGAGGTCTTTCGGAATCTGCAACGCAACCGGGCCAGCCAGCAGCCAAAGATTCCACCAACCGAACTGACGCAGGATCATCTCGCGCAGCGGCGGCGGATTATGCAAAATTAAACCAGCCACGGGACGCTGTGCAGCCACGTGCAGCGCCGCGGTTGCGCCGATACTGGCGCCATAAGCCACGATCGGCCGTTCCGCAACGCGGCGTTTTAATTCATCAAATGCCGCAAGCGCCGCGGGGCCGATCGTTGATAGTCGGGCTGGCCCCGTGCTACCGCCGAAGCCGGGATAATTCATTCCCCAGATTTCGACTGCACGATCGTTCCACATCTCAGCCTCTACCGCGGCCCAGCGCTCAGCGCGATCGGCGTTACCGTAGAAACGCAAAACGTAAATATCCGCTGTACCGTTCTGTTGCGCATGTCGGGATTTCGCCGTCCACAGTTCCAATTCGCCATGTTGGAACGGAACTGTTTTCCGAACTGCGCCGCCTGCGTCGATCCGGGCCCTCGTCGGAAAAAGAATCAGATGGTCCGGTAAATGGCCGAAAAACATCACCGCGAAATATACGATGCCAATTACAATCCACCGCCGGAGCCTGCCGAAAATGAGCCCGGAAACCCTACGGACCCGATGTGATCGGGAATTTAGCGTCATTATTTTTCTCGGCGGCACCGAGGAATCGCTGGTAGAGAAATGATGCGATGATCGCGATGACGGCCACCACAACGAACGCGCCAATACGGTACAGTTGGCCCAGCTGCGAAAGGTCGTGGATGAAAAGTTTCACGACGGTGATGCCGAGCAAGCCGAGACTCGCGTAGCGCACAGGCGCGGTTTGCTTGCGTATGCCAACGATAAGCAGCAACAGCGCGAACGATGCCCAGGCGATGCTGTAGCTCATGTCGCGCGCGAAGTTTCCTGAGAATTGAAACGTCAAAGCGCCGACGCCGGATGTAATGAAGTAATCTGCAATCTCGATGTTCATGAGCAGGAAGGCAAGCACCGTCCCGAGTGTGTAAAGCAAGGGCAACGCATTCCGGCCAAGAATTAAATGGCGCGGCGGCGCGAGCAATCGCGCAGCTGCAAACAGACACACGACCGCGATGCCGTAGGTATAAAGATACCAGTTAAAAACGGGGAACGCGGCGCGCGGATGATAACTCAGCACTGCCGGATTGAGGGCAAGGCGCGCAAACACGATCACGAGCAAAGCGACACCCGCCAGCCGCAATCCCGGATGCGGCACGCGATGAAAGAGCCAGCAAAGCGCTGCGCCCTCCAAAGCCCAGCCAACAGTAATCCATTCTCGATCGAACTGGACCGGGAAAATCAACGTGATGAAGAACAGCGCCGCGCCTCCGAAGAGCGCGAGTTGAGCGTTTCGGGCCGCGCTGGTGAGCGATGGGCGTTTGAGCAGCACAAAAAGCCCCGAGAGCGACGGCAGTGCAAACGCTGCGGGCACCAAGCCGAGAATCACGCTCGGATACGCGCTGCGGATGAGCTGATACACCAGATAAAAGTGCAACGGTCCAGCCAGCGCAGCAGTCGCCCACGGAACGGTTTTCCTGGCAAACTTCCGATGAAAAATGAAGGGAAAGATGCTGAACACCGCGTAGAACCCGAGGTACCAAACCAGCGGCATTGTCGCGTGCGCCGGGTCGAAATGCTGAAAATGCCACGCGTGTTCCAATGCGAGCACGCATGCGAGCGCGATCGCCGGCAGCACGTCGAGGAAGAGAATTTCGCTCGTGCCAAGAAGCAAAACGACCAGCAACAGCGCTAGCCCGAACACCGCGGATGGATTCGCAAGGGGTAGGCGCAGCGTTACCATGATTAACAGCAGAAACGGCAGCGCTGCCGACAGCGCTGGAAGTTGAACGGAAAGATTTCCCGGATCGGTGACGTCGCCGAAAAGTTTTGGCGCGTGCGTTCCCGGCGTCGTTAAACGGCCGCATGCCCAGCTTGTGACGATCAAAAAGAAAATTGCAAAGCCGCCGAGGATGAACAGCGCTGTCGGTAGCCCGGTGAGTTCGCTTGGAATCCGCAGGAGCCATCCGCCGATTGCGACCAGCGTGAGCAGGAGCACTGCAACGATTGGCAGGAGCGTGGACGTTGCAAGGGTGAGACCAATCGCGAGAAGATCGACAATCAACACGAACGGCCAAACGAGATTAGAAAGCTCGGCGATTTGAAAAATCGGTATCAACACGAGCACCAGCGCGAACGCGGGAAATGCATGACTCCACCACGGAATGTGGACAGTTCGTAGACGTTGCAGCGCGAGCGGCGTCGCCGAGTGGAACAGCGCGAAGACAAAATAGAATGCTAGCGCGGTATAAAGATTGCCTACGGTAAGTTCATCGTTTGTCCATGCGGCGAGAAGGATGAATGCCGCCACACCCGCGAGCGCATTAACAGCGACCAACCTGTTTTCGAGCAACGTGAGCGCGAGCACGCCAAGATCGACAACAAACAAATAGCTGAACAAAAGAGCCGGTCGCTGCGCGATCGTTTCAAACGAGAGTAGATAATACGCCGAAATGAGTGCGGTCGCAGCCAGACCGAGCACCGAGGCAAGGAGCTCATCACTCGCTTTTCCGGTGCGTCTTGCCCATGCTGCCCCCGCGAGGAACAGTTCTTGAAATCCGGCAAACACCGCCATGACAACAAGGACTTTGTTGCCGTTGAAATATCTTTCGGGAACAAAGAACGTTGTGACCCAGGCCAATTGCATTAACGCTGTTCCGATTGCACCCAGAACCGGGAGAGCCTGCCACCTTTGCCGCTGCGCGAGCGCGAGGAGACCGATGTCGAGCAACGCGATGTAGGCAAAAAGTCCGAGCGGATGATCCTGCCCCGTCGAAAGCAATACGGGTGTGAGAAAACCGCCGGCAATTCCGAGCACAGCGACGACCATTGCATTCAACCGGACGGCCAGCAGAAACGCGATGGCCGTGATGAGCGTCATCAGCAAAAAGGTTGGAATGAGACCGAAGAATGCGAAGTGATAGTAAGACCGGCATGCAAACGTCACTGCATAGAGTACGAGGATGCCAGTCGCGCATAGCGTCTGCGCAGTGACCGCATTTTCCTTACGTTTCAGAAGCACACCACAGATGAGAAGACTGACGCCAACGACGAACCCGATGGCAACCCGTAGCTCCGGCGGGATGAGATTGTGCTCGAATGAGTATTTCACGAAAAACGCCACACCGAGGAAAAGTGCCAGTCCGCCGATCCAGGCGAATAGCTTCGCGCCCATGAACTGTTCCCAATTAATCGGTGGTCTGGGCGGCGCCGCGATTTGAGAAACGCTTGGTTCGGCGAATCTTTCCGGGATTGGCGGCGGCACCGATTCTTCCTCGTGCACGATGGGAGTAGGAATTGTGATCGGAAGCGGGGGCGGGACGGGTTCCACCGGTGTTGCGGTTGTCTGCGATTTAGGCGTAGGTACGGCTTGGCGCTGCAAACTGCGCACTTCGTTTTCAAGCGCTGACAATCGCGTAGCTAAATCATCAATGCGTCGCTTGGCTGTGTTTGCTTTGGCGAGCGCGACAAAGGGTAAGACGAAAATCGCGATCAACAGACCGATGATGAACAGGATCAGAAGCTCCATTTATTTGTTAGGTTTGACCGAGGATTCGGCTTTGCTGGAGAGGATAACTGCTTTGCGAGCCGAATGTTAATTGATAAAAATGGCGGATTTCATCGACCATTTCGATGATGAACATTCATCACCTGGAATTGTTCTATTTCGTCGCAAAACACGGCGGAATCGCGGCCGCCGTGCGCAACATTCCTTACGGCATCCAGCAACCTGCAGTGAGCGGGCAGATTGCAAAGCTGGAGGAGTCACTTGGCACTAAACTATTTCAGCGACGACCATTCGCGCTTTCACCTGCAGGCTTGGAACTATTCGAGTTTATCAAACCGTTCTTCGACAACATCGAGATCGTCGGTGAACAGCTCCGTCAGAACAAGGCGCCGCAATTGCGCATTGCCGCGCCGTCGATCGTGTTGCACGACTACATCCCGGAGCTATTGCAGAAACTTCGCACCAAATTCCCCGCGTTTCGGCTTTACCTGCACGAAGCCGCGCGCGCCGAAGCCGAGAGATTGCTCTTGGCCCGAGATGTTGATCTTGCCATCACTCTCGTCGAGAAAAAATCGCGCGCCGGGATTCAGGTTCGACCGTTACTCGAGTTGCCGTTGATTCTGCTCGTCCACAAAAAATCCCGACTCGCTAGCGCGGAAGAGTTGTGGAAGCGTGACAAGATTGAAGAAACGCTGATCAGTCTCCCGCGAACCGATCCGGTTCACGTCTCCTTTCAGAGCGGTCTTGAGCGCCTTGGAGTGGAATGGTTTTGCGGGATCGAAGTCAACTCGGCCCGTTTGATCGAGCGTTACGTCGCGAGTGGGTATGGAATCGGCTTGGCAGTCGCGGTCCCAGGCTTTAAGCCAGTCGAAGGAGTACGCGTCTTGCAGTTGTCGGATTTTCGCCCGGTCGTTGTAGGCGCGTCCTGGTCAGGTAAGCTTCCGAGTATTTCAAAGCAATTGCTCGCGGAACTGGAAACCGAAGCGCAAGTGCAAACGCGCCGAATGAAAAGCGGAGCCCGCCGCTAAGCCGACCTTCACCAGGTTGCCGTCGCGGCACGCTAATCGCTCTCGTCTTTGAGCATTGAGCGAATCTGTTCCCGCAACTCCGGCGTGTTCTCGTGCCCGTGCGCCGAGACAGCGTGCTGCACCGCCGCGTCGAGCACTTCCTGCTCCGTGCCCGAAATTTTCAGCGAGCAATTTTTTCACTCGGATGATTCCTGCAATCGATTGATTTTCTTTGCGCAGCCATTGTGACCTCCAGTCTTAATTTTCCTCGATGCTATTCCTGTAACAGTGCGGTTTCAACCAATGCGTTTCGGATCGGTGCGCCGCCCTCCAAAATCACGCACCGGGACTTGCGTCCGGAATTAATAGGTACGACCATCTTCGTCGGCGAACCTTCATTTTTCGCAGGAGCGCAGTTGCATGAAAGCATCTCTACTTTATCGCATCGCTTCCGGATTACTGATCCTTTTCGCGGTGGGGCACACTTTGGGCTTCCGTCGCGTCGATCCACGTTGGGGAGTGGACTCCATTATCGCCGCATTGCGATCTACACGCTTCGACGTTCAGGGGCTGAACCGGACATATTGGGACTTTTACACTGGATTCGGCCTCTTCGTGACGGTTCTTTTGCTCTTCGCTGCAATTGTTACATGGCAACTCGGAGGCCTGCCGAAAGAGTCGGTATCGGTCATGCCGGGCATTACCTGGGGCCTCGCGGCCTGCTTCGTCATAGTGACATTCTTGAGTTGGAGGTACTTCTTCATTGTGCCGGTCGTGTTTTCGGCTGTCATTACGATTTGCCTCATCCTTGCGGCGTGGGCTGCGGGAAGGCCGTAGGTCACACAGCCGGACCAAGCGGTTGCTCGTATTGGCACTCCGAATAAAGAAAGGTCTCTTTGGCAATGCACTGCGCCATTTAGCAGAGCGCGCCATTTGGAATCGCTCTCGGACCGCCGAATAATTATGAAACTCGTCGCATTGAGCATGGTCGTCGCTCTCGTCACGAGCGCTCCGGCCCAACAGAAACCCGAAGCGATTCCGCGCGACACCGGCAGCGATTTGCTTTGGAAAAAGCTCGAGACGCGTGTTGAGGGAATCGCTGGCCGACTCGATGGCGTGATGGGCGTTGCCATTCTCGATCTCATGGACGGGCGGATTCTTTTGCGCAACGCCGATCGCATCTTTCCCGCCGCCAGCTCGATCAAAATTGCGATCCTCCTGGAACTGTACCGTCAGGATCAGGAAGAGCACGCGGGAGCGAAAGGGAAGGCGAAACTGGACGACATCTACACGTTCGATCCCAAAGACCTGGTTGAAGACAGCCAGATCATGGCTGGTTTAACTGCCGGTGTAACGCGAGTTACCAACCGCGACCTGGCTCAGTTCATGGTTGCTGTAAGCGATAACGCCGCGGCCAACATTCTCATCGATCGGGTAGGCAAAGATAACGTGAACGCGACGCTTCGTAGTCTTGGACTATCGAAAACGATGCTGCGCCGAAAAATGATGGACATCGCAGCCGCTCGCCGCGGCGACGAGAACGTTGCCACGCCGCAGGAAATGGTCCGGCTGTTGGAAGCCATCTTTAAGGAGAAGGCGTTGAACAAGCAATCGACTGCGGAGTTCATCAAACAGCTTTCAACGAAGAAGGACAGTTATATTCCGCGCTACCTTCCCGAAAATGTTCAGGTAGCTAACAAGCCTGGAGAATTGGAAGCCGTGCGGAACGACTGCGGTATCGTTTTTGCATCAAACCACCCGTTCGCCGTCAGTGTGATGACCGCTTACGACCGCGACGAGAAAGCGGCCGAGCGCGCCATCAGCGAAGTTGCTCTGGAAGCGTACCAGTACTTCGAGATGCGCGGCAAAACCTCCGAGTACGGCCGTATATTGCCATAGGTCCAGAATCGGTAGAACAAAGACACGCCGATAGATGATTCGCTTTGTTCATGTTTCCCCTAGCACATGGCAACTCGCGGGCGATATGTGCCAGCTATCGAGCCCTGGATACGAGCGAATCATTCATCGCGTCGCCTCCGAGGTGGATCTAGCTGCGCATCGTCGAGAACGCGCCAAGCGCAAAGCGAATTGCTTCCGAGCGTATGTGAGACTGAAATGCCGTCCTGAAACCATTTCGTTGTTCCACAACAGTAGATCCGGGTATCGAGCTCAGTACTACTCGTCAGTTGCTGGCGGTGAACAGGCAAATCGATTTGCGTTGGCAGTTCTGGTGCCGCGCGTCGGTCAGTTGCTTAGAGGAAAGGAAAAGCGCGGCTGTTCCTGGCCGTGGATGGAGAAGTCACTATTGGGTCCGACAGCAAAGATATGGATTCATCAGGGGGCTTGGCTGCGTGCCAATGCGCGACGGGAACGAAGGCTTTTCGTGAAACGGTGGATTAAAGCACAGGCTGATAGAGATAAAGAACGACGCAAGAAAGCCCGATCGGCGATGCTTACTCCGTCTTCAGAAGTCTACTTGGAGCTCAAGGGCGGATTTATTTCGCTCTCAGGGATTTCGGTCGGTTCCTTGAAAGAAAGCCGATCACGAGATTTACACGAGCTTGGTTTCACCTAGCGCTGCTGCGGTGAGGCGGCCTCCGGCGAGATCGCGACGTGACTGCCATTCCCAGCCTTATAACAATTGATATGGATCAACGTCGACGGTGAGGGCGACGTCTTCAGGGAAAGGCAGTTTGTCGAGGGTTTCACACACGAGGCGGCTCAGGCGCATGATGGCCTCGCCGCGGATCAAGATGTGAAAACGAAATTGGCCTTGTAATTTTTCCAGTGGCGCGTGCGTGGCGTCCCCCAGGATGAATTCCCCGGGTAGCGCCGCTTTCAAACGGCGCTTCAACGTTTCGGCTGAAAGTTTGGCGCGACCTTCGTGCGCAGAGCGGACCGTAATCAGGATCGCGTGTTTGAACGGCGGGAAATCGCAGCGCTCACGGAATTCGAGTTCCTGTTGAAAATAGCCAGCAAAATCGTGGTGTCGTGCGAACTGGATCGAGGGCGAAAACGGCGTGTACGTCTGCACAAAAACTTCGCCCGGCATCTCGCCGCGTCCAGCCCGTCCAGCCACCTGCGTAAGAAGCTGGAACGTGCGTTCGCCCGCTCGGAAATCCGGCAGATGTAGAGCGAGATCGGCGTTAATGATTCCGACGAGCGTCACGTTTGGGAAATGAAGACCTTTGGCTATCATCTGTGTGCCCACGAGGATGTCGATCTTGCCGGTGCGAAAATTTCGCAGTGTTTCCCGATACGATTCCTTGCGCGTCATCGAATCGGCGTCCATGCGTCGCACC
>Ga0066388_100002319_pt1 | contig 11537 bp, 6 predicted proteins | sample PanSoiMetaGPlot6_FD_64539 | JGI IMG/M metagenome (GOLD analysis project Ga0066388, IMG submission 64539) | Tropical forest soil microbial communities from Panama analyzed to predict greenhouse gas emissions - Panama Soil - Plot 6 (Hybrid Assembly) | ecosystem: Environmental > Terrestrial > Soil... | reverse complement strand
AATTCAAAGTCCATTTATTGGAATTATCTTTCCAGTAATCAAAGCCATGTTCGCACAAAAAATTACTATGTGAACAATCAATATCAGGCAGCCCCTCGGTCGAAACTGTGTCGGTTACCACCAGGTCAAGAAAAAGTTGAACATCTAACACTTGAGCCTGTAGTTGAGTGTATGCACCGTCAGCGTTAGAAAAAACAATCGAGCCTGTTTTTTCGGCATCATTCATCCACAATTCTGTCAACACCCCTCTCTCAGAGCCGCCATGACCAAATAGCACTTCTTCTGTACTGTTACTGGTTTGTGTGACCTTCTGAAACCCCAAACATTCTTCAATGCTATAGACAATAGAAGTGTTGTCGTGCTTTAGAACCTGGTTGTGGCCGAATAAAACTTGTGGTGTTCTCATCATTACTTCTGTTGCGCTGTCGATGATCCTGACCCCGTCTAGAATTCCAAAATTCATGTGCATCTGCAAATATTTTGACAGGTCTAGCAACGTCGTTTTTAGTTGATCTGCCGGAAAATCGAGCCGATCATATAGACCGAGATCTTGTGCCTGCGTAAGTGGGTTTCCATTGTAAGCCTGGTAAGGACGTGCAACCAATTCGGTATCAACCGCGTTATAAAACCAGCTGGTTTGATTCATGCATAAGGGTTGAAAAATTTTCTGCTTGCAATACTCAGCAAAGGGAGTTCCTGAAATTCTCTCGACCAAATAACCAAGAAGCGCATACCCGGTGTTGGAATAATGATATTCAGAACCTGGAACTACGTCAATGAAGCTAGGGATTTCGAAATTGTAAAGACTTCCTCCGGGTGCTAGCCGATTCTGCAAATAATCTTGCAAGGACATGCCTGTCCCAGGCGGTCTTACATAAATAACGCTGAGAGGATTTGGTCCATCATCAAATACAGATGATTTATGACAGAGTAGCATTCTGAAAGTAATCGGAGTTGCTGGATAAAAAGGATTGACAACTGAAAAAGGCAAATACTTGTTGATTGGATCATCCAACTGGAACAATCCCTGTTCCCATAGTTTCATAATAGCTGTTGCAGTTACCGTTTTTGAAATACTTGCTATCAGGGACATGATAACCGTTGGTGTAAAAGGAAGATCCTGATCAAGATTGGCATATCCATATCCTTTAGCCATTGCTACTTTCCCATTTTTAATGACAGAGAACGCCAATCCCGGGATGTAAAGTTTGTCTTTCATTTTGCTAAGAATGTAATCGTCAAGTGGCGTCGTTGTTTGTGCATGAATAAATGTGGCCGCAAGAGTTGAGATCGCTAAAGGCAACAGTTTCTTTATAAGCGTTAGTTTCATTTGATTTAAGTTTAGTGGTTTGTCAATGCAGAAAAACGTATTCAAAATTGAAATGAAAAACAAGCGGGGTCAATAGCCAGAACTGAGCTTTCTGCATTCGAAGACCACCCAAATTGGGGGTATTACAATTTTGTTTATACCGCTACATTTGTGTTGCCATGCTGTCCTGCTTCCAACAACGTGCTCTCCTTTACTTGCAGGTTATTTTGATTTGCGGCCAGGCATTCTCACAAAAAAAAATCTCGCAGCCGTCAGGAGATGGTTTTCCATTCAATCATTTTGAGTTTTTCAATTATGAGCAACTTAAAGGCAGGGCAGTATACCAGATAATGCAGGACAGCAAGGGTTTTCTATGGATAATTAACGATAATGGATTGAAGCGTTTTGATGGCTATACCTTTCGTTCATGGCCTTATTCTGCAAGCGATCCCAATGCTCTTGCATCCATTGGGGGATGCTATGGAATGGCAGAGGACAACAATGGGATACTGTGGATATCCAGCGATCAGAAAGGCCTTTATTCCTTCGATCCTTATCATGAGAAATTCATGAATTATCATCATGAACCGGGCAATTCAAGTTCCCTCGCCGATAACGAAACTTACCCTGTAGCAATTGATAAAAGGGGTAATATCTGGGTCGGAACTGTGAAGGGGCTGGATAAATTTAACCCTCAAACAAAATTATTCACTCATTTTACTCACCGGGAGAATGACCCAACAAGTATTGAAAATAATTATATAGAAGGGATGGCAAGCCATCAGGATTTACCTGGTGGAGCGGAAGAAGAATTATGGATTATAAATGAAAGGCTCGGCATTGATTGTTTTAATACAAAGAACGAGAAAGTAATAAAGCATTTCGATTTCCCATTTCCCTTTGAGTCGCGCTGGGGCGGCGGAGGAAATTTTAGTCTTAGCGTAATGGGTTTAAAAAATAGTGTCCTTTGGATTGGCAGCAATGACAGTGGCATCTATGGATTTAATACCCTGACGCAAAAATTCATTCATATACAAGCACCACATCCTTGTCATAGTACTCTCCATGTGACCGGATTTTACACCGTGTTAGAAGACCACTGCGGTAACCTTTGGACCGTAAATGATGACGACGAAATAGTATTCTATGACCAGACCAAGCAAACATCGTATCTATATAGCATTACCGGATTGAATTTTCTTGGAATTCCCAAGCTAAATGCTTTTGAAGTTTTCCCACCATCAGTAATTCTTGAAGATAGAAGTGGCAAGATACTTATCTCAATGTTTAATGGAATACTGGCGGTTGATACAAGGCAAAAGCCATTTGTTTCATACCAAATAGGAGAAGCAAATAATCCTTTTTTTTCAATTTCTGATAATTCTATTGTTCATTTAGATCAACGAGGGCACGGGCCGCAGTCGGTGTGTGAAAATTTTTTTGACCTGATTGACAGGAAAAACAAGTTGTATTCATCATTTTCTTTTAAGGATTTCGGAGATCCACATCCTCAAACTGCCTTTTACCGCGACAGCAAAGGCATTCTTTGGATAGCAGCCCCTGACCTCGGTATTGCTTCCTACGATCCAGCGACAAAAAAAAGCCATCAGTATCTAATTGCAGGAAATTCAGATCCGGTGATAAGCAAAAGTTTTTATGGAGTTGTCGAAGATCTGAAAGGACAGATTTGGGCATCCAATACTGTGAATGGTCTTTATAAGCTTGATACCGTTTCACGAACGTTACGAAAATTCAGTTTGAACAATAAAAATGAATTTGGCGCTACTGATATTGATCTCCGAGCTACACTCAGGGATTCAAAGGGAATCATCTATTTTAGCACCTGGGAGCAAGGGATTGTGATTTTTGATCCAATCAAGGAGGCTATTACATGGTATCACCATGATCCGAATGACCCGACCTCCATCAGTTGTGAGACTGTCCTTGTATTTCATGAAGGTAAAAATGGACTTATCTGGATCGGGACAGTTAACCAGGGGTTAAACGTATTTAATCCCGCAACTGGGAAATTCAAGGCCTTTACAACGGATAACGAGTTCCTAAATTTTGTTTGCGCTATAACTGAAGACAAAAATGGAAAATTTTGGATCGGCACCCGCTATGGGATATGCAGTTTTACGCCACCGGAAGACCCATTTGCGCCGGAAGCTAGAATTGATTTCCGTAATTACAATAAGTATGACGGACTGCCCCACGATTTTATTGCCGGAAATTCCGCTTTTTGTGATGACGATGGCACCTTATATTTCGGGTGCTCGCGCGGAGGAATGTTTTATTTTAAACCAGATGATCTGAAGGACAACGATTTTATTCCACCCGTTTATATCACTGAATTCCGTTTGAAAAATAAGCTGGTTAATGTAAATGATTCAAACAGCGCTTTAAAACAATCAATCGAATACACAAAAGAAATCAAGCTTAATTACAAACAAAATATAATTTCCTTTTCTTTCACTGCTCTCAACTTCATTCACCCTGAAAAAAACCAATATGCTTACATGCTTGAGGGTTATGACAAAGACTGGATTTACACCGATGCATCGAAACGATTTGCCACTTACACCAATCTTAATCCAAAGAAATATACGTTTAAAGTAAGGGCAACTAACAATGATGGTAAATGGAATGAAACGCCAACGGAACTAAGAATCATCATCACTCCTCCATTTTGGCAAACAACATGGTTCCAGGTTCTAGTCGCTTCGTCAGTCTTAGGAATCATCTACGCTTTTTATCGCTACCGGGTGGGACAAATTCTTTTGCTCCAACGAATCCGAAATAAGATCGCTTCGGATCTGCATGATGATATCGGGTCAACGCTGAACAGCATTTCTGTTTATAGTGAAGTCGCGAAAAAAGACCCGATGCGGAAAGACTTTGCGTTGAACATGATCGGGCAAAGTTCCCGCAAGATCATTGACTCGATGAGCGACATCGTCTGGTCCATCAACCCCGAAAATGATAGCTTCGATAAAATGATCTTTAGAATGCGGTCACTAACCTATAATCTTCTAAAGGCAAAAAAAATCGACTGCACATTTAAGGCAGATGAAAGTCTGAGTGATATAAAACTGTCGATGCAAACGCGCCGAAATTTTTACTTGATCTTCAAGGAAGCGTTGAATAATCTTGTAAAATATTCAGAGGCAGAACGTGCCAGCATAAGCCTTCTTCATGAGAAACGACAGGTTATTCTAATTGTGCGCGACGATGGGGTTGGGTTTGATGCTTCAATGAAGCACAATGGTAATGGATTAAATAACATCCGGAAAAGAGCAGGCGAAATTAATGCAGTGGTTACCATTGAATCCACACTAGGAATCGGTACGTCAGTCGAATTAAATTTAAGAACGTGAAAGACATCCGTGTCTGCATATTCGAAGACAATACCCAATTACGGGAAAGCTTGTTCAATCTCATTGATGCAAGTGATGGATTCATCTGCGTGGGGGCTTTTGCAAATTGCGATGATGTGGTTAACGAAATTGCTGCCGTGAAACCCGACGTCATCCTGATGGATATCGGGATGCCGGGCGTGAGTGGTATAGATGCGGTATTGACGGTGAAGGAGGCGTTCCCTGATGTGAAAATTTTGATGGAAACAATTTTTGAAGATGATGATAAAGTTTTTCAGTCGATCTGTAACGGTGCAGAGGGATACATACTAAAAAACACTCCACCCGAAGAAATCCTGGATGCAATCAGGGAAATTCACGAAGGCGGCGCCCCTATGACACCTGCAATTGCTTTGAAAGTAATGCGCATGTTCAAACAAAATCTCTCTACAAATAAAGGCCACTCATTCAATCTATCCTCACGCGAAAAAGAAATTCTAAAATGCCTGGTAGAAGGAATGAGTTACAAACTCATCGCAGCCAATTGCTTCATCAGTATTGATACAGTGCATGGACATATCAAGAATATCTATAAGAAATTACAAGTGCATTCAAAATCCGAAGCAGTTGTGAAAGCGATAAAGGGGCGGATCATTTGATTATTCATCATTTGTAACCTTCATGACGGTCTTAATCAAAATTCTTATTTTGCCCCGCATTTACACTTTGCGCATTCAACGAACCGCTTCGACCAAACGTATTCGGGGCATAAACAACTGCGGCGACAATTTTACAGTTGCTCATCTTATAACCCGTCGCATTAATCGAAACATTCTTTTCCCAGGTACTACCCGCTCTCTGAGATGCAACCGGTATGTCGTCACCAAAAATATCAGTTGCCGCCGCACGCAAAGTGTTTGTATGAACATAATTTGAAATAGGGTCAGCACCATATTCGGGGGCGTAAAAATTTCTCTGGGGAAATATCAGGCCATCTTCTACCAGCAAGATTATTATTTTCAGAGGGAAATTTGAGCTGCCATCGAATTTCACCTTTGCTTTTACATTTATTGTAACACCATTTATGGTTGTTTCAAGGGCTATCCCCAGAGGCGCTCGCTTTGTCAATTCATATCCCAACGACGAATTATATTCATCCCATTCAAAATCGCGGTTTACAATCGCCGTAGGATAGATCTGAATGTTAAAAGAATTTATCAATGGGGTGACACCCTGGTATATATAAGGATCGGAAGTGCCCAATGGACCATGCACTCCAACCATAATACAACGGGGATTGGTAGCAGAATAATTTTTAAGTGCAACGCCTACCCTGGGACTATAGCCGCACCAAGTGGCTGTATAATCTTCCACCAAAATCTTTTGTGAAAAAGGCGAAGCGCCGGGATCGGTCGCTGTCACTGTTACTGTCTTGGTTTCACGTCCGTCCTTGGTTGCCTTAATCGTATAAGTGCCGGGCACCACAGTGTAAAATTTACTGGTTATGTGTACATCACCATTTATGATGACGAAAGGTGGTTGAGAAGGTCCATCTATAAAAATAGTTGACGATGACGTAACGTCTGTGTCATATTCCTTCACAGTTATTGTGACTTCATCAAAATTATTCGCCCGCACGGAGGATTTATCTATGGAAATACTGAGTGGTTCAGAAGCTGGTTCTGCTTCTTTCTTGCACGAGACAATACAGAAAATGCAGAACAATAAACTTGCTGCAGCAAGATCACTAAAGAATTTGTATTTCATTTTCTCTTTTTGTTACGTTAACAATTATTTTTTGTGAAAATCTGCTACGATAAACTACACTCAGCTTTTTGACCAGGAACGATGGCTACGTTTGCACTATATTAAGTTCCTGCACTTGTGTTGCCCGCATTCCATGTATTATTATTATTGCCTTGCCAATAGTCCTTTTAATCCTTATTTGAACAACCAGTTCACCAGGTTAGATGTAAATGGCTCTGGTAAAGTTTCAATACAGTTTGTGTCGCCCATGAAAAAAATCCTAGAAGTCTTATGATTGACAATACCCATGGCCGCCGCTATTTTTTGTGTAGTGCCCAAGTTGACAGTCACTAAACCGAGAGCTGTTATTTTAGATGGATCCCAATCCATGATAACAGAGCCCGCATTGAAAAATAGATAACCAACACCATTGGTTATGGGATGCGGTTTGAATGAGGTGATGTCAGCCCAATAGACGCCTTCAAAAAATACACCTAACTTGACTGACAATAAATCATTAGTCGTGTATTGCATATGGTCGCTCATTAATAGTAACGAAGAAGAGTCAGCGAGGAATGATTGATACGCTGAAATTTCATCTGCCGAGTAGCCAAAAAAAGCTGCTGGGCGAATAACCTTCGAATATTTTCTTAAAAGGTCGGTTGTAATTATGGCGCCCAGAGGAAGTTCATCTACTTCGTAGCCGAGGTTTTTCAAATAGTCAACCAGAGGTTTTCCCTGGTGATCCTTGTTTTCTGAATATCCATTTGATTGGGTTTGCGGCCACCACCACACACCTCCATCTTTTGATGCATCGACTAATATTGCCTTGCTATTTTTTACGGTATGAACGACGACCGAATTATTTGGAGGACCCTCATTCGACCCGGGCGTTTCTTTCTTACAGGAGATCAAAGACTGTATTAAGAAAAGGATAATTAAAACAGATAAATTATTTCCAAGTTTTGGTTTCATTGCTTCTAACGGTTAATAAAAAATCCCCTTTGCCACGATGATCTCCTTTCTTCCATGGATAAAGCTATTTCGCTCCCTTTACAGTTTCAATAAGGTATTTACAGTTCCGCCTTCCGTTTTGATAACTGACTGCTTTTAGGAATAACTGACAAGAACAGTTGTAACGCCGAAGTACAAATTTTAGATAATTGTTGAAGGGTTCATCCAACTGAAATAATCCTTGTTCCCATAATTTCATTACTGATGCTGAAGTAATATTCTTGACCAATAAATTTATTGGGTACCTTGATTTCCGGGCGTGCCAGTGATCTGGGAAATTATTTTATAACAACCAGCTTTTTTGTTTGAATAATAGTTTGAGATTGCAAGCGCACAACATAAGCTCCCGAATTAAACTTTGCTGACTCCCACTTCAGCTGATGCTCACCCGCTGCGAAGTTGCGATCGGCAATTGTACTTACCAATCGTCCATTGGAATCAAAAATCCTGATCGAAACTTTTTCTTGTTTCGGCAGAGAAAATGCAATTGAAATTGAGGTGGATGCCGGATTGGGGAATACCAAAAGAGAATAAGAATTCTTAGTCTCGGTGAACCTTTCCATTCTTGCCTGTGTAACTGAATTAAAAGTGCCGGAACATGGTGTGGTATTTAGGCTCCCTGAATTATATGAATTAAGGGTTGCTGCGAGGTTCAGCATTTGAATTCCTGTTGGTGAAGAGAACGATATCGAAACGTCATAAGGCACCCGATGCTTGCCAATCAGGTTCATTGACGAATTTACGGTTAGGACGATCGGTTCCAGTTCGGACCCCTGGGCAATGTTGAACTTCGCGGTGATCAATGCCTTTGCCAATACAATGCTTGCATCACCATTGTCTGGCCTGTTTAAGAGATCGAGGACCTGGTTTACGCTGTAATAGTGAACAAGGCCAAGTTTCATTGGCACCGAATTAATTGGCCATTGCGGTTGATGATTTTTCCAGTAATCAGAATTTTGTTCGCATGCATAAGGCAGGTAAGAGCAATTAAGATCGGGTTTGCCGGTGGTTGAAATAGTATCCTTCACGACCTGATCGAGCTTAAAGAAAATAGGCAATAGGTCAACTCTGACATTGGTAAAAACGGTGGATGCAGCATCGTCTGTAATATTGTAATGGCTTCGGGTAAACACGCCGGGGTGGTCGCCCGTCTTTCCAAAAAAATCTTTGTTGATGCTATAGTCGTGTACCGATTGCCAACCAAGACCTTCAAAAGCCGTGGCGAGTGAATCGTCACGAAGTAAGATTTCGTGGCGCCTCATCATTACTTCTGTTGTGCTGTCAATAATTCTAACGCCATCTAATATTCCGTAGCTGCCGTGCATAAGCATAAACCTTGACATATCGAGAACGGTTGTTTTTAACCCGCCGGAAGGATAATCAGGTATTTCATACAAATCGTAATCTGCACTAGGGGAATTGCGCTTGTAGGGACGGGCGACAACATTGGTGTCCAATTCGCTATAATACCACCTGGTGTTGCTCATGCAGAGTGGCTGGAATATATTTTTATTACAATATTCATTGAACGGCATTCCTGAAATTTTTTCCACAAGGTATCCTTGTAAGGCGTATGCTATATTGGAATATTGGTACTGTGTTCCGGGAGCAAACTTCTCATAGTTTTCCGACGCGTTGTACAGGCTGCCTCCCGGCGACAGAAAGTTTTGCAGGAAGATACCGAGGGGCATTGCAGCACCAGGGTGCGTACCTCCAACGCCTAAATGACTCCCGACAATTGAAGACGTATGGTTCATCAACATACGAAATGTAATAGGGACTTCGGGAAAATTTGGATTTCTCACGGTGAAAGGGAGATAACTATCAATGGGTTCATCCAGTTGAAACACTCCCTGTTCCCACAATTTCATGAGGGCCGTTGCTGTAACTGGTTTTGATAAACTTGCAATCTCCTGGATGGTATTGGCGGTATAGGGGATGTCTTTGTCAATATCTGCGTAACCGTACCCTTTGGCAAGGACCAGTTTGCCACCTTTGACTATCGCAATACCAACACCGGGCAGCTTGTTATCCTTCATGTAATTGAGAATAAAATCATCAAGTGGTGTGGTTGTTTGAGCGTTAAGAATTGCTGCTGCAAGAACTGAGATCGCTAACGATAACAGTTTCTTCAAAAGTCTTGGTTTCATTTTGATGTTTGTTAAATGGTGTGACCGCGGATACGGCAAGTCGTTAACAGCGTAAAAAAGATTTTTTGATTTTCATCTTAGTGCTGGTTTCAATTAAGTATAATGTGAAATGATTCCATGTCAAGCCTGATCAAAAAAGATGAACAAGTCACCGCGGCGCCAAAAATACCCCCCGCGCATTATTATCGAATGTCCCATCACTTAGATCGACAGCGGTCCCATTCTTCCAAAGCCTTGCAATGCTGTGAGCGCCCTTCGTCTTTATTCCCGCTGCGTACACCTGGTTGCCAGAAACGGCAATGGAGTTTGCATGAGACCCACTCGAGTCAAGTTTGACAACGTTCCCGTTTTTCCAGTATTTCGCGATTCCAGATTCACTGCCGCACACATACACATCCTTCCCTGAGACAGCAACACAGTCAGCATATGAATTCAAATCATCAGTAAGATGCACATCTGTTCCATTTTTCCAGAATTTGGCGGTAGTTCCACCGTAGTTGTAGTCTGTGCCGGCGACATAAACATCATTTCCAGAAATGGCAATGGAATTTGCCTCCACTGCTGTAAAAAAATCAGAAAGACGCACCGGGCTGCCATTTTTCCAATAGGTCCCAAAATATCCGGTCGTATTGTATTCCGTGCCTGCTACGTACACGTCATTACCTGAAACAGCGATACCAAATGCGTATGCATCATAGTTGCCATCACTAGCATTGAATGGCTTCCCGTTTTTCCAGTACAACGAAATGAATCCGATACCTCCGGGTGCATTACACGTATAGCTGCGCTCAATCCCCGCCACGTAAACGTCATTCCCCACGACACTGATCGCAACTGCATGTGCATCTTTTGAACCATCACTTAGCCGAATGGGTGCGCCGTTTTTCCAGTAAGTAGCGACATCATATGTACCATTATCCTCCCACCCCGCCACGTAAACGTCGTTACGGAAAACAAAAATGGCTCGCGCCTCCGCTGGATGTGAACCATCTGTCAGGTTTATCGGACTCTGATTTTTCCAGTACTTTGCTATCGACGTGTTCCCTCGCGTCTCAGTTCCTGCTATATAAACATCTATTTGCGAGTTAGACGTGGTGTTAGATGGGGTATTAGATTTCTCCTTTTCACACGACGATAAAAAAAATAAGCACAAAGACAACCTAAATAACCAGGTGGACAATTTTAGAAGTTTCATTTCTTGTTCGTTTAGTAGTGGCGAAAAAATTTGACCCATCAATGTTTATCAGGGTGCCGTTTTCGAATACTTTCCCAAAACTTGTGGTCAGTAGTACTGACTAATGTATTTGGTCTAACAGGTATTACGATAATTGAATAGCAGCTCAAAACTATTTTCCATTTTCTACAATCAATACGAAGTATTGACAAGCGAAGGGTTATCTTTCATAACTGATGCCGTTGGCCAATATGTGATTGGTTCGACGAAAAAAGAGCTTTTTCAATAAATACAATTAGAGGAATAGCTGATAACTTTACGGTACAAAGTAATTCTCCCTTGAATCGCTTCACTTATCCGTTCCGGTCTGCAGTTATTTCTTAAAGGCTTCAGATATAAAAGGGCAGGCTTTACCCGGGGGTGGTTTTCTATATTACAAGCCATGCTGCAGGTAGCCATTTTGCACGATTTCTTAAAGCGTCGTAATGAATAAAATGACAGTGCGTTTTGTTGTCCTCTTACTATTTCACGGGTATTGGGGAGCCCTGTATGCACAAAATGAGAAGATAGACTCCCTATTGAATATCTTGAAAACGGCAAAAGAGGACACAAATCGAGTAAATATTTTGAATGAGTTAAGTAAGCATCTTTACCGAACAGCCGGTTCCAAGCAGGGAATGACGTATGCTGAAGAGGCACTACTGCTGGCGAAGAAATTAAATTTCAAAACGGGAATTATTAGGGCATATCTCAATATAGGGAATCATTATGAATACCAGGGTCATTAT
>Ga0066388_100002318_pt1 | contig 11538 bp, 8 predicted proteins | sample PanSoiMetaGPlot6_FD_64539 | JGI IMG/M metagenome (GOLD analysis project Ga0066388, IMG submission 64539) | Tropical forest soil microbial communities from Panama analyzed to predict greenhouse gas emissions - Panama Soil - Plot 6 (Hybrid Assembly) | ecosystem: Environmental > Terrestrial > Soil... | reverse complement strand
CGATTGGAATCGCTCCGGAACCGTCTCCCGTGACAAACTTCGTCCAATCAGCCCGCGCCGCGTCAGTGGTCGGCAAATTCGCCGGCAGCCGAACATCTTTGAAATCGCCATAACTCTTCTGGTGCTCGGCGTTCAATTCGGCGACCTTGCCGTATTTATTGGCCAGAAAAACCTGCCAGAGCGACCTCTCGGCGCCGGACGCCGAGGATGGAACAAATCCCAGTGTCTCGCCGGAAAATCGCCGCCAGACGTCCCTTTCATCAGGGTCATCCGGAGACTCGATAGGAAACTCGACGACGGCGCCGGGCGATTGTCCGGCGGCCGCGAGGAAATCCGCGTAGCGCTTGCGCAAATTGTCTCTGCCCTGAACAGGCTTCCAACGCTGAGCCGCCTCAACCCGCCGCAATCCGCCCAAACCGGCCGAATCGCCCTGGCTTACCTGGGCCGCCCGATCGGCCGAGTCTGTGGGGTCGCCGAAAATTACTCCCGGCGCGCGCCTGGTCAGGAACTTCTCGACAATTCGGATTCGTTCCGTCCTCGGGGCGGGCGCATCAATCGGCTCGAAGATCTTTTCATCGGCGCAGGGTTCGAAAGCCAGCCGCAACGCCATCTTCAATCCTCTCGCGGTGCCGCGCGCCTGAAAGAAATCCATCGCATGGCCGATGAAAAGCCGCCGCTTCGCTTCGTCCCAGGCCGGATCTAGCGCCACGCCGAACCAACTCGCCAGCCATTCCAGCGTTTCGGCAGGCGCGCTGCGCACGTCAAACAACATCTGCGCCGCCGCGACCTTGTCTTCCAGCGCCGTGTAAAAGCCTTCGATATTGGCCAGGAACCGGTCGAGGAATGAAGCCGACTCTTCATCTTCGCGGTAGACCGACGGCAGATAGTTAGTCAAATAAGAGAAGCGCGGGTAGTAGGCCCGCAAGGCGCGCAGATGTGGCGTCGCGCGTTCGTCGCCGATCAATTTGATTTCGAGTTGCAGGTAACGCCCTCGCGCCCGCTGGAACAACAACTCCCAGGAGCCTTCGCCCAGCGCCGGCGAACTGGCGCCACGCGACATGAACGGCAATTCCGATCCGTCTCCTCTGCGATAGAGCGCGGGCTCGGGCCGCCACGCAGACAACTCCAGATCAGCCTTGTCATTGGCCGCGCGGCTGCGGACCTCCACTCTCGTCTCAGGCGGAATGCAGGCGTCCACAATCAACCGGTGCCAAACGCACTCAGGTTCGCGCCCGTCAAATCGCGGCGTCACGAAGACGGCCTCGGCTTCGTACCGCGGTCGCCGCTGCCGAACCAGCGGAACCCACCTGTCATCGAAGTCGTACCAGACGCCCCCGCCCGCCGCGACCAATCCTTTGCCGCCGAACAATCGCATCGGCAGAAATTCCGCGACCGGCTTCAGCGCGAGCTCGCCATTGCGTAGGCATACGTCGAAACTGAATGACTGATTGCCTTCCGCCGACACGACGTAAAGCCGGTCCGGGGCGAGCGCGCCGGCCTCTTCATGCTCAGGCGCAAACGCGATGTCATAGCCGATCAGATTGAATCCGGCGGCCTGATCGGACTCGATCCTCGTCTTCATCACCTCCGTGGAGACTTTGTCCAACAACAGGTCGAAGTTGTACCGGTAGATGAATGAGAACCACTCCGTCGGGTCGTAATCGAGGATCAACACCGTGCCGTCGGGCAAGCCTTCGATCGCTATCGGTTGATGCAGCGCGAGCGGAGACGACTGATCGAGCGCGACGCCTCGGGGAAAAGCCCGCCGATTTGTGATGCGCGTGGCGCCGGCGTCAACCGGCTGAAAATCTTCCTCGAGCGCTTCGGCCGGCGGCGAGTCGTCTCGCTCTCTGACCACGACGTTGAAATTGCGGTCGAGCGCCCAATAGCAACGGTTGCGCTGATCCAATATCCACACGCCGCCGCCCGGCCGCGGCGCCATGTCGTAAGGCGCAAACGGGACCTCGCGCGGCCATCTCAATTCGCGCGGCTCGCCGCCCCCGTGCAAATCGAAGATCAGCAAGCCGGCGGGCTCCAGCGTTCCTACGACCAGGTAGTGGTCTTCGGTCACGGCCAACCCACTCAACTCCGCAGGCTCAGCCGGCGCGGGGTCGGCTACCGGTTGAAAGGCGCCAAACTCCGGCCGGCGCGAACATCCGCCCGCGCCCGACCAGAAATCGGAGGTGGCTCCGCTGCCGGTCGAAAGCGCGCGGATTTTGTGTTTCGAGTCGTCAATCCAGTACCAGTTGCCATAACGGTCGCGACCCGCGCCGCGCCTCGATTCCAACGAGGGCGCTATGTCTTTCGGCGCCGCGACGTATTTGAGCAGCTTCGTTCGCAGCGTCAGTTCGGCCCGGGAGTTATTCCATTCCAGCCCTCCTCCGTCCGACCGCGGCGGCGACGCCGTCCACAGATCTTTCAGATCCACGCCGTCAACAGCGCAACGCGCCCAGTCGTCGTATCCGAACAGAAGATGAAATCGAGTCCCGTTGGCGTCCATAATCAACACTCTTCAGGAATGACCGGCACGGGAACCAGTCGTGGTCCCGAAACGGTCCCGGCCCCCGCAGCGACGGGCTGCCCGCGCAATTGATCAATGTTTATCGGCTCACCGATGTTGACTGAAATCCCGGCCACGCGCGGCAGTTCCAACCCGCTCATAGTGATGGGCGAAGCCGGAGTGGCGGCGCCTTCGGCGATGATCACGTCGGTGACGAGTTGCACGCCGGGGACGCGGCTGGCCACGGCCATCAGCTCACGATCGGTGACCGCTTTGCGCAACGGCCAGCCCTTTTGCAGCCAGGCGTATTGCGGCGTGGTAAGAAACGCGGCCTGATTGTCCAGAGAGAGCGCGCGCGGCGAATCAACGTCCTGACGCACTGGCGCCAGAAATTCGGACAGAGTCTTCTTGACCGCTTCGCGCGTCTCCGCCGGCGACACCCCGGCCAGCACGTTGATCCCCACAGAGATCCAGATCGGTTTGTAAATCGGCCCGCGAATAATCAATTCGGTGGTCACGAGTCTGCGCGGATCGAGATGGCGGCAGATGGCGTTGAGAAAAAGACGGTCCGGCATGGGCGCGTCCGGCTGTTTCGGGTCGAAGCGCGGGATGACCATCAACGTCACCGCGCCCGCCGAGTCACCCGGCTCGCTCGGACCGAGCTCGGGATTGTAGGCCGGAATGACGTCCACGCGTCCGACGTCCACGCCCGGAGTTCGCAAAGTGACGGCCTCGAAATCCGCCGCGTTCACTAGGCGTTCGCGGTTTTGCAGAAACCGTGTGATCTGTTTTTCGCCCTCACTGACCGGTTCGGCCTCGGCTCCGTTCCAGGCGCCGATCGGATTGCTTACTTTGAATCCGGCGGGCAGAACCGGGCTGCTGTTGATTGAATCCGGCCCGACGTTGCCTGAGGCGCCCACGCCGTAGTCATAAGTGGCGCGAATCTCGGCGTCCGCGGGCGGGCGCTTCCCGCGCAGGCCGTCGCCGAATTTGACCTCGCCCGATTCGGGGTTGACGTAAAAGACTTCGGACGGCCGGGGGCGTCCCGGAGCGGCGCCCGGAGGCAGTCGGAGATCAGGAACCTGAACTTCCGGGCCTGCGCTGAGCAGGTCTTCCGTCTCCTTCCATTCCTCGCCGGCGACGGTCAGCCTTACCGAACCGGGCACGACCGGCGTGCGGGAAAGCACGACGACCTGATCCGGCTCTCCCGTGCCGGCAGGTAATAATTCGCCGGCGACGCGCGCCCGCTGCGTGACGGAAACGGCGTTGATCCCGACCCACATCAGCCGCGCGCTCAATGCGGCCGAGGCCCGGATGCGGAGCCACGTGATCAGCCGGTCGTTGAGTTTCGTATCTTCCAGCGCGGGCGGGAAATCATCGGCGCCGGGTTCGAGCGGATCGAGATTCGTCCACAGCCGCATCTCGCCGGCCGAAGGCAGTTTGATTTCGACCACTCCCGGCCCGGCCAGGACGTCATCGATCGCGTTGAAATCCAGCGCCCTGTACCGCGGCTGTCGTGAATCTCGCGGCAATTCGCCGCCGATCGGAATTTCGTATTGCAGCAACGTCGCCGATTGGGGATTGGCCTGGCCGGCCGGCGCCAATCTCTTCGCCGTTTCGTCGAGCGAAGGCGCGACGCCGAGACTCAGAATTTTATTGGCGATCGCCTCCCTGACCTGTTCGCGCAGACGCTCACGCCCATCAACCGTATTCTCAGTGGGCCGGTCGCCGGCGCGCGCCAACAGGGCGACCCATAGCGAGTTATCAACCGTATCCTGACCGAGCGAAACGCCGCTTGTATTCTGCGCGCCCACCGCCACGGTCTCGTAGAGCTGCAGGTCATCGTCGTTAACGAAAGGCGCTCCGGTGAAAGAAGCGTAAAGCTGCTTGTAATAATCCTTGAGCCTCTGATCGGAATTGAGGATCCGGCTCTTGTAATAAACCTGCGCCTCGATCGGCAGCGCATCCAACCCTCGCTCTGTGCGGAACGGGACTTGCCCCGCCCGAACTTCAAGCCATTTGCTGAGCGTGACGGTTTGTAGTGGCCCCCGCTCATTGACGATTGTCACCAGCCCAACCGCCGAAGAGGCCGGGCGCAACGGCACGCCGAGCAGCGTCAGGAATTTCCGCCGGTTGCGTTCAGGAATCTGGTTGGCGCGGTAGAGCAGGTTCTCCGTCAGGAACGCGAAGACCTCGATCAGTGTGACGCCCGGATCGCTCCGGTTGAAGTTCGTCCACTCCGGGTTGTGTACCGGGATGCGCGCAACCGCTTCGTCCAGCAGGTCCTGGTAGCGGCGATCATCCAGATTGGGAATCTGCAAAGGCATATCTGATTGCGGATTGGGGATTGCGGATTGCGGCGACCGCCACAATCCGCAATTCGCAATTGAATTATTGAGCGCCGAGCGAGACCGTCAGGCTCACCCGTTCCATCGCCCGTGTGGCGACGAGCTTGTAAGTAATCGTGGCTACCGCCGCCTGTTGGTCGAACGCGTCGGGCTCGACGTTGACTGATTCGACATTGATACGCGGCTCCCACTGCGCCAGAGCCCTGGTAATGCGCTCCTGAATCTGGTGGCGCGTCGTCACCGTGTTCGGCTCAAAAAGGTATTTGCTCAAACCGCCGCCGAATTCCGGCAATCGGATGCGCTCGCGCAGTTCGGTCATGAGGATGACCCGAATGGCTTCGCGCACATTGACCTCGCCTTCCGACCACATGACGCGCCCGTCAGGCCCGATCCGCGGCGGGAAACTGATGCCTCGTCCAAAAATTCGTCCGGCGTCCATAGGCTTCTCAAAGGCTCCTCAAACTTTGCTGAATCAGTACCGCGGCGTGGCCGAATCAGTACCGCGAGCGGTAGCGAGCGTGGCCGAATCAGTACCGCGAGCGGTAGCGAGCGTGGCTCTTGTAAATAGCCCTCTATGGGAGCGACGCTCGCTACCGCTCGCGGTACTGATTTTGAACTCATCATCCCTTCGACTTGAATCCCGGCAGCTTGAAACAGGTAAAGAAGAACGGAAGCCAGAAGAAGACGACGTTGAGCAGCGTCACGAAAATTATCAATATAATCAGCGCGCAGAGGGTGATGATCGGCAACGAGAACGAACAGATCATTCCGTCCGGGCACGGCCCTGCTCCGCCAGAGGACGAGGGCAAATCCTTGTGAAAAGGCCACGGCAGGACAGACAGCACCAGGTCGCCGAACGATATTCCCTTCACCCGATCGATCTGTCCGCACAGAACGTCCGAAATCATAAAGGCCGTGTTCTTATCAAATTTGCGCAAGCCGGCCGGCGTCGTGTCGATGGGCAGAGCGATGCGGATAGGTCGCCCCGGAGCGTCGGGATCGAAGAATCCCGCCATCTGAAACGGTTCGGTCGGCTCACTCAGCACCGGGGGATCGATCGGGCCGCATTCGGGTCGCTCGAAAACGCAGCGGATGACGAACCAGCTTTCGCGCAGGTCCATGACCGGTCTGGCCGCCAGTGGAATGGCGGGCGTTTCGCCAGTGGGCTGCGGCGGCAATGCTGCTTCAATCAGTTCCGCCAGGTGATCCAATCGATTCACCCTGTCTTCCAGTTTGCTCGGGTCATCCGCTCCCTTGGCAGGTGGCAGCGGCGCCGCATACTCGGAATCGGCCAAAGGAAAAAGAAAATCCGGCCACAGCGGATCGGGGTCTTTGCGGTCATAAGACTTCGCCACTTTATCCAGGTTTTCTTCAAGTTTCTCCGCCGCGGCTCCGTCCGCCGGTCTGATCGAGGTCAGCGCATCCTTCAACGTCGTTTTGATCTTCGAGTCGTTGTAGCGCGGCGCGTCGAGCAGTAGCGCGTTTTTTAGGTCGGGGCCCAGAGTCGTGTTGGTCAACGCGGCGACCAGATTATCCTGCTCCGTTGTCAGTTGCGGCTGCGGCGTCTGCCCGTGCAGCTTTTGCCACACGTTATTGATGTGCTCTTCCAGAAACTTCGCAAAGTCGAGCAGGATGCACCACGATCCGGTCTGGATCGACTCGCGCGTCGCCTTCAGAGAAGCTGCGGGAACGTCTTTCGGCTTATCATCTGGCTCCCATGGGGCATCCGGGTCTGGCGGCTCCGATTGCATCTTCTGCGCCGCATCCGCGCGTTCTATCAATCTCTTCCAAGGCTCAGTCACCTGCGACCAGACCAGCGGCATGCGCGGGTCCGGTATTGGCGCGGGCTTGACCACCGGATCCGGGTCGCCCTGTCGTTTGCGCTGCGAAGCGTTCATATAGGCTTCGCGCTTGCCCACAGGAACTAGCCCCGTGAACAAACGACGCCGGCGTCCGTCGTCTTCGGCGAAGTTGACGGCGAACAGCGGCGATTGCTCTTCGCCCTCTTCCAACTCTACGCGCCTTTCTCGCGGAATCCTTCTCCAGCCCTGACCGTCAGACCCGACCACAAAGGCGTATTCATCCCATTCTTCGGGCCATGTATCAGGATTTAATTCAGGCAAAGCCTGGTTGGTGTTCAATGGCTGTGGCGGCAGCAACCGCCTGACGACGAAACCAACGCGCTCCTGCCGCGCGGGCGCGACGGCGCGGTCAGGCAGTCCGGCGCGACCGCAGACCAAACAGGCCGTCACCAGGTAGTAGCGCTGATGCGCCGGCTGATAGAGTTTTAGCTTCGGCGCTTTCTTCGAAGCGGCGCCGGCCTGAGTGAGCGCCCCGCCGGACGTGTTCGAGGGCGATAAAGCGGCGCCCCTTCGCCTTGCCGCCAACAAACCCAGCCGTTGCAGCTTGCGCGCGAAGGCCGGCGCTTGTTTGACAGGCTCCTGTTCCTTCACCGGGCCGCGCCAGGTTTCCGGCTTTGCCACGAGTTCGCCCAGTCGCGATGGGTCGTTCTCCAACGTCGCCAGGAATTGCTCCATGAACTCATCGCTCGCGAAGCGCAGTATCGACGGGCGACGCAATCGTTGCTGCCGCGAGGCCAGATTGTCGGCGGCGGCCACCGCAGGCCAGAGCGGCGACGGCGAAACCCATTGGACTACGTCTTGAGCCATAACTTCACCAAATGTTGCCCGCGCCCGGCGTGTAGGCCGAGCTGACGACAGTGTTGCTGATCACAGTGTCGGCCTGCACCACGCCGCTGAATTTCGACATTCCGGCGTTGACCGTCACCATTCCGGCCGAGACTTCGACCTGACTCGCGCTGATGGTCACCTTCGCGGAAGCGTTGACTGTGACGCCACTAGTCTCGAGCTTCACCGAGTTTCCGTTGCTGTCCACGATCTCTATCGCGCCCGGACCGTCCTTCATCGTCATCTTCTGTCCGCCCGGCGTCTCCAGAATCAGCTTCTCCTGGCCGTCAGTGTCGTCCAGAGTGATTTTGACTCCGTTGCGCGAGCGGATCACCTTGCGATAGTTGGAGCCTCCTCCGTCCATTGAATCGGGCGGCTGGTCGCGCCCATTCCACAACCCTCCGATCACGTAAGGACGCCGCGGGTCGCCGCCCTCGAAGACGATCAGGACTTCGTCGTTGACATCGGGAATGAACCAGCTCCCGCGATTATTGCCTCCCATCATCGTCGCCAGACGCGCCCAGGCTTCGTATCGCGCGCCCGCCGTATCAGGCGACCACGGCAGCGTGACCTTGACGCGCCCCTGACCGTCCGGGTCTCTGACGTCAGTGACCAGGGCCGGGAAGACGCCGTACCAGCGCCCGCCCAGACCGCTTGCCGCCCGCACGTCGATCACCATTTCGAAGGGAGTCTTATCAAGCATAATTTCCAGATCTACCGGTATTCCGGATAACGGCTTCTAGTTCACCCTTGCCCAATCCCCGGCCGCTCGGCCCGGAAGGTTGTGCGCAATCCCTTCTTCCCGTCGAAGAGGTGTTTGACTTCAGTCAGGTAATATTTGCCGCTGAAGAGCGGTCCCAGCCCTTTCAATTCGACATAAGCTCCGACACGCAACCCCGCGCTGGTTTCCGCGACGCCGCGTCCGGTCAGGAAACGGCGCGCGCTCATGCGCAGGAACGCTTCGGCGGCGGACTGCGCTTCCTGGCTGTTGAGCGGAATCGTGTGGGCGAGTGATTCGCGGCGCTCGCCGAAGGCCGATTTCAGAATGCCGATGCCGCTTTTGTCGCCGTTCAGCTCGCTGCTAACGGCCGACTCGGTGGCTTCGTATTTCAACTCGGACTTGTCCGACACGCTCCAGCCGCCGACCGTCACGCTGGTGCGCTGCATCGCCAGGTCGGCGAGCACGGTGAATTCGCGCAATTGGCCCCCGTGTTCGAGCTGAAGCTTGCCGCCATTGCGCTTCGAGCGGGTCTTGGCGTTGAGCGTACGGCCGTCCATCCACAATTCGGCGTCAATCGTACGCGCCCGCTCTCGCAGGAAAGCGAGGTCGCTCTGATTGACCTGCGCCAGCGTTTTGTAAGTCGGGCCGGTCAAATCCACGCTCGGAGTGAGCCCGTGATCACTGGCGATTTGATTGAACACGTCGGCGTCACTGACGTCGAAGAACGACCGCGTCCGGCGCGTCATCCGCAGGTCCTGAAAACGGTCCTCCGCCAGGACGCTGATCTGCGGCGGCTGTCCTTCGGGGAAGACCGCTTCAAGCCCCATAATTCGACCTTCAAAGAGCGCGCCGTCTTTGAGCTTGACCTGTAAATCCTTGCCGAAATCGAGCTTGCTTCGGTCGAAGTAAAGAAAGCCGGTCTGGTTGTCCTTGTTCCCCCAGTTCCCGAATTTCGCCTCGCAGCGATAAAGCCCGCTGTTGTTTTCAACGATCGTCAGGCCGAGCAGCCCTCCGGCCAGTTCCGGCTCTTCCTTGGCGCCGACCAAAATGGCCGGTCTGGAATCGCGCATCCCGCTTGTCTGATCGTCAGCCATCGTACTTCCTCAGTGCGCCCACACCCGCTCGCAGCGCTCATGCTCTTTTTCGATCACCCGTTCGATCTCCTGCGGCTGCGGCGCGGACTCGGACTCAGTTTGACTTTGCGCCGGCGAAGCGTTTTGTTTGCTTTGCGACGGTTCGCCCGGAACGACTTCGAATTCATTGATAACGACTGCCATAACAGAAGGCCCCTTCCTTCATTCATCGGCGGCGCGCCGCGTTCATGTCAATCAATTGTCCCGGCTGCAACCGCCTGGGATTTTCGATGTTGTTGGCCTGGGCGATTGACTGCCAGTCATCGCCCTTGCCCTGACTGGCGGCCATTCCCTGCAACGTCGAGCCTGCCGGGGCCTGAGTAAGCGGGCGCGTCCCGGGCGCAGGCAGCGCGCCGCTCGAATTCAGCTTGGCGAAAGCGAACTCAGTGATCTTCTGCTGCGACAGGTTGAGCGTCATGCTGGCCCGCAGCGGGCGGCCGTCATTGGAGAAGAACTCCAGCGACTCTTCGAGCGATTCCATCAAGCCGTCAAATTGAAATGACCCCCATACAAACCGCACTGCCGGCGGCAAAAACTTGTCGCCTTCTTTGACCGGCGTGATGAAGTACGCGACTCGCTGCGTCAGCCGCCGAACGTCGTTGATCTCCTTGTCCTTTTCGGGCAACTCCGCCGTCACGTCGAACCACAGCGTCAGACTCAGCTTGGTCGTCCCCGCGCCGACAAACTGCCGCGCCGGCGGTCCCTTTTGATCGCCCGCGCCCGAGGGCGTTTGCAGTTGGTTGGCGAAACTGACCTTGAGCGATTCGGGGTTGAACTGCACCACGGCGGTGCGCTCCGGCTTGATCTCGTTTTCGAACTTTTCGTCGAGCTGCCGCAGTTCCGCTTTTGCCAGGTTGACCGGTTCAGGCATTGCTTTAATCCTTCTTCAACGTCAGCGATTCATAAGCCAATTGCAGTTCCTCGATCGCGATCATTCCGTCCTTGGCGTTGAGCGGCGGCGCCTTGAGTTTGACCGGCAGACAGCGCGTCAGTTTGAAGCTGGCGCGTTTGGTCCGCCTGTCGCCGTCCAGCACTATCACCTCGGCGTCGGCCCGCAGCGACGGGTTGCGCAGCGTTTCGCTGACCCAGTCCCACAGATCGAAGTTGCCGGTCATCCCGCGCTTCAACGTCACTTGACCGAAGTTGAAGGCGCCTGTCAGTCTGATCTGCCTGCCGTTATTGCCGCCTTCACGGATCGTCTTGACATCCATCGTCAGCTCCAACCCGTCACATTCGGAAAAGGCCGCGCTGACCAATTCCCCGGACGCGCCCGCGCGATTGATCTCCACTGAAAAATTGAACGCGGTAAATGGAGCTATGACTGTCTCCCTGGCCGGATTCGCCATCGCTTCTCCTCCGGAAAATCAGTTCTTAGCGCCGCCTTCAGGCGGAAGGGTCAGACGCGAATCCATTCCGCGATATCAAACGCTTCCCCCTCAAGGCGGTACTAAGAACTGCGCCTTTCATTTCTGGACTCAGACTTCCTGCGCAAAACCGCGATCCCCGCTCTGCACAAGACGAACTGTCAGAAAACGCAGCGGCAGCGACGGGGCGACTCGCAGTTCGACGATAAAGCGCCCCTGCTCCATGCTCCGCGGCGTATTCAACGATTCATCAACAACGACCTGGTATGACGTCGCCGGGGTCGCGCCGGCGAAAGCGCCCCGCGTGAACATTTGATCGAGCAGCGCCTCAAAACCGCGTTTGACGGATCGCTGGAAGACCAGGCTGTGCGGCTCGAAGACGTAGGCGCCGCCGAGCTTCAGCGCCAACCGCCGCAACAGGCCGAGCAATCGCCTCACGTTGATCTGGCGCAGGTCCGCGTCGTCGCTCAATGTGTCGGAGCCGAGCGAAAGAAATCCACGCGGTTCCTGCCGGATCAGGTTGAGCCGCTCCTCCTGCAGTTCCAACCATTCTTCAGACAGGATCGGCGGCGTCAGCGCGACGACTTCGCGCAGAGGCTCGTTGGCCGGAGCGACCCAGGCCCCGCGCTCCAGCGCTCGCCTGGCGAGCGTCCCGCTGATTGCGCCACAAGGCGGCGCGCTCCGGATTTCACCTAACCGGTTCTCCTCGCGGACGCTGAGCCACGGATGCCAGACTGCGCCGAAGCTCAGCGTCCGATCTTCCAGAGGCTCCTGCGCGACGCCTG
>Ga0066388_100002317_pt1 | contig 11539 bp, 6 predicted proteins | sample PanSoiMetaGPlot6_FD_64539 | JGI IMG/M metagenome (GOLD analysis project Ga0066388, IMG submission 64539) | Tropical forest soil microbial communities from Panama analyzed to predict greenhouse gas emissions - Panama Soil - Plot 6 (Hybrid Assembly) | ecosystem: Environmental > Terrestrial > Soil... | reverse complement strand
GCTCGCCGAGCGAGTGATCTTCACCGGTTATCTTTCTGACGAGGAGCTGGTCGTCCTGCTCAATTGCGCGACCGCGCTCGCGCTTCCATCGCTGATCGAAGGCTTCGGGTTACCGGCTGTCGAGGCCGCGGCTTGCGGCTGCCCGGTGATCGCCACAACGGCCAGCCCATTGCCCGAATTACTTGGCGAAGGCGCCATCTACATTGATCCGCACAACCCGGTCGAGTTGGAAGAAGCGATAACCCGTGTTCTCGAATCTGAGAGTTTGCGCTGGAAGATGACCGAGGCCGGTCTGGCCGCTGCGGGACGGTTGACCTGGGAAACGGCGGCGCGGCAGATGATGGCCTTGATAGAGAAAATGCGACCTGTACAATCGTCGCAGGAGTAGAGCCAAAAGGTAGGAAGGACAAAATATGCGATATGCCATATGCCATATGAAGTATGACATATGGCATATGGCATATGGCATATGCCATAGTGAATCGCCCTCTCAACTTTCTACACCTCACAACCTTCTATCCGCCCTACAGCTTCGGCGGCGACGCGATGTATCTCTATCGCCTGTGCCATGCGCTGGGCGACGCCGGTCATCGGGTTGATGTCGTCCACTGCGTTGACTCCTACCATCTGCTGCACCCGGCCGAACCTGAGATTCAATTCGCGGCTCATCCGAATGTGAAGACTCACGGACTGCGCAGCGGGTACAAATGGCTCTCGCCGCTGCTGACACAACAAACTGGACGTCCCTGGTTGAAAGAGCGGCGAATTCGCGAACTGCTCGACAGCAAGCCATACGACGTGATCCATTTTCACAATATCTCTCTGCTCGGCCCGCAGACCTTGACGATGGAGCCGGCGCAAGGACGCGCCGTAAAACTCTACACGACCCACGAACACTGGTTGATCTGTCCGACGCACGTGCTCTGGAAGTTCAACCGCCGGCCGTGCGAAAAGCCCGAGTGTTTTCGCTGTACGCTGGCGTCCAAACGACCGCCGCAACTATGGCGTTACACTGACCTGCTGACGCGAGCGAGCGAACACGTCGACCGATTCGTCTCACCCAGCCGCTTCACCGCGCGAATGCACGCCGATCGCGGCTTCACGCGACCTGTCGGCCATCTGCCGTACTTCACAGTTCGCTCCGACCGCGATTGGCAGGAACCCGGCCCGCGCCCGCAGGAACGCCCCTATTTTCTCTTCGTGGGGCGGTTGGAAACGATCAAAGGCCTGCAGACTTTGATCGCGACGTGGGAACACGTCGCCGATTGTGATCTTCTGGTAGCCGGCGCCGGCAACCATGAAGCGCCGTTGCGCGCTCAGGCCGCGTCCAATCCGCGAGTAAAATTTTTAGGCGCGCTGCCACAACGCGAATTGGGCCGGCTCTACGCGCATGCGCTGGCCTGTCTTGTGCCATCCCTCACCTACGAAACCTTCGGCATCATCATCATCGAAGCATTCGCTCGCAAAACACCCGTTATCGTCCGCGATCTCGGCGCGCTGCCCGAAGTCGTTCACGACAGCGGCGGCGGGTTCGTTTACCGAACGGACGAAGAATTGCTCTCTGCTATTCGAAACCTTGCCGCCTCTCAACCGCTGCGCGCCGAGTTGGGCGAACTAGGCTATCAGGCGTTTTTGAGATGGTGGTCGAAGGAAGCTCACCTGAAACTCTACTTCGATCTTCTGCGCCAGACTGCGCTCGAAAAATTTGGGATTGTGCCCTGGGAGCCGGAGGAAATTCATGTAACTATTTAGAATAATATTTCCGGGTTTGCGTCAAGGAGGAACGCCGATGCTTAAACGAGTCTTGCTGTCTTGCCTCTTCATATTCATCGCCTGGACGGCGCTCGATCTGCTCTTGCACCGCTTTGCCCTCGCGTCCCTGTACGAGCAGAACCCCCGTCTCTGGCGGCCGGTTGATCAACTGAACGTCGCCCTCATTTATATTGTCATCTTCGGCTTGATCGCGGTCTTTATAGGAGTCTATCAAATCCTTGTCAGGCCGAAGTCGCTGCGCGCGGGGATAAGACTCGGGGCGTTTATGGGCTTTGCGCTTGGCATTTCCGCCGGTTTTGGGACTTACATCCACATGCCTATTCCGTTCGCCCTTGCCTGCGGTTGGCTGATTGGGGGGTGGCTCAAAGGGCTTGCAGCCGGCGCCATCATCGGTAAATTAATCACTGAATCAAAAGACCACTCATGACGTCATCGATAGGCTTATTTCTGGTAAGCGTTCTGTGGGATTGGGTTGAGCCCTGAAAAATCCCGTCAATCCTGTCTATTTTAGGCGAGGTCGTTTCTGTCGGATTTGGCGACGCCCGAGCATACATTATTTTCACGCCGGAGCCGCATTTCAAACCGCGGTAAATTGAAGTACGATTCACGCCGCAATACCCAACAAAACTTAAAAATAGCCCTGACGGTCTGACGCCCGTCAGGCAACAGCAAAACGGGGGATGCTTTCTTCTTATGAAAAGCGCTCTGTCTTCCTTCATCTTGACGGCTGCTTTGATATGGGGCGCCGTCGGCCGGCAGGCGGAATTCGACATGCTCATCCGCAATGGCCGGATAGTAGATGGCACAGGCAATCCGTCATTCATCGGCGATGTGGGCTTGCGCGATGGAAGGGTCGCGTCAATTGGCCGGCTCGCCAACGCTTCGGCCGCCCGAGTGATTGACGCGACCGGTCTCGTCGTATCTCCAGGGTTTATTGATATTCACAACCACTCCGACGACACGATCCTCGAAGACGGCGACGCCCAGAGCATGGTTCGTCAAGGCGTGAGTTCGATGATCTTCGGCGAAGGCGGCTCCGCCGCGCCGTCCGAGCAGTGGAAGGATTTTTCGAGCTACTTCGCCGAACTAAAGCGGCGCGGCATTTCAACCAATGTCGGCTCGTACCTAGGCTCCAGCACAGTATGGACAACGGTACACGGCGCCAAGGCCGGCCCGGCCACCGCTGATGAACTAAATCGCATGCGCGCCGTCGTAAGAGAGGCGATGGAGCAGGGCGCGCTCGGTGTCGCGAGTTCTTTGAGCGGCCCGCCAGGAGTCTGGATTGACACTGACACTCTGGTGGCCATGTGCGAGGTCGCGGCCCCGTACGGCGGAATCTATTCGACTCACATGCGCACCGAAGGCGAGGGAGTTTTCAAATCCGTCGCCGAAGCTATGGAGATTGGCCGTCGCGCGCGCATACCGGTTGACGTCATCCACCTCAAGATCGCCGAGCACAAACTCTGGGGCAAGATGCCGGACCTGGTCGCGTTGATTGCGAACGCGCGCGCGCAAGGCCAACTGGTCGAAGCCAACGTCTACCCTTACCGGGCGGGGCAGAATAACCTGGCGAGCATTATCCCGCCCTGGGCGCACGAAGGGGGCTCCAGGGCGATGATTCTTCGGCTCAAAGACCCTGCTCTGCGCCAGCGTCTGGAGAGCGAAATCCTCAATGGCATCCCCGGCTCCGATTGGTACAATCACTACACGGCGACCGGCGGTTGGGAAGGAATGCTGCTGGTGACGCTTCGGAATCCGAAGTACAAGCAGTTCGAGGGCAAGCGCATGAATGAAGTGATCAAGGCTGTGGGAAAGCCCCCGCTCGACGTTTTGTTCGAACTGTTGGCGGAGAACGAAGGCTCAGTCCCGACCGTTTACTTCCATCATGCTGAAGAAGACATGCGGTATGCGCTCAAGCAGCCTTTTGTCTCAATCGGCTCGGACGGCACAGCCGTCAAGAACGAAGGTCCGCTGGCCGCCGGCCATCCGCATCCGCGATACTACGGCACATTCCCTCGCGTGCTGGGCCGTTACGTCCGCGAAGAGAAGTTGATTTCTCTCGAAGAAGCGGTGCGTAAGATGACTTCGGCCAACGCGGCCAAGATTCGCATCTACGACCGCGGGTTGCTTCGCCCCGGACAATGGGCGGATGTGACAATCTTCAATCCCGATACCATCATTGACAACGCCACGTTCGAGAAGCCGCACCAGTACGCGACTGGCGTCGAGTACGTCATCGTCAACGGCAAGGTCGTACTCGAACGCGGACGGCACACCGGCGCCCGACCTGGCGCGATTTTGTATGGGCAGGGGCGGAAGTAGATTGAATCTTCTGTCCGATCGAGGAACCACAGGAAATTCGGAAGAGATAATCCTCGATAGCTGTAACCATCCCGCTCCTGGCGGAGCTAAGAGGAGAAAGCCATATGTCATATACGAAGAGCGCAACGCGAAAGAGAACCGGAGAGGTATCACGGCGGTCATTTGTGGGCGGAGCAGTCTCCACTGCGGCGACGCTGACAATCGCGCCTCGCCACGTGTTGGGGGGACGCGGTTACATCGCGCCGAGCGACAAGATCACCGCCGCCTGCATCGGCGTAGGCGCGCAGGGCACGCGCGTCATGATGGATTTCCTGAAACAGCCGGACGTTCAGATCGTGTCGGTCTGCGACGTCAACAAGGAGAGCGGCGATTACGTCGAATGGAATCCGAACGAGTTGCGGGACAAAGAGCGCGCTCTGCTCGGCAACTCGGAGTGGGGGAAAGATTGGAAAGGCCCGACGGCGGGACGCGAACCGGCGCGGCGCCTGGTCGAGGCCTACTATGCGAAGCAGACGACGTCGGGCGAGTACAAAGGCTGCGCCACATACGTTGACTACCGCGAACTGCTTGAGAAAGAGAGAGACCTCAACGCGGTGATCGTCGGGGCGCCGGATCACTCGCATACCATGATCTCGATCGCGGCGATGAAGAAGCGCAAGCACGTCTATTGCCAGAAGCCGCTTACGCATTCGGTCTACGAAGCCCGCCGCATCGCGGAGGTCGCGCGAGAGACCAGGGTCGCGACGCAAGTGGCCGTCGGCAATCAGGCTTCTGAAGCCACGCGGTTGTTGTGCGAATGGATCTGGGCGGGCGCGATCGGCCCGGTGCGAGAGGTACACAACTGGTCGAGCCGTCCGTTTTGGCCTCAAGGCGTCGAGCGTCCCGCGAAGGAAGAGCCCGTGCCGTCGGGATTCGATTGGGATTTGTGGCTCGGTCCGGCGCCGTTCCGCCCTTACCACCACGCCTATCTGCCATTCGTCTGGCGCGGATGGTACGATTTCGGCTGTGGCGCGATCGGCGACATGGGCTGCTACAGCTTCGACACGATCTTCCGTGTCTTGAAGCTCGGCTCGCCGGAGAGCGTCGAGGCGAGCTCGACCAAAACATTCCCTGAGACATTTCCCGCAGCCTCGATTATTCATTTCCGTTTCCCTGCGCGTGGAGAGACGCCTCCGGTCAAATTGACCTGGTACGACGGCGGGCTGAAGCCCCCGAGGCCGCCCGAGTTGGAAGAAGGTCGAGAGATGAGTCGAGAAAATGAAGGGCTGTTGTTCGTCGGCGACAAAGGAACCATCCTGTGCGGGTTCAATGGACAGAACCCGAAACTGATCCCCGAATCGAAGATGCGGGAGTTCAAACAGCCGGACAAAACGCTGCCGCGTTCTCCGGGCAATGACCGGGAGTGGATAGAAGCCTGCAAGGGGGGCCCGGCGGGAGGCGCGAATTTCGAATTCGAGGGCCTGGTCACCGAGACTGTCCTGCTGGGCAACGTGGCGCTGCGCGCGGGCAAGAAATTGAGTTGGGACGGGCCGAATCTGAAACTCCTCAACGCCCCGGAGGCGCAGCAATATGTGCGCGGCGAGTACCGTCAGGGATGGACACTGTAGCCGCCGGGCGCAACGCTTCGACGGTGATGATTCTATAGCGTGCAATATTTCGTATGGCATATGAAATATTGCAATGAAATATGGCATATGAAATGAAAAGCCTGCTGAACGCGCTTATGAGCGCGACGCTGTTGCTCGGCGTTTCGGCGATCGCTACTGCGCAGACGGCGGAGCGGGAGATCGCCGAGTGGGTCATCCGCCAGGGAGGCCGCGTCATACTCGAACCAGGGCGCGAGGAAAGCAAACCCATCGGAGACGTCGCGCAGTTTCCCGCCGGCGAGATACACATCATCGGCGTTGATCTCGTTGGGACACTGATTGAGCCGAAGGAGCTGGAAAAGATCAGCGGGCTTACCCGGCTGAAGGAATTGTACCTGCCGGGGCCGATCTGGAACCCGGGCGCAGGCAGTCGCCTCGACGCGAACGAGGAATTGAAATCCCTGGCCGGGCTGAAGAACCTTGAGAAGCTTCACTTCAGCCTTCATTTCCTGACTAACGTCAATGTGCAGGACAAAGGGCTGGCTCACCTCACCGGGCTAACGCAACTGAGAGAGCTCCGTTGCGCGCAGTGCCGGATTATGAAACTTAGCCTGGCGCCGCTGGCGAAATTGGAGTCTCTGGATCTGAGTCTTACGCCGTTCAACGACGAGGGAATGAAAGGGCTGGCTGAGTTGAAGGCTTTGCGGCGGCTCAACCTGCGTGACACTTTGGTGACTGACGAGGGACTCAAATATCTGGGCGGCCTCACTCAACTACAGGAGCTCGACCTCAGCGGCGTGAAGATTACGGACACAGGACTGGCGTGGTTGCGTAATCTAACCGCAATGCGAAAACTGAACCTGCTGGGCGCGAGGATCACCGATACGTCGATGGACGCGCTTGCCGGTATGTCGCATCTGCAAGAGCTCAATCTTTACCGAAGCCGTATCACCAACACTGGTCTGGCAAAGCTCGGAACCTTGAAAGAATTGATCAGTATCGACCTGCGTTACAGCAGTGTGACGGGCGCCGGGGTTGAAGCGTTTCATGGCGCCGCGCCGAACTGCAAGGTTAATTTCGTGGACACGCGGACGGCCAGGGCGAAGGACCCGGCGACTGAACGTCCGGCGGGCGCCGGCGCAGAAGCCGTCGCGGCATGGGTGAAAGCCCTCGGGGGGAAAGCGGAATTTTCGGACGGACAGTTGCGGGCCGTTTCACTGGCTGCGACCGGAATCAGCGACGCCCAGCTCTCGCATCTCGCGTCATTGACCGAGCTTGAAAAGCTCGACCTTGAGGCGACGGAGGTTGGCGATCTGGGGCTGACTGCGCTCAGTGGGATGACGAAGTTGAAGGCGCTGAACCTCAATCACACGACCGTGTCCGACAATGGGCTGGCTCTTCTGGCGGGTCTTCAGCGACTTCAAGAACTGCGCTTGGCGGGAACGCTGACACGCGGGCCAGGACTGATACATTTGAAAGCGCTCTCATCGCTGGTCATGTTAGACCTCTCCGGGTCGCCGATCGGTAACGAAGGTTTACGGCATATTGCGGAGATTCCAGGCATCGAACGCTTGTCGCTGAGTTCGACTGACATAAGCAATGACGGATTGAAACACCTCAGCAAACTCGCGCGGTTGCGGACGCTCGACCTCGACAGCACTGATATTGGGAATGAAGGCTTGCAACACCTGGGGATGATCACTTGGCTGAAGGAGCTTTCGCTCAATCATACGCGGTTTACCGACAAGGGACTCGAACATCTCCGGCAGCTCGTCAACCTGGAACGGCTGGAACTGTTCCGCACCCGCACGGCCGGCGCGGGCGTCGCGACCATCGCGACGCTGAAAAATCTCACTCGCCTGAATCTTGACTACACGTCGGTTGACGACAAGTCCCTCGAACTGTTGAAGGGGCTCCCGCAACTGCGGGAGTTGCGGCTCGATACGACGGACATCACCGACGCCGGCGTCGCGGCGCTTCAGTCAATGGCGAACCTCAGATCTCTGAGTCTTTATCACACTATGGTTACAGAAAAGGGGTACGAACAGTTGAAAGCCGCGCTGCCCTCCTGCCATATCATCTTCGATCGCGACTCGTCATTGCCTAATCGGAGAAGGAGCTACAGAATTCAAGGAAGCAGTTGGGCGAGAAACAGCGTTGCGGCGCCGTTGTATCGTAAATCGCCAGTTCTGCGACTGACTTCCGCAACTCTGAAATTGTCGACCCCCAGGCGCCTCGAACCGAGACGCGCCTTATTTTTGAAGGTTGTGAATAATGATGATAGTCCCAGACCGCGCGTTCTACCGCAGGCGTCATTCAACCACGACTGGATCACCGAGGCCGGCGGCGTTGTCATACGCGACCGGGCTGGGCGCGTCACAGGCGTAGACCTGCGCGCCAGTTGGGTTACTGATTCCGACCTGCAGCAGCTCGCCGATCTACCTTACCTTACGCATCTCGATCTATCGTTGACCCGTATTACGGATCATGGCCTGCAGCAGTTGAAAAACGCGCCGGGCATAGTGGACTTGAATCTCTACTACGCTGAGCAGATCACTGACGAGGGCATGGCCGCGGTTAAGGGCTGGAAGAAGTTGAAGCGGTTGAACCTGCGCGGGACGAAGATCACCGACACGACTTTGGAGCACCTTGCGAATGTGACGACGCTGGAATCCCTGGATGTCGGGTTCGCGCAGATCACGGACGTCGGCCTCGATCGTCTTACCCCGCTCGCAAATCTCAAGGAGTTGGCGCTCGGCGGCAACAAGCTCACCGACACAGGTCTGCAATCGTTGCGGCAATTCCCGGGGTTGACCTCACTGAGTCTGGGCGGATCGCAGCGCACTGATTCAGGCTTGTGGACTATCAGCCTGACCGAAATGGGGCTGGACGCGATCGCGACTTTGAAAGAATTGCGCGAGCTTAGGCTCGACGGGATGCCGGTCTCCGCGCGCTGGTTGGAGAGGCTGAAAGGCCTCAATAAGCTCGAGCGACTGAACCTGCAAGGATGCAAGCGGCTGAGCGACGACGCCGGGCCGTTAATGGGCGCCTGGCCTGCGCTGCGCATTCTGGATTTGAACGGAACTGGAATGACGGAGGCCGGACTCGCCAGCCTGCGCCGTGCAAAGCCGAACGTACGAATCTATCACGGCGATCAAACTCCATCAGCTACATCGACGCGGTGAGGAAGATCAAGAATCGCGGCCGACGTAGCGCAAACTGTCCAGTTTGCGCTGCTTCGATGATGTGACAATTATCGAAGCCGCGCAAACTGGACAGTTTGCGCTACGTTAGCGGCAGTCTCCAGTTTCAGAACGCTATTAACTCAAGCGGAAAATGCTATAGGATTGAGACAATGCCAATCAGGAACATGCAAATGACGACATCAGCCAAGTATTTTTGGTCGAGCGTGTTAGTGATGACGCTGACCTTACTCTGGGGAATCGGGGCGACGACGCAAGAGCAAAGCGGAAAGGAAGCGCCGTCCGATGGCGCGAATCTATACCAGCAGCGCTGCGCCGTCTGTCACGACAACCCGCAGGATCGCACGCCGCCAAAATCCATTCTCGCGAAACGGGCGCCCGAAGAGATCATCGCTTCACTGACGACCGGTTCGATGAAAACGCAGGCCAGCGGCTTGAAAGAGTTAGAGATCCGCGCCCTGGCGGTTTATCTCACGGGAAAACAGCCGATCGCTACTATCGATCCCAGCGAGCTCCCCAATCGTTGCCAGGCGCCCGGCGGCGCCATCAACTTGAAAGCGCCACATTGGAATGGTTGGGGGAACGATTTTGACAACACACGCTATCAACCCAATCCTGGGCTGAAGCCCGAAGACGTGCCGCGTCTCAAGGTCAAATGGGCGTTCGCTTATCCGACGACGCAAGCAATGGGGCAACCGACGATCATCGGAGATCGCCTTTACGTCACCACCAGTTCGGGGCAAGTCATTTGCCTGAACGCGCAAACAGGTTGCGCTTATTGGGCGATCAACGTCGGCGCGACCGTGCGCACCTCAATTTCGGTGGGCCCGATGCCTGCGGGCAGCAAAGCCAAATTCGCCGCATATTTCGGCGATGTGCGCGCCTTCGTCTATGCCGTCGACGCCGAGACCGGCAAAGAGTTATGGAGGATGAAAGCCGACGACCACCCGGTGGCGCGTATCACTGGCTCGCCGGCGCTCCATCGAAATCGCCTGTATGTTCCGGTCTCTTCCATCGAAGAAGTAAGCGCGCGGGGTGAGAAATACGAATGCTGCAAGTTTCGTGGCGGCATGCTCGCTCTCGATGCGTACACCGGCAAGTTAATCTGGAAGACATATTCCATCCCGGATGAACCCAGGCCCTATCGGAAGAGCGCCGCGGGAACACAGTTGTATGGCCCCGCCGGCGCAGCCATCTGGTCTGCCCCTACGCTGGATCTGAAGCGCGGCGTACTTTATGCGGGGACGGGCAATTCATACACAGACGTGCCGACGGGCGGTCCGGACGCCATAATTGCGTTCGACCTCAATACTGGCAAAATTCGCTGGGTCAATCAGGTCTTACCCAACGACAACTTCATTATGAATTGCCGCCAGCCGGGCGTGGGTAATTGTCCCAAAGAAGCCGGGCCTGATTTCGATTTCGGCAGTTCACCCATCTTGCGTAAATTGCCTAACGGCAAACAAGCGCTGCTGGCGGGTCAGAAATCAGGAATTCTTTTTGCGCTCGATCCGGACAATCAGGGAAAGAAACTCTGGGAAAATAAACTCGGCGGCGGAACCGCGCTCGGGGGCATCGAGTGGGGATTCACCGCCGATGCGACCACGGTATACGTGCCCGTCGCCGACCCATTCGGCGCGGCGGATACGCGTAAACCGGGTCTTTCTGCGGTGAAAATCGCTACGGGCGAAAGAATATGGCACACACCCGCCCCGGCGCCTAAGTGCGGCTGGGGCGCACAGCGTTGCACCAATGCGCAATCAGCCGCGGCGACCTTAATTCCCGGCGTAGTCTTTTCCGGGACGGCAGACGGCCACATGCGCGCTTACGCCACGAGTGACGGCAAGATCATCTGGGATTTCGACACGGCGGCAGAACCGTACAACGCAGTCAACGGGAAGCAGGCTAAAGGCGGTACCATTGACTCGGGCGGCGCCACGATCGCTAATGGCATGCTTTATCTCAACTCCGGTTATGGCGTCATCATCGGGATGCCGGGCAACGCGCTGCTCGCATTTTCAGTCGATGGAAAATAACCCGCGTCAGGGTGTAGGAGACGATTTTGGCGCGGTGGATCCGGAATTGACTTGCAGAAAGGCGCGGCCGGCGGATTCCCCCTCTGGCCCATAGGTAGAAAGGATATAACCGGCCCCGTCATTGAATACCTGATAGACATAATCGTTACCCCAGGGATCCACCGAATAATCCTTCTCGATATATGGGCCGCGCCAGCCGGCGAGTGTTGAGGGTTGTCTGACAAGTACGGCGAGGCCTTCATTCGCAATCGGGTAGCGTCCGAAATCACCGTGGAAGTTCTCGAGGGCTTTGGAATACAGATCAAGCTCGTTCCGAGCCATAAACTCGCGCTTCTGCGTTTCAGCCTGCGCCTGTTTGCTCTCCTGAACGCGCCGGACCGTGAAGGCCACGATGGCCAGAAGGGCGCAACTTACTATTGCCGCGATGAAGACTCGCCGGTTGCGGCGCTCGCGTTTGAGCCGCGCTTCGCGAATCTCCGGGACGAAGACCATCGTCTTGTCCGGCCGGTGAGTCGACGGGATCCGACTCATGATCTCGGACAATTGATCTTTCGGCGGGCGCGAGGCTCCGGGGACCTGCGCCATGCAGGCGACGCAGAATCGCCGTCCTGGCAGGAGC
>Ga0066388_100002316_pt1 | contig 11541 bp, 9 predicted proteins | sample PanSoiMetaGPlot6_FD_64539 | JGI IMG/M metagenome (GOLD analysis project Ga0066388, IMG submission 64539) | Tropical forest soil microbial communities from Panama analyzed to predict greenhouse gas emissions - Panama Soil - Plot 6 (Hybrid Assembly) | ecosystem: Environmental > Terrestrial > Soil... | reverse complement strand
CAGAACGCGGCCAGCACGCCGGCGAGCGGCAACAGCATCCAGAACGACAGGTCGAAATTCTTGCCTAAGAGCGCGCAGGTATAGGCACCGATGGCATAGAACGCGACGTAGCCAAGGTCGAGCAGGCCGGCGAGCCCGACCACGATGTTCAGTCCCCAGCCGAGCAGCACATAGATGAGAATTTGGATGCCGAAATTATCGATCCACTTGGTGGCGCCGGGGCCGGCGATCAGCAGTGCGAGCAGCGGATAGACCAGGACGAAGCCGATCACGGCCGGCATCGCCCAGGCCGGCAGCGTGGCGGGTGAGGCCGGGCGGGACGCTGTTCGCGCACGCTCCGCCAGCATGGGCGCTATGACGACGACATACAGGAAGCGCAGGCCGGCGAGGATCGCCACGAACGTGAACAGCAGCGGCCAGCGGGTTTCGAGCACGAGCTCGTTGCGGATGTTCTGGACGGTATTGAAGCCGATCAGCGGCAGGAACAGCCCGAATGCCAGGAGCGCGGTAACGGCAGTTTCGCGCAGCGCGCGTATGAGGTTCGGTCGGGCGGCAGCCGCGTCCGGCATCTCTTACACCTTCTCGACGTCGGGACGGCCGAGGATGCCTTGCGGCAGGAAGATCATCACGATCGCTAGGATCGAGAAGGCCGCGACATCCTTGTAGGCGCTCGACACATATTCGGCCCACAGCGTCTCGATGATGCCGATGAGCAAGCCCCCGAGCACGGCGCCGGGCAGCGAGCCGATGCCGCCCAGGACGGCGGCCGTGAATGCCTTCACGCCGGGCACAAAGCCATCGTCGAAGCGCACCACGCCGTAGATGGTGAGGTAGAGCGTGCCGGCGACCGCGGCGAGCGCGGCCGCGATCACGAAGGTGATCGAGATCGTGCGGTCGACATCGACGCCAAGCAGTGCGGCCATCTTCTGGTCCTGCTCGCACGCACGTTGCGCCCGCCCGAGCGCGGTCTTGCTGACCAGGAGCCAGAAGGCGAGGAGGAGGACGGCCGTTACCAGCCAGATCGCGATCTGCTTGTAGGAGACGGTGACGTCATAGTTGCCCTTAATGACGACAATGATGTCGGTGAACATCGGCGGGATCGATTTGTTGCGCGGTCCCTGCGCGACCTGCACGAAGTTTGACAGAAAGATCGACATCCCGATCGCCGAGATCAGCGGGGCCAAGCGGAACGAGCCGCGCAGCGGCCGGTAGGCGACCCGCTCGATGGCCCAGTTGACGAGCGAGGTCAGGATCATGGCGACGATGAGGACGATCACGAGGGCAAGCGCGACCGAGCCGATGCCGATCCAGGTGGTCAGCAGCAGGAGCGCGACCAGCGCGATGAAGGACGACACCATGAAGACGTCGCCATGGGCGAAATTGACCATGCCGATGATGCCGAACACCATGGTATAGCCGATGGCGATGAGGCCATAGATCGAGCCGAGCGTAATCCCGTTGATGAGCTGCTGGACGAAGATTTCCATGCCCCCTCCGCCTCGGTCTGAGGCAATCTCTCGGCCGCGGCTGCACCTCTATCAGGGCATGCGCGGACCGGCAACGGCGCCTAAATGACGTTGGACAGGCGGGGATCAAGCACCCGGGCCGCCCCCGGAACCGCAGTCCGTGCCGCCGTTTCGCCCATCCTGCGATCTGTGTTACGGCCAAAATGAGCAAATTCCCAGCGCGCCAGGAGCTGTGTCCATGAGCCGCATGAAACCCGAGGATGCCATCGGCGCCAAGGCGCGGCCGTTCACTGGCGCCGAATATCTCCAAAGCCTGCGTGATGGCCGCGAGGTCTATATCTACGGCGAGCGGGTTGCCGAGGTCACCGAGCATCCGGCGTTCCGCAACACCGCGCGCTCGATCGCGCGACTCTACGATGCGCTGCACGATCCCAAGACGAGGCCGGTGCTCACGACCGCGACCGACACTGGCTCGGGCGGCTACACCCACAAATATTTCCGGGTCGCGCGGTCGCGCGACGATGTCGTGGGCCAGCGCGACGCCATCGCCGCCTGGGCGCGTATGAGCTATGGCTGGCTGGGGCGCTCGCCCGACTACAAAGCCTCGCTGATGAACACGCTCGGGGCCAACTCGCAGTTCTATGGAAAGTTCGCCGACAACGCCAAGGCCTGGTATCGGCGGGCGCAGGAGCATGTGTTGTTCATGAACCATGCGATCGTCAATCCGCCGGTCGATCGCGCCAAGGCTGCCGATCAGGTGAAGGACGTGTTCATCACCATTCAGAAGGAGACTGATGCGGGCATCGTCGTGTCGGGCGCCAAAGTGGTGGCGACCTCGTCGGCGCTCACGCATTACAATTTCCTCGGCCAGAACGCAGCGGTGCCGACTCACGACACGGATCTCGCCGTGATGTTCATCGCGCCGATGAATGCGCCGGGCGTGAAGCTGTTCTGCCGGACATCGTACGAGATGATGGCGAGCGTGATGGGCACGCCGTTCGACTATCCGCTGTCCTCGCGCTTTGACGAGAATGACGCGATCTTCGTGTTCGACAAGGTGTTGATCCCGTGGGAGGACGTGCTGCTCCATCGCGATCTCGACAAGCTCAAGATTTTCTTCCCGCAGTCGGGCTTCCTGCAGGGCTATCAGTTCCAGGGCTGCACCCGGCTTGCAGTCAAGCTCGACTTCCTGGTCGGGGTGATCGCGAAAGCGCTCAAGGCTGCGGGCTCGGATGAGTTCCGCGGCAACCAGGCGCTGCTCGGCGAGATCATCGCGTGGCGCAATCTGTTCTGGGCGCTCACCGACGCCATGGCGCACAATCCAACGCCCTGGGTCGGCGACGCGGTGCTGCCGAACGCACAATCAGGCTCGAGCTATCGCGTGTTCGCGGGCGATGCCTATGGCCGCATCAAGGAGATCGTCGAGAAGATCGTCGCGTCGTCTCTCATCTACCTTCCATCCTCCGCTAAGGACTTCAAGAACCCGGCGATCGATCCTTATCTGGCGCGCTATGTGCGCGGCTCGCACGGCATCGACTACAAAGAACGCATCAAAGTGATGAAGCTTCTGTGGGACGCGATCGGCACCGAGTTCGGCGGGCGCCACGAGCTCTACGAGCGGAACTACGCCGGCAACCACGAGGACATCCGAATCCAGGCGATGTGGGGTGCGCGCAGCTCGGGCGCGCTCGACGGCATGATCGCGCTCGCCGAGCAGTGCCTCGCCGAATACGACGAGGACGGCTGGGTGGGCGGAGGCTGGCTCGATCCGGATGACGTGGCCTATACCGGTGGTGTCGGGGTCACGCGCGCGGCGGAATGAAGGGTTGCATCCAGGCGGAGCTCCCGGGCGGGTGCGGCGCCTTAGTTTTGTTGCTCGTAAATTGGCACTCCACATGTCGCACAAAACTTGTCGCCAAAGCCAATGTCGTGGCCATTCGGGCACTTCGGCTGCAAGTTCGAGATGCCTCGCCGATAGGCGGTCGTGAGGATCGCCAAACCAGCGGAATAGAAAGCCATCCAATGGCCAGAAAAGCCTCGCCAGACCGAGCTTGGAACGTCTGACCCGCTGTGCTTTCCGGTTGGGCCAAAAATCATGAAGATCGCAAAATTCACGATCGCATAGACGAAAAAACCATAAGTCATGTATTTCATCCACGCAGGACATCCCGAGAGCAAGGCGTTCCAATACTCTCTTCTCATGCCAACCGTCTGCCTCATCCCTCTGGAAAGGTTTGCCGCGATCAGGATCACTGGCAGCCACAACGGAAAAATTCCGATGTGAAGGCCGATAAAGACCGGAAAGCCTCCCGGCGGTTGCAGTCCGGCGAGTGAGAAGAGATGCACGGTCAGGCTCAAGACAAGCCCGCAAACGGCGTAGACCATCAGCGGCAGGAGCAGTATCCGAATCACTCTGTCGGCCACGGCCACATCCGTTCCAACGTATAGTTTCATTTATCGAGCATCACGGTGTCGAGCGGAGGCTTGGTTGGATAGCATACGTGCGGAGTAATACGGACGCTGCTTCGATCCGAGATGGCTGACATGTCGCTTGGCAAGTTGCGGCGCTGGCTTGGCGCGCCTACGTCGCTCATTTCGAATTACAGTGTGAGCAGCGAACAATGTGAGCAGCTGACAATGTGAGCAGCCCATGAGCCGAGTGACCATCACTCTGATCGGGGGACCGACCGCTCTCATCGAGATCGGCGGTTTTCGGCTGCTGACTGACCCGACTTTTGACGAGCCCGGCGAATACAACCTGCCCCATGTGACCTTGACGAAGACGTCGGCCCCGGCATTGACGCCGGATGAGGTCGGAACCGTTGATGCGGTGCTGCTGAGCCACGATCAGCACGCCGACAATCTCGACCACGCAGGCCGAGCCTATCTATCAGAGGTTCCGCGCGTGCTCACGACCCAGGTCGCCGCGAAACGGCTGGGCGAACGCGTGCAGGGCTTGGCGCCGTGGGAGCAGGTGGCTTTGGCGAAGCCCGACGGCTGCCGCATGTCGGTCACCGCAACGCCGGCACGACACGGTCCCGCCGGCATTGAGCCGTTCTCCGGCGATGTTATTGGGTTCGTGCTCAGCTTGAACAATCATCCATCGGTCTACGTGACCGGCGACACAGTATGGTACGACGGCGTCGCGGAGGTGGCCCGGCGCTTTCCGGCCGAGATTGTGTTGCTGTTTGCAGGCGCCGCGCAGACGCGCGGCCCGTTCAATCTCACGATGAACACTAACGACGCGATCGAAACCGCGCGCGCTTTTTCCAATGCGGTCATCGTTCCCGTTCACACCGAAGGCTGGAGGCATTTTTCGCAGGGGCCGCGCGATCTTGAATCGTCCTTTAAGGCTCTTGGAATCGGCTCCCGGCTGCGCCTGCCTGAGGCTGGCGTCGCGATGTCAATTGATCTCGGCTAGCCTCGGACGGGCAATGGCCGACAAGCGCAACGGCCTCGTGGTCCTCGTAGGCTAACGAGCGAAGGGGCGGTTGTTGCCTTCGCCATGACATGTTGCTGGTGCTACGGGTCTTATCGGTGGCGCTACGCGTCTTGGTTCCCAGGCCGTCCAATCGGGGCAATCATGAGCATGATCTGTTCGGTCCTGGGCGTGACGTCCGCGCAGATCCATACACTGCGGGCCAACCCCGCGCTGGTGAGCAAGCTCGCCCTGGTGGCCCGGATCGACGGGCTGAAAGCGCACCTTGACGTTCTGACCCAGCGCATGTCGACGGAGCAGCGAGCGCAATTCGAGGCCAGCCAGGCTCAATTCGCCGCCAGTCCGGCGGCCAAGGAGGCGGAGGGGAGGGTCGCCACCGCGCGCGCGGCGCTCGCTCCTTTGGGACCAATCGAAAAGGCGCTCAGCCTGGAAAAGTCCTGGCACATGCTGCACTACCTGCTCACCGGCCATGTGGGCACCGGGAATGCGCCGGGTGACCTGCTCTTGAGCGGGCAGGGACTAGGGGATGACGTGGGCTACGGTCCCGCCCGCCTGCATGACGAGCGAAAGGCCAGCGAGTTCAGCCGGTTCCTCGAGGCACAGGATCTGGCGCGGTTGCGGGCGCGCACCGATTTCGAGGCGATGAACCAGGCTGGTGTGCTGTACGGGGCGGGCGTGCCCGGCGACGAAACCCTGCACAAGATGCTGCATGAGGAAATCGCTATCTATTTCCAGCTGCTGCGTGACTATGTGCGGGCAACGGCCGACAAGGGGAACGGCCTCATGGTCTGGATTTCCTGACAAACCAGCTCTCCGGCCGGCGTGCATTGCTCAACGGATGTTGTAGCGGATCGGCACGGTGAGGTTGACTTCAGCACCGGCCATCTCCGGCGGCGGCGCCGGGAAAGGCTGCGCGCGGCGCACCAGGTCGAGCGTCGCCTCGTCGAGCGCGCTCGAGCCCGAGCTTTTCGCAATCCGGCTGGCGGTGAGGCGGCCCTGGCGGTCGAGGCTGAACGCCAGCTCCACCGTGCCGTGCTGGTTGCGCGCCTGTGCGGCCTCCGGATAGCGCTTGTGGCGTTCGAGCAGACCCACCACTTGCCGCTTCCAGGTCGGGATGGCGTTCGTGTTGCTGATGTTGATCTGGCCTTGCTCTGGTGCAGCCGCAACAACGGCCTCCTCGACCTTGGGCGCCTGCGGTGCGGTCGTCACCGGAGCGGGGATCTGGTTGTCAGCCGCCTTGACCTCTTCGGGACGCGCCTCCGGCGGCAGCGCCGCCATCGCGACCTCGGGATTTTCGGCGGGCTGCAGGTCAGGCTGCTCCTGTTCGACCTTGGAGACCTCGCGGATTTCCTCCGGCTTCTCCTCGACCTTCTCGACCGGCTTCGGAGAGGCCTCTGCCTGGACCTGTTCGGGCCCAGGCGGCACAGCAAGTGGCGTATCGGTCGGCGACATCGGCATTGGGGCGAGGTTCACCACCAACGCGGCCGTTGGATTGGCGTCGTCGTCGATCGTGCGCCAATGCACGAACGCTGCTGCGACGCCGCCATGCGCCAGCACCACCATCAAGCCGCTGAGCATCCAGCGCGGCAGCTCGCGGCGAGGGTCGACGAAGAGTCCCATTACGGCCCCGGCGGCTTTTCGAGGCCGACCAGCGCGACCTTCAGGTAGCCTGCTTTGCGCATCAGGTTCATCACCTCCATCATCTCGCCGTAGGGGACAGTGCGATCAGCGCGCAAAAAGATGCGGGTGTCTTTGTCGCCCTTGGTGACGCTGGCGAGCGCGCCGCCGAGCGTCTCGCGCGCGATCGTGAGCTCGCCCAGCGCGAGCGTCAGGTCGGCCTTGACGGTGAGGAAGATCGGCTTGTCCGGCCGCGGCTGCGGCTCGGCGGTGGAAGCGGGCAGGTTGACCGCGACGTCGACAGTGGCGAGTGGCGCCGCCACCATGAAAATGATCAGGAGCACCAGCATCACGTCGATGAACGGCGTGACGTTGATCTCGTGCAGCTCCGCGAGACTGTCCTCGCCGTGATCGAGACGGACGCTCATCTCTTCTGTATTCCCTGCTTTACTCGGCCGCCGACAGGGTCATGCCGCGACGGCCGGCCGGCTGCGGCGCGGCGGCACGGTCGAGGTCGCGGCCGACGAGACGCAGCACCTCGGCCGACGCATCGGCCAGGAGTGCGCGGTAGGACGCGATCTGACGCGAGAACACGTTGTAGATCACGACCGCCGGGATCGCTGCGACCAGCCCGATCGCGGTGGCGAGCAACGCTTCCGCGATGCCGGGCGCCACCACAGCGAGATTGGTGGTCTGCGATTTCGAAATGCCGATGAAGCTGTTCATGATGCCCCAGACGGTGCCGAACAGCCCGACGAATGGCGCGGTCGCGCCGATCGTCGCCAACACGCCGGTGCCGCGCATCATGATGCGGCCGCGATTGGACTCGATGCGCTGCAGGCGCGAGGCGAGGCGCTCCTTGACGCCCTCGCGCTCCATGCCATCCTCGGACAGCCGCAGCTCGGTCACCGCGGCGTCGATGAATTCCCGCCCCGCGCCGCCAGACTTGGCGAGCGTTTGTACGGCCTCTGCGAGGTGGCGTGCTGAAGCGAGCCTGGCGCAGGCGCGGCGTGCCCGAGCGCTTGCCGCCATCAGCTCGATGGTCTTGGCCAGCCACACCGTCCAGGTCACGACCGACGCGAACGCAAGGCCGATGAGGACACCCTTCACCAGCGGGTCGGCGCTCAGAAACATGCCCCAGGGGCTGAGATCGCGCGGCAGGTCGGAGGAGCCAACGGTCGGTATGGTCGGTAGCGCCTCTGGAGTTCCCTGCGCAAGCGCGAGCGCCGGAAGGCTGATAAGCGCGACAATTGCGAAAGCGTTCGTTGGCAGCCGTCTCTTGCACCAAACCATGACCACATCCGTCTTCTTGTTGGTTGTATAGTTTGCTTGTCGCGTTGTTGTGACGAGGTTGTGACCAACCTCGTCACGTTGCGGGCTCCTCACTCCGCGGCCTGCAAGGCCTCTGGGCTCAATCGTTTGGCCATTGCTGTGCGGCGGCGGCGCCGGAGCCACATGACGATGCCGGTGAATGCGAAGATCGGCGGGAACACGCCCGTGAGGAACACGGCGATCTGCCAGAGCGGGCCGCCGCGGCTGCCTTCATGCAGGCCGCGAATCCACTGCGCCGCCCGATCGCCGGCGAGCGGATCAGGCAGGCTGCGCGCCGTGCCGTCGCGATCGTTGACGATGACGGTGGCGATATCCCTGCTGCCCGGATCGCGCAGTTGTACGCGCCAGGTTGCGGCTGGGCGCTCGCTGCGGTCGGGACGCTCGTTGCGCTGCTCTGCACGTTCGCTGCGCTCTGCGCGCTCCGACGGTAACGTGGCGAGGAACAAGGCGCTCGGCCGCCAGCCGGGCTTCGCGTTGCGCGCGGCATCGAGCGCGGCGTCAGGCGTGAGTTGAGTCTCGCGCGCCAATTGCGCTGCAAAGATCGGCCGCCCCGCCTGCGGGTTCATCGGAGCGATTGCTGACATCGTGGAGCGCGCGGTCTGCGGAAACGACAGATAGGTGCCGGTGAAGGAGACGAGCGTTAGCGGCAGCGCGATCCAGAAGCCGAGCAGATAGTGCAGGTTGCTGATCGTGGCGTCGCCCGAGCGGCGCCAGCGCAGGCCTGCGCGAAACACGCCATTGCGCGGCCACCACAGCCACAGTCCCGTGAACGACAGAATCAGCATGCCGACGCCGGCCCAGCCCACGATGGCGCGGCCCGAATAGTCCGGGATGGTCAGATTCTCGTGGAAGCGATGCAGGAAGCCGAAGAACGATGAGCGGAAGTTCACGACGTCGAGCACGCGCCCGCTCGGTGGATCGAGATAAACTGTGAGGAGCTGTCGCGCGCCGCCTTCTTCGCCGCGCGCCATCACCGTAACGGGGCGAGCATCCTCGGCCGGGAACCGCACCACCATTGGTGTGAAGTTCGTTGGCAGCGCTGCCCGCGCGCTGTCGAGATAGCTCGAGATCGGAACGGTGGAGTTGCCAGTGACCGCAAAGCGCGAAGGATGCACCAGAGCGTCGAGCTCGTCATGCCAGACCAGCAGCGCGCCGGAGATCGCGATCGGGACCAGTAGGACGCACAACAGGAGTGCGATCCAGCGGTGGATCGCCCACCAGAGCGTTCGCAAGCGATTCAGGGTCGAAGAGGGCACAGTCATGGAGCGTCACCAGATCCGGAGGACGACGGTTTCGCTGCCTGTTGCAGAATCACGGACGAATTGGCGCGGCCTCGGGATCACCAAGTACAAACAGAATCGTGCCAGCAAAATCAATGTATTTCTCTTTTTTTGAATTATTATAATGTAAGTATAGAATCTATCTGGATTACCTAACCAATCTATTGCCTGATTCAGACGCTCCTTCTATCAAGTATTTGGCCTGAAAGAACAGTATTTAATTGTTCTAATCTAGGCTCGGGAATGGGGGTCGGATGTCGAAGTGTCGGGGGCTGGGGGCTCAACGATTCATTCAAGCGAAGGCGGGTTTTGTCAGCGTAGCGGCACTGTTGTGTCTGAGCGCGCCCGCCAAGTTGTTCGCGCAAACCACGCCGGAACAAACGGCGCCGGAGCAGCCGGCGCCATCGCCGCCGCAGCGAACGACACAACAGGAGACGCTGCCGCCGGTCGATGTCGAGGTGCGTCGGCGCCCGCCGCCGCGGCGTCCTGCTCCGGTCGCCACGCCCGCACCGGCGCCTGCGCCGCAGCCAGCACAGGAGGCGACAACCGCGCAGCCCGCGGTCACCGGCTATCGCGCCAATACATCGGGCATCGGCCGTCTGCCGGTGCCGCTGCGCGACATGCCGCAGACCGTCAACGTGGTGCCGCAGCAGGTCATCCAGGAGCAGCGCGCTAACACCATGGAGGATGCGCTGCGCGCCATCCCGGGCATCACCTTCGCGGCTGGCGAAGGCGGCCAGCAGGGCGACAGTCCATTCATTCGCGGCTTCGTGGCGCGTGGCGACCTGTTCCGCGACGGCATGCGCGATCCAGGTTGGTATACGCGCGACTTGTTCGCTGCGGATCGCGTCGAGGTCTACAAGGGACCGTCGGCCTTCGCGTTCGGTCGCGGCGCCACCGGCGGCGCCATCAACACGGTGACCAGGCTGCCGGACGGCAAGAACTTTGTTGAGGGGACGGTCACCGCGACGACCGGCCCCGGTGTCCGCGCCGAGCTCGATGCCGGTGGCAAGAACGGCATCTGGTCCGGCCGCATCGCGGCGCTCGGCATGGAACTCGACACACCGACGCGCGACCATGTGTGGACCAAGCGTTGGGGCGTGGCGCCGTCGGTTTCTGTCGATCTCGGCGAGCGCACCAAGGCAACGCTGAGCTACATCTATCAGGGCGAGCAGGGCGCGCCCGACTATGGCGTCACCTTTCTGCCGCAGCCCTCCTACAACACAAAAACCGGCGCACTTACCAACCCGGGTTATTTCGGCAATGGCGCCGCCACGCCGCCGCTGCCGGTGCCGCGCGACACGTGGTACGGTATCCCGACCGGCCCACTACGCGACATCACCGAGGTCAATACCCAGATCGCGACCGCCAAGATCGAGCACGAGCTCAACAACAACACCAAGTTCACCAATGCGATCCGCTATATCGTCAACGAGCGCTACTCGCTGCCGACGGCGCTGCGCAACGTCGGAAATTTGGACGGTACTGCAGCGCTGGCCAATACTCCCGTTGATCAGTTGTTTGTCGGACGTGAACGGCGTGCGCGGCAGACCAACAACACCTATCTGGTGAACCAGGGTGACGTGGTCACCAAGTTCAATACCGAGAGCTGGCAACACACGTTCGTGGCGGGATACGAGATCACCGGTGAGACGCGCGAGCAGAACCGGCAGGACATCTGCGATCCTACCGTTGTGGCATGCCGTACCAGCGTCATCGACCCATACGGCATGGGTGCGCCGAGCGGCGGTGCGCAAAAGGTCTTTCAGGAGATCAATACCAGAGCATCCAATCTGGCGATGTTCGCGTCCGACCAGATCAAGGTCAACAAATACTTCGAGCTCCTGGCCTCGGTGCGTGGCGATTTCTTCCGTACCGTTTACGACGATCCAAACCAGGCGCTCGTCGCCAATCAGCATCTGGAGCGCTCCGACAGCATGGTGAGCTACCGCTTCGGTGCGGTCGCCCACCCGATGTCGAATATCAGCACCTACGTGGCCTACGGCATCTCCTACAACCCCTCGGCGGAGCTGGGCACGATCACCAATGCCAGCACCGCAAACCTCGCGCCCGAACGGACCTTCACGGTCGAGGCCGGCGCCAAGGCGGACCTGCTGCAGAACCGGCTGAGTCTGACCGCTGCGATATTCCGGATTGAGAAGACGAACCTGCGCATCACCGATCCGACTCAAGACAGCGTCTCCATTCTCGATGGCATCGCGCGCGTCGACGGCATCGAGGTTGGTGCGGCCGGCAAGATCACCGACGAGTGGAGCGTCTTCGCCGGCTACAGCTATCTCCAGTCCAGGATCCTGGATACGGCTGATCTAAGCCAAAACGGCCGCGAGCTGCCGAATACTCCCGCACACAACCTGACGCTCTGGACCACCTATGCACTCACCGGCAA
>Ga0066388_100002315_pt1 | contig 11544 bp, 7 predicted proteins | sample PanSoiMetaGPlot6_FD_64539 | JGI IMG/M metagenome (GOLD analysis project Ga0066388, IMG submission 64539) | Tropical forest soil microbial communities from Panama analyzed to predict greenhouse gas emissions - Panama Soil - Plot 6 (Hybrid Assembly) | ecosystem: Environmental > Terrestrial > Soil... | reverse complement strand
CCGCGCCGACGGCCCGGCCCTGCTGTTCGGCAACCCGGCCGGCAGCCGGCTCGAACTGGACGCGGCCACGCTGTCGGCCGTCCTCGACGTGGTAGACGGCCGGATCGAGCTGCGGGCCGGGTTGTCCCTGGACGGCCTGTCGATCGTGGTGTCCCCGTCGGGCGCCGACACGTTCCTGGCCTCGCTGTTCGGCGACACGACCCTGCGGGCCGACGTGCCCTTCGCGCTGTCCTGGTCCAGCGCCTCCGGCCTGAGCCTGGCCACCGGCCTGGGCGTGCAGGTCAGCCTCACTCCCGACCTCGACCTGGGCGTGTTCCGGGTGGACCGGGTGGACCTCGGGATGGAGCTGGACACCAGGCCGGCGGCTGCCCTCACCCTCTTCGCCGCGGCCGCCTTCTCCGGGGCGCTCGGGCCGTTCCGGTACGCGGTCGACGCCCTCGGCGTCCAGCTGGACGCGGCGTTCGCCGGCGGCAACACCGGCCCGTTCGACCTCGGGCTGGGCGTGCGCTGGCCGGACGGGCTCGGGCTGGGCGTCGAAGGCGACGGCGTCGTCAGCGGCGGCGGCTTCCTCTCCCTGGACCAAGCCGCCGGCCGCTACGCCGGCGTCGCCGAGCTGGAGATGTTCTCCATCGGCCTCACCGCGGCCGGCATCGTGGAGACGGGACTGCCCCGCGCGCCGGGCTGGTCGCTGTTCCTGTCGGTGATCGCCGACTTCACCCCGGTACCGCTGGGTTTGGGCTTCACCCTCACCGGGGTCGGCGGGTTCCTGGGCCTCGACCGCACGCTCGACCCGGACGCGCTCAGCCTGGGCGTGCGGGAGGGCCGGATCGACAGCCTGCTGTTCCCGGCCGACCCGATCGCCGACGCCACGCGCATCCTGGCCGACATCGCGGAGTTCTTCCCCGACCGCACCGGGCAGAGCGCCCTCGGCGCGATGGCCCGGATCGGCTGGGGCGCTCCCGCGCTGCTGACCGCCGAGGTCGGCGTGGTACTGACCGTGCCGGACCTGGTGGTCGCCGTCGTGGGTGAACTGGCCGCGGCGCTGCCCGGGCCGGTACTGCCCGTCATCGACCTGCACATGGGCGTGGTCGGCGTCATCGACGTACCCGCGGGCACGCTGTCGGTGACCGCGTCGCTGTACGGCTCGCACCTGCTCGGCCAGCCGCTGGCCGGCGACATGGCGATGTACCTGACCGTGACCGGCCAGCCCTACTTCCTGTTCAGCGTGGGCGGGTACAGCCCCGGGTGGCGCCCGCCGGGCGCGGTGCCCTCGTCCATGCGAAACCTGTCGCGCATGTCGCTCGACGTGGACCTGGGCGCCGACTTCGACGTGGGCCTGGACGCCTACCTGGCCGTCACCGCCAACACCCTGCAGTTCGGCGGCAGTGCCCACGCCACGCTGGCGGTGAGCGCGCTGGGCGTGGACTTCACCGCCACCGGGACGTTCGACTTCGACGTCCAGATCACCTTCGACCCGTTCGCCTTCGTGGCCCGCATGAGCGCCGGCGTGGTGATCGCGGCCGAGGGGCAGACACTGCTGGGGGTGACGCTGCGGCTGGTGCTGGAGGGACCCGCCGGCTGGTACGGCAGCGGCAGCGCCGAGTTCACGTTCCTCGGCATGGACATCCCGTTCCAGATCGAGCTGGGTACCCCGCCCGCTGGTGAGCAGGCGCCGACCATCGACCTGTGGACGCAGGTGCTGCAGCCGGCGCTGGCGGACCTGGGCGCGTGGAGCACCGCGGACACCGGCTCGGCCGACGTCACCCTGCGCGCGCTGGATCCGGCGGCCGAGGCGGGGCCGTGGCTGGCCGCCGACGCCACCGTGGAGGTACGCCAGCGCGTGCTGCCGCTGGACCGCGTGATCGACGTGTACGGGCACCTCGCGCCGGCCGGCGCCGACCGGTTCGACGTGGCCGACGCCGGACTGGCCGCCAGCGCCGCCGCCGCCAGCACCGGCGCCGCCAGCGCCGGCGCAGGATGGCAGGTCACGCAGGACTGGTTCGCGCCGGCCCAGTACACGCTGCTGTCCGACCAGCAGCGGATGTCGGCGCCGTCCTACGAGGTCATGGACGCGGGAGTCAGCGTGAGCCCGCCCGGGGTCACCGTCGCGGCCCGCGACGGTGACCTCGCGTCGGTGGCCGTCGGCTACGAGGAGAAGGTCGTGAGCGCGGACGCCGCGTCGCCGGGGGTGGTCAAGGCGCTCGGCGACCGCGTGGTCCCCGCGGCGCCGCCGGCCGGGCCGGGGGGCAGTGGTCTCCGCGGCCGCTACGCCGTCGGCTACGCCGGCCTGGAGGCACCTCTCGCCGTGCTGCCCACCAGGTACACGCTGGTCGACGGCGTGGACGCGCACGGCGTGCCGGCACAGGTGCCCGGCCCGGGCGACGGCGGCGGGTACGCGTTCGCCGACGTGGTCCGCGCCGCCCAGCCGCCCGGCGAACGCCTGCGCGCGGTACCGGTGTCCGCGCGCCGGATCGGTGGAGGTGCGCGGTGACCGACCCGGGCACGCTCACCTTCCTGCCGTGGCTGCGTTCCGGATCGGCCGGCGCGATCGCCTCGCCCGATCCGCTGACCGGGCCGGTACCCGCGAGCGTCACGGTCCATCCGTGGCTGCGCATCGCCGGGTTCGACGAGATCGGCCAGGATGTCGGGCTCTACGGTCCCGGCCACGTCGGCGGCCTCGGCGCCGCCACCGTGACCCGCCGGGTGCCCGAGCCCGGCACCCCGGACGCCGAGCCGAACTACTTCCCCTGCGCGGAGGTGACGCCGGCCGACCTGCCGTGGCGGTTCACCCCGGCGGCGCCCGGCGCCCGCGCCCAGCTGCGCCCGTGGCTGGTGCTCGTGGTGGTGCGGGACCAGGAGGGGGTCAGCGTGGGCGCCGAGCCGGGGGCGCCGCTGCCCGTGCTGCGCATCCAGGCCCCCGCCCTGCCGTCACGGGAACTGCCCGACCTGGCCGACTCGGCCGCGTGGGTGCACATCCAGTCCACCGTGGACGCCGAGGGCCTGCCGTCGACGGTGGCCGCCGACCCGTCCGTCGCGGTGGCCCGCCTGCTCTGCCCGCGCCGGCTGGACCCGGGCGCGTCGTGGATCGGCTGCCTGGTCCCGGCCTTCGACCTCGGGGTGCTCACCGGCCTGGGTACCCCCGACGTGACCGCCCCGCAGGCCGAACCCGCCTGGGACGTCAGCGACCCTGACCTCGACCGCACCGGCGTGCGGCTGCCGGTGTACGACACGTGGCGGTTCGGCACCGGCCCTGACGGCGACTTCGAGTCCCTGGCGCGCAGGCTCGCGCCGGACGCCGGGGACACGGTCCTGGGCCGGGCCGACCTCGACGTGACCCGTCCCGGACCGCCACTGCCCGACCGGCCGGGTCGCGCACCGGTCCGGTCTGACCTGGTCGGCGCGCTGCGCAGCCCGGGGGTGACCCGCCGGGGCGCCCGGCCGGACGCGCAGGCCTGGCTCGACCGCGAACTGGCGCGGGTGGTGGATCTGGGGGCGCGCCGCGCCACGGTACCGGCCGTGCCACCCTCGGACTACCGCCCCGAGCGGGATGACCCGGTGGTCGCGCCGCCGCTGTATGCGCAGTACCCGTCCGGACGGGACCGCGTACCCCCGCCTGACGACCCGGACGCCGGCTGGCTCGGTCTGCTCAACCTGCGCCCGGAACTGCGTGCCCTGGCCGGCATCGGAGCCCGGGTGGTACGCGCCAACGCCGAGGCCCTGATGGCCTCGGCCTGGGCGCAGGCGGGCGCGGTACGCGAGGCCGGCCAGGAGATCGACCACGCGAAGCTGTCGACCGAGGCCACCCGGTCGCTGGCGCGGCGCCTGGCCGGCATCGCCGCGGCGGTGCCGGTGCTGCTCACCACCCGCCTGCACCCGTGGATCGCCTGGCCGGACGGGGGTACCCTGGCCCGCTCGCTGCGTACCGCTGGCCTGCCCGCCGGGATGTTCAGCGCCGCGTACCTGCGGGCCACGCGGCCGTCGCGCCCGCTGGCGCGGGCCTTCGGCACGGGGGTGACCGGCGCCGTGGGCGGCGCGCTCGCCGCGCCGGTCTCTGCGTTCCTGTCGGCCACCGCGCCCGCGGCCGGGCCGCACGAGGGCGCGCTGCTGCGCTTCGCGCGGGCGCCACTGCCGTCGGGTGCCTGGATCGGCGATCCGGCCCTGGCCAACCCGTACTGGCAGCCTGTCCGGGAGGGCGCGGCCGGCCCGGCCGCGACGTTCGCCAGGACCGTGCTGCCCGAGCTGCCCAGCGAAGCCGGGGTGCCCTTCGACGGCACGGCCGCGTCGGCGCGGGCGATCGCCGCGCGCTTCGCCCGGCGGGTGCCCGGCGGCGGCGCGCCGGTTCCGGACGCCGCGGCCGCTGCCTTCGACGTGTCCGGGGCGGCCGCGGTGGTGGCCGCCGGCCTGGACCCGTCGTCGGCCGCCGCGGCCCGGCTCGCCGCGCGGATACCCGCGCTGGCGCCGCTGCTGTCCGGCGGCCTGCCGGACGGGCTGCGGCTGTCGCCGGCGTTCACCGACCCGGTCTCCCGCGACGTCATCCGCCTCGACCCGCGCCTGCTGCTCCCGGGCGTGGACAAGCTGCCGGCCAACCGGGTGGCGCTGCTGGAGACCGACGCCGACTACGTAGCGGCGGTGCTGGCCGGCGCCAACCAGCAGATGGCCCGCGAGCTGATCTGGCGGGAGTTCCCGGCTGACCCGGCCGGAACGTTCCTGGCCCGGTTCTGGGACAGCGACCCGGACGCGCCCGACGACATCGCGCCGATCGCGGCCTGGGACGGGACAAGCCCCGGCGCCAACGTGACCGGCCGCGGCGCCGGATCGCTCACCGTGATCCTGGTGCGGGCCGACCTGCTGGCCCGATACCCCGACGCGCATGTGTACCTGGTGCGCGCGGCCGGCGGCGGCGACGGGCCGGTCCCGGACGACGACCACTACCGCGAGGCGGTGCTGCTGGGCCGGATCGACCGCAGGACGCGGTTCTACGGGTTCGACCTCCCGCTGCCGCGCGTGCGCGGTGACGACGGGGCTCCGGGCTGGTTCGTCGCGGTCGAGCAGGCGCCGGGCGGGACGCGGTTCGGGTTGGACGCCGCCGCCGGGGACGGCAGCGACCTGGTCACCGGCGCCACCGCGTGGGAGGACCTGACCTGGGGTCACCTGGTACCCCCGGGCGGGTCGCTGGCTGACGTGGGCTTCGCGGTGGCCCGCGACCCGCTGCCGGCGCGTACCCACATCACCGGCGACCCGCGGCACTGGGGTCACAACTCGGCGCACCAGGCCGCGATCACCTACCAGCGCCCGTTCCGGGTACTCATCCACGCCTCGCGGTTGCTTCCCGCGAGGCGCGGCCCCGGCGGCACCGCCCCCGACCACGCGGGCAGACCCGGATAAGCCACCACGGCCGCCCTGGCCGGCTCTCCGCGCCCCTTGTCCGGACAGGCCGCTCTGGACCGCGACGGCCAGCGGCTCTCGGCCACCCAGTCGGTATATTCTGTCTAGACAGGGCTAGACAGAGCTAGACAGGGCTAGGAGGTGGTCATGGCGTCGGCGACTCCGGATCACTGGCAGATCCAGGACGCTAAGCAGCGCTTCAGCGAGATGATCCGCGCGGTGACGAGCCAGGGGCCGCAGGTCATCACCCGGCACGGTGAAGATGTCGCGGTAGTCGTAGATATCGGTGAGTACCGCAGGCTCACCCGGCCCGCGGCGGACCTTGCGGGCATCCTGCTCGGCGGTCCGAAGCTAGATGACAGCATGGCCGACGTCTTCGCGGAGGTCGAGGCCGAGCGCAAGGCCGACCTCGGGCGTGCGGTCGATCTCGAGGCAGGCACGTGACCTACCTGCTCGACACCAACGTCCTGTCGGAGACGCGCAAGCGCCAGCCGGCGGCAGGCGTAGCCGACTGGATCGCCGCCACGCCGCCAGACCGGCTGTACGTCTCCGTGCTGACCCTGGGCGAGATCGAGCAGGGAATCGCGAGAATCCGCGGCCGGGGAGACCGGCACCAGGCTTCCGCCCTCGAGCGCTGGCTTGCCGATGTCCAGGCCGGGTTCGACGACCGGATTCTCCCGGTCACCCTCCCGGTCGCCGCGGCCTGGGGCCGCCAGCAGCACGCGCGGCCCCTCCCGGTGATCGATGCGCTCATCGCGGCCACGGCGCGGGTGCACGCCCTGACGGTGGTCACCCGCAACGTCAAGGACCTTGAGCTGGCCGGAGTCCCGGTTCTCAACCCCTTCGCCGAGTAAGCTCCTCCGGAGCAGCCCGGCCCGGCGATCATCAGGGGCACTCCAACGCGGGCATCGCCGCCCAGCTGCAGATGAGCCTGGCCACCGTCAAGGCCCACGTATCCAGGCTGCTGGCTAAGCTCGGCGCAGAAAACCGGGTCCAGATCGCGCTGCTCGTCCAGGACGCCGCCACCAGCCGTCCCCACGGCCCCCGCTGATACCCGAGACCCCGTGCAAAACTGCACCAGGTCGCCGCCGACCGCCCGTATTGTCACCGAACGGACCGGCCATCCGCTCAAGCGTGCGCACTCGAGCCCGATGGGGCACGTGCCCGGTGACCTGCCCGTCGATTGATAATCCTGTCGCCCCTTGACTGATTAGACCTGTCTGTCTAGTATTTCATCTATACAGACCTGTCTACTCAATCAGAGTGGGTAACCAGACATGACGATGCACTACGTTGCCGGGCCGAAAGCAGGCGTCGCGCAGGCAGCACAAGCCCCGCCCCGGGCCGGCCGGGTCGCGAGCGCCCCGGCCCTGCAGGTCCGCCGTCCGGCCAGCGACATCGCCGCGGCGCTCCCGGCTGACCCGTTCGCGCGCCGGCCCCGGCTGGGCGGGCGCGGGGGGCGCCGGCTGAGCGGCCGGCCGGCGGTCTTCGTGCTGGCCTCGCTGATCGTGGCGCTTCTGGCCTCTTCCGCCGCCCCCACCCCGCTGTACGCGATCTATCAGGCCCAATGGCACTTCACGCCGATCACCACCACGGTGGTGTTCGGGGTGTACGCGGTGGCGGTGCTGGCCGGCCTGCTGACCATGGGCAAGCTGTCGGATCACGTCGGGCGCCGGCCGGTGCTGCTGACCGCGATCGCCGTGCACGCGGGCTCGCTGGTGATCTTCGCCACCGCGACCGGGGTGCCCGCGCTGCTATCCGCCCGGGTGGTCCAGGGCCTGTCCACCGGCGCGGCCCTGGGCGCGATCGGCGCGGCCATGCTGGACATGGACCGCGAGCTCGGCACCTTCGCCAACGCGGTGGCGCCGGGCATGGGCACCGCGAGCGGCGCGATCGTGTCCGCGCTGGCGGTCCGCTTCTTGCCCGACCCCACCCACCTCATCTACCTGGCCCTGATCGGCGTGCTCGCCCTGCAGGCGGTCGCGATCGCCGCGATGCGCGAGACGGTCACCCGGGCCCCGGGCGCGCTGGCCAGCCTGCGGCCGGAGATCACCCTGCCCCGGGCGCTGCGGGCCCCGGTGCTGGCCGCCGTGCCCGTGCTGTTCGCGGTGTGGGCACTGGCCGGCCTGTACGGCGCGCTCGGCCCGGCGCTGGTGCACGCGCTGACCGGCTCCGGTGAGGTGGTGCTGGGCAGCCTGAGCCTGTTCGTGCTGGCCGCCTCGGCCGTCGTCACGATCATCGTGCTGCGCCGGGTCGCGGCCCGGACGGTGATGCTGGCCGGCATCCTGGCCCTGATCACCGGCGTGGCCGTCACCGTGGCGGCCGTGAGCCTGGGGTCCGTGGCGGCCTTCTTCGCAGGCTCCGCGATCGCCGGCGCCGGGTTCGGCAGCGGCTTCCAGGGCAGTATCCGCACGGTGGTTCCGCTGGCCGCGGCGCACCAGCGGGCCGGGCTGGTCTCGCTGCTCTACGTGGTGTCCTACCTCGGTCTTGGCGTGCCCGCCGTGCTGGCCGGGTTCGGCGTGGTGCACGGCGGCGGCCTGATCAGCACCGCCCGCTACTACGGCGCCGCGGTGATCGCGCTGGCCGCGCTGGCCCTGCTCGGCCTGCTGAAGAACCGGCCCGCCCCTCAGAGCCGCACCGCGGAGCCCGCCGCGGCCCCGGCCCCAGCGCATACGATAGACAAGTCTGTCTAGGAAGGTGGCCATCACCATGGCTGTCAAGGAAGCGAGCGCGGTCCGGGCATCGGCGCGCGAGCGGCTGCTGGCCGCGGCCAACGAGCTGTTCTACAACGAGGGCGTGCACACGGTCGGCATCGACCGGGTCATCGAGCAGGCCGGCGTGGCCAAGGCCTCGCTGTACAACACCTTCGGCAGCAAGGACGAACTCGTCCGTGCCTACCTGGAGACCCGCCAGGCCAGCGTCACCCAGCGCATCACGCAGGCGGTGGAACGGTACGACACCCCGCGCGAGCGCCTGCTGGCCGTGTTCGAAGGCCAGGGAGAGCTGTTCGCCCAGCCGGACTACCGCGGCTGCGCGTTCGCCCGGGCCAGCGCGGAATCCCATCCCGGCGACCTGGCCGAGCAGGCCGCCGAGGCCTACCGCCGCTGGGTACGCACGTTGCTGACCGAGCTGGCCGCCCAGGCCGGCGTGCCCGAGCCCGAAGTCCTGGCCCGCCAGCTGCACCTGCTCTACGACGGCAGCGGGCAGTCCGCGCGGATGGACCACGACCCAGGCGCAGCCGCCGCGGCCCGCGCCGCCGCGGCCACCCTGCTTGACGCCGCCCTATATAACTAGCTCATTCCCGTAGCGCGTACTCCACGGCCCGCGGGTATCCCATGGCCGCGCCCTGGTCCCAGGCCCGCTGGAACGTCTCGTCGCCCCGCAGGCCGCGCAGCTCGTCCAGGACGCCATCGTCGCCCGGCGCGGCCACGTAGGCGGGCAGCCAGCCGGTGCCTGCGGCCTGTAGCAGCGCATCCGCGGCGGCCAGCAGGCGGACCGCGCGGTCGGTGTCATCCCGCTGCCTGGCCAGCGTCGCCAGCCTCTGCAGGTAGTAGCCGACGCTGGACTTGTCCCCGGCGTCGCTGGCGGCCGCCAGCCCCTGCCGCAGCAGTTCCGCCGCGCCGGCCAGGTCTCCCCGGGCCCGGCTGCTCAGCGCCAGGTCATACAGCGAGATCAGGAGCGGGAACCGGTCGGGAACGCGGCGGGCCGCAGCCAGGCCCTGGCTGAAGAGCCGGGCCGCAGCGTCGTGGTCGCCCCCGCTGAGCGGGATCTGGCCGAGGAAGTTGCACATGAGGGCCACGGACACGTCGTTCCCGAGCTCCTGATGCAAGGCCAGGGCCTCCGTCAGCAGCTCCCTGGCCTGGGCGTAGTCGCGGCGCAGCGCGGCCAGGTGGCCCAAGGAGCCGGCCGCGACGGCGATGCCGAGCTTGTCCCCGAGCTGGCGGAACAGCGCCAGGCTCTGCTCGAACAGCGTCTGGGCCCGGGCCCGGTCGCCGCTGGCGAGGAGCATGATCCCGAGTCCGATCTGCGCGAAGCCGAGCTGGTCCGGCGGCAGCTTCTCGCCGTTCGCGACGATCTGGAGCCCGTACCTGGCCAGTTCTTCCGCATGACCGCGGAACCACCAGAACCGCCAGGTCAATGCGCCCAGGCGGTGCGCTGATAGGGGCTGGCCCTGGTCGAGGAACCAGGACATCGCGGCGCCGAGGTTGTCGTGCTCGGCCTCCAGCCGGTCCAGCCATGCCACCTGATCCGGGCTTTCCAGGCCGGCCCCGGCCGACTCGGCGAACTTCAGGTAGTGGGCGGCGTGCCGGGCGTGCGCCTCGTCCCACTGCCCGCTGTCGCGCAGCCGCTGGCGGGCGTAGTCGCGGATGGTCACCAGCAGCGAGAACCGCAGCTGGCCGGCCCGGTCTCCGTTGCGGACCAGGCTGGCGTCCACCAGGGACCCCAGCGTGTCGATGATCCCTTCGGCCTGGTCCTGGCCGGTGCCGACCGCCTCCGCCGCTTCCAGGTCGAAGGTGCCGGGGAATACCCCCAGTCGCGAGAACAGCGCCTGCCCGGCCAGTGACAGCAGCCCGAAGCTCCAGTCCAGGGTGTTTCTCATCGTCCGCTGCCGCTCGGGCAGATCCCGCCCGCCCCACGTCAGCAGGGTCATCCGGTCATCGAGCCGGGCCAGCAGGGCCTGCGGCGGCAGCAGCCGGGACCGGGCCGCGGCCAGCTCGATGGCCAGCGGCAGGCCGTCCAGCCGGCGGCAGATCTCCGCGATCGCGTCGGCGTTCTCGCTGGTCAGCTCGAACCCAGGGGACGCCGCGTGGGCCCGCTCCACGAACAGCCGCACCGCGGCGTAATCCTTGAGGTCGGCGGGCTGCGGGGCGCCCGCGGTGCCGGCCGGCGGCGTCGGCAGCGGCAGCACGGGGAATTCGTGCTCCCCGGTGAGCCGCAGCGTGGTCCGGCTGGTCACCAGGATCACCAGGCCCGCCGACGCCGCCAGGAGCTCGGCCACCAGCGGGGCCGCGGCGGTGACCTGCTCGAAGTTGTCCAGCAGCAGCATCAGCCGCCGGGGACGCAGGAACTCCTTGACGTCGGCGATCAGCGGGCCGCCCGAAGTCCGCAGGCCCAGCGCGGCGGCGATGGCCGGCGCCACCAGGTCGGCCCGCTGCACCGGGCTGAGGTCGACGAAACGCACCCCGTCGGCGAAGCTCGGGCCGAGCCGGCCGGCCACCTCCAGCGCCAGCCTGCTCTTGCCCACTCCGCCGGGCCCGGTGAGGGTGACCAGGCGCGCGCCTTCCCCGAGCACCAGGTCACTAGCCGCTTCGGCCTCCTGCTCCCGTCCCACGAGCGGCGTTATCGAGGCCGGCAGGGCCGACGCCGGCGCCTCCCGCGGCGCGCCGCCGCCGGCTTGTGCCATCTCGAACCGTTCGCTCAGCAACACGGCCAGGTCGTTCTGCACCAGGCTCTGCAGCTCAGCCGGATCCGAGAAGTGCTGGTAGGAGACGTCAGCCTCGTCTTTGATCCGGCCGAGCATCTCGGCCAGCCGCGGCTCTCTGTCCGGCGCGGGGGACCTGACATAGATGAGCCGGGGCAGCCCGGCCGCCAGCAGGTACTCATCTTCCAGCCCGGACACCCGTTGCCCGGGCGCGACCCAGCCGTAGCTCTGCCAGTAGATGCCCACGAAGACCTGGCTCTGGGACAGGTAGGCCCGGTACACGTTCCGCGGCGGGTGCGGCCGGGCCCCCAGCTCGAACATCACCGGCACCAGCCGCAGGCCGGCGATCGCGTCCCGCACCGCCCGGCGCTCGGCGGCCAGCTCACCCAGCGTAGAGCTCACGAAGACCCGCACCCGCTGATCGGGCGTGCGAATGAGATCCGTCTCAGCCATCAGTCCAGCCCAGGTGTCCTAGCCGAGGTCAGATGGTCCCACTCTAGGGTCGGCAGACGGGCATACATATGACCGTCCGGTCATGGCGGTGCCGGTCAGTGGGTCAGCCAGCGCTGGGTCTGCTCCTCCCAGGTGGGGGGCTGACCCGGCAGGGGCGTGCGCCCGCCGGCGCGCAGCCCGTCGATGACGACCGCTAGATGGCGCTGCCGGAGCTCGGCGGTGCGGCTGGCATTGCCGAGCTTGACGCTGGCCAGGAACTCCAGCAGGAACTCGACGTCCAGGTA
>Ga0066388_100002314_pt1 | contig 11545 bp, 12 predicted proteins | sample PanSoiMetaGPlot6_FD_64539 | JGI IMG/M metagenome (GOLD analysis project Ga0066388, IMG submission 64539) | Tropical forest soil microbial communities from Panama analyzed to predict greenhouse gas emissions - Panama Soil - Plot 6 (Hybrid Assembly) | ecosystem: Environmental > Terrestrial >... | reverse complement strand
TCCCCGTCGTCATCCTCTCCGTTCGGGAAGTCCTCGTCGACCAGGCCGTCGCCGTCGTCGTCAGGATCCACGCTGGACGAGATCACCCGATTCCCGCCGGGGGCGCCTTCGTAGGTCTCGCGGACGTCCGCGATCTGGTCGGCCGGCAGCGGCGCGCAGGGATGGGCCGGCACGATCGCGGGAGAAAACTCGATGCCGGCACGGTTTCCCGTCGGATTGCTCGTCGTCACGTGAGGGATCCCGCTCGCGTCGAGAGCCCCGACCCAGAGCCCGGCCGTGTACATGTAGTCGTTTCCTGACCCCGGGGGCCACTCCGCGGCGGGGACATCGCTCAGCGCGCCGTAGAAGGGATTCCCGACGTAACCGAGATTGCTCACCTGGAGCAGCAGCCGCCCGACGTTGTGCACGAACTTGCCGTCGCGCCGCAGCGTCTGGCGCTCTTGGGTGCGGCCGGGATTCCATGTCCGATCGATGGTGCTGGTGAAGGCGGTGAGGGGGAACCAGAGGAAGACGAGGAACAGAAGACGGCGGGTCGCGCCCATGACGTTCATCCCCCGCAGAAAGTACCGGACACCGGGGACACGCAAACAGAGCCGACGAAGGGGGGAGCACGTAGGAGCGGGGGGAATCGGGGGGGCCGCGAACACTCTACTCCAGGACCCGCGACCGACGTCAAGTCGTTTTGCCGGCTTCCCCCGATTTTGCGGTACGCTACGGACAGCGGCCGAGTGGCGCGGGGTCCGGACCGGCCGGTCCGGGGCCGGGCGCCGACCCGATCTCCGGGTGACGGAGGAAGGAAGGATGACCCAAACGCAAGTGTTGAGACGTGTGAAACGCGTGCAGTGGCGATCGTTGGAGCGGCTGATCCGCGGGGCTTACATGGAAGGCTTCAACGCGGGGGTCGTGAGGGCGAAGGGAGCCGGAAGGAGGGGCCGGACGATCCGGGCGGATGCGAGGGTCGAGGGGCTCGTGCGGCGCATCGAGCGCCATTTCGGACTCAAGCGCTACGCATTCGAGGTCCGCGTCGTGCACCCGACCTCGGGCCGCCGGATTCCGGCCAAGGATCTTCTCGTGAAATATCGGACGGACCCTAGGGCGCCCCACGGTTCAAGAACACCGTAACGCAATTCGAGCCCGCGTTCGCCGTCACGAGATCGGGGCGTCCATCGCGGTCGAGGTCGCCCGCGGCGATCGACTGGGGGCCGTGCGCCGTGCGCTCCCGCTGCCCGGGGCGAAAGCCTCCGTCTCCGCGTCCGAGCAGGATCGAGATCGTGTCGGAGCCGAGATCGGCCGTGGCGATGTCGGCCGCACCGTCCTGGTCGAGATCGGCGAGAACGATCGCGTAGGGCTGGATTCCCACACCGACGCTCTTGCGCGGCCCGAGGTTCCGCTCCTTCCCCAGGAACACGGCGACCGAGTTCGAGACGAGGCTCGAGGCCGCGAGGTCCGGCCAGGGGTCCCCGTTCAGGGAGCCCACGACCGAGCAGTAGGGGGAGATCCCGCACGCATAGTCACGGTGCCTCCGGAAGGTTCCGTCGCCGTTTCCGAGCAGGATCGAGACCGCGTTCGAATTGAGGCATGCCACGTGGACGTCTGGTCGCCCGTCCAGGTCCATGTCGGCGATCGCGACCGATTGAGGGCCGTGCGCCGTGTCGTACGCGCGGAAGGCCTCGAACGAGCCTCCTCCCTCCGCGAGGAGCACGGAGACCCGGTTCGAATTGAGGATCGCCGCCGCGATGTCGGGCAACCCGTCGCCGTTCAGGTCCCCGATCGCCACCGAGTACGCGCCCCCTCCCACGTCGAAGTCGGCGGACCGGTCGAACGAGCCCGTTCCCGAGCCCCACAGGACCCGCAGGGCCGGCGCGCCCTCGCAGGCGACCGCCAGGTCAGGATGGCGGTCGCCGTTCAGGTCTCCGATCGCGAGGCGGTACGGCAGGTACGAGACGCGGAAGTCCCGCTTGGGCTCGAACGTCCCGTCCCCTTTGCCGATCAGGACGGAGACCGAGTTCTGGCCGTAGTCCGCGACGGCGAGATCGGGGATCGAATCGGAATCCAGGAACCCGATCACGATCGCGCAGGGGTAGGTGCCGGTCGGGTAGTCGGAGCGGTCGAGCCGGAGCTCGGAGGACCCCGCGGCGGGGCGGGTGAGGAGACCTGCCACCGCCACGAAGAGGAGGGCGACTCGCCGGAACGGACTCACAGGTCCTCGAAGACGAACTGCCCGTCGCGATAGACGATGATCGCTCCCGCGTCCGGCGTCGCCGCGATCCCGGCGCCCGCGATCTTCCGGACCACTTCCCGCTTCTGGACGTCCACGAGGTAGATCGCGCCCGGGGTCGCCGTCGTGATGCACAGGACGTGGGGACGCTCGGCGCCCTGCACCCAGAAGGGCGGCCGCGGCGACTCCAGCCGCCCTCCTTCCAGAAGCGCCTCGATCGGCTTGGTCAGGTCGGCGTGCGTCCAATCGTTTCCGACCTTGGTTGGCCCCGCCACAGTGAAGGAATAGCGCTCGTCCGGGGAGACGAAGCCACCGACGCGCTGGCGCGTCACCCATTTCCCCTTGGAGAGATCCAGGGAAACGACCCCGGGACGATCCAGGAACAGCGTATGCGGATCGAGCCAGCTCACGAACGCGGGGCGGAGCGGATACGTCGTGCCGGCATGGCTTCCCACGTCCAGGACGCCGAGGCTGTCGGAGGCACCTCCTTCCGCGTCCGGGCGGCCGTACACGATGGCGAGGCGCTCCCCGTCCGGCGCCCAGGCGAATCGCGCGACCCCCGGCACGGCCGCGATCTCCGCGCCGGTGGTGTCGATCACGACGAGGAACGGAAGCCGCCAGCCGTACGAAGGATCGCACGAGATCTCGCGGAGGACGGTATAGGCGATGCGGTCGCCTCGAGGCGAGAGAGCGACCTCCCGCACCGGGGCTTCGTCGCGCACGTCCACGCGTACGGGATCGCGGGCGCCGCGTTTCAAGAGGTAGATCCCATCCGGATCCAGGTGCAGCTTCTCCGCCAGGCTCCCTCCCGTCGCGGGATCGAGGACTCCGCGCAGGAGGAAGGCGCCGCACGCCGCGCGCTCGCCCGTGGCGGCGCCGGAAGGAGTCACGAGAGCCGTGACGAGCGCCAAGGCGATGAGGCGAGCGCGGTTCACCCGTTCAGCGGATCGGGCGGAAGATCTGGCTCAGCAAGGGCCAGTGGTGCCCGTCCCAGGAGAAGTAGCGGAAGATCGTCTTCCCCCGGACGAGGCTTACCGGCAGAGGTCCCCAGAAACGGCTGTCGAGGCTGTTGTCGCGGTTGTCCCCCATCATGAAGATGCAGTCCTTGGGGACCACGATCGGCCCGAAGTTGTCGCGCGGATACTGCCCTGCAGGAATGTCGTGCTCGTCCACGTGGGTCACGTAGGGCTCGTTCCGCCGCTTCCCGTCCACGTAGAGCACCTTGTCCTTCACCTGGACGGTCTGCCCCTCGACGGCGACGCACCGCTTGATGAAGTCCTTCGTCGGGTCGACCGGATACCGGAACACGATGATGTCCCCCGGTTTCGGCTTTCGGAAGCCCGGGAAGCGGTGGTGGAGCAGCTCGTGCTTCCCGATGTGGATGTCGATCTCCGGCCCGTAGACCATCTTGTTGATGAAGATGTAGTCGCCGACGAGCAGCGTCGGCTCCATCGAGCCGCTCGGGATCTGGTAGGCCTGGGCCACCATGCTGCGGAAGACGAGCACGAAGACGATGCCGATGACGAGCGTCCGGATCCACTCGGAGAGCTCGGACTTGACCTTGCGGTTCACGATTCCATGACCTCCCTTGCCATCGCCGCCTCTGCCTTACGGGTTGGTACCTCGCTCCGGAGATCCTGTTCCCTCGCCTGGAGGGTGGCCCGGTGGCTCCACCAGAGGTCGATCCGGGGCCCGGCCCAGAGGCTGAAAAAGGTGAGGACGAACCCGGCCAGGATGTCGACCACCCAGTGGTGGCGTAAGTATACCGTGCCCAGGATGAGGCCGACGGTGAAGGGAAGCATGACCCAGAAGAACCAGCGCAGGTGCCGCCAGGCGAGGAGGAGCGCCAGGAGCGCCACGGCGCAATGGAGCGAGGGGAACGCTCCCTTCGCGGTGAGCGGGATGGCGGCGACGGCGCGCCGGGTGTAGTCGAGCGCCGCGGAGCCGTGGAGCGGCACCGTGTACGCCTCCGGCATGTACAGGCGGGGCGCGGAAGCGGGCCACACGACATAGCCCATGTAGCCGAGGTAGAGGCAGAGCACGATCGTGATGAGCGTGTAGCGGAAGGCGCGCCACTCCCGCTTCAGGTAGAGGAGCAGGCCGAGGGTCGGCCCGAGCACATAGAACATCCAGTAGCAGATCGTGAAGTAGTCGGTGAGCAGGGGATGCGTGAACCGCTGCGCCCAGATCGTCGGCTCGAAGCCGAAGAGCTTCACGTCCCAACGGTAGAGATCGGCGGTGATGTCGCGCGCCCCGTAGAAACGGATCAGGTCGTGCAGGTTCGCGTAGATGTTCGCGCAGAAGAGGAACGGCATCGCGTCGCGCGCGAATTCCCACTGCGGCCGCGCCTTGACCACCCAGAGGAACCACGCCGTCGCGACGAGGAGAAACCCCAGGCGGACGAACGCGCGGGGATAGCCGGCCGCGGCTCCCTCGAGGACGTCCTTGTGGGAGATCCCGAGCCACGCGAGCGTCGTGGCGACCGGTAGGAAAAAGAAGAGGGTGACCAGCTCCTCCGGGCGGAACGAGAAGAGGATCCTCCGAAGACGCGCGCTCAATCGAGCCCCTCCGCCTCGAGCCGCACCCGGGCGTCCAGCGTGACGCAGGGCGCGTCCCCCTGGAGGACCGCGACCGGATTCAGGTCGAGCTCGAGGATCTCGGGCTGGTCGATCGCGAGCCGGGACACGCGGTGCAGCAGGTCGACCAGGCTCGCCACGTTCGAGCGCGACGCCCCGCGGTACCCGTCGAGGAGCGGAAAGCCTCGGATCTCGCGGACCATCTCCTCCGCGTCGCGGTCGGTGAGCGGCGCCACCCGGAGGGAGACGTCGCGCAAGAGCTCGACCGCGACCCCGCCGAGCCCGAACAGAACGACCGGGCCGAACGAGGGATCGCGCGTCATCCCGACGATCGTCTCCACGCCGCCGCGGACCATCGACTCCACCGTGACCCCTCCGAACCGTGCGTTCGGCTTCGCGCGCGCGAGCGCCTGGCGGATCTCGTCGAAGGCCTGCGCGGCCTCCTCCTCGCTCCGCAGATGGAGCCGCACGCCCCCGACGTCGGTCTTGTGGATCACGTCGGGGGAGCGGACCTTGAGCGCCACCGGGAATCCGAGGCTCTTCGCGACCGAGGCCGCTTCGCCGCGATTTACGGCGGGACGCGACTTGCTCATCCGGATGCCGTAGGCCAGGAGGAGCTCCGCCATGCTCTCCACGTCCATCCACCGCGCGTCGGGAGATCCGGCGCTCGTCGAGAGCGCCCTCGCGATCGTCTTCCGGCCGCGCTCGGGGTCGACCCCCTCCACGTTCGGGACCTTCCCGACCGGCTTGTTCCGCCACACGCCGTAGGTGACCGCCCGCGCGAGCGTCCGCGCGGCGGACTCCGGGAAGGAGAAGGAAGGGATGTGCCCCTCCTGTAAGGAGCGGAGGCTCTCGGGCACGCCGTGGCTCCCCATGAAGCAGGAGAGGATCGGCTTCTTGCATCCGGCGGCGCCGGCGAGGATCGCTTTGGCGACGTCGCTCGCGCCGGTCACGAGCGGGGGCACGAAGATCACGATGACCGCGTCCACGTTCTTGTCCGCGGTGAGCAGCTTGAGCGCGCGCTCGTAGGAGGGAGCGTCGGCCGAGGCGATCATGTCGACCGGGTTGCGCAGGCTCGCCTCCGGCGGGAGGAACGCCTTGAGCCCCTTCACCGTCTTGGGGTCGAGCGCCGCGAGCTTGAGCCCCGCGTACTCGCACGCGTCGGCCGCCATGATGCCCGGACCTCCCGCGTTCGTGAGGATGGCCACGTTCGGCCCCGTCGGGACGGGCTGGGACGCGAGGAGCATCGCCGTATCGAAGAGCTGCTCGATCGTATCCGTGCGGATCACGCCGCTCTGGCGGAAGAGCGCGTCCACCGCGGCGTCCGATCCGGCGAGCGCCCCCGTGTGCGAGGACGCGGCGCGGGATCCGCCGGGCGTCCGCCCGCTCTTCACCGCGATGATCGGCTTCGTGCGCGCCACGCGGCGCGCGATCTGGGTGAACTTGCGCGGATTGCCGAACGACTCGAGGTAGAGGAGGATCAGATCGGTCCCGGGGTCCTGCTCCCAGAACTCGATCAGGTCGTTTCCCGAGACCTCCGCCTTGTTCCCCACGCTCACGAATTGCGAGATCCCGAGGTTGAGCTCCCGCGCGTAGTCCAGGATCGCGAGCCCGAGCGCGCCGCTCTGCGAGGAGAACGCGACGCGCCCGGCCGGAGGGCGGACGGGCGCGAACGTGGCGTTCATCGAGATGTTGGGATCGGCGTTCAGGATCCCGAGGCAGTTCGGCCCGAGGAGCCGCATCGAATACCGGCGGACCGCCTCGACCAGCGCCTGCTCGCGCTTCAGCCCCTCCTCCCCCGTCTCCTTGAACCCCGCCGAGATCACGACGAGCGCCTTCACCCCCTTCTTGCCGCACGCCTCGACGACCTCGAGCACGCGGACGGCGGGGACCACGACGACCGCGAGGTCGACCGGTCCGGGAATCGCGTCTACCGAGGGATAGGCGGGGATCGACTGGACGAAGGTCGCGTTCGGATTGACCGGATAGACGGGACCCTGGAAGCCCTGGTCGATGAGGTTGTGAAGCACGGCCCCGCCGATCGTGTCGCGCCGGCGCGAGGCGCCGACGACGGCGACCGAGGAGGGCCGGAGCAGCGATTCCAGGCTCGGCATCGTGCTAGGTCGGCACGCCCGCCTGCCGCCGGATCTCCTCGATCCTGCGCGCCAGCGCGAGGTCCCGGTGGGTAATGCCCCCCTCGTCGTGGGTCGTGAGCCCGACGGTGATGTTCGAGTAGCGGATGTCGATGTCGGGATGATGATTCGCCAGCTCCGCGAGATGCGCCACGGCGTTCACGAACACGATCGCCTCGGGGAACGAATCGTGCGCGAAGGTCTTCGTGATCTGGTCGTTCCGTACGGTCCAGCCGGGCAGCTTCGGCATCTCCCGGTCCAGCTCGGCTTGCGGCACCTTGGGCATGGTTCCTCCTACCAGCGGCCGAGAAGCCCCGGGTCGGGCATCATCTCGGGGGACCACGGGTCGGGCAGGATCTCCACCTCCGAGGCCTTACCGGTCACGGTGCTCATCACGTCCTTCACCTGCTGCACGATTTGAGGCGCGTAGGGGCAGAAGGGCGTCGTGAGCAGCATCCGAACGACGATGGGCTCGACACTCTGGTCGATCTCGCGCACGAGGCCCAGGTCGATGATGCTCAGGTTGATCTCGGGGTCGACCACCTGCTCGAGCGCGGTCCTGATTTCTTCTTCGGTCGCCACGTTTCCCTCCCGGTTCGCGGTTTCCGGTCAGTCCGGAAGGCCGATGTAGAGCTCGTTTCCTTCGACCCGGACCGGGTACGAATCGACCGGCGTCACCGCCGGAAGCGTGAGCGCGGCGCCGGTCCGGATGCTGAAACGCGCGCCGTGCCGCGGGCAGATCACCTCGTCCTCCTCGATCTCTCCCTCGGCGAGCGGCCCTCCGTCGTGGGTGCAGATGTCCTCGATCGCGTAGAAACCGTCCGTCAGACGGAACACGGCGATCTTGCGGTCCTCGACGTCGAAGACCTCCGCGCGGCCCTCCGGGACGTCGCTCGCGTGTCCGACCCGAACGTACCGCGCCGTCTCGGCCATCACTCCTCCTCCTCGCCGGGCCAGCTCTGTTGCACGCCGTAGATCCCCACCTTGAGCGTCTTGAGCGCCAGAAGCGCGCATTTCAGCCGGACCGGTCCCAACTCGATCCCGAGCATATCCAAAACGTCGTCCCGGGTGATCTGTTTCACTTCCTCGATCGTCTTTCCCTCGATCGCCTCGGTCAGCATGGACGCGGCCGCGCGGCTGATCGAGCAGCCCTTTCCGCTGAAACGGACCGCCTCCACTCTGCCCTCCTTGACCTTGAGGTCGATCCGGATCTCGTCCCCGCAGAGCGGGTTCGAGTCCTGCGCGGTGATGTCGGGCTCTTCGAGGGTGCCCCAGTTGCGGGGGTTCTGGTAGTGATCGAGGATGGTCTGACGGTAGAAGTCGTCGAGACTCATCGGCGGAAGATCTGCTTCGCTTTCCGTACACCCTCCTCGAGGGCGTCCACGTCCGAAGGGAGATTGTACACGTAGAAGGACGCCCGGGTCGTCGCGGCGACCCCGAGCTTCTCGTGGAGCGGCATGGCGCAGTGGTGTCCTGCCCGGACGGCGATCCCCTCGTGGTCCAGCACCGTGGCGACGTCGTGCGCGTGGATGTCCTCGAGCGCGAAGGAGACGATGCCGCCGTGCTCCTCCGCGGGTGGGCCGTACACGACGACCCCCGGGATCCCGGCGAGCGCGGCCATGGTCCGCGCGGCGAGCGCATGGGTGTGTTCCGCGATCGCCGCGTAGCCGATCGCTTCGAGGTAGTCCAGCGCGGCGCCGAACGCGATCGTGTCCGCGATGTTCATCGTCCCCGCCTCGAACTTCCACGGCACGTCGTTCCACGAGGAGCCGGTCAGCGTCACCTGACGGATCATCTCGCCGCCCCCGAGGAAGGGGGGCATCGCTTCGAGGTGGGCTCGCTTGGCGTAGAGCGCGCCGATGCCGGTCGGGCCGAGCATCTTGTGCCCCGAGAAGGCGAGGAAGTCGCAGTCCAGCTCCCGCACGTCGACCCCCAGGTGCGGCACGCTCTGCGCCGCGTCCACGCAGACGAGGGCGCCGGCCCGATGGGCGCGGCGGGTGATCTCCGCGACCGGGTTGATCGTCCCGAGCACGTTCGACATGTGCGTCAGGGAGACGATCCGGACACGCCCCTCGAGGAGGCGGTCCAGCCCGCTGAGGTCGAGGCGTCCCTGTCCGTCGATCGGGATCGTGCGGATCGTGGCCCCTCGCTCCTCGGCGATGAGCTGCCACGGTACCAAGTTCGAGTGGTGCTCCATTTCCGTGAGGAGGATCACGTCCCCCGCGCCGATGTTCTTCCGCCCCCACGCGTTCGCGACGAGGTTGATCGACTCCGTGGTCCCGCGGGTGAAGACGATCTCGTGCGCGGAGCGCGCGTTCACGAGCCGGGCGATCTTGCCGCGCACCGCCTCGTACTGGCCGGTCGCCTCCTCGGCGATCGCGTAGACGCCCCGGTGGATGTTCGAGTTGATCGTGCGGTAGTAGCGGTCGAGCGTCTCGAGGACCACGCGCGGCTTCTGCGTGGTGGCGGTGCTGTCGAGGTAGATCAGCGGCTTTCCGTGCGCCTTCTGCTCGAAGATCGGGAAGTCCCTGCGGATCGCGGCGAAATCCACGCGCCGCTCGGGAGCGAGCGCCTTCATGGCTACGCCGCGGCCTTCCGCTCGATGGCCGCGGTCACCGTGGTGCGGAGCGAGTCGGCAGGAATGCGCTCCAGGACGGGCTCGAAGAAGCCCTGGAGGATCATCCGCTCGGCGTCGGGACGCGGCAGGCCGCGCGACATGAGGTAGAAGATCTGCTCCTCGTCGATCTGCCCTACCGTCGCGCCGTGGGTGCATCGCACGTCGTTCGCCTCGATCTCGAGGCTCGGGATGGAGTCGGCGCGCGCCTTCTCGGAGAGAAGGAGGTTGCGGTTCGCCTGGTACGCGTCCGAGCGCTGCGCGTCCTTGTGCACCTTGATCAGGCCCTGGTACACCATCCGCGCCCGGTCGCGGAGCGCTCCCTTGAAGAGAAGGTCGCTCGTCGAGTGGCCGACCGAGTGGTTCTGGAAGGTATGGAAGTCGAAGTGCTGGGTTCCGTTTCCGAAGTAGCAGCCGGAGAACTTCGCCTCGCTTCCCTCCCCGTCGAGATGCATCTCGAGGTCGGCTTTGGTCAGCTTTCCGCCGAGCGCCGTGTACGTCCAGTGGAACCGCGCGTCGCGGGCGACCCGGACCCGCTCGGTGCCGAAGTGGTACACCCCGGCGCCCCAGCGCTGGAAGGTGGCGAGATGGAGGGTCGCCCCTTCTCCCACCGTCACCTCGGTCGTGCCGACCGTCACGCCGACCCCGGGTTCTCCGGCGCTCACGTACTCCTCGATCACGGAAGCCTCGGCCCGCGCCCCGAGGGAGAGCACGACGTTCGGGAAGACGCCGAGATCGGGCGTCTGGCGCGAGAAGAGGATCTGGATCGGACGGGGCACCGTGACGCCGTCCGGCACGTGGATGAAGGCCCCGCCGTCCAGGAGCGCCGCGGAGAGCGCGGTGAAACGACTCTCGTCGAAGCGCACCGTGCGGCCGAGCGTCCGCTCGACGAGGGCGGGATGGAGACGCGCCGCCTCGGCGATCGGGAGGACCACCACGCCGAGCTTTTCGAGCGCCTCGTCGGTCTCGAGGAGCACCGGGCTCGAATCGAGCTGAACGAGCAGCGCGGAACGCTCCTCGCGCGGGCCGATCTCCACCCGCAGAGAGGCGGGGAGCCCGGCCGGATCGGCGATCATCGGATGCGGATCGCGCGCGGCGAGGATCGAATTCCACTGGAGCGACGTGATGTCGGTCCGCCGCCAGAGCTCTTCGGTGCGTGCGGGGAACGGCGTCTTCTCGCAGAACGCCCACGCCTCCGCGCGGCGGCGGGCCAGGAACTCCGGCTCCTCCGCGCGGCGCGAGAGCGCGGCGACGTGGTCGGGGGTCAAAGCGCCGATCCGGACGGCCTCCTGCGCCGTCATCGGCGTCATCGTTTCGGCTGGATTCACGCTGCGGTCTCCCTCGGTTGGTGCGGCCAACGTCCGGCCGGCCTCAGCCGACCGATCCCTCCATCTGGAGCTGGATCAGACGGTTCATTTCGACGGCGTACTCCATGGGAAGCTCCTTCGTGATCGGCTCGATGAAGCCGTTCACGATCATGGCGGAGGCTTCCGCCTCGGGAATGCCGCGGCTCATGAGATAGAAGATCTGCTCGTCGCCGATCTTCGAAACGGTCGCTTCGTGGCCGATCGAAACCTGGTCCTCCTCGATCTCCATGTAGGGGTAGGTGTCCGACCGGGACTGCTCGTCGAGGAGGAGCGCGTCGCAGCGCACCGTCGACTTGCACCCCTTCGCGCCCTTCGCCACCTTGATCAGCCCGCGGTAGCCGGCGCGGCCGCCGTCCTTGCTGATCGACTTGGAGACCACGCTCGAGGTCGTGTGCGGGGCGGCGTGGACCGCCTTGCCGCCGGCGTCCTGGTGCTGCCCCTTTCCGGCGAACGCGATCGAGAGAATCTCGGCGTGGGCGCCCGGCTCCATGAGGTACACGCTCGGATATTTCATGGTGAGCTTGGAGCCCAGGTTCGCGTCCACCCACTCCATGCGGGCGTCCCGGTAGGCCATGGCGCGCTTGGTGACCAGGTTGTACACGTTGTTCGACCAGTTCTGGATCGTGGTGTAGCGGCAG
>Ga0066388_100002313_pt1 | contig 11546 bp, 6 predicted proteins | sample PanSoiMetaGPlot6_FD_64539 | JGI IMG/M metagenome (GOLD analysis project Ga0066388, IMG submission 64539) | Tropical forest soil microbial communities from Panama analyzed to predict greenhouse gas emissions - Panama Soil - Plot 6 (Hybrid Assembly) | ecosystem: Environmental > Terrestrial > Soil... | reverse complement strand
AGTCACAGCATCCCCAATGCGCTCGCGAACCGCTAATGGCCCGTTGAATCGGCTAGGGAAACCAGATTCCACTTTCTACCTCTTGTCAGAAAGCTGAACGGCCTTTTGGTCTCAGTTAGATCTTTCAACCGGTCTTTGGACACGATAAGCCATCGCTTCGCTTCTGTCCCCGCCAGATACTCCTTTAGATCCTCACGGCTGCGGAGCTGGCTGACCTTGCGGTGAAGATAGAAGGCAGCCGAGGCACCGGTGGGACCAAGAATCGCTACATGCGCCTGAGCCTGCTCAGCCTGTCTGACCAGCCGGTAAAAGCCCTCCTGGTGGAAGCGATAATATACCTTCAAGCCAAGCGGTAGCAAGACTGTCAAGCTCACACCCATTGTCAAGAGGATCGCCTTTGTCGGTATCCAGAGCTGTCTTCGTGCTCTGATCACCGTATCCAGGTAAACTCCACAAATGGCCGCAAGAGCCGGGACCGCAGGCAGAATATAGGTCGGCAGCTTCGTGGGAACCAACGAGAAAAAGGCAAGCATTAGGGTGAGCCAGACAGCACTGTAGGTCAGCAGCGCAGCTCTCCGGGTCGGGCAGTGGCGGCGTGACCAGAGCCTGCGCCAGAGTGTCGACATTGGCACCAGCAATAGCGACCAGGGAAGGCAGCCGCCGAGAAAGTACGGGAGGTAGAACCACAATTGCGTGTTGTGATGGGTATGCGTTGTACCGGCCATCCGGCCCAGATTTTGGGTTAGAAAGAATTCCCGGGCAAAGGCACCATGTGTTGCCAGTGAGACGGTTATGTACCAGGGAGCAGCGATCAACGCCACAATCAGAAGTCCGCTCCACACTTTCAACCGGCCCATAGCCTTAAGGGCCCCATCGAGCGACCGGCTTCTGGCGGCCGCATGAGCGAGGGTAATGGACGCCGGCAGAACAGCACCTAACGGTCCTTTGGCCAGAATCGCCAGCCCGGTGGCTGTGTACGCAAGCAGGCGCGAGCCCCCTGCCTGGTGCAAAACACAAGCGAAGCTAAAAAGCGCTAGCGACATCAGCACGCAAAACGGCATGTCGGTAAGGCTGAGGTGACCAATGATCAAGAACAGCGGCGTTGATAACAGCACCAGAGCGGCCAATAGAGCCGCACGGCGCCGCAAGAAATGGCGGCAAAACCAGTAAGTCGAGACGGCCAGGACTATAGCAGCCAACGCTGAGGGGAAGCGGGCAGCCCATTCGCTTACCCCGAAGACCTTGTACGATGCCGCAGTCAACCAATCTGTCAGGATCGGCTTTTCATAGAATGGTTCGTAGTTGAGATGTGGTGTGACAAAATCCCCGCTCTCCACCATCTCCCGAGCCGATTCTGCGTAGTAGCCTTCACTTGGGTCAAGAATGCCAATTGAGCCCAGCCCGGGCAGGAGGAGCACGGTGGCAATGGCTGCCAGCAGCAGGCTCAGCCGCCAATCCGTCCGATCCCAACCGAATCCCGCACGAGCAGTAGCCAGCCCAAGCCGGCGTGATGGTTGATGGAGAATCTGAGCGAGCACTTTTTGCAGAGCCACGTCAACCAGTCAGCCGCCAAACATACCAAACAAGTGGTGGAAAATGGGTGAAGATACTGGCTATTGCTGCTCTGAATGAGCATCAACTAATGTCCTCAGGACACCATTTGCCGGTTGCCTTCCCGTTCGCCCAGACGCTTATCCGCGCAGAATCTCCGCTGAAGCTTGTCCAGATAGATGTAAAAGACTGGGGTTATGTACAGCGTCACCAGCTGGGATACAAGCAAGCCGCCCACCACAGTCAGACCAAGCGGCTGCCTTGCCTCCGAACCGGCTCCTAGCCCGATGGCGATCGGCACGGCGCCCATTAACGCTGCCATGGTCGTCATCATAATCGGTCTGAATCGAGTTATACACGCCTCAAGAATTGCCGACTCGGGAGCCAGTCCCCTTTCGCGCTGAGCATCAAGCGCAAAGTCAATCATCATGATGGCGTTTTTCTTGACGATGCCAATCAGCATGATCAACCCGAGGAAGCCGTAAATATCCAGGTCGTGGTGGGAGACGAACAAGATTATCAACGCCCCCAGCCCGGCGGACGGCAGCCCGGACAGGATGGTGAGCGGGTGAATGAAGCTCTCGTACAGGATACCGAGCACAATGTAGATGACCAGTATGGCTATTAGCAACAGCGCCCAGAGGTTCTGGAAGGATTCCTGAAATGCTTGCGCGGACCCCTGAAAGCCGGTCGTGACTGAACGCGGGACAGTCTGCCGGACCAGCTCGTTGATCTGAGTGATGGCTTGCCCTAAGGAGGCTCCCGGCTTGAGATTAAATGAAATTGTCGCGGCCGGAAACTGTCCGAGGTGATTGACCAGGAGCGGACCGACAGCGTTGTCGATTTGTGCCACCGTGTCAAGCGGAATCAGCTTGCCTGGACCGGCGCGCACATAAAGCTGGCGCAAGACCGACGGATCGCAGTAAAAGCGGGGCTCGACCTCAATTATGACCCAGTACTGATTGGTCGCAGTGTACATCGTGGAGATCTGCCTGGCCGCATATGCACTGTCCAGAGCATCTTCGACCTGCTGCATCGTCAGCCCAAGCTTTGAGCACTTATCGCGGTCGACTGTGATGTGCACTTCCGGATCTTCGATCTGCATATCGCTCGTGACGTCTGTCACTTCAGGCAGGTGCTGAATCTTTCCCAGCAGAGCCTGAGCAGAACGGTACAGATCGTCACGATTCGGGCTCGAGAGTGTGAACTGATAAAGGCTCTTGGTGACCTGACCACCAATGACAATGGTTGGCGGATTCTGCAGGAAAATGTTAATGCCGGGAACGCTGGCCAGCTTTGGGCTCAGCTCCGCAATTACCTGATCCACAGTCAGTGCCCGTTCGCTTCTCGGTTTCAGGACGATCAAGATACGCCCCTGATTAAGCGCTATGTTTGGGCTGCCATTGCCAACGCCGATACTGGACATATAGGACTGCACGTTGGGGTCAGCTTCTATGATGCTGGTGAGCCTGTTGTGGAGACCCATCATGGCATCAAATGAGGTGCCCTGAGCTGCCTCCGTCATGCCGACAATCTGACCGCTGTCCTCACCGGGCATAAACCCCTTCGGGATCACCACAAACAGCCCGACTGTCGCCATGAACATCAGAGCACAGACGACCATGACACCGGGCTTGTGCCGGAGCGCGAACCGCAGGCTGTTCTCGTAAAGCTCAAGCGCTCCCCCAAACAGCCGGTCCGACAACCGTTGCAGGCCGCGGTGTCCTTGCTTGTCGGCCGGCCGAAGGAAGCGGCTGCAAAGCATCGGGGTAAGGCTTAAGGAGATAAAGCCAGAGATAAGGATTGCCACTGAAATGGTGATAGCGAACTCGTTGAAGAGCCGACCGACAATCCCCGGCAACAGCAGGACGGGAATGAAAACCGCCACCAGTGACAGTGTCATCGAGACTATGGTAAAACCGATCTCCTCTGCGCCGTTGACTGCAGCTGTAAACGGGGGCTCTCCCATCTCCAGGTGCCTGACTATGTTTTCTAGCATGACAATGGCGTCATCAACGACAAAGCCGACGCACAGAGACAGGGCCATCAGGGAAAGGTTGTCCAGGCTGAATCCAAGCAGCTTCATGGCCGCAAAGGTTCCGACAATGGAGATTGGCAGAGCCAGGCTGGGGATAAGCGTGGCTGAAAGATTGCCGAGGAAGAGGAAGATCACCAGAACGACAAGCCCGACGGTGAGCAGCAATGTGAGCTGGACATCCTTGACCGACTCGCGAATTGACTGCGACTGATCATAGAGCACATCGAGATGGACCGAGCCAGGAATGTTGGCTCTGAAGCTCGGCAAGAGCTCCTTTATGCTATCCACGACCCTAATCGTATTGGCGCCGGGTTGCTTCAGAACGGCCAGGATCACGCCCGGCTTGCCGTCGTACCAGCCGCCCTCCTTGTCGTTCTGCACGCTGTCAATCACGGTGGCAACGTCGCTGAGACGAACGGGAACCCCGTTCTGGGAGGCGACGATCACCGGACGATAAGCCGCCGCATTCAAGAGCTGACCGTTGGACTGGATGGTGAAAGCTTGATGCTTGCCCCAGAGCGTCCCGGTTGGCTGATTCTGGTTGGCCGCCATTACCGAGTTCATCACATCATCAATGCCCAGGCCATATGCAGCCAGCCGCAGCGGATTCACCTGCACGCGCACAGCAAACGCTTGCGAGCCGTTCACCTGGACCTGGGCCACGCCGCTCACCCTGGACATCCGCTGCGCTATAAGCGTCTCCGCATAGTAGTCGACCTCGTAGAGCGGCAGTGTATCTGAGCTGACAGCCAGGTAGATAACCGGCTGGCTGGCCGGATTGACTTTGGCAAAGGTGGGAGGGATGGTCATCTGGGGCGGCAGCTGCTTCGAGGCTGCGGTTATTGCCGCCTGCGCATCCAGCGCTGCGCCATCCATGTTGCGAGCGGGATCGAACTGGAGGGTGATTTGCGACTGCCCGAGCGTGCTGGTTGAGGTCATCTGCAGGAGCCCGGCAATGGTGGCGAATTGCTTTTCAAGCGGCATGGAAACAGCGGATGCCATGGTTTCAGCGCTGGCCCCGGGAAGTGTGCTTGTGACCTGCAGTGTCGGGAAGTCGACGTTGGGAAGATCGCTCACCGGAAGAGCCTTGTAGCCGATAGCGCCGAAGAACAGGATCGCAAACATGACCAGAGTGGTCATGACCGGGCGCCTGATAAATAGCGAGCCGAACTTCATATCGCACGCCCCTGTGCAACAGTGAGCGGGACGCGGAAGAGCCACTTCTGAAGCTTATCGAGGTAGATGTAAAACACCGGAGTAATGTAAAGGGTCACCAGCTGGGAGATGAGCAGTCCCCCCACAATCGTCAGTCCAAGCGGTTGTCGTGCCTCTGAACCGGCGCCCACGCCCAGGGCGATCGGCAAGCTGCCAAGAACGGCAGCCATTGTCGTCATCATAATCGGCCTGAAGCGCGTAAGGCAGGCCTGATAGATTGCCTCCTCTGCGCTCAGCTTGTTGACGCGTTCACTCTCCACGGCGAAGTCAATCATCATGATCGCGTTCTTCTTCACTATGCCAATCAACAAGACCAGACCAAGAAATCCGTATATGTCCAAGCTCAGGTGGAAGATAAGAAGGATGAGGAGCGCTCCCAGTCCCGCGGAGGGCAAGCCAGAGAGGATCGTCAATGGATGGATGAAGCTCTCATACAGGATGCCGAGCACGACATAAATAATGATGACGGAAACGAGCAAGAGAACGCCCAGGTTTTGAACGGAAGACTGAAAAGCTTGCGCTGTCCCTTGAAAGCTATAGTTGACACTGGCCGGCAGTGTGGTGGTAGCCGCCTCCTTAACCTTCTCCACAGCGTCGCTCAAGGCAACATCAGGCTTCAAGTTAAAGGAGAGTGTGACCGAAGGAAACTGCCCGAGGTGATTGATCAAGAGCGGGCCCGCTCCTGTCTCCACTCTGGCCAGTGTATACAGGGGGACCAGCTGCCCGGAGCTAGATCGCACAAAGAACCAGTGCAGCATAGATGGATCCCGGTAATAGCGCGGCTCAACTTCAAGGATCACCCAGTACTGGTTGGTTGGAGTGTAGATTACAGAAACCTGGCGGGCAGCATAAGCACTGTTCAGCGCATCCTGCACCTGTTGCACCGAGATACCAAGGCGTGAGCACTTGTCTCGATCGATCTGGACATTGATCTGCAGATTCTTGATCTGCATATCGCTATTAACATCCAGCAGACCGGGGATTTGCTTGAGCTTCTTTTCGAGCTCCGAGGAGGACTTGTAGAGGTCATCAGTGTTAGAGCCTGACAATGTAATCTGGTACTGAGCCTTGGTCAACTGTCCACCGATCCTGATGCTCGGCATGTTCTGCAGGAACAACCGGATGCCTGGCACGGACGAAACTTTCTTCCGCAGCTCCTGAATAATCTGGTCAACCTTGAGCTTGCGCTCGGATTGAGGCTTTAGAACAAGGAAGATACGTCCCTGGTTGACCGCCGCATTCGGACCGCTGGCGCCAACACTGGACATAAATCCGGCAATGTTCGGATCTTTAGCGACAATGGAAGCTAGCCTTTTTTGATGGCGCACCATCTCTTCGAAGGAGATTCCCTCTGCTGCCTGAGTCATGCCGAACACCTGTCCGGTGTCCTCGCTGGGCATAAATCCTTTGGGCATGACAAACGCGAGATACCCTGTCCCGACAAGCATCAGCAGAAAAAGCATTAGAACGACCAGGCGGTGCTTCAGGGCGAACTGGAGGCTCCGCTCGTACAGCCAGGCAAAGCGGGAAAACAGCCGCTCCGACAGGCCGTGCAGTCCTCCAGGCTTGCTGCCACCATCGGCTCGCAAGAATCGGCTGCAAAGCATGGGCGTGAGGGTTAGTGATACCAGCCCCGAAATTAGAATCGCTACGCTTATGGTCACGCCGAATTGAAAGAACAGGCGGCCAACTATCCCTCCCATGAGGAGCACAGGGATAAAGACTGCAATCAATGAAATGGTCATGGAAACGATGGTGAAGCCGATCTCTCTGGACCCGTGAATGGCTGCCATGAGAGCCGGCTCACCCATCTCCATGTGCCTGACAATGTTCTCCAGGACGACGATCGCATCATCAACAACAAAGCCAACGCACAGCGTCAGCGCCATCAACGAGATGTTGTTGAGCGTAAAGCCGAACAACTTCATAGCAGCAAATGTACCGATTAGTGAGATCGGCAACGCGAGACTGGCGATAATGGTTGTCGACAGGCTGCCAAGGAAAAGGAAGATGACCAGAATGACGAGGAAAACTGTCACGAGCAAAGTCCTCTTCACTTCGCCGACAGATCTCCTTATCGACTGCGAACGATCGTAGAGAATGTTGATATCTACAGAGCCTGGTGCGACAGCCCGGAAGGTGGGCATGAGCTTCTTGATGCTGTCGACTATCTCAATTGTGTTGGTGCCCGGTTGCCGCTGGACAGCCAGAATGATCGCGCGCGTGTTGTTGTACCAGCTGGCTACCTTGTCCGTCTGAACGCTGTCAATTACAGAGCCAATATCCCTCAGCCGCACCGGAGAGCCGTTTCGATAAGTGACTATAAGTGGCCTGAATTGCCCAGCATTAAAAAGCTGCCCGTTAGCCATCACATTGTATGCTTTATCCGGTCCGTACAATGTGCCTGTGGGGAGGTTCACATTGGCGCTGCGGATGGCCATGGCAATCTCGTCGATGCCGATGCCATAAGTGGCAAGCTTCCGGGGATCGACCTGGACGTGCGGTGCATACACCTGAGAGCCGAAGACCTGGACCTGCGCTACCCCGCTTACCATAGAGATGCGGGTGGCAATCATGTTTTCCGCATATTCGTCGACCGTGTAAAGCGGCAGAGTCGCCGAGCTCAAGGCGATGTAGATAATTGGCGAGTCAGCTGGATTCACCTTCCGGCAGGTCGGTGGTGTGGGCATGCTGGTCGGCAGCCACGGTCGGGCAGCAATTATGGCCGACTGCACATCCTGCGCCGCGCCATCAATGCTGCGATCAAGGCTGAACTGGAGCGTGATCTGTGAACTGCCCAGCGCGCTCGTCGAGTTCATCGACTCCAGCCCGGCAATCGTGCTGAACTGCTTCTCCAGGGGAGTTGCCACGGCAGAGGCCATGGTCTCCGCATTCGCCCCTGGCAGGCTGGCCGAAACCGTGATTGTAGGAAAGTCGACAGCAGGCAGATCGTTGACCGGCAAGGTCGTGTAGCCAATCACTCCAAAGATCAGAAGCGCCGCCATGATCAGAGTAGTCATGACCGGGCGCATGATGAAGAGGCCGGACAGATTCATGTTTAGCTACCATTCCGGGAGCGGTTGTCCTCATCTTTCTGGACCTGCACCCGCGCACCCGGGGTGAGCTCCAGCTGGCCGTCGGTCACAACCAGATCACCGGCGGCGATACCCTTGGTGACTGCCGCACGGTCGCCGTATGTCTGGCCGACCTCGACCGTGGTGAGCACAGCTCTGCCATTTCGTTTGACCAGATAGACCGACTGCCCGCTCTGCGTGGTCTGAATAGCTCTGGCCGGCACAACCACGCTCTTGCCAGACGGTGGCATGGTCAGGACCACATCGACAAACTGCCCGGGAAACAGGTGCTGGTTGGCGTTGGCAAAACTAGCCCTGAGCAGGATCGTGCCGGTAGTCATGTTCACTGTGTTCTCAATGAAGGAAATTGTTCCCTCGGCCGAGTCAGTCTTGACGCCTTCAATTAGAGCCTGCATCTTGAGAACGCCGTCTCGCTGTGCTCGTCTGACGTCGTCGAGGTACTGCTCAGGTACTGTTACCGTCACATAGATCGGGCTGACCTGGGCAATTGTGACCAATGGCGTTGTGCTGCTGGCAGAAACAACGTTCCCCTCGTAAACATTCAGGCTGCCGGTGCGGCCATCAATGGGAGATCTTATTTGTGTCCAACCAAGCTGGATTCTGGCATTGTCTGCTGCTCCCTCATCAGCCTTCAGCGTCCCCTGCGCAGTCTTGATTGCCGCCTGATCAGCCCTGACCACCGCCCTGGCGTTCTCAATCGCTTTCTGGTCAGCCTGAATGGTTGCCTGGGCTGTCGCCGCATTGGTGTTCATTTGATCGCTCTGCTCGTGCGATACGGCTCCTTCCGAGACGAGCAGCGAGTACCTGCCCTTTTCCGCGTTGGCGTAGTTTGCCTGTGCGGTGTCCTTGCTCAGATTTGCCTCGAGCGCACCCACCTGTGCCATGTCCTTGGCCAAGTTGGCCTGGGCCGCCTCAATCTGAGCCCGATCTTTGGCCACGTTGCCTTCGGCCTGAGAGACCGCCGCATCATACTGGCGGGAATCAATCTGGAAGAGCAGGTCCCCCTTTCTAACGAACTGTCCCTGCGTGAAGTAGACCTTAACGAGCTGACCGCCTACCTGCGGTGTGACGTTGACCACGGAATAGGGGGTGACATTGCCAACGCTGCGTATCTCGATCGGCACCTCGCTGCTTTCGGCAACTGCCACATTGACCGGCACGGCTCGCTCCTTTTTGTGCGCCTCCCGGGCCGGTTGATTCAGCGCTACAATCGCCCAGGTCGCGCCGGCCACGAGGAGAGCAACACAGGAGCCAGCAGCGATGACCGGCGCTCGCCAGCGCCGAGGGATATGAGCAGCGCGGGAAACCGGCGCGTCCCAGGCAGGAGGGTTACCAGCTTCCAGGATATTGCTGCCAGGGCCGGCGTTCACGTGGTTCTTCATAAATGGATTGCACCTCTCGAACATCAATTTGAGCAAAAGCAACACATATCTCATCCCCGGCCATTCGAGTCTGGGTGGCTAAATACCTCTCTGAGCACGGACACCCCGTCGTTAATCTGCTCGAGCTTGCGGGCAGGCAGATCTGCCAGCAGATCAGCAATCTCTGCCAGCCCTAACTGCCGGACGGCCAGGAATTGCTCTTTGCCGGCCGGGGTCAGACTGAGGATCACGCGACGGCGCTCTCTGGGATCGTCGCTCCGGTCCACAAGCCCGTTTCGCACCAGCCGGTCGATGAGGGCCGAGGCCGTTGCGTTGGTCACGCCCAGCGACTCGGCAACCTGCGACAGAGAGGAGCCGGGGCAGTTGTTCAGACAGGCCAGCACCCTCAACTGGGCGATTGAGACCGCCTTGCTGCGCCTCCGGGCATTCCTCCTTAAAAAATACATAACCAGCGGTGCAGTCTCCATTACCTTTGTGGCCACGACACTGGGGGTTACTCCTACGACTGTTTCTACTGAGTCCATGATTTCAAGCCTCAAAACCGGCAAGCTCCTGGCAGACCCGGGAGAGTGCAACGGGTTAGCGCAGCAAACAGTTAGTACGACTAACCAATTAGCCAGAATGTTCCCGCCAGCCCGGCAAGCCTCTGCACCTGGTTGAGGCAGCAACGGCGGCGCCGGTCCTGGGCTGAGCGGCTTCGCCTAGACGGCCTAGTAGCTAAACTTGCCCAGCTGAACCTTGCCCCGGAACACCCAGTAGACGATTGCGGTATAGGCAAGCACGAAAGGCATCCCTAAAAGCGCAATCACAAACATGATCGCCAGGGTCGTCTCCGAGGACGCCGAGTTGTAGATGTTCAGACTCCAGCGTGGATCGGTGCTCGATACGATCAAGTTCGGATACATGGCTACGCCAAACAGGAAGGTGAGAGCAGCAATGGTGCTGGTTGAGGATAGAAAGGCGTAGCCTGGCCTTTCCAGGTAGATTGCCCGCGGGATATTGGCTATGGCCAGCACATTTAAAACGACCACAGCCCAGGCCCCTGGCCAGCGCACAAAGTTCTCGGTGGCCATCGGCACCTTGACCAGGGTGAATATGGTGGTAAGCATGTAGAAGACCATGAACACGCCAAAGCTGCACCACATCCAGCCGCGAATCCGCTTTTGCAGCTCTCCTTCGGTCTTCAAGTGCAGATAGATAGCCCCGTGCATAGCACAGGTGGCGACCGCAAAACATCCCACCAGGACTGGATAGGGATGAAAGCGCTCGATGAACTTGCCGGTCATCTCCATGTCAGGTCCAATCGGCAGCCCCAGGAACGAATTGCCAACTTGAAAGCCAAAGAGGAAGGTGGCAAGCGTGCTGGAGAGGCAAAAGGCGATGTCCCAGCACTGCCGCCAGAGGCGCGATTCTATTTTGCTGCGGAATTCCATCGACACTGCCCGGAAGATAAGCCCGAAGAGCACCAGCATGAAACCCACGTAGAATCCCGAAAAGGCTGTGGAGTAGGCGTGGGGGAAGGCCGCGAAGAGCGCTCCACCGAAAGTCACCAGCCAGACCTCGTTGCCATCCCAGAGCGGTCCGATCGAGTTCATGAAGACCCGCCGCTCCTCATCAGTCTTGGCAAACAGATGCAGTATGCCGACCCCCAGGTCAAAGCCATCCAGGATGGCGTACCCCGCTAAAAGGACACCAAGAAGGAAAAACCAGACCACATGCAGATCCATCTGCTCATCCCTCCTCGGCACTCTGCTCGGCTGGCGCCTCGCGCACGGCTGTGAGCGAATAGCCAGCCGGGTTGGCCAGGCGGGCGGCAGCCTCGATCAAGCCTTCCCTGGTCGTCACATCCGGGGTCTCCATGGCCATCTCCGGTCCGTGCTGAATCTTTACATGCAAGACGTGGACCCAGACGGCAAACAGGAGAGCGTAGATGCAAGCAAACATGACGATCGAAGCAAGCACCTCGCCAGCGGTAACCACCGGCGAGACTGCGTGACTGGTCCTCAAAAGCCCATACACGATCCAGGGTTGGCGGCCCACTTCGGCTGTAACCCAGCCACACTCGTTGGCGGCGTACGCCCCGCTAACAGCGAATACATAAACCCAGAGCAGCCAGCGCGTCTCAAAGAGCTTCCCACGCCACCACAGGAATACTGCCAGCATGTTCACTGCGATGAAGAACATGCCCAGACCGACCATCAGGTGATAGCTAAAGAAGGGAACCACCACCGGCGGCCTGTCCTCCGGCTTGAACCTGTCCAGCCC
>Ga0066388_100002312_pt1 | contig 11547 bp, 11 predicted proteins | sample PanSoiMetaGPlot6_FD_64539 | JGI IMG/M metagenome (GOLD analysis project Ga0066388, IMG submission 64539) | Tropical forest soil microbial communities from Panama analyzed to predict greenhouse gas emissions - Panama Soil - Plot 6 (Hybrid Assembly) | ecosystem: Environmental > Terrestrial >... | reverse complement strand
AACCAGCAATCGGCAATTCCGTGAGGCTCTACGTCGAACCGATGGACGCTGTCGTCGTCGAGGTGGGCGCGGACGGACGCGTACGGCTCGAGAACGAGGACTGGCGTAGGCCGACCCTGCAGGAGAAGCGCGCGATCATCTACGCCGCGCGCCGAGAGCTCCAGGAGCTCCAAGAGCTCATCGAGCTCTTAGAGGTTTCAAGGTGAAAGGTAGAAGTAAAGTTAGCAGTTGGAACGTCTGCGCGTTCACTTCTCACTGCTAAGTTCTGACTTCTAACTTCAACGTCTATGCCGTCGCCGACGGTTGTTTCAGCAGGTCTTTGATCGCGCCCGCGAACGTATCGAGCTCCTCGAGCGTCGTGTAGACGTTCGGCGTGACGCGCAGCCCCTGATAGTCGTCGCGCTTGATCGCGGCGGTGATGATGCGGTACTTCGTCCACAGGAAGTCGTAGGCCTTCGAAACGTCGACGCCGTCGAGGCTGACGTTGGCGAGGCCCCACGCCTTGTCCGGGTCGCGGCTGCTGAGGATTTTCACCCGCGGCAGCTTGTCCACCTGTCCCACCCACCGATCGGTCAGATAGCGCAGGCGCGCCGCTTTGCGCTCGATGCCGATTGCCTGGTGAAACGCCAGCGCCTCGGCGATCGCGTTGTGGTTCGCCGCCGGGTGCGTGCCGACCTCCTCGAACTTGCGGATGTTGTCGGTCTTGTTCGCCGACGCCGGCGTCAGCGGCCACAGCTTCGCGATGTTCTCGCGCCGCACGAAGAGAAAGCCGGTGCCGACCGGCGCCAGCAGCCACTTGTGCAGCGAGCAGCCGTAGTAGTCGCACTCGAGGTCGGTCATCTTGAACGGGAAATGCGCGAAGGCGTGCGCGCCGTCGACGATGGTCTGGATGCCGCGCGCGCGGGCCATGCGCGCGATGTCGCGGACCGGGAAGAGCTGGCCGGTGAGGTTGGTGATGTGGCAGATGTGGATCACCTTCGTCTTCGGCGTGATCGCTTTCTCGATCCGGTCTTTCAGCTCCGACAGGTTGTTGGTCGGCACCGGGAACGAAATCTTCGTCACCTCGATCTTGTCGCGCCGCACCCGCTGATCCCAGGTGTCGAGCATCCGGCCATAGTCCTGGTTGGTGGTGACGACATGATCGCCGGCGCGGAGATCGATGCCGAGCTGAGCAATCTGCAGCGCTTCGCTGGCGTTGCGGGTGATGGCGAGCTCTTCGGCGTCGCACCCGATCTCGACAGCGAGGTTGCGCCGGACGCTCTCGATGTTCGGCTCGAGCAGATTCCACATGTAGTGGACCGGCGCCTGGTTCGAGATGTCGAGATACCGCTTGAGCGCCTCGTGCACCACGCGTGGGCTCGGGCAGGTATAGCCGTTGTTCAGGTTGATGATCGTGCGGTCGAGCGTGAACGCCTGCTGGATCTCGCGCCAGTACCCTTCGTCGGCGGCGACTTCGGCAGGTGGGCGATCCGCGATGGCCGCGCCGGCAGAAAGGACGCGTTCGAACCAGTCGGTCTTGAACGCCACAGCGGTCGCCGCGCCGACCGGCAATACTCGCCGCAAGAAGTCTCGTCGAGCCTGCATACGTCCTCCTGTCGGGATGGCGACCGGTCAATCACGTCGACCGCCGTTCCCTGGCCGCTATTATTCCCGATGTCCTCGCGCCGCCGAGACTTTTTGAGCCGGTCGATGGCCGCCACGGCCCGCTACCTGCCGATCAGGTGAGCCCGGTCTTTTTCGTTGTCGTTGCAGCGGTTCCCGAACTCCGCGCCCACCGGATCGTCGATGCACCCTTCCGGCGGGCACCTGCCTTCCAGTTGCCAGACGCCGGAGAGATCCGGTTTGCCGTCTGTCGCGCGCGGCGCGGGCGCCGACAGATTCGGCTTGCCGCGAGCGTCGCGTGGAAGGCCGGCCGTCGGGTAGTTCGACCACTGCGCATCGGCCGGCGCGGCGATCGCCAGTGCGAGAAGGAACCCGCGCAGCGAATCCGATCCGTAGCGCGAAGCTTCAGCCGGGCGATCGTCATGACCGTCGTGCTCCCTCTATCCCTGGGCCATCTTGAAGAGCACGGTGCCAAGGGCCGCGTAATCGAGATTCTCGCCGCCCGACGCGATCAGCGCGTTGAGCAGTTGCGCCACGACGGCCGTGGCCGGCATGGCCACGCCGTTGGCGGCGGCGGCTTCGTTCGCAAGCCGCAGATCCTTCTGATACAGCTTCGCGCGGAACCCCGGCTTGTAGTTGTCGACGAGCATTCGCTCGCCGTGGACTTCGAGGACGCGGCTCGCGGCGAAGCCGCCGAGGAGCGCCTGGCGGACACGGGCGGCATCGACGCCCGCCTTCCTCGCCAGCGCAAACGCCTCGCTGACGCCAGCCAGCGCGCCGCCGATCGCCACCTGGTTGCAGACCTTGCAGATCTGGCCGGCGCCCGATCGCCCGATGTAGACCACGCGCTCGGCGTTGCCCATCACGTCGAGGATCGGCTTCATGCGATGGAACGTCGCCTCGTCGCCGCCGACCATGATCGACAGCGACGCGTTGATCGCGCCGATCTCGCCGCCGCTCACCGGCGCGTCGAGCATCGATCCGCCTTTCTCCGCGATGGTCTTCGCCAGCCGCTCGGTCGCGACCGGCGAGATGCTGCTCATGTCGATCACGACGGTGCCCGGTTTCATCGCCTCGGCGACGCCGCCAGGTCCGGTGAGCACGCGCTCGACGTCGGGCGTGTCGGGCAGCATCGTGATCACGATGCTCGATGCCGCCGCGACCTCCGACGGTGCGCTCGCGCCGGCCGCCCCGGCCGCAACGAGCTCGTCGACCGCGCGGCGGCTGCGGTTGTGCACCGTCAGCGTGTGCCCCGCCTTGATCAGATGCCCCGCCATCGGTTTCCCCATCACCCCGAGCCCGATGAAGCCGATCTTTTCCGACATGTCCGCAGCACCTTTCTGAGTTGCCGTCGTCCTTCGACGCGTCGAGCTTCAGCTCCCGCCTGCTTCCGCCGGATGCGTCTACAACCGAAGCGTATAATCCTAATGCGAGGCCGCACAGGTTGGTCACCGGTCCTGTCCGCGTCTCGGGCCATCCGCCCTTTCCCGTGCAGCTCACTGACACTGTCGCGCTGATCACCGGCTCCAAGCGCATTGGTGCGGTCGTTGGCCGTGAGCTCGCCGCGCGCGGCGCCGACATCGTCTTCAGCTACGCGCGATCGAGAGTCGAAGCCGAGGAGGCCGCAGCCACGGTGCGCGGCCTCGGCCGGCGCGCCACGATCGTTCAGGCCGATCTGTCGCAGCCGGACGCCGCGGCCGCGCTGGTCAACACCGCAGCCGGGGCATGGGGACGCCTCGACATCCTGATCAACATGGCGTCGGTATACGTCCAGCGCAAGTTCGACGATCTGACGGTGCGCGACTGGAACGCGAATCTCGAGCTCGATCTGCGCGGCGCGTTTCTCTGCGCCCACGCGGCGGTGCCATACATGCGGGAGCAGCGCGGCGGCCGGATCATCAGCTTCAGCGACTGGATCGCGCGCAGCGGCCGGCCGCGCTATCTCGGCTACGTGCCGTACTACGTCGCGAAAGCCGGCATCGTGGCGTTGACCGAAGTGCTCGCGGTCGAGCTCGCCGCCGACAACATCCTGGTCAACGCGATCGCTCCCGGACCGATCGTCGCGCCGCCAGGTACGACCGACGAGGAAGCGAAGGCGGTCGAAGACGCGACGCCGCTTGGACGATGGGGCGGCGAGATCGAGATCGCGAAGGCGGTGCTCGGGCTGCTGGACAACGACTTCATCACCGGAGAGACCATTCGCGTCGACGGCGGCCGCCATCTTCGATGACGTCGGCCTGCGCCGCCGAGCCGCAGACGGCCAAGGCGACGTTAACTTTCTAACTTCTGACTTCTAACTCCTCACTTTGGAACAACGCTTTCATCGAGCTGAGCGCGCCGTTCAGCTCGTTTCGATCGCGGGCGAAGCAGAAGCGCACGTAGCCCTCGCCGCCGGCACCGAAGTCCACGCCCGGCACGCAGCCGATTCGTCCGTTCCGAATCAGATACTCGACCATCCGCCATGAGATCGAGGGCGTCGGCGGCGGACCGTCCGCCCAGGCGGGATTGATCTTCAGAAACGCGTAGAACGCGCCGGACGGAGGCTCGCCGGAGAACACACCGCCGGCATGCTTGCGAACGCCCGCGTAGAACAGGTCGCGCCGGGCGCGAAGTTCGGTGCGGAATTCCTCGATGCAATCCTGCGGACCCTCGAGCGCGCCGATGCCGCCGAACTGCACCACCGACGCGACGTTGCTCGCCGTGTAGAAGAGAATCTTCTTCGCGCGGTCGCGGATCGTCTCGCTCTTGATCGCGACGTAGCCCAGTCGCAGGCCGGTCATCGCGTACGACTTGCTGAACGTGTAGAAGGGAATCGTCCGGCCGTACATTCCCGGCAGCGAGGCGATGCTCGGCGCCGCGCCGTCGAATACCACGTCTTCGTAGGCCTCGTCCGAGATCACCCAGAGATCGCGTTCGCGCGCCGTCGCGGCGATGCGCTCGATGTCGTCGCCGGTCAGCACGCCGCCGGTCGGATTGTTCGGGGAGTTCACGTAGATTCCGCGGGTCCGCGCGGTGATCTTCGACTCCAGATCGGTGAAGTCGGGACGCCAGCCGCGCTCTTCGACCAGCCGGTAGCCGACCGGGACGCCTCGAGCGGCGAGGATATTGCCGGCGGTCGGCGGCCATTCGGGGTCGGGAATGAGTACTTCGTCACCCGGCTCGATAACCGCCATGCACACGATGTAGAGGCCGTGAATGCCGCCGTGCGTGACCAGCACATCCTCGGCGTCGTCCACCGGGATGCCGTTGCGCGTGCGCAGTTTCGCGGCGATCAGCTCGCGCAGCCGGGGGACGCCGTTGGTCTGGAGGTAATGCGATTTGTTCTCCGCGATCGCCCGCGTCATCGCCGCCTTCACCGAGTCCGGCGCGTCGAAGCTGACGTCGCCCTGATCGAGGCGAAACGGGTTCGCGACCGAATACATCATGTCGCGGATGCGGATGATCCCGGAAAACGGGACGTGGTCGAGGTATGACGCCATCGATTCCCAGCGTAGCGCGAAAACACCGATAACCGAACAGCAACCGCACAGAACGCGGAGGCCGCAGTGTGTCTGCCGTCGGGGACGACGTTCGGGTCGTCCCTTGTCGCTGCGGACTCTGCGCTCTCTACGTTCAGCTTTAATGGTGGAACGAGAAGTAGTCCGCGACGTCTTTCGCGACCAGGCCGATCGCGTTCTCGAGCATCTCGCCTGAACCGAAATGGTTGCCAGTGAAAACGCTGATGACGATCGTACGGTCCGGCGCCTCGAGGACGCCGACGTCGTCCCCGACGTACGGCAGGAAGTCGCCGGTCTTGTGCGGAATCGTGTAGCCGGTGACATACCGCGGGATGCGCGTGCGATAGAGCTGGCCGCGCATGATGCGCAGCATCGCGTCGGATGCCTCCTTGTCGACGAGCGTGCCGCGCTCCATCATCTCGAGCAGGCGCCCCATCTCGCGCGGCGTCGAGAGCCCGAACGGGTTCTTGCCATCGCGATAGAACTGCTCACTGGTCGGCGCCGCGCGCAACTGGGGAAACCACTTCGACGGCACGTTCATCGCACGGGTGTTGCGCAGCCCCATCGCCTGCATCCGCGCGTTGACCGCATCAGGACCGCCGACCATGCGGTACAGGACTTCGGTGGCAGTGTTGTCCGACACGATGATCATCATCGTGATCAGATCCTTGACCGTCATGACCGCGCCGGGATCGAGGCGCTGAATCGTGCCGGTTCCGGGCTGCGAATCCGCCTGGGCGAAGGTGTACTTGTCGGTGAGCTTGAACTTCCCGGCCTTGATCTGCTCGAACGCCTCGATCATCAACGGGATCTTGATCGTGCTCATCGTCTCCATCTGACGATCGGCGTCGATCGCGATCTCCTCGCCGGACTCGAGCGATTTCACGTAGATGCCCCAGATCGCGTTCACGCTCCTCGTCGTCCGCTCGACGGAGGCCTGCAGGCGCTGAAGCGGCGACTGCGGCGCCTGCGCCAGCAGCGGCGCGACGACCGAGAGCCCCAGGAGACCCGCCAATCCAGCCCGTCCCGCCAATCCTGCCTTTCCCGCCCTTCTCATGCCGTCACCCCTACTTTCTCGAGGATGTTCGCCAGTGTCTGGTGCGCGCGGCCGACTGGCAGATTGCTGATGTAGAAGTGCCGGGCCCCGACGTCGGTCAGGGAGCGAATCGTACGCGCGCAGACCTCTTCGGGTATGGCGCCGGCGGCGAACTCGCGCGCGAGGCCGGCGACCGGCACCGGCAGAAAGCTCTGCAGCGTTTCCAGCGTGCGTGGGTTGGCGCTGCGGTAGAAGAAGACGCCGAACATGCCGGGCAGCGACAGGCCGCGCCGCGCGCCCGCAGTCACGAAACGCGCGACCTGTTCGGTGTCGTGATGGCTGACGACCTGCGTCAGAAAGAACTCGGCGTTGAGGTGATCGTCGGTCAGGAAGTCGATCTGCCGCTCCGGGTCCGAGTGCGGGTTCGCCCATCCGCCGAGCGCGAGCGTGCGATCGCGCTCGCGCAGCATCTGGCGCAGCTGCCACGCGTGGGCAACCGATCGCGGGCGGCCGACGCTCTTGTCGCCGCCGAGCACGACCAGCGCGGGGAACCCGTTCTGGCGCGCACGCTCGGCATACGACAGGCAATAGTCGAGCGAGTGTTTCGAGGTCAGAAACGGCACGATCCGCTCGCGCGGCACGTCGTGTCCGAGGTTGGTCACGAGGTGACGGAGGTTGTCTTCCTCCTCGGCGCCGACCGCGCTGTCGGTGAGAAAGACGAACGTGCTCTGCCGGGTCAGCTTCCGCACGGCGTGATAGGTGTCAATCCAGGCGTCCATCCCTTCGGCGCGCGCGAGCTCCGCACGCGGCGGACGCAGCTCGGCTGCGAAGATCGACGATCCCGATCGAAATGCCGACAACAGATCCATGGAGTGGTGGCTCGCGGCTCAGAGAGCAGGCTGCAAGACTGGCCCTCGCGCGGGTGGCGCTCCTAATATACCGTGGCCGACAGATACTGTGCCGATGACCAGCAACGCGCTGCGCGCTGCGATCGGAGCCCTGCCGTCGCTGCCCATCCTCGCCTCGCCGACGCTCGTCGAGCCGATGCTTCGGCTGCGCGACGTGCTCGGCGGCGGGCCGCGCCTGTTCATCAAGCGCGACGATGCGATCGCCTTCGCGTTTGGCGGAAACAAGGTGCGCAAGCTGGCGCTGGTTGCGGCGCGGGCGCAGGCGGACGGTGCCGACACGCTGATCACTGCGGGCGGTGTTCAGTCGAATCACGCCCGCGCGACCGCCGCGGCGGCGGCGAAGCTGGGCATGCGCGCCATTCTCGTCGCCAACGGCGCGCCGCCCGATCGCCCCACCGCGAACGCGCTGCTCGATCGATTGCTCGGCGCTGAAATCGTCCACGTCGCGAGCCGCGAGGAGCGCGCGCCGAAGATGCGCGAGATCGCCGGCCGGGTGCTCGCCGAGGGACGGCGTCCGTTCACGATTCCGATCGGCGCCTCGACACCGCTCGGGGCGATCGGCTTCGTCCTGGCCGTCGCCGAGCTCGTCGATCAGATCGCCCCGCCCGACGTGATCATTCACTCCACCTCGTCCGGGGGAACGCAGGCGGGACTCGTCGCCGGGTGCCGGCTGCTCGGTCTGCCGACCCGCATCGTTGGAATCAGCGCCGACGATTCTGCGGCGTCGCTGCAGGCGGCGATCGTGGCGCTCGTCGATGGCGTCGGCCGACTGCTGAGCGATGGATCGCGAACGTTGCAGGCGGGAAGACTTCAGCCGATCGTCGTTGACGACTCGTTCGTCGGCGACGGCTATGGGATCCCGACCGCAGCCTCGCGAGAAGCGATCGAGCTGACTGCGCGAACTGAAGCGATCTTCCTCGATCCGACGTACACCGCGAAGGCGATGGCCGCGTTGATCGCCTACGTGCGCGAGAGACGGTTCCCCGACGAAGCCACGATTCTCTTCTGGCACACCGGTGGTCAGGTCGGGCTTTTCGCGTGATGAGAGAGGTGCGGCCACAGCCGGACACTACGAGCCGACGATGCCAGGTCCGGCTGAAGCCGGACACTACGTGCTAACTCTTAGCCCGTGACCCGCAGTCTGCCTAGCGCGGCGTCCAATTCGGCGCGGCGAGGAACAGGCCGTCGTTCCATCCGATCTGATAGACGAGCCACAGACCCATCGCGACCGAGAGGCCGCCGGTTGCCACGCGCGTCAATCGATCGCCGCCGTTCCAGTGATGCGCGAACCGAGCCAGCGGCAGCGCGAGACCAGTGGTGATCAGCGTCATGCCCAACAGCGTGCCGGCGCCGAAGACCAACAGGTACGCGCATGCCCATCGCGGATCGCGGACCGTTGCCAGGACGAGCAGCGCGACCGCCGCGCTCCCGGCGAGCCCGTGCACCAGACCGACGAAGAAGGCGCGCCACGATCCGCCTCGTCGGGGCACGAACGGTCGATCGTGACGGTGCGGCCGCACGTTGACCAGGCCGACGATCAGCAGCGCGACTGCAACGCAGAACTCCATCCCGAGTCCCAGCCGCGGCGGAACCACCCAGCCGAACAGGATGATCCCGCTCGCGACCACGAACAGCGTCAGCGTGTGGCCCGCGCCCCACGCGATCCCGAGCAACGTCGCCTGCCACACGCGACGCGTCCGCGCCGTGATCGCGCCGATCGCCACGACGTGATCGGGATCGGCAGCATGCCGAAGACCGAGCACGAGCCCCAGCCACAGAATCGCGAGCGGATGCATGGTCGTCGTCATCACGATCTCCTGTCTGCCGCTACTTGCCGCGCGGCAGGATGAGCGTGAACGTCGTCCGCAGCTGCCAGTTGGGGCCGCCGGCCGGCTTCGCGACGTAGTACTCGCCGCCGACCTGCACGCTCATCGGCACCGGGCCGAACCGTGTGATCTTGCTGACCGCGACGGTGATGGGAATCGACCAGCGATCGCCCGAATTCGCCGCCTTCCAGTCGGCGACGGCTTCGGTCGACACCATGACCGTGACGCCGTTCGCCGACGAGTGCGCGATCACCGGCTGGAAGTAGCCCATGTTGACGTCCGGACGGTCGACGTTGCCGGTCTTCGCGAACGACCAGATGTTGTTCCACAGCAGGCCGTAGGTCATGCCGCCGCTCTGCTTCATGACGGCGACCACCGGCCCTGCCGACCACTTGCCGTAGCCGAGCGTTGGATCGGTCGTCGTCGGCATATAGAGCATCGGCCCGACACCCCACGTGAACGTGCCTGACGTCTTTGGCGAGAAGAACGCCTGCGCGATGATGTCGCTCATGCCCGAGGATCCACCGTACGCCGACGGCTGCGACAAGCACGGCACGACCCAGCGGCCGATCAGATTCCAGTGCTCGCTGATCGACACCGGCACCACCGGTTGGAAGTAGATCAGCGTGCGCAGCTCCTTCTCGGGGCCGACACCGTGATCCAGTTGAACTGCATCGGCACGCTGACCATGTCGGTGAGCGGATTGGCGAGCTTCTTGGCCTCGTGTCTTCGCGCCTTTCCAGGAGAAAAGAGGAGAGAAAGTCGGGAGGCGGCGCCGACTGATCGTGCGCCGCCGCCGTGGGCGGTGTTGGCGGGTTGAGTGAGCCCTTTATCCAGGCAAGGACTGCCTGCGGACGGGCGTCACGGCAGGGATCGTGGTGGGTTCCAGTGTCGCGTCGGTCGCTGTCGCGGCATCCCTTCGCAGCGGCGGCGCACTCGCTCTTCAGGCTCGCCTTCTGCAGTCGCGCATCGATGCGCTCCGCCGTCGTGCGCCACAGCGCCGCGTCGATGGCGAGCAGCGCGGCGATCTCCGACCTCGTCAGATGGGTCCCTCCTTCGAGAAGGTCGCGAAGCGACTGCTCCGGATCCTTCAGAAAGGCGCGGCGGAAGCCTTCGTCGGTCAGCAGCCGGCCAATCACGCCTTCGATGTTTCGTTGGCTCACGGGTCGTTCTCCGATCACGCAGCGGCACCCAGCCGCGCTTCCAGTTCGTCGACAATTCGATCCCAGCGGCGGTAGGACGGTTTCAGCAGCGACCGCAGCTCGCTCTCGCTGAGCGGCAGACCCCACTCGCTGGCAAGCTCGAACATCGAGCTCGGATTTCGCAGGAACGAGCCGCGAAGCTCCTCGTCTGCCATCAGCTCACCGATGAAGATCTCGAAGGGGTCGTTCATGCTGTTGTTAGTCCCGGTCATCGCGGCCTCCTGCCGTCACGACATGGCAAGGAACGCACCAAGCCGGGTCGCGATCACCGACGCGACACACAACGTCAAGTACATCTGACAGTTACGGGAGTTGAAATCGATGGAGGCGTCGACAGGCGGCGTGCCAGCCGGCTGTGAGACCTGATTCGGATTGCGCATCGACAGACAACTTGTCTGGCACTCTGCAAGGTGGCGCTTGCGGGCCTCGAAGTGCGAGGCTCGTGCGAGAATGCGCGCGATGCTCGAGATTCGGTCCCGCGACAGCCTCGCGGCGTTGATGCGTGCCGTCAACGACGTGACGCCTGCGTCGATGCTTTGCCTCGCCCAAAAGGGTCGACGAGTCGCGGCTCCAAGTGCTGTACGCGGATTCATTCGGAATCGGCAGCTTCACCGAGCCCGCATCGGGCGTCCCCACCCCGTTGTGGCCGGACGCGTCTGGTGTCCAATGGGCCGACCCGTCGGCATTTGACCAGGAGAGCGCGATCGGCTGGCAGGTCTCCTTTGACGGCGTGCTCCGTGTGTGGTCCACGCCGGTTCCCGGGGTCGCGGCCGCCACTCGTCTCTGGGTCGGCCGGACGGATACGTGCGCGCCGACGAGCGACGAAGCGGAGCGCCTCACGGCAGTCGCCGGGCGCGCCGCCGGGCTCCTGCGCGTCGTCCGGACGGATGCCGCGCAGGCCGAGCGGTTGCGGCGTCTCGACCTGACCGCCGAGCTGTTGCCCGCGCTGATGCCGGTAACCGATCACTTCTCGTGGTCGAGAGAAGCGTTCGCGTCGGCATACGGGCGCGCTGGCGCTGATCGCCGCGGTGTCGGCGCCATGGCTGGGATCGCTGCTCGATCGGCTGGGCGCGCGTCGGGTGATCGTGCCGTGCCTCGCGTTGTCCGGCTGCGCCGTCGCTCGCGGCGCTGACCTCGTCGATCTGGCACCTGCGTGTGGTGTTCGGTGCGATCGGGCTGGCGACGATGGGCGCGTCGCCGATTGCGTACTCGCGCGCGATCTTCGGCTGGTTCGACGCGCTGCGCGGCCGGGCCACCGGAGTGATGCTCGCCGGCGCCGCGGTGTGCGCCATCGTCGTGCCGCCGGTTGCGCAGATGCTGATTCGCGCTGCCGGTTGGCGCATCGCGTGGCTGGTGCTCGGGATGATCACGCTGACTGCGGCGTTGCCCGTCGCGATGCGCTTCATTCGCGATCGCTCACCGGCGCGATCGTCTGACGGCGCGGCGGCCGGTGTGTCGGTCCGGGACGCGCTGCGG
>Ga0066388_100002311_pt1 | contig 11548 bp, 7 predicted proteins | sample PanSoiMetaGPlot6_FD_64539 | JGI IMG/M metagenome (GOLD analysis project Ga0066388, IMG submission 64539) | Tropical forest soil microbial communities from Panama analyzed to predict greenhouse gas emissions - Panama Soil - Plot 6 (Hybrid Assembly) | ecosystem: Environmental > Terrestrial > Soil... | reverse complement strand
ATCCTTCGACGCGTAGGAGGAATCACGAAAGTCAATTACTCCTGCTTTGGCGAGAATTTGCCCACCAATGTTGTTCAACAGCAAGTCGCGCGCTGCGGCAGTGGTTCCAAACGTCGCATTGCCGGAAGTCGCTGCGATCATTCCACTGTTTGCAATATTGGCGGAAACGAGCTGAATGTTGCTGGCGGCCTGCAGCATTGGGTTAGGGCCAACAGCCCCCGAAGGCAAAGCGTTAATTATCGACGTGCCGGCAGTCATCGCAAGACGGCCCGAGCTGGATATGGTGCCCGCGTTCACTATATCGTTTAGCGCGTTGAAACTCATATTCAAGTTGGCAACGGCACTGGTGATGTTGGAGATCCCGCGGGCTGGCAGAACAGAGGTGAGCAGTGCACCCTGGTTGTTATAGATGTTGGTCGCAGAGAAATTGGCTGTGGATACAACTGTGCTGGAAGACACAGCAAAGAATCGACCGGAGTTGGTGAAATCGCCAGCAAGGTCGACAGAAAAACCAGAGCCAAAGTCACTAATGGCGGTAACACGTCTCGGAATAACAAGATTGTTGATGGCTTGGGACATGAAAGGAGTTAATTCGAAGGTTCCCCCGACAGCCCTTCCGCCGCGACCAATCCGGAGAGATTGATCCGCTCCGGCAATGATTGATTGGAGGGCCACGAGTTCCGCGGCAGTGACTCTATCTGCAGGGGTAACAGTTCGGGTGTGCTGGCCCACGCGTAAGTTGGCGGAAGCGAAATGACCGGCCAGGCTGGCTGAAAGATTACGCTCCCGGGATCTCAAGTCGAGATTAACGGTGGCCGTGGTGGTAGTCGGCGTCGTGGTTGCCGTGGCTCTCCCTGCCTGGAGCAGCTCATCAGCGGAGGCGGGAATGATCAGCATGCTAGCCTGGCAGAAGAGAAGCACTGCCACAACAAGCGCCAAGATCTGGCGTCGTCTGTCTAATGCATGCATCACTGGACGAGAAGTCTGATTCGGCCGAGGGGGAGATGGCTGAGGTAAGTAACTAAAACTATGATAAGTGCCGAGGATGCCCATGATACGGTACCTTTTCGGCTTGTAAAGTGATGTGAAGTAGTGACTGGGTTAAACCTTATAGCTCGTTTCCTAAACAACGCGCCGCGACAAATCCAGTATCAGAAATTGTCAGAGTGCCGAATATCCCCGAGCGGGTACATCTGGAACTCAGGTTTCTTCGAGCCGAACCTGCGCGATGAAGTCAATCCCGCGTGTGGCTGCAGCCAGACTGTTTTTCCTGACTCCATTAAGAAGTCATGGCCAGATCCCTGCTGGTGGCTGGCGCTAACTTTTGACGTCGTCTAATTGCGTGCGAGCAGCTACATATCTATCAATTAGTTTCAACTGCTCGTCGAGATCAGGCGTTTGCGGAAATGCGCGGCGCATGGACTCTGTGCCTAGGAGTTTTTGGATTTTCTGATCGTTGAGCAGTGCGTGCATTTGCTCGGGAGTCGCCAGTTGCGACTCAATTTGACTGGCGGACTTGCCTAGCATTTGAAGAGCGGCTGCCAGCCGCTCGCGAACTTTAGACGTTAACTCTCGTCGAGAGTCCATCAAAGATTCGGGGAGAGCCTCAGATTTTTCCAAGAGTGGCGAAGTGTGCTCCTTGGATTCAACCTGCTGATGTCGTGCGGTTTCGCCAGTGCGGCCGGCAGTTGTCAACTTTCCAGTCTCTGGGTTCCGAAATTCTGGATCAAGTGTTCCGTCGGCTCTAAAGCCTATATTCCTATCTGCCTGAATTCGACTGGTAAGCTCGTCGTCGAGTCGCGCACCAATATTAAAGTCCTTGTCACATGCTCGCGTATACGTATCGCGGGTGACGGTCACACGGCCGGATTTGCCGAGCGAATTGTCAGCGCCTGCCGGATGAACTGGTGGTAGTGCGTCTCCATGTTTTGCCAGAGCGTCGTCAACTATTTTGAGGGCCTTTTCCAAACTTGCCTGATCTCTCGTGTAAAGAGTGATGGCCTTTTGGCCTTGTCCTTCTCCGATAACAAGACCAGGATGATCCAGCGGATTTATGAACTTGAAATCGAGCTGGTCGTTGGCTCGCATGGCTCGCAGTTCCGGATTCTTCTCGAGCTCCGGAAGTACCACCTGTAACATCCTATTCAGGTCTTCTAGACTTCGGCTTCAGGTGCGGGCGGGCTCGAAAAAAGGCATCCATTTCCGCCTTGACCTGTTTCTCAACGGCTTTCTTGCTCTCCGGTGTCAATTCGTTAAGGACATGATTCCATGCTGCTAGCGCAGACTTCTCATCTTTCGAATTGTAGTTGACGTCCCCGGTTGCCTTCTGCTCAGCAAACTTTTTCAGCGCGTCAGCATAGGTCTTCGTTGTTGCCGTCTCTAATTCTTTTGCATCCTTGAAGAAAGGGGGATAATCCAACTTGCTCTGCTTTTTTCGTTCCGAATCGTGGATCACTTTCTGGCGAATCAATTCCAGCTGAGTCGCTGCGGTTGCCTTGCCGCTGTCCGCTTGTTTCTGCAGGATGTCTATTACCCCATCGACAGGGATGAAGTATCGGCCACCGCTCGGCATTGGTAAGCTCTGATCCGATCGGTCCTGGTCTTTGTCCATGAAGGTTCCACCAGAGCGGTGCATGGCGGCGAACAATTGTGATACGAGCATGGCATTGTCACCGGTATGGTCCGAGTCTTTGCCCCACTGGTTGTCTACCTCTATTCGCGCTGCTCTTGCGGGGGGGCCAGGCTCGGCGGGTTGGTAGTCTGTAATTGTTATCACGTGCGCTGCTGCCGACCCGGCAGCGGCACCTCCGCCGGATTCGCCCCAGAACGGCGCGTTCTTCGCATCGACTCTCACTATTATCGGAAGCCGACCATTATTCTTTGCTTCCTGCAATGCCTTGTTGAGCGCTTCCTCTGATTCGATCTTTTGAATGCCTTTGGAGTCTCCAGCGATGTAATCTCGTGATGTTAGAACAACTGCCTTTTCGTTGCGGTTTGTCATGGCATTGGACATGTCCGTTATCTGATCGTCTGTCAGGTTTGGTGCCATTGCTGCTATGATTGCACCTCTCTTATCAGTTTCCGTGATAATTTTTGGACGTTTCGGATCGCTGATGTCTACCAGTCGTTCGCCGTTGTCGGGCGGATTTGCGGAAAAGTTCGGTTCACGTTGCTCATAGCGCACCCTGCCGGGGGGCAACTTAGTGGTGGTGCCGTCTCCGTCCCTGAGACCCGTTCGCTGCAGCTCGACGTTGATGGCTGTATATTGCCATAGATGGCTGACATAACTGCGTGCGCTATCGCGGGGAGGATACTCCAGGGAGGGATCCCTTGCTTCGATCGCCCTGGGACCCAGGTTTAGGACATTTGGATCGATCTGAACGGTTGTCTTGCCGTCCGGGGTAGTATATGAACCTTTTATGGTGGCGTCCGCAATTACCCGTGCTGCTTTTGCCGGGTCGTTGGTAAAGGCTCGCGCCTGTACAGTAGACGTTTGACAGGTTGGATGCAGTCCCTGGTCAATTGTTGTCGGATCAGCCAGGTGAAAAAGGGTGCGGATGGCAATCTGGGCGCCCATGGGTGGTTTGAGCTCTGTACTGCCGAATTCCGTTGTCTCCATCAGTCGCGTGAGTTCATGGTAACTTCTTGCCATTTCCTGGCGCGCACTTTTCCGAGCTTGTTCCGCAGCCGGTTCTGGCGTGGTGCCTTGCGCGATCAGTTGCTTCTTATATGTGTCTTCGAGCTTGACGGACCTTGCCTCGAAGGTAGCCATGTCTTCTTGAAACCGCTTCAATTGTTCCGGAAATTGGACGTGCTTTTCAGCGGCGTCGCACAGTCTTGCTCGTTCTAATCTTAGATCCGGATTGGCCTCGTCGTACTTGGTACTCGTCTTTTCGCCGTCTTGATCTTTGATCTTGTACTTTCCTTCTGCTATGCGCTCAATCACATAGTTGTCTTCAAGCTGCGGTCCGCTATGCGTTTCCTGATAGCGCTCTATATTGACAGCGTCCGGCGCGGAACGCACCATCATTCCGCGGAGACTTTGGTCGTCGCCGCGTGCCCAATACTCACGATAGCTTCCGTCGGCATCGTAGAAACGCGAGTATTCGCTCCCCGATTTCGTCTTCAAGTCGAAGGATCCGTCAGGATAAATAACTCTTTCGTTGCCTTCCGTGTCCTTCATGATGAAGCGCGTGCCATCAGCCGAGTGCCCGGGCAAGTTGAGCACCTGACCCTGTGTCACCTCGCCTTTTCTCAGATAATTGATTCTCGCGAGTTCTTCTGAATACTTTTTGACTGTTTCCGCGCTGGCGCCGGCGCCGAGGTGGTCGCGGGCGATCGTGCGCAACGTCTCGCCTGCGCGCACTTCGTGGATTCCGGGTGGTATGTCGCGCTTAATCCCTTCCCCGTGGTAATGTCGACCTTTGGCATCCACGGGGAACGGCTTGCGGTCAGCGGTCGTCCACGGTCCGGATCCATCTTGTGCAAGGGTCGAACCGGTAAACTTTTCGAAGAGGACGTTGTCGTTTCCTCGGGGTTCAATGTCTTGCGATGCCAATCCTGGAGTCTTGGTCCGGTCTGATAAGGAAGTGTCGATCGTAGTAAATGACAACTTCGGGAGAGCCGAGTCCTGTGTAGTCGATGGACCACCTTCTGCTCCCCTCTCCTGTGGGCGAGTGCCGGGGGTACCTGCAGTCCTTTCCCAGACCTCATTGGCCAGGTGCTGCGACGTCGGGACATCGGTCTGTGCGAGTGTTTCGCCACTGGCAAAATCTGTTTCCTTGAACATCTAGGAGCTCCTGAAAGTGTTTTTTGATTACGGATGGGCCGAGAGTTTTTAGTCCTGAGGACCGGGATTACTTTTCCAATAGACGGGTGCGCCGCTGCGCTGGAGAGATTTCTATTGATAAACACTTCGCGATTCTCCTTGGGGGCCAAGCTTGCCAGCGCTCAGCGACATGTCTTGCGTCTTTCATTGATCCATCGCAGCATCGCCTCAATCTTGGCGAGGCGGTCATCCAGACCTAGCAGTGCCCCCATGCGCAGTTCGGCATCCACTCGATTCGCTGCCCCGGAAATTAGGCGACACAGCCAGCGTTGGGCAGGACCTGAGAAGATTGTCCTTGCAGCCCGGCTATGCAGCTATCCCCATTCGGGTACTCTTCGTGGGTCCTATGGTCTGGACGCCAGGTGGCACGGAGAGACACTTTCGAGGCTGGACTGCTACCCGCTCTTGCTAGTCGTCACAGCATGTCTGACATACAAGTCAGCTACGCTCGAGTGCGGACCTTTGTTGGACACCCGGGCAGTCGAGTACTTGAAGATGATTCCATGACGTGATGTCTCCGACGGATCCATTACGGACTGGGACTGCCGGTAATCCTCCACGACGGCCGATGTAGGCAGACCTGCTTGAGCGAGCATCCTTTTTAGCCTTCTTGCCTGTGCCACGCTCTGATCAGCCGTGCCAGAAAAGAAATTGCGGAATCGCTTTTTGCCACTGGCAAGGTCGTGGATGTTTTCTTGGAGCCACTTGTCAAAGCCGGTGCCGGCGTATAGCGAGTCAAGCAACGTAACGCTGACGATTTTGTGTTGGAGGTCGTTATTGTAGAGCTCATGCATTGCGGCCTGATAGCCGCCCGAATGCGTAATGATGGACATGCTATTGAGGGCGTCGATATTTTTGCCGGATAGCCCGGGCGTCCTATCGAGGATATCCTGAAGCATCCCGCGGAAGAAGCCCTGGCGGCCGAAGGATCCGGTCGCTTGACTGGCAGTACCGGGATGCACTGACCATTCGGGCAGAATGAGAACCGTGTTCGGCGAAGCCAGGTCTATTTGCCGTCGGAGATCATGCTCATGGAATGCCTCCGCCACTGTGCTACCGAGTCCATGGTTGTAAATCGCGATGTTGATCGGCTTGGACGCATCAAAGCCGCGCGGAAGATATACCACTGCGTCGGGCGTGCTGTGATTTGCTGTGCGATGACGCAACCCATGCAATTCAAAGAGTTGTCCTTCGGACGAACTTTTCTCCGAATGCTTGATGAGCGCATCTGATTCTTTACTGGGCAATTTGAAGCGACTGTAGTAGTCACGTTGGAAGAACGGGTGCCCTCTATAGTTACTGTTGAGGGACTGGTATAGTGAGCTGTGCGATGTCACATTCAATCGTCCCCACGCAGCGACAACGTCTGATTGTTTTGCCGATCGGGAACCGATCAGACTTGCAATCCATTGCGGTATTGCTTGTGCTATCTGGTCGGTCTTGTTGTCGACTGGTCCTTTCTTGTCGCATTCCATATTCTTCGAAATCGAACGTGGATTCTGCAACGCTATCGGTCTATTTTCTTCGAATGTTTGCCTGTCATTCTTACGGGGCAATTGGCCCTTCATTTCCACGCGCTGACTGAGGAAACTTTCCTGCAGGTTGCATTCGCAGGGATTTTGCTTCTCGGATTTCTCTTGCGGATAGTTGGATGTGTATTCGAAGTGCATGACTCTCCTTTTCTCTGTGTGTCTTGCGCATGACCGGGCGACGTGTTAAATACTCCGCCCTGGCACCAATACTGACTATCCCCATCCGGGTATTCCGGAACCGACAAAGATGTTCGTACGGTGGTGCACACTTGGTGCCGATATCCACATGGGGGTATTGGCCGGAATCTCCGGCAGCGATAGTGGATGTGTGAGACGTCGACCAAGGTCCCAAGAAGCGGACAGTTGTTGATGTCCAAGCGGACCAGTACGACTGACGTTGAACGAAAGGCCCTTCGGGTTTGACAATGAGGAGGTTAGTATGGCGCTCGAAAGTATTTTTGAAAAGCTTCAGGCTGTTTGTGCCGATGCGGAGATTTGGTGGGATTCTTCGCCGACCCTATATAAGGATTGGGCACAGGGCTTCGTCGAAAGCGAGTCGTCGCCTCGGTGTGAAAGCTGGCGGGGGCAGTTGGCCAGACTATTCAACCCTGACAGCCCAGAAAAGTCTCTGCTTAGAGGAGTGACAACCAATCCTGCTCTGATTTCAAAATGTGTACTGGGTCAGCCGGAACAGTGGTCGTACGTCGCAGACCAACTCATTTCTGAAGCACCATATGTCGGGGCCGAAACGATCTTCTGGCGCCTGTACAAGCAAGTTATTCTTACCGGTGCACAGTCGTTTCTGCCGCTGTGGGAACAATCAGATGGTCGATATGGTTGGATATCAATCACGTCAGCAATCAATTAGTAAGATTGATCGTTGTACGAGGCGACGAATTCTTATCGACTAATGAAGGAATGAACGGTCGGCATCATCATGAAGAAATTGATTAATGACCCGAAGATGGTTGTGCGCGAGATGTTAGAAGGCGTCGTTGCGCTGACACCCGGATGTGCTTTGCTGCAAAACGAGACGGTTATTGTCCGTGATCATCTGTCGGCGCCGGCGCAACGAGCGGTCGCCATAATCTCTGGCGGCGGAAGCGGCCATGAGCCGGCGCATGCCGGGTTTGTTGGAAAGGGCTTGCTTACAGCAGCGGTTGCCGGAGATGTCTTCACGTCACCGAGTACTGATGCGGTATTGGCTGCACTGGTCGCGGTTGCTGGACCTGCTGGGGCCGTGCTCATCGTCAAGAACTACACCGGTGACCGCCTGAATTTTGGTCTGGCAGCCGAGCTGGCACGCGGACAGGGGATTCCGACCGAAGTGGTGATTGTTGCTGATGACGTGTCTTTGAGCAACACGGTCGAGAAGGGCCGCAGGCGGGGCATTGCAGGAACCATTTTGATACACAAAATTGCTGGGGCCGCTGCAGCGTCAGGTTTAGCCGTAGGTGATGTTGCAAGATTGGCACGCGAGGCAGCGGCTAATCTGGGGTCGATGGGCGTGGCGCTCGGGTCCTGTACTCTACCAGCCGTCGGCAGACCCGGATTCAGCCTCGGTGACGACGAAATCGAAGTCGGTCTGGGGATTCATGGCGAAGCGGGCGTGGAGCGCAGAAAGATTCAGTCTGCGGACTGTCTGGTCGAGGCAATGCTTGGGAAGATCGTTGAGGATCTGGCTCTTAAAGACGGCGAGCGGGTTGCATTGCTGGTCAATGGTCTTGGTGCGACCCCTCCCATGGAGCTCTCGATTGTGACCCGGGCCGCGTTGAGTTGGCTAGCTCGCAGTGCTTTAGATGTTCAGCGCGCATGGGCAGGCACCTTCCTGTCGGCGCTCGATATGCCCGGATGTTCTTTGTCTTTGCTCCGGGTCGATGATGATAGGCTCGCTCTGTTAGACGCCGAGGCGGAATCTGGGGCATGGCCAGGAAAGGGCTTTCTCAACCGCAACAATACAGTGATCGGAACTGGGAGCACGTCTGAGAATTCGCAAGTACCTATCGAGACGTCCTTGTCTGAAGACGCGAAACGTATGCGCCAACTGGCCCTCGTAGCAGCGCAGGCATTGATCGAGGCGGAGGCGCTGCTTACGGATCTCGATTCGCGCGCTGGAGATGGCGATCTCGGCTCGAGCATGGCGCGTGGAGCAACCGCCATCCGTAATCTACCGGATGCGGACTGGAAGTCTCCGTCGATTGCGCTGGCTGCGATGGGAAATGCACTGCGTCGTGCAATTGGTGGCAGTTCTGGTCCATTCTACGCCACAGGATTGCTGCGAGCGTCGCGCAGACTCAGTGACAGGGACGCTCCTACTCTTTCTGATTGGACTGAGGCCTTCATGCTAGCTGTCGAAGCCATTTCAGAATTGGGCGGGGCAGTGCCTGGCGATCGCACGATGCTCGATGCGCTCTATCCGGCAGCCAAAGCATTGATAGCAGCTCAGTCTGCTGGACAGCCGGCCGAGGCTGCACTAGCTGTGTGTTTCGCTGCCGCCCAGGAGGGGGCAGAAGCTACCAAAACGATGCAGCCCAAACTTGGACGAGCAAGTTATCTGGGAGAACGAGCGGTGGGCGTTCCTGACGGTGGCGCCGTTGCTGTAACCGTCTGGTTGGGCGCGCTTGCAAAAGAGAGCGTAACGCAGTAACCGTCTCTGTTTTTACCCTGGTGCCTGTCCGAGCCCGTTGCCCCCAATATTCCTGCCGCTAGCCCGAATTTATTACCGCTCCAGTAAACCTTTATCTATGTTCAACACAGTTTTTACGCTTTCCGAACCGTACAGCGAGCTGGCAGACAGCCGCTTTCATCAACCTGTCTGCAAGACGTTGCTCGTTCCTATTAGCGCTGTTCTTGAGTCGTGAATAAAGCCGAGAATCCCGAAGGAATGAGGCCAGTTCGAATTCAGAACGCATTACGGCACGCTCGTCGGCCAGTTTGAATATTTGGCCGTGCCGACGCTCAATCATGTCCTGACTGGCATCCTGTATCAGGCAATTCGGATGACAGCCAATCATCAATTCTTGCCCTTGTTGGAGGATTTGACATCGCCTCTCGACTATGACGCGCACCGAATCATGTTTCTTGTCGAGGAGATTTCGTACGTACGTGATACCATCTTTGTGCGTGATATGCACAACGGCTCCTGCTTCTACGCAGACGCGACATCCCGCAGACTCCAGCTCCAGATAGCTGGAGGGCACGAGGAGCTGCTCTGATCGATCTCCGTCCGATGCCGACTGCGGCGACGGGAGGGTCGCCGGCAATCTGTTGCAGATTACTTCCGGAGGAGAAAGCTCATCTTCTTCTGATATTTCCATTGGAAATGCTGCGCACGCGGCCAGACATAGATTGAATATCAGCGCGCTTGGAATCAGTGACATCGCTTTTCGAAATTTAGCTTTCCTGGTCCACATACGCCAGTTACTCCTTGGCCGCATGTGCCCCGCATAGGGGTGCACAGCTTGATTTTCAATCTCCGGGAGCAAGCACACATACCCCCATCAGGGTAGTTCGTTGCGATCACACGAGAGTAAGCCAAAGCCCGACGAGGTGCTGCAGTTGTGCTATAGAGTGCTGGCCCTCAATGTGTGCGAAGGTGCCATTGCTCCTTCCTTCGGCCGTGAGGTTTCTGGTACGACGTACATTCCTTTGCCCGCGGTTGCATAATGGATTGCCGCGGCCGTCTTGACCAGTTGGTTGAATAGTGCTTGAGCTTCTTGAGTTCTGGATTGGTGCAGACCTGTGAAGGGGTTGGCATTCAGCCATGCGGGCATGGAAAACTCACATCGCACCAGGAGCAAATCCTTCGATAGAGCATGAGTAGCGATTCCTCGCCGGCCGATTCCGTCTTCAAAGAGCGGCACTCCAGGCTGTGCTGCTAAGATCACTTCGCGCCCAATCTGCACTGGGATTCTTTTCTCACCGGCGAGAATCCACACATGATCAGGACCGCTGCAGGCTTTTACTTTCAGTCGACCATCATACTCAACCGAAAACACTGAATCCTTTCTACCGTGGATTCGCCCGAGTGGAGTTGATATCGAGATGTTCGCATGAGACTTGACCAACATGGCGCCCTTATCGAGCCTCAATTGGTTCGGGCCCAGCTGGATGAAGTTGGTCCCGCTGGCGGCCAGAAGGAGGAGCGGTCGCCTGTCGCCCGATGGCGATTGGGACGTGGACATTGGAACCGCGCTCCCCGCGCTTGACTTTGTCGAGAGCGCATCGGTTTGCGTAACTGCGGCAGACAGTGTGTGAGCATTGGCTGCTGGTGCCGAAGATGAGGCACCACCTTCTGTCAGCACAGGCGGAGGCGCTGACTCCTGTCTGGACATACTAATATGTCCGGCGGATTGCGCAATGTGCTTGGCCAATCTCGTGCGGCCTTTCATACCAGTAAAATTGTCTAATCCAATAGTGGTGCCGTGCACCATGAGGTTGGTGGACATAAATTGCTGAGGTGCTGAATGCACGTGGGTTTTGCGAACGCGAATTCCGCCAGTTACGATTGCCTCTGAGCCATCAACCGGAATGGTGTCTTCATCGGCCAATGCTTCCGTCATGATCATCGTGTCCCCTGGTGCCAGGGATTCATGTCCTCCGGGAATCTTATTTGACTCCACGATCACTGCAGAGTTCTTGGAAGAGCCGCCGATCGCGGTTATTTCAACGCGTTTGCCTGCCTGATTGTAGATCAGCGCCGCGGCCTCTGGCGTTGTCGTGACCCTTGCAGAGGAGTTGTCCGAGAATACCGTATCGACCGATTTGGAACTTGCGCCGGTATCCACAACCACGCCGCCAGTATGAAGAACGACCACCCGGTTGCCACCGGTGTCTTCCTTTTCACTGATGATGGCGCCCGGCAGTCCGAATACGCAGCCCGAAGGTCCAGTGGATACCTGGCTTGCGACGCTCAGGAGGGAGAGTTGCACAGAATGCGCGCTTGCCCCGCCGATGGTTACCGCGTGACTGTTGGAGCCTGCATCGTTGGCACTGACGGACACGGTGATGTTGATGCCGGTCGCTGCCGCCGATGCCGTAGCCCTGTCCGATTTCGAAGCGCCCTTTTCCGAATTCGACTTGTCCGCTCCAGCTTCTTGCAGGAGTGCCGACAGGTCGAACCTGTTGGCGAGCGGGTTCTGGTCTGTGGCGACAATGGCGCTGGATGTAAGGCTTCCAAATGCACCAC
>Ga0066388_100002310_pt1 | contig 11549 bp, 8 predicted proteins | sample PanSoiMetaGPlot6_FD_64539 | JGI IMG/M metagenome (GOLD analysis project Ga0066388, IMG submission 64539) | Tropical forest soil microbial communities from Panama analyzed to predict greenhouse gas emissions - Panama Soil - Plot 6 (Hybrid Assembly) | ecosystem: Environmental > Terrestrial > Soil... | reverse complement strand
AGCAGCTTGAGGTTCGTGGTCTCCATCGGCTGCATGGTGAAGAACATCTCGCGGATATACTCGCTCGGCAGCCGCTTGAGCAGCGGCGCCTCCGACACCCGCATCAGATATTCGTGGTCGAGCCGCTGCATCAGGAACGGCACCCAGGCGAGCCCGCTCTCGATCCACAGCACCTTGAGCTTGGGGAAGCGCTCGGGCAGCCCGTTGATGACCCAGTTGGTCAGGTGCACGAGGTTGCTCAGCACGAACGAGATCGCGTGCATCGAGATGAAGCGGTTGAGCTGGCGCGTGTACTCGTTGTGCCAATTGTGGTGCGCGTGGAAACCGATCGGCGTACCCGCTTCCTCGAGCATGGCGTAGAGCCGCATATACTCGTTGGCGTGCACCGGCTGATTGCGCGTGCTGGTCACGAGGAAGCCGACCACGCCCTTGGCGCCGAGGAAGCGCCGCACCATCGCCTCGGCGGCCTCGGGCGTATTGAACGGCAGGTAGAGCATCGCCTTCATCTTCGGCTCGTGCGGCAGCACGTGCTCGACGATCCAGCGATTGTAGGCGGTCGAAAGCTCGACCTCCATCTCGCGCTGCGGATGCATGCCGAGGAACAGGAGCGCGCTCGGAAAGAAGATCTGGTAGTCGAGCGACATGCACTCCATCGCCTTGCGCGACAGCGCGACCTCGCGCGGCACGCTCTTGTCGGCGATCGGCTCCTTCAGGTGCGCGCCGTGCGGGATGCGCCCGCCGACGTGCTGGTATTGCAGGCCCGGCGTGTCGTTGAGGAACGCGCCGCGGCCGGTGCCGCCGCCGAAGAACATCGCGGCGTCGCGGACGGTCTCGTTCTCGACGAACTTGAGGACCTCCGGCCAGGCCTGCCCGTCGCCGATATGGGAATCGACGTCGACGATGAAGTACTTGTCGAGCCCGCGCTCGGCGGCCTGACGACGGGCGCGCGCGAGGATCTCGTGGGAGTCCGTCGTATCCGTAATGACGGAGAGCTCCGGCGGCTTGACCTTGCTGGTCGTCATGTCTGCATTCCCCGTCTGGCTGGCTAAGACCTGCCTTCGACCCACATCGACAAATCGAAAATGCTGAGGTTCACGGCGCGCAGCATCCCGCCCAGCACCGTGACCGCCTCGGTCGCGGTGACGGCGTTCGGTGCAGTGAGTGGCAGGAACTCGCGCCGCTCGTGCTCGACCTTGTGCGCGAACAGGCGCGTGCCGGCGGTGAGCAGGCGCTGCACCGTCTCGTCGGAAATCCGGTCCGTCACGCCATCGGCAACGACCTGCTCGGCGGCAGCAAGCGCCGCCGCCGCCGCGGCTTCGAGACGCGATACTGCATCCGCCTCATTTGCCGGCGACGACATAGACCTCTCCGTCGCGGACCTTGACCGGGTAGCTGGCGAGCCGCATTCCCGCGAAGCCGGCGTGGCGGCCGGTGCGCACGTCGAACTCGAAGCCGTGCCACGGACAGACGATGTTCAGCGAGCCGGCGCGGTAGTGGATGCCGAGGCTGCGACGCTGCGGATCGAGGCGCTCCTCGACGCCCTGCATCAGCTTGCCCTGGCAGACCGGGCCGCCTTGATGCGGGCAGTCGTTTCGCCACGCGTAATAGGCGCCGTCAACGCGGAACACACCGATCTCGACCTTGTCGTCGATGACGATCTTGCGCTCGCCGTCCGACATCTCGGCCTCGCGCGCGACGAAAATCTCTCTCACCCGGATGACCTCAAATCATTGCGTGATCGCAAGAATACTGGCTTGCGCCGGGCCACGCCAGACGCGCCGCGGAGACGCATGGCTGACCGGCGTCACTGCCGGCGGCGCCGGATCTCCTCGATGATGAAGCTGTTGTCCTTGTCCTGATGGCCGGCACGGACGCAGGCTTCGAGCACGTCGGCGTGGATTTCGAGCGTCGGCAGGCGCTGGCCCTTGCGGTGCGCCTGCTCGAGCATCAGCTGCGCGTCCTTGAGAGTCTGCTTGACGCGGCCCTCCGGGCTGAAATCGCCGGCGACCATTTTCGGCCCCTTGGTGTCCATCACCTGCGAGTAGGACGCAGCGCCCCGCGCGACCTCAAGGAACGCGGCTGGATCGAGCCCGAGCCGCGACGCGAATACCAGGCCTTCGGCGAGCGCGAGCCGGTTGAGCCCGAGGATCAGATTGACGGCGAGCTTGGCGCGTCCGCCGTCGCCGGCCTCCCCGATGTGGAAGCGCTTCGGAAACATCGCATCGAGCACGGGCGCGACCGCCTCCGCGATCGCCGGATCGCCGCCGATGAGGCCGACGCCGTCGCCCTGCCTGACCTGCTCGCTCGTGCCCGACACCGGCGTCTCGAGGAAGCGGATGCCCTCCGGGACGACACGCGCGGCGAGCGCGGCGATACGGTCCGGATCGCAGGTGCTGGTGCAGAGAACGATGCGCCCCGAGCCGGCGCCGAGCACCGGCAGGAGCTCGCGCTCGACCACCTGCTCGACCTGGTCGGTGTTGAACACCGCGAGCACGATCGGATCGCAGCTCCGCGCGATGTCGGCGATCGACGTGGCCCGCCCGCCCAGCTCCTCGAGCTTGGCGTCCTTCGCCGCATCGATGTCGAAACCGGCGACGGAAAATTTCGCGGCCATCAACCGGCGGGCGAGCACCTCGCCCATCAGGCCCAGACCGATTACGCCGACAGGCATGGATTGAGGCATTGCAATTGAACTCCAAACTAGGCTCGATGACGCACTGATACTGGATGAACCGAAACTAGAGGAGTTCTGCGGGCGTGATCAATGCGGCGGTCATCGGGCTCGGCCGATGGGGCAAATCGCTGGTGACGGCGATCCAGGGCAAGAGCGAGCGGATTAAATTCGTGCATGGCATCAGCAAGGAACCGGACGACGTGCGCGGCTTCGCGCAGCAGCACGGCTTCAAGCTGTCGACCGAGTTTGCCGACGCGGTCACCGACCCGAACGTGCAGGCGGTGTTCCTGGCGACGCCGCATTCGCTGCACGTCCAGCAGGTCGCCGCGGTGGCGCGCGCCGGCAAGGCGGTGTGGTGCGAGAAGCCGCTCGCCCTCACCCGCGCCGAGGCCGCGAAAGCGATCGCCGCCTGTCGCGAGGCCGGCGTGCCGCTCGGCAGCGGCAACAACAAGCGCTGCTTCGCCTCGATGCGCGAGCTCAAGCGCGTCGTCGATTCCGGCGCGCTCGGCGACATTCTCCATATCGAGGGCCACTTTACCAATGAGCATTCGATCCGCGTCTCAGGCGGCTGGCGCGACGATCCGCGCGAGGCGCCGGCCGCCGGCATGACCGGCGCCGGGCTTCATGTGCTCGATGCATTCATCAACCTCGCCGGCCCGATCAAGCGCGTCGATGCGAAGCTGAGCGCGCGGAAACCGCCGCCCGATCCGCGCGATGCCATAGCTGTCCTGACCGAATTTGTAAGCGGCGCGACCGGCGTGATGGCGACGGTGCGCGCCGGACCGGTCTACTGGCGCGTGCACGTGTTCGGCACCAAGGGCTGGGCCGAGGCACGCGACGAGGACACGCTCACCGTCGCGCCGATCGGCGAGGCGCCGAAGACGCAAACCTTCGCGCATGTCGACTCGCTCCTCGTGCTCTCCAACGCCTTTGCCGACGCCGTCGAGGGGTTCGCGCCGTTTCTCGTCTCTCCCACGCAGATGCTTGATCTGATTGGGGCTTTCGAGGCGGTCGTGGCGTCGGTCGAGAGCGGCGCGCCGGTCGCGGTCGGGCAAAGCTGAAGCTTTGCTTCTGAATCGTCACTTTAAAATCGGCACTTTAAAACCATCGCTTTTGAATCATCGCTTCAATAGCGCGGCGGCGCGACCAGGTCGGCTGTCAGTTCGTCGAGCCGCGATGCGCCGCACAGCGCCATCGTGCGGACGAGTTCGTTGCGCAGGTGCGCGAGCACCGCGGCAACGCCGTCGGCGCCGTGGACCGCCAGCCCCCACAGCGGCGGCCGGCCGACCAGGACCGCGTCCGCGCCGAGCGCCAGCGCCTTGACGATATCGGTGCCGCGCCGGATGCCGCCGTCGACATAGACCTCCGCCTTGCCGGCGAGCGCCGCCGCGATCTCCGGCAGCGCTTCCGCCGACGGCATTGCGGTGTCGAGATGACGCCCACCGTGATTGGAGACAATCACCGCCCTGGCACCAGCCTCGACACAACGCACCGCGTCGTCGGCGCGCAGCACGCCTTTCACCACCACCGGTATCGGCCGCCGCGCCATCCATTCGAGATCGCGGAAGGTCGCGGGAAATCGCACCACTGCCTGATTGCTCGGGTCGTAGGCGTTGCGCGCGATCGGCTGGCCGGCAAGGTTGACGTGGCGGACATCGGGCGACACTTCGAGCGGATCGCGCCGCGCCCGCGGGCTCGATCCCGCGACCGGCTGATCGACGGTGACGACCAGCGCCTGGAAACCGGCGGCGGCTGCCCGGTCGATCAGGTCTTCGGTAACGTCGCGCTCCGGCGGCATGTAGAGCTGAAACCACTGCGGCGCGCTGCGCTTCTCAGCCGCAACGTCCGCGAAACTCACGGTCGATGACGTAGCGAGCACAAAAGCGGCGTCCGCGGTGGCGGCGCCGCGCGCGGTCGCGGCCTCGCCTTCCGGGTGATAATTGCGGTGGCGGCCGGTCGGCGCGACCATGATCGGCGTCGCGACGGGTGCACCGAGCACTGTCGTGCTCGTGTCGATGCTGGCGATGTCGCGCAGCACCCGTGGGCGGAGGCGAAGCCTCTGCCAGGCGACGACGTTGTCGCGGACCGAGATTTCATCCTCGGCGCCGGCGGCGATGAAGGCGTAGGCACCGGGGGTCAGGCGCGCCCGTGCCTGAGCCTCCAAAGAATCGAGTTCCGAGCTGTCCGTGATCATCGGGTTCGGGGGGTCGTGGGACGCTGCCTGGTTTGCGGTCTACTCTACAGTGCAGATTCGACGGTCGGGGAATTTGGTCCTTGCCATGGACGCGGCCAAAATCCGGGCAAAAACATGGATTTAGGAAGCCACAACCAGTGCTTGTAGCGGGCTACAGGCTCCGTAAGTGCCCGTGACAACAGCCAATTCTGATGTTGCAGATTGGCCACAGATTCCAAATTCCCCGGGATTCAACTGAGGCGACACGGTGTCATTCTTGTTGCGCGGCCTGCTAAATGATACGAATGGTTCCTAGGGGAATGTCCCCGGGAACACAACAACCGGGGCCGGGGAAAGCTTTCAATGCAAAGGATTGTGATCTCGGGGCTTTTGACCGTGTGCACGATTGCGGGCGCGGCGGTGGCCGTGGCCGGCAACGGTTTCACGATCCTGGACGGCATTAACCAGGCAGTTCAGACCAATCCGGGCGTCGGCGAAGCTGCAGCCAATCGCCGCGCGACCGAGGCCGAGCTCCGGCAGAATCAAAGCACGCTGCTTCCGCAGGTGCGGCTCGAAGGCAAGATCGGCAAAGAGAAATTCGACTTCAAGGACGAGGTGGTCCCCCCGCTCGGCAACAAGAAGTGGCTGAACGCCGGCGAAGGCTCGATCGTCATCCGCCAGCTGGTGTTCGACGGCTTCACCTCGCTCAATGAAATCTGGCGCCAGGCCGCGCGCGTCGACGCCGCAGCCTACCGCACGCGCGAGCGCACCGAGCTGATCGCGCTTGACGCCGCCGAGGCCTATATCGACGTGATTCGCTACACACGCCTGGTCGCGCTGGCGAACGAGAACGTCGTCGCGCACCAGAAGATCTACGAGAACGTGAAGGCCCGCTACGACGGCGGCCGCGCCGGCGAAGGCGACCTGCAGCAGGTGATCGAGCGCGTCGAAGCCGCGCAGGCGGCGGCGGCGCAGTTTCGCCAGAATCTCGACGAGGCGCGCGGCCGGTATCGTAAGGTCATCGGCATCGAGCCATACAACCTGCGCGTTCCGAGCCGTCTGGCCGGCTTGCCGGCGTCGCGCGATCAGGCGCTCGCCGTCACCATCCAGCACAATCCGACGATCCAGGCGGCTCAGGCCGATCGCGACGCGGCGAAGTACGGCTTCCAGTCGACCGCGGGCGCATTCATGCCGACCGTGTCGCTCGAAGGTCGCGGGCTCTACGGCGACAACACCGCGACGACGTTCGGCCACCGCACCGACGTAAGCGGCTATCTGGTCGGCAGCTGGGACATCTTCCGCGGCGGCCAGGACTCTTGGAAGCGCGCCGAGGCGGCCGAGCGCTATCAGGAACAGACGATGCGGCACGCGCGCCTGCAGCGCGACGCGTTTGAATCGATCGACAAGGCGTGGGCGGCGCGCACGCTGACCGCTGACCGCATCACCGCGCTGACCCGGCAGATCGCAGCGGACCGCAAGGTGATCGCCGCGTACCAGAAGGAATACGAACTCGGCCAGCGCTCGCTGATCGACCTGCTCAACGCGCAGAACCAGCTGTTCAACGGACTGGTGTCGCTCGAATCGACCAAGTCGGTCGCGGTGTTCGCCGACTACCAGCTGCTCGCGGCGATGGGCGGACTGCTTGAGTACCTGAAGCTGCCGCATCCGGTCGATGCAGAGCCGCTCGACACCATGCCGTTCTTCGGCCTGATCCCGACGCGGCTGCCGCCGGTGCTGGTGAAGCTGCCGAAGCCCGGTCCTGAGCCGCTCAACGTCAAGGCTGACGGCGACCTTCCGTCCGCCCCGCAGGCCGGCGGTCCGCCGCCGGCTCAGAAGCAGGCCGGGTTCTTCGGCGATCGCTGGCCGACCTGGCAGGCGGCGCCGGAAACCAGCGTCGTGACCGCCCTGCAGTGGATGTTCATCCGCAACAATCCGGAGGCCGCTCAGGACCTCGGCACCGGGGAATCCGGGCCGCTCGCGTTCGCGCCCGAGGCCATGTGGACCGCGCCGGTCAAGCGCCGACGCTGATCGGGCAGCTATCCGATTGACGTTATTGACGTAATTCGTCCGTTATCTAAGTATTTTTACAAGTCATTTGCCGGCCCTGTTTTAGGGTTATTTGTGGTCTGTTCTTGATTGAACAGTGGATTGCGTGTTTTTCGTATTTTTATTCCGTCGGTTAGGAGAGACGAGTGAACCTCCAGCTCAAAGCACCGGTTCAGCGGGAGGATAGCTCCATCGTCAGCCGCGTCACCTCCTCCGCACGCATGCAGGACCCGCTCTCCGACGCGCTCCTCTATCTCGCCACCTTTCACGGCCGGGCACTCAGCCGCGACGCGCTGCTGACCGGCCTGCCGATCACCGACGGCAAGCTGAGCGTGCGCCTGTTCGAGCGCGCGGCGCAACGCGCCGGCCTCGAGGCCGAGCCGGTCAAGCGCGCGCTCAAGGACATCCCGGCGCTGGTGCTGCCGGCTGTCCTCACCATGCGCGACGGCAGCTTGCGCATCCTGCTCGAGCAGGACGACGATCCGCACCGGGCCGTGGTGGTCGACCCGTCGGCCGGCCCCTCGCCGCGTCCGCAGCCGCTCGGCGTCGATGTCGACAACTATCTCGGCTATGCCTTCTTCGTGCGGCCCGCCAACACGGCGAACCCGCGCACGATCGCGGCCGGCGGCGCCGACCTTCCCAAAGCGCACTGGTTCTGGTCGGTGGTGAAGCGCTTCTGGCAGAACTACACGCACGTCGCCGTCGCCGCCCTCATCGTCAACATGCTGGCGCTCGCCTCGCCACTGTTCACGATGAATGTCTACGACCGCGTGGTGCCGAACGGCGCGATCGCCTCGCTCGTCGCGCTGGCGATCGGCCTGATCCTCGCGGTGTTGTTCGACTTCATCCTGCGCACCGTGCGCAGCCGGATCATCGACATGACCGGCAAGAAGCTCGACGTCGTGATGGCCTCCGACATCTTCGAGCACGTCATGTCGATCAAGATGGCGCAGCGGCCGCAGTCGGTTGGCATCCTCGCCAACCAGATGCGCGACTTCGATTCGGTGCGCGAGTTCTTCACCTCGGGCACCGTGGTCTCGGTGACCGACCTGCTGTTCGCGATCGTGTTCCTCGCCGTTCTGTTCGTGATCGCGGGACCGCTGGCCTGGATCCCGCTGGTGATGCTGCCGGTGATGATCTGCGTCGGGCTCCTGCTGCAGCGCCCGCTCGAACGCGCGATGAAGAGCCTGCAGGCCGAGTCGGCCGCCCGACACGGCATCCTGATCGAGTCGCTGTCCGGCATTGAGACGGTGCGCGCGACCAGCGCCGAGGCGCGCATGCAGACGGGGTGGGAACGTTCGGTCGCCGCGACGGCAAGATCGAGCGAGGACGTGCACTTCTGGTCGTCGCTCGCGCTCACCAGCGCCAGCACCGCGCAGCAGCTCTGCACGCTGCTGATGATGGTGGTCGGCGTGTTCCTGATCCTCGACGGCAAGCTGACCACCGGCGCCCTGGTCGCCTCCAGCATGCTGGGCGGCCGCGTGCTGGCGCCGATCGCCGGCATCGCCGCCGTCATCACCCGCGCCACCCAGACGATCTCCGCGCTCAAATCGCTCGACAAGGTGATGTCGCTCGAGCGCGAGCGGCCGGTCGGCCGCTCCTACGTGGCGCGCCGCATCCAGCAGGGCCGCGTCGCGTTCGACAACGTCTCGTTCCGCTATCCGCAGGGCGTAGAGAACGCACTCGACAAGGTGTCGTTCAGCATCGCGCCGGGCGAGCGCATCGGCATCATCGGCCGTGTCGGCTCCGGCAAGACCACGGTCGGCCGCATGCTGGCCGGCTTCTACGAGCCCGCCGACGGGCGCGTCATGGTCGACGGCGTCGATATCCGCCAGTACGACCCGGCGGATCTGCGTTCCGGCGTCGGCTTCGTGCTGCAGGATACCGACCTGTTCTTCGGCAAGCTGCGCGACAACATCGCGCTCGGCCGGCCGGAGGCGACCGACGAGGAGGTGCTGGCGGCGGCGCGGCTCGCCGGCGTCGAGACCTTCATCGCCGGCCACCCGCTCGGCTACGACATGCCGATCTCCGAAGGCGGCCGCAGCCTGTCGGGCGGGCAGAAGCAGGCGATCGGCCTCGCCCGCGTGCTGATCCGCCAGCCGAAGATCCTGTTCCTCGACGAGCCGACCGCGCATTTCGACGTGCGCTCCGAGGCCGAGTTCCTCGAGCGGCTGAAGGTGCTCGCCAACGGCGAGATCACCATCATCGTCTCGACGCACCGCTTGTCGCTGCTCAACCTGGTCGACCGGCTGCTGCTGTTCGAGCGCGGCAAGCTGGTCGCGGACGGTCCGAAGGACCGCATCATGGCCATGCTGCAGAACGGGGCGAAGCAGACCGCGGGGGCGGCACCTTCACCGCAATTCGCAACGGGCAAGCCCAATGCAGCATTCTGATTTCGCGTTCGCCAACGACGTCCGCGCCGCCGCCGAGCTGCGCACGCCGCGCACCTCGCGCATCCTGCTGACGTCGTCGCTCGCCCTGATCGGCACCTTCATCGTATGGGCGCATTTCGCGGTGCTCGACGAGGTCAAGCGCGGCAACGGCAAGGTCATCCCCTCGCGCCAGACCCAGGTCATCCAGTCGCTCGAAGGCGGCATCGTCGACCAGCTCCTGGTCTCGGAGGGCGACATCGTCCGTCACGGCCAGCCGCTGATGCGCATCAACGACACCAAGTTCGCCTCCGAGTTCGGCGAAATCCGCGAGCGGCGCGCCGCCATGGCCGCGCGCGTCGCGCGCCTCGAGGCGGAAGTCGCCGGCAACGACAAGGTCACCTTCCCGGCCGATCTCCTCCAGGTCGCGCCGCGCGCGGTCGATACCGAGCGCAGCGTGTTCGAGAACCGCGCCCGCAAGATCGCGCAGGACATCGACGTGCTGACGCAGCAGGAGACGCGCCTCTCCGATACGCTCAAGCTGATGACCCGCGAGGTCGAACTGACGCGTTCGCTGTTCAAGCAGAAGGTGGTGCCCGAGATCGAGATGCTCCGCCTCGAGCGCCAGTACAGCGACGTCAAGGGTCAGCTCGCCGAGACACAGTCCAAGATCGCCACCACGCGGGCGACGTTCCGCTCCGCCGCCGACGAGGACCTCGCCAAGTCGAAGGGTGACCTCGCCGTGCTCGACGAGAACATCAAGTCGGCGCAGGACCGCGTCCGCCGCACCGAGCTGCAGGCGCCGGTCTACGGCATCGTCAACAGGGTCAACGTGACGACGATCGGCGCGGTGGTGCAGCCGGCGGCGAACGTCATGGAGATCGTGCCGCTCGAGGACACGCTGCTGGTCGAGGGCCGGATCAAGCCGCAGGACATCGCCTTCATCCGGCCGAAGCAGGACGCCGTGGTGAAGATCACCGCCTACGACTCATCGGTCTACGGCTCGCTCAAGGGCAAGGTCGAGCGCATCAGCGCCGACGCCATCATCGACGAGAAGGCCGAACGCACCGAGCGGCAGGAGGCGTTCTATCGGGTGATCGTGCGCACCGAGAAGAACCACCTCGGCTCGGCAGAGACCCCGCTGCCGATCATCCCGGGCATGGTGGCGACGGTCGAGGTTCTGACCGGCGAAAAGTCCGTGCTCGACTACCTGATCAAGCCGGCCCGGATGCTGCGCGATGAGGCACTGCGCGAGCGCTAAATTACCCCCGTTTTTCGGGCATTTCTTACGCTTCCAGCAGGACAAGACAACGGCGCGCCGATACGGGCGCGCCGACGATTCGATTCAAATTTTACCCTTTCCAATTTTACCTTCTTGAATTGTAGGCAATCCATTTGCGGCGCACTCGCCATCCGAACCGCTAATCCGGGTTCCTTTACCTCGATTAAGCACCCCAGACGCTATCCCTTGCCCAACGTAACAACCCGGGTATCGGCGCGTTCGCACCTTGTCAGCGTCCGCGTTGCGTGTCCCGGCAGAAACTTGGGCGGCGGACATGCTGGAATACGTGCGCGCGCACGAAGGTGCGGGCTTCTCTGTCTCGAAGATCGCGTTGCTGCTGACGGCGGCGATGCTCGCGATTTCGATCGCGGGCGATGCCGCCGCGAAGCCGCAGGCGAAGAAGCGCGACGACGCGGCGCTGTCGGCGTCGTCGGCAACGTCGCCGATCGCGCTGCCACCGAGCAGCAATGGGCCGGTGCGGTTCTTCACCATCAACCAGGTGCTGGCAAAGCGTGACGGCCGCCCGGCGGGCGACGATTCGCTGCGCCTCGCAGCAGTCGATCCCAAGGATACGGCGACCGATGCGCCGAACGCCGCCCGCGCCAGAGGCGCCATCGGACCCGAGCCGTTCGGGCTCTACACGTTCCGCGCGCCGGAAGGCCTGTTGTGGGCCAAGTGGCGCGGCGTCGAATCCGAGATGGACGCCGAGGCGAAGCTGATCGCCGCCTGCCGTGCAGCGCCGGACGATTGCAAGTCGCCGGCGGCGCGCCGCTTCCTCGCCATCGTGGCCGAGGCCAAGGGCCAGACCGGCCAGGCGCAGATCGGCACCGTCAATCGCGCGATCAACGGAGCGATCCGCTACGTGAGCGACATGGCGCAGCATGGCGTCGCCGACAAGTGGTCGGCGCCGCTCGCGACGCTTGGCAGCGGCCAGGGCGACTGCGAGGATTACGCCATCGCCAAATATGCGGCGCTGCGCGAGCTCGGCATCGCGACCGACGACCT
>Ga0066388_100002309_pt1 | contig 11550 bp, 9 predicted proteins | sample PanSoiMetaGPlot6_FD_64539 | JGI IMG/M metagenome (GOLD analysis project Ga0066388, IMG submission 64539) | Tropical forest soil microbial communities from Panama analyzed to predict greenhouse gas emissions - Panama Soil - Plot 6 (Hybrid Assembly) | ecosystem: Environmental > Terrestrial > Soil... | reverse complement strand
TCAGCGGCAGCCATGACTCTGGACGCAATCGGCAGTTTTGGCACAGGCGCTGGCGTCGCCAGGTAGCGCTATTTGCGTCGACTTGTCCCCGGAGAGGCGCGAAACGATTCCCGACCCCCTGTGGAAAAGTCGGAAACGACGAAAACGATTCCCGACCCCCCTCAGTCAGTCGATCCGCGAGCCGTCTCGCTCGAATCGATGGACACGGTCGGGCGGGAGCTCGACCCATACCGCCTGCCCGGGTTCGAACCGGCGATCCGCAGCCACGCGCGCGACCAGGCGCTGCGCGTGAAACTCAAGCGTGACGAGCGTCTCGCTCCCCATCGGCTCGACGACGATGACCTGCGCCGGCTGCGCGGTCGCGGCCGCCGACGCCGACACGGCGACATCCTCCGGTCGGATGCCGAGCTGCACGCGGACGCCATTGGCCGCCTCTTCGATCAGGTTCATCGGCGGGCTGCCGAGAAACGTGGCGACGAACGTGTTCGCTGGACGCTGATACAGGTCCATCGGCGATCCGGTCTGCTCGATCGTGCCTCCCCTCATGATCGCGATCCGGCCGCCGAGGGTCATCGCCTCGCTCTGATCGTGGGTGACATAGATCATCGTCGTGCCGAGCTCGCGATGGAGCCGTTTCAGTTCGGTGCGGGTCTGAAGCCTCAATTGCGCGTCGAGGTTCGAGAGCGGTTCGTCCATCAGGTAGACGGTCGGATTGCGGACAATCGCCCGCGCCAGCGCGACCCGCTGCTGCTGCCCGCCCGAGAGCTGTGCCGGCCGGCGCGCGAGCAGATCCGGCAGGCCGACTCGCGCAGCCGCTTCGCGGACTCGCGTGTCGACGTCGCCGGCAGCCACGCCGCGTGTCCGCAGCGGAAACGCGATGTTGTCGAAGACGGTGAGATGGGGATAGAGCGCGTAGCTCTGAAAGACCATCGCCACGTCGCGCGCGGCGGGCTGGAGCGTATCGACCCGGCGTTCGCCGATCCAGATCGAGCCGGCGTCGAGTCGTTCGAGTCCGGCCACCAGCCGCAACAGCGTCGTCTTGCCGCAGCCCGAAGGCCCGAGCAGGACCAGACACTCGCCGGCGTTGACCTCGAGGTCGATCGCGTCCGCGGCAACGTTTGCGCCGAACCGCTTCGTCACCCGCTCGAACCGGACGCGCATCGGGAGCCGCAGTATACTCCCGCGATATGAGCGCATCCGACCTGCGCTGGGACGTGATCGGAATCGGCGAGAACTCCGTCGATTTCGTCAACCTGCTGCCCGGCTATCCGCAGCCGTACGGCCCCGCCGCCAAGATGCGCATTCGCGAGCGCCGGGTGCTGTGTGGCGGTCAGATGGCCACCGCCATGTGCGCGTGCGCGAGCCTCGGCCTGCGCGCGAAGTACGTCGGCGTCACCGGCACCGACGACAACGGCCGCCGCATCCGTGCCGAGCTGCGCGGCCGCAACGTGGACATCAGCGATCTGGTGATCCGCGACGTCGAGAATCGATTCGCCGTGATCCTCGTCGACGAGAACACCGGCGATCGGATCGTGCTCTGGGACCGCGACGAAGGCCTGCGGCTTCGCGATCAGGAGCTGCCGGTCGACGCGCTCGCGGCGGCGAGAGTCGTGCACGTGGACGACGTCGACGCGGACATCGCGATTCGTGCGGCGCAGATCGCACGCGACGGCGGCGCGATGGTGACGAGCGACATCGATCGGGTCACCGACCGGACGTCGCAGCTGGCGGCTGCCGTCACCCACGCGATCTTCGCGTCCCACGTGCCGCCGCAGCTCGCCGGTACCAACGACCTCGACGCGGCGCTGCGAATCCTGCACGAGCGCTACGGCAATGTCGTCGTCGCAACGCTGGGCGAGAACGGCGCCATGGCCTACGACGGCAGCCGGATTCATCGCGAGCCGGCGTTTCCGGTGCACGCGGTCGACACTACCGGCGCCGGCGATGTCTTCCGCGGCGGGTTCATCCACGCCCTCGTCCACCACAAGCCAATCGACGAGGCGCTGCGCATCGCGAATGCCGCCGCGGCAGTCAGCTGCACCCGCCTCGGCGCGTTGAACGGAGTGCCGACGCTCGACGAAGTTCACGAGCTGATGGCGTCGAATGTTCGCGGCTGAGGCGCTTGCGCTCTGGCTGCTGGTCGGCGCCGCGGCGCCAGCGGCCGACGCCTACGATCAGACGTTCGACCTCGCGGCGTCCGGCGAAGTCGTCGCCACCGTGCGCGCCGGCTGCGGCGGGTGTGCCTGGGGCGCGGCCGGGCGCGAGGCGGCGGCGCTGCGGCTGGCCATCGACGGCACCTACTCGCAGCATCTCGTACTCGCCCGCGGCGAGACGCCGGCCGAGTATCGCCTTTCACTCGGCACGCTGCCCGCGGGCCGTCATCGGTTGACGATCGAACGCGACGCCGCACTGAGCGCAAAGGGCGCTGGTCCCGCGACGATCTCGGTCGACCCGCTGCAACCGAGCGCCGATCGCGACGAGGCGCTGGCGCAATCGATGGCACCCATCCTGTTCGCGCGCGCCAACACGGTCGGCAAGTTCACGGACTTGCCGATCCTGATGTGGTACGAAGTGGTGCCGACCGATCGAGGGCGTCAGTTCCGCTACTCGGTGATCTTCACCAACGAAGACGGCGGGACCGCGACCGATCGGCTGATGGCGACGTGGGGACGCACGACCGACATCGAGTACGTCTATGGCGTCGAGCTCGACGGTTCCGGCCGTGTCGTCGCCGAACAATTCCAGGGCCCCGGCCACGAGTTCCCTCCATTCCACGGACGCCACGAGGCGCGACACCCGCTGCTCTGGGTCTCGACCGACAACAATATGGTCAGCGAATCGGGCAGCACGACGATCCGGTATGCGCCGGCGCCCGAGCGGTTCGATCTGTCCAACCGCTCCCGCGAGGCGGTCATGGATCGCCACCCGTGGAGCTACGCGGTTGCATCCGAGGAGATGACGCGCGAGGGCAAGATTGCCGACGAGGGACCGGGTCACAATACGATTCCGGATCCGCGGCGGTTCGTGTATCTCGAAGCCTGCGGCGACGTCGGGGACGCCGCGCTCGCCTTCGCCGTCGACGTCCGCGGCACCTGGATCGCGTCCGATCGGGGCGTCCGTGAATACCGGATCGTGCGCGACGGCTGCTTTCGCGCAGCGATTCCACTGCCGCCCGGCATCCACGCATCTGACATCCGCGCACTGCGAGCCATGGCCTACACCCGCGCGCCGTCGAAAGACCAGCCGCCTGTGCGGCCGAAAGCGCCGGTGATGCTGAGACGCGTCAACACCCTCTTCATGCTGGACGATCAATATCGACCCGGTCCGGCGCTGCTGCAGTGGCGGGGCGCGGGAACGATCAATGCCGACGGCGCTCCGTTCGATCTGCCGATCAAATGACCGCGCAGCCGCCGGTGCTCGAGATGCGCGGCATCCGGAAGGCGTTTCCCGGCGTGGTCGCGCTCGACGGCGTCGATCTCTCGCTTCACGCCGGCGAAGTGCACATGCTGCTCGGCGAGAACGGCGCCGGCAAGTCGACGCTGATGAAGATTCTCAGCGGCGCGTATCGCAGGGACGACGGCGAGATTCTGATCCACGGTGCACGCGTCGATATCGAGGGTCCGGCCGATGCGCTCGCGCGCGGCATCCGCGTGATCTATCAGGAGCTGACGCTCGTCCCGCAGCTCTCGGTGGCCGAGAACATCTTTCTCGGCGCGCTGCCCGCCCGCCGCCTGGGCATCGTCGACCGACGCGCCCTGCACGCGCGCACCGCGCGCCTCCTCGACGACCTCAGCCTGGCGATCGAACCGCGCACGCGGGTGAGCCGGCTCGGGCTCGCCCAGAGGCAGATGGTCGAGATCGCAAAGGCGCTGGCGACCGATAGCGATGGCGGACCGGCGGCGACCGTGCTCGTGATGGACGAGCCGACCTCGGCGCTGACCAACCGCGAAGTCAAACAGCTGTTCGGACTGATCCATCGTCTTGCCTCGCGCGGCGTCGCGATCGTCTACATCACACACCGGATGGACGAAGTCTTCCGCATCGGCGAACGGGTCACCGTGCTGCGCGATGGCCGGGTCGTCGCGACGCACGCGCTGAACGAAGTGACCGTGTCCGAGCTGGTGCGGATGATGGCCAACCGCGACGTCGCCGAACATTTTCCGAAGGTACAGGTGCCGCGCGGGCCCGAGCTGCTGCGGGTCGAACGCCTTTCGCGCGCCGGGGCGCTCGACGACATCAGCTTCACGCTCTATGCCGGCGAAGTGCTCGGGGTCGCCGGGCTGCTCGGTGCCGGCCGAACGGAGCTGGCGCGAGCGATTGCCGGCGCCGATCGGTTCGACAGCGGTCACCTCTACCTGTCCGGTGCCGCGGCAACACTCAAGAGTCCGGCGGACGCGATCAAGCGGGGCATCGGCCTGCTGCCGGAGGACCGCAAAGCCGAAGGCCTCGTCGCCGGCCTGACCGTCACCCGCAATGTCGCCTTGCCGCACGGACGCCGCCTGGCGAAGCTGGGCGTGCTGTCGCCGCGCGGCGAGGAGAAGCTGGCGCGCCCGCTCAGCGACGAACTGCGGATCAAGGCGACGCGCACGCAACCGGTGCGGCTGCTGAGCGGCGGGAACCAGCAGAAGGTGGTGCTCGCAAAGTGGCTGGCCGGCGGCGTGCGTGTGTTCATCTTCGACGAGCCGACGCGCGGCGTCGACGTCGGCGCCAAAGTCGAGATCTACAACCTGATGAACCGGCTCACGGCGGAAGGCGCCGGCATCATCATGATCTCGTCGGAACTGCCCGAGCTGCTCGGCATGAGCGATCGGATTCTGGTCATGCACCACGGCCGCATCCACACGACGCTCGAGCGTGATGCCGCCAACGAAGAACGCGTCGTCAGCGCGGCGCTCGGGCTCGACGGCGGGACGCCCGGACAGCCAACGCCCGATGGAGCTGCGGGGTGAATCGGGCCCGGCAATTCGGGACGCTCATCGGACTCGTCGGCTTATGCTTCGTCCTCTGGATCCTCACCCCGTACTTCCTGACCGTCTCGAACCTGCTGAACGTCGCGGAGCAGACCAGCATCAATGCGATCGTCGCGGTCGGGATGACGTTCGTGATCCTGTCCGGCGGCATCGATCTCTCGGTCGGCTCGATCGTCGCGCTCGCGGGTGTTGTGCTCGGCCTGGCGTTGCACGACGACCGTTCGCTGGGCGTCGCGCTGACGCTCACGCTCGGCGCCGGCGCGGCGTGCGGGATCGTGAACGGGATCCTGGTCAGCCTCGGCGGGCTGCCGCCCTTCATCGTCACCCTCGGGACGATGAGCATCGTGCGCGGGGCGGCGCTGCTGGTCACGGAGGGACGGCCGATCTCGGGCTTCGCATCGTCGTTTCGCGTGCTGGCCACCGGGCGTGCCGGATTCATTCCGGCGCCGGTGATCGCGACGGCGACCGTCTACCTGATCGCGTCGCTGGTGCTGACGCGCACCACGTTCGGCCGGTATGTCTACGCGATCGGCGGCAACGAGGAAGCGACCCGGCTGTCGGGCGTCGCTGTCCGCTTCCACAAGACGATGATCTATGGTGTGTCCGGGGTGATGAGCGCGATTGCGGCGGTGATCCTGACCGCGCGCCTCAATTCGGCGCAGCCGATTGCCGGCATGATGTACGAGCTGGACGCGATCGCCGCCACCGTGATCGGCGGCACCAGCCTCATGGGCGGCGAGGGAACGCTTGCCGGGACGCTGGTCGGCGCGCTGATCATGGGAGTCCTTCGCAACGGACTGAATCTGCTCGGCGTCTCGTCGTTTCTGCAGCAAATCGTGATCGGCGGCGTCATCGTGGTCGCCGTCCTGCTCGACACCGTGCTGAAGAGGAAACACCGTGGGTAACGTCATCCTTGCGCTGATTCTGCTCGCCGCGCTGCCCGCGCTCTCGTGCAATCGTGGCAATTCGTTGCCCGGTGCGGGCGGCAAGCCGACGATCGCGCTGGTCCTGAAAACCTTGAACCATCCGTTCTTCGTCGACATGCGGCGTGGCGCGCAGGAAGCCGCCGATCGTCTCGGCGTCACCCTGCAGGTGCAGGCGGCCGAGCGCGAGATCGACGTCGAGAAACAGATGCAGATCGTCGAGAACCTGATCCAGACCGGGATCCAGGCGCTTGCGATCACGCCGAGCGGCTCGCGCGAGATCGTGTCGGCGCTGGTGAAGGCGCGCGACGCCAAGGTGCCGATCGTCGTCGTCGACACGCGTCTCGATCCGAAAGCGGCGGCGGACGCCGGCGTTCGCGGCGAGACGTTCGTCGGCTCCGACAACTATGAGGGCGGCAGGCTCGCCGGCGAGTTTCTGGTGAAAGCGACCGGCGGCAACGCGCACGTCGGCGTCCTGGAAGGCATCCCGGGCCATGAGACCGGCGACTCGCGGTTGCGCGGTTTCCGCGATGCGGTGAAGAGCTCGCCCGGCGTGACCATCGTCGCGTCGCAGCCGGCCAACTGGGAGCGCGATCAGGGATTCAACGTCTTCCAGAACATGCTGCAGGCGCATCCGGACATCGACAGCGTCTTCGCGTGCAGCGATCTGATGGCGCTCGGCGCGCTCGAGGCGATCTCGGCGGCGCATCGGACCGGGACGATCAAAGTCGTCGGCTTCGACGCGCTCGACGATGCGAAGAAGGCGATCGCGGCCGGAACCATGGAGGCGTCGGTCGCACAGTTCCCGGCGGAAATGGGACGCGTCGCGGTCGAGAGCGCAGTGAAGGTGCTTCACGGCGAGAAGCTGCCGCCGGACATCAACGTGAAGCTGGAGCTGGTGACGAAGGACACGGTGAAATGACCGCACGTCTCGGAGTCGGGTTGATTGGCCTCGGCCGTCTCGGCCGGGTGTATGCGAGGGATCTGTCGAGTCGAATCGCCGAAACTCGACTCGTCGCGGTCGCAGATCCGATGGGGAACGTCGCACAGGAGGTCGCGGCCGAGTTCGACGTCGCGAAGCACTACACCGACCCGACCGCGCTCATCGACGATCCGGCGGTGGATGCGATCGTGATCGTCACGCCCACCGACACCCATCGGGCGCTCGCGATCGAAGCCGCCGGCCGGCGCAAACCGACGTTCTGTGAAAAGCCGCCGGCGCTGGCGCTCGACGAAGTTGCGGCGATGCAGGCGGCGATCGCCGGCTCCGGGATGTTCTTCCAGATGGGATTCATGCGCAGGTTCGACGCCGGCTACGCCGCCGCCAAGCAACAGATCCAGGAGGGACGCATCGGCGTGCCGCTCGTGTTCAAGGCGACGTCGCGCGATCCCTTCCGCCCGAGCCTCGAGTACGCGAACCCGGCGAGCAGCGGCGGGATGCTGATCGACATGGGCATCCACGACTTCGATCTGGCGCGCTGGTTCATGGGTGACGTGCAGTCGGTATCGGCGATCGGCGGGACGATCGCATACCCGGAGCTCGCGACCGTCGGCGACATCGACAACGCCGTTGCCAGCCTCGTCTTCGTGAGCGGCAAGCTCGGCGTCGTCGACCTGAGCCGCAGCGGAATCTACGGCTACGACATCGCCACCGAGATCCTCGGCTCGGAGGGCACGCTGAAAATCGGGTACCTGCGGGAGACGCCGGTGCTGCTCCTGACCCGGAACTCCGTCGCGCACGACACGGTGCCGTACTTCATGGAGCGCTTCCGCGACGCCTACACGGCGCAGCTCCAGAACTTCGCCCGGAACGTGCTGCAGGGACGACCGGCGCCGATCACGATCGAGGACGGGATGGAGGCGTTGCGAATAGGCGTTGCCGCCACGCGCGCGCAGCAGGTGGGAACGGCGATCGCGGTCACGGACGTCACGTAGCGCGAAGGCATCAGCCGCGCGTCGGCCGGCGTCGGCGAAATGTTGCCACGAGTTTGGACTACGTTGTCACGATCTCGATGGTCTTGATCTGGTGCGGGCCGAGGGTGATCGAAATCGCTCCACCTTGCAGCGGCAGTTCTGACTGGCGCTCTTCCAGCAGGTTCACGGCATAGGCGCGCTCGATGCCCGGGTCGAGGCCGATCGATGCGCTGGCGTCCACGTCGTCGGGATTGAACAGCCGCACGATCGCACTGTCGCGCTGCTCGGCCCGCTTCAGCGCGCTCAGCACGACGCCGCCGGCCCGACGCTCGATTGGAACGAACGATCGAGTCAGCGGACCGGCGCCGGATTTGGCGCGGACGGTAACGACGCGCGGCGGCAGGTTGTGCGCACGCGCCGCCGCGACGAGCGCCGAGGGTGGCGGGGCGGCCGCGCGCGGCTGAAAGGCGATCTCGAATCGGTGGACGCCGTGGCATTGCGCGCCTGGCGTCGCCACCGGTGGTCCTGCGTGGCCCGACGGCCGGGTCGCGAGATCGTTGCGCGAGAGATCGCCGACGGCGCGGATCAGGGTCATCGCGATCGACGGCTCCTCCTCGAGGATCTCGTACTCCATCAAGCCTTTCGCGATGAGTGTGGCGCCGCGGTCGAAGTCGCCTGCGTCGACGACTGAGATCAGCGGCGCGCTGCTGACCGGCGCTTCATTCGTAATCCGATCCGTGACGCGTTGACGCGCGGGACGAGTCACCACGTCGAACGCGGTATCGGCTCGCGCGATCTCGACCCGCGGCGCAGCGGTCGGGAATAACAGTCGCAGCCGATGGTCGGACGCCTGATTGTCGACCACGACGGTGAACGCGACCCGCGGAGCATCCCTGTCGAGCGCCGCCTCGATCGTCACCCGCACCTGAACCGTTTCGAGAGAACGCTGCGAGCGGTCCGGGGAGGCAGCGCGCGGCAGCGGCAGCGCGATCTCGGCTCGCAAAATCGAGCGCACGGGCCCTTCGACGACCGGCCCGGCGATCAGCACTCGGGAGTCGGCGTTGGTGATGCGCCGATCGATCGACGGTGGACAGTAGTTGTACTCGTCGCCGACGTCCCCTGCGTCTTCGAGCGCGGCGACGCGACGATATTCGACTCCGGTCTTCTTGTCCGTCACCGCGAACGAACCATCGTCGTTGACGGACACGGTCAGATGGTCGTTCTCAATCGACTGGCGGGCGGAGGAAGGAGGCGTCGCGTCACGCGGCGCGACGGCAAGATCGAACGAGCTGTAGCCGCATGGCGGCAGCTCGGGTGCCCACCAGGCGACGTGGACGCGGCGCGTGGTCAGTGCCCACGGCGTTTCGTAGCGGCTCATCTCGTGATGGACGACCAGGCGTTCGTCGAGAATCTGGTAGTCAACTGATGCGCCGCCTGCGCGACGCACGCCTGCGATCGTCGCCCCGCTCGGCCAGAATGTCACCGGCCGATCGAGCGCCGCGGCATCGACGGTTCGCCATGGTTCGGCGCTGTCGACCGGCAGATCGATGACCGCCTCGATCACCTGGGAGCGCCGAACGGCGTCGGTGTTGATCGCAATCACGCGCAGCGCGCCTTCCGCTGGCGGCGAGACCGAGTCGGCGAGCGCGTCGAGCGACGAATCGACGATCGCCGACGCAACCTGCCGCGCCCGCGCGAAGCGCGTCATGTTCTCGTCATGAACCGCGTCGATGCTGCAGCCGCAGATGCTGTCGTGCGGGTGATTCTGGAGCAGCGTTTTCCACGCATGCCGCAGCTCGCCGGCCGGATACCGATGGCCCGATGCGATCGCGGCGAACAGGGCGAGCGGTTCCGCATACGACTCGAGCATCGACTGAACGTCCGCGTTTTGCTGCTTGAGGTACACCCGGGCTGAAAGCACGCCCGGCAGCAGGTTGGCGTAGTCGGTGCCGCCGCGCAGTTCGCCGACGACGGTCTCGAGCGGCGGGCGTTCGGTCTCGACGGCGGCGCGCACCGCAGCGACGTACGCGGGCAGCGTCGAATGATGGGCGCGCTGATCGGGCTGCGCCGACAATCGTGCGATCAGCTGCGGAACGGCGCCATGCGGCTCGACGTGATCGACGCCGTTCATGAGCAGCGCCTGGCCGGTTCGCGTCCGCGCCCGCTCGTAGCCGATTTTCTCGGCGGCGCGTTCCATCATCGCCTCCCGATCGAACACGAGGCGGGTTGCGTTGCAGTAGCCCTCGGGCGGCAGATGCAGCATCAGCACGCGTGATCCGTCGGGCGCCGTCCACCAGTACTCGGCGTCGCGTCCGCCGAAGCCCCGCCAGAGGATCGTGTTGTCGAGGCCGAACTGCCGCCAGATCTGCGGCATCTGGCCGACGTGCCCGAACAGGTCCGGAAGATAGCCGACCGGCATCGGCGATCCGAACTCGCGCGAGATGCGATGGCCGCGGAGCAGATTCCGGACCAGCGACTCGCCGCTGACGAGAAACTCGTCCGGCATCACGTACCACGGGCCGATCAGAATGCGGCCGGCGGCGATCGCCGCGCGCAGGCGCGGCTCCTGATCAGGCCGGATCTCGAGGTAATCCTCGAGAACGATCGTCTGTCCGTCGAGATGAAAGTGTTTGTAGGACGGATCGGCGTCGAGCAGATCGAGCAGCCGGTCGATCAACCCAACCAGCCGGAAACGGAACTGTTCGTGGGTGAGGTACCACTCGCGGTCCCAATGGGTGTGCGAGACGACGTGAATGTCGAGCATCGGAGAGGTTCAGCCTTTGACTGCACCGGCGGTCAGACCGGCGACGAAGAAGCGCTGGAGGAACACGAACGCGGCGATCACCGGCACCAGCGCGATGAAGCTGGCAGCGGCCAGCAGCTGCCAATCGGTATCGTAGGCGCTCTGCAAGCTGAAAAGTCCGAGCGGCATGGTGAAGTGCTCCTGCGAGTCGAGCAGGACGAGCGCCAGGCAGAATTCCGACCAGTAGGCCGCGAGGTTGAACACCGCCGCCGCGCCGAGGCCAGGCGCGACGATCGGCAGGACGATCGTCCACAGCGTCCGCGCCCGCGATGCGCCGTCGAGCCGCGCGGCTTCGAAGAGCGATGCCGGTACCGCGTCGAAGAAGTTCTTGAGCACCCACACCGTGAAGGGCACCTGCATCGCGGCGTACACGAGGATCAGCCCGGCTCGAGTGTCGATCAGGCCGAGGCGTTCGATCACCCCATAAATCGGTACCAGCAGGATCACCGGCGAGATCATCTGCGCCGCGAGCAGCGCCGCCAGGAGCGGCCGGCGTCCGGGGAAGCGTTCGCGCGAGATCACGTACGCAGCCGGAACGGCGACTGCCAGCGTGGCCGCCGCCGCCACCACCGCGACGACCGCGCTGTTCCAGAGATACCACGGCACTTGCGTGTGGGTCAGCGTGAACCCGTAGTTCGCGAGCGAGGCGCCGGTGGGAAACCAGCGCGGCGGGTACTCATACACGCCGGCCTTGTTCTTGAGCGACAGCGAGAGCAACCACAACTGCGGCAGAAAGAAGAGCGCCACGACGAAGGCGAGCGCCGCCGAGAACCGCGTCCGGTCACGCATGGTGAGGACCGCTGGCGGTACGCGCCGTCAGCCGACCGGCAACCGCCGCGAGCACGAGGTTGACGATCAGCATCACGATTGCGACCGCCGCGGCGCGGCCGGCCTGGAGATCGAAGAAGCCGAGGCGATACATGAACAGCGAGATGACTTC
>Ga0066388_100002307_pt1 | contig 11552 bp, 10 predicted proteins | sample PanSoiMetaGPlot6_FD_64539 | JGI IMG/M metagenome (GOLD analysis project Ga0066388, IMG submission 64539) | Tropical forest soil microbial communities from Panama analyzed to predict greenhouse gas emissions - Panama Soil - Plot 6 (Hybrid Assembly) | ecosystem: Environmental > Terrestrial >... | reverse complement strand
GATTTATTACGGAGGGGTGACGATTCGGACCGGGAAACCACAGACCCCCTTGAGGTGATCACCGAATTGTTTCGAGCCCCGGGGGTCTCTACGCTCGCTCAATGACCGGTCCCATGTTCGGAAAGCCCGGGACCACCCGGCGGGCGCCGGATCTCGCCCTCGACGGCGAGGAGCGATCGCGGCGGCTCCGTGCCAAAGGCGAGATCCTCTGTGACCACACGGCCGAGCTGGTTCTGCGCTCGCGCCGCGCGATGGATCGCAGCCGCGTGCTGGTCGTCGACTCTCGACGGATCGTCGGCCGGGCGAATCCGGGTACCGGCTCGAGTTAAGAGCCTGGTCAGCAGACTTCTGCTGACCGGGACAGCTCGACGCCTCGGCCGGCCGCCAGCAGCGGCAGGATCGCCGCAATCTCCTGAAGCCGCAGCACGGCGTCTACATCGTCCGCGCGGATCGCGCTCACCGGCATCGACGGCTGGCGCGCCTGCTCCGGCGCTTGCGCGATGGACAGGCCCCCCTTGCCGGTGATCGCGATGAGACCCTCCACGCCATCGACCCCTCCGCCCGACAGCAGCACGCCGACCGCCCGTTCGCCGCGAGCGGTCGCGGCGGAGGTCAGAAGCGGATCGACCGCCGGCCGCATCCGGTGAACTTTGGGCCCACGATCGAGGCGCCATCGCTCGTCCTCGACGGTCATATGGAAATCGCGCGGGGCCAGGTAGATGTGGCCCGGCTTGAGGGATTCGCCGTCGCTCGGCTCGCTGACCGGAAGAGGGACGTGGCGCCCTACGATCTCGACGAGCTGGCTCTCGAGTGACGCGCTCCGGTGGAGCGCGACCCCGATGGTCGCCGGAAACTCACGCGGCAGCCTGCTGAGCACCTCGAGCAGCGCCTCGAGCCCGCCCGCGCTGCCGCCGAAGACGAACAGGTCGCGGACGATCCCCGCGTCGTTGATCATGGGGTCGCTCGAATCGATCGCTCGTCCGCCCCGCGCAGCACCGTTGGTCGATCCGCCTCGATGATCGCTCGCAATCGGCCGGCCTGCTCTCGCGCGTCGGCGCCACGCTGGCGATAAGTTGCTGTGTCGCCGGCGCCGATGTCGAGCCCCTCGAAGTCCCCGAGGAGCTTCGCGAGCTCGTCCAGCGACGAGAATCCGATCCACAGTCGCCGCTCGAGCAGCTCCTCCTTGGCGACCAGGAGCTCGGTCGGGGAGTACACGTGGCCGATCCGGCACACGAAGCTGATCAGGTTTCGATGCATCCGGATCACCAGCATGCCCGCACAGTCCGGGCACGTGACGCCGGTGAAATGGTCCTTGCCGTCCGTGGGCAGCGGTGAAGGCAGAATCGACATGACGGGCCTCGCATGAGGTCGATGCCGTGGCATGGCCATGTGGACGCGAGCGCGCAAGGCGCGTGCCATGCGTGCCGACCTCAACGATTCCGGGCGCATGATGCGCGCGACGCAGGCGACGCCCGGCACGCCGGCGCTACGCCGGCAGGTCCTTACCGTGTAGAAACGCCGGGGGCTGGTAGAAACTACCCGCGCGGCCGCGCTGTCGACGCGCGGCGATGATCCGCCGTCGCGCGGTGACTACCTATGGTGCGCAGGAGCCCGGGCGATCACCTCGCGCATGGCGTCGGGGCCGACCGGCTTGACCAGGTAGGAGTCGAATCCCGCGCGCAGTGCGCGATCACGGTCTTCCGATCCGCTGTGACCGGTGAGGGCGACGAGATAGATGCCGGCGCCGCCGGGCTGATCGCGAACCGTCCGGGCGACTTGGCAGCCGTCCATGTCGGGAAGGCCGATGTCGACGAACACCACGTCCGCTACCCCACGAGCCTGCTCGATGCCCTGCCGGCCGGTGCTCGCCGTTGTCACGTGATGCCCGTCGAGCTCGAGCGCCATGCGAAGGGCCTCGGCCGCGTCCGCATTGTCCTCGACGATGACGATGCACCGCTCGACCACCGGAGCGCGCCCGGCCGACGCCGCCGACGCGTGATCCTCTTCGGGCTGGAGCGGCAGGCGAATCACGAACTCGCTGCCGCGCCCCGGGCCGGGACTGCTCGCCTCCACGCTGCCCCCGTGCTTCACGATGAGCTCGCGCACCACCGAGAGCCCGAGCCCGAGGCCCGGCCTCGACTGCTCGGGAAGCCGACCGCGGGAAAACACCTCGAAGATCCGCGGCAAGAACTCGGCCGCGATGCCGATTCCCGAATCACGGACACGCAACACGGCGTCGGGCGTCTGCGCCGCCACCGACACCTCGATCGACCCGTCGCTCGGGGTGTACTTGACAGCGTTGTCCAGCAGGTTGGCGATCGCCTGCATGAGCCGGTCCGCATCTCCGATCACGGCGACCGGCTCGGGATCGACCGACAAGGTGATGGTCGGTCCCCCGTTCTTGCCCGCCGTCCTCAGCACATCGAGCGACTGACGGGCCAGGTCGCGCAGGTCGAGACGCTTCTGCTGAAGCGTGAGCCGTCCAAAGCGGACGCCCGACACGTCCAGCAGATCGTTGAGCAGCCTGGCCAGGTGCCGCGACTGCCGGCTCAGGATCTGGAGCAGCCGCACGCGGTCGGTCGCGCTCGCGCGCTCCAGAGCCTCGAGGCCGTTCGTCACCGCGCCGAGCGGATTGCGCAGCTCGTGCGCCAGCATGGCCAGAAACTCGTCGCGGTGACGCTGCTCGGCCTCCAGCGCCTTGAAGAGGCGCGCCGTATCGAGCGCGAGCGCGATGCGACGACCGATGTCCTGAAAGAGCCGCAGATCGGCGTCGCGATAGCGGTGCCCGGATGGGCCGACGCCGAAGGTCAAGGCGCCGTGCGTCTGGCGATGAGACCGGACCGGCACGATCGCCACCGAGGCGAGCCCGAGCGGCGCCCAGATCTCACGGGCCTCGACCGAGTCCGCCCACTCCTCCAGCCACGGCTGCGTCACTTCCGACACGAGCAGCGAGTCGCCCGTTCGAATCACCTGCGCGATCGGATGATGGCTCGACGGAGGCGGGGGCTTTCGCGTCCGCATCCGCTCGGTGCCGGACGCGTCGGCGCAGCCCATCGCCGTCTGCTCGAGCGCACCGCCGTCGACGAACAGATCGATGAGGAAGACGTCGGCGCTCGTGGGAACGATGAGCGGAGGGATCTGCGACAGCTCGGAAGGATAATCGAGCGACGCGGCCAGCCGCCCGCCCACTTCGACCTGGAGCTCCGAGGCGCGCTGGGCGGACTCTGCGGCGGCTCGCGCGGCCTGCTCGCTCTCGAGCATCTGGTGCGTGAACTCCTGAGCCGCGGCCAGCTCCTCCGCGCGCTGGGACGAGCCGATCTCGCGCAGGAACCAGCGCAGGTCCGACGCCGTGTCGCCGCCGCCCGCGAACGCCGTGACCGTGAGGCCGGCCATGAACGAGGGACCGCTGCGCGGTCGCACGCGGATGGGCCATTCGCCCTGATTGCGGAACTGCGCGTTGTTGACGCGCCAGCGAAACGTGCGCAGATCGATTTCGTCGATGAAGAGCGAGAGCGGCTTACCGGCGATGAACCGGCTCGAGACGCCGAGCATCTGGATCGCGGCGGGGTTGGCCTGGACGATGACCCCTGCTCGGTCGGTGACGATGAACCCGTCCGGGCCGTTCCCGAGGACCTGACGCGTCGCGGCGAGCTCGAGCTCGGCGCGTCGCGCTTCGTCCCTGGCGTCGTCGCGCTCGGTGCGAAGGGCTTCGGCGCTCGCGATCAGACCCGCGAGCGCCTGCTCGAGCTTTCCACGCTCGAGCCCCAGCATTTCCAGGTTTTGCGACGCCACAAGGCCGCACACACGCTCGACGCTCGAGCGGAGCGTCTCTGCGTGCTCGGAGCGTTGTGGCTCCATCGCGAAAACTTCCGGTGCCGCATTCAGGGATTCGGCAGCGGAACCTCTTCAATCAAAAGAATAACACCGAGCGTCTCGCCGTTCGCGCCGGCGAGCTGCGTACAGGTGATCGGGCAGCGCACCGACCGCCCGCGGCGGTTGCGGCAGTCGAGCGTCAGCTCGGCCCGCTCCGTCTCGCCGGCGAGCACGGCACGGATGGGCTGCCGCAGCTGCTCGACCGGGAGCCCGATGTCGAGGTTCATCAGATGGCGGCCCTGCACCTCGCTGGGTCGCAAGCCCCACAAGTCCTCAGCGCGATGGTTCCACGCGAGGACCTGGAGCTTCGGGTCGACCACGACGACGGCGACCTCGAGCCCGGTCAGGATCGAATGGAGGAAGGCGTTGGCGGTGTTGAGCTCGTCACTTCGCATGCGGAGCTCGGTGTTGGTGGTCTCGAGCTCCTCGTTCGTCGACTGGAGCTCCTCGTTCATCGTCTCGAGCTCTTCGTTCGTCGACTGGAGCTCCTCGTTGGTGGTCTCCAGCTCCTCGTTGGTCGACTGGAGCTCCTCGTTCGTCGTCTCCAGCTCTTCGTTCGAGGACTGGAGCTCCTCGTACGCCGTTTCCAGCTCGTTCTTGGAGCGCTCGAGCTCCTCCTGCAGCCGCCGATACCGGCTGACGTCGGCGAAGCTCAGCTGGACGCCGAGCGTGTCGCCCGGCCCCTCGATCAGCGGCATGACCTCGAGATCGAAGTAGCGTGCATCGCCGGAGTCGGCCGGCCAGAGGATGTCCTTGCGCGTCACCGTGCGACGCTGGGTCATCACGTCCTGGATCAGCGCGCGGAGCTCGATCGGGCGATACGACATCTCGAGGTCTTGCAGCCGCTTGCCGATGTCCGCGTGGGTCAGACGGAAGAGCACGCGGGCGCGCCCGTTCGCGAAGCTCAGCGTGCCGTCGGCGCGGACCACAGCGCGTGCGACCGGGTCGGTCTCCAGCGATAGGACCTGGAGTCGATCGTCATTGGACATCGGGACCCTCTCCTCCTGGCGCTCGGGCAGCGGCATCGCGTCGCGAACGTCACGAGCCACCGTTTTGCTGAAGACGCGCCACTTCAGCTCGACGGGCGTGAACAGCTCCCCGTGCGTGAGCAGCAGCTCGGCCCGGCCCATGAAAAGAAAGCCGCCGTTGCGCAGGGCGAAGTGGAATCGATTCAGGACCTTGGCCTGGGTCTCGCGGGTGAAGTACATGAGCGTGTTGCGGCACACGAGCAGATTGACGCGCGAGATCGGCGCGTCCTGAACGAGATCGTGCCGCCCGAAGATGATCGAGCGGCGGATGTCCTTGTGAAAGAGATACCGGTCGTCGACGCGCTCGAAGTACTTCGAGAGCAGCTCGGGCGGAACATCCTCGACCTGCGAGGCGGTATAGGTGGCGTGGCGCGCCTGCATCAGCGCTTCGTCGTCGACGTCCGAGGCATAGATCTTCACCCGGCGCCGAAATGGCTCGATGCCCAGCTGCTCGGCCAGCACCATGGCGAGCGTGTAGGCCTCCTCACCGGAGGCGCAGCCGGTGCTCCACACCCGGATGGCGCTGTCGGACCGGCTGCCCGACACGATCCGCGGGACGATCTGGGTCGTCAGGTATCCCCACGCCTCCGGATCCCGAAAGAAGCTCGTGACGTTGATGAGAATCGTGTTGAACAGCAGGCCGAACTCCTCGGAATGCGTCTCGAGGTAGGCCTGATATCCGTCGTACGACTCGATGCCGATCGACTGCAGCCGCTTCTGGATGCGGCGCATGAGGCTCGACCGCTTGTAGGCGGTGAAGTCGAAGCCGCGCGTGCCCTTGAGATAGTCGAGTAGCGCCTCGAATCGCGGGTCATCCGAGCTCATCGACCTCTCCGGTCTTCACCAGGGTGATGAGCGCCGGCGGGATCTCGCTCAGGGACAGGACGAAATCGACACAGCCCGTCAGGATGGCCGCGTTCGGCATCCCGTAGAACTCCGACGACGACTCGTCCTGCGCGATCACCGTGCCGCCCATCTTCTTGATGGCCTGCACGCCCATCGACCCATCACTCCCGGTCCCGGTGAGGACCACGGCGATCGCCCGGTTCTTGAAGCTGCCGGCGACCGACTCGAACAGGAGGTCGGCGGACGGCCTGACGAAGTGGACGAGCTCGGACTGCGTTAGCGAGAGCGAGCCGTCGGGATTGACGAGCAGGTGCTTGTTGGGCGGGGCGATGTACACGGTCCCCGCCTGAAGCTTGTCGCTTTCCGCCGCCTCCTTGACCGGCAGGGTGCTGCGCCGGCTCAGGATGTCGGCCATGAGGCTCCGGTGACGCGGATCGAGGTGCTGAACGACTACGATCGCCGGCGGAAAGTCGTGTGGGAGCGCCGCCAGGACCTGAGACAACGCCTTCAAGCCACCCGCGGACGTCGCGATCGCGATCACTTCGAAGGTCGAGCGCTCGTGCATGGACAAGTTCGTTGCTTTCCTCTCGGCGGAAACCCCAGAGCCTCCAGGGATTTCCAGCCCGCGTCCGGTGGTGGCCGCGTGACGGCTACTGGAGCCGAAAATAGCACGGCTGGTCTTTCGAGGCCACGAGTGGGGTCAGCCCTGAACCGGAGGCGAGCGAGCTTCGCCGAGCGCGACGAGATCGGCCCGGAGGACGCGTCGGGAGTACGCGTCCCCCGGCGCCGTCCCTTAGGAGCCTACCGAGTGAACGAGCGGCTCCCTCTCGCGTTCGCCGACCGACGACAGCAGGGTTTCGGCGACGGCGCGGTCGTTGAGCAGGCGGGGAACCTTGTGCTGGTCGCCGAGCTTGCCGGCCTCGCGCATCCAGCGATGGAACGAGCCGTGCGGCATCTCGACGAGCCGCGGCGCCACCATGCCGACGTCGTCGGTGCGCTTGGTGCGGTAGTCGGTGTTGAGCGCGGCCAGCGCCTGGTCGAGCTCGCGCACGAACACCCCTCGGTCCCGCGGCGGCACGCGAAATTCGACGAGCCATTCGTGGCCGCCGCGGGCGTCGCCCGCCGATGGGTAGCACGGCGCGACCGTGAACTCCGCGGGCGTAGCACCGGTCCGACGGCAGGCGACCACCAGGGCCTGCTCGACTTCCTCGATGATGACGTTCTCGCCGAAGGCGTTGACGAAGTGCCGCGTGCGCCCGGTGATCACGAGGCGAAGTGGATCGCGCGCGGTGAAACGGACCGTGTCGCCGAGCAGATAGGACCAGAGCCCGCCCGGCGTCGTCAACGCGACCGCGTAGGGGCGATCGAGCTCGACGTCGGCCACCGTGTGCCGCCGCGGACGGGCGCGCCCGAGGTCCTCGACCGGCACGAACTCGTAGAAGAGTCCGTAGTCGAGCATGAGCGTCAGCCCACCGGCGCGCTCGGTCTGAAGGCCGACGAAGCCTTCCGAGGCCGGGTACACCTCGACGTACTCGATCGGCCGGCCCATCCACTCCTCCACGGTGGCGCGGTACGGCGCGAACGAGACGCCGCCGTGGATGAGCGCGCCGAGGTTCGCCCAGCATTCGCCGAGGCTCGCGACAGGCCGCCCCGCGGCTCGGCGAGCCCGCGCGACGCGCTCGAAGAGGATCAAGAGCCACGAGGGCATCCCCGAGATGAGCCGGAGGTCCTGACCCTGGATCCGCTCGGCCACGGCGTCGATCCGCTGATCCCAGTCCGGGATCGACGCGATGTCGCGCCCGGGCGAGTACCGCGAGCGGAAGCCCGGCGGCAGGTCCTGGACCATGAGCCCGGAGAGATCGCCGACCCAGCAGCCCTGCCCGATCGACTTCAGGCTCGTGCAACCACCGAGGAAGAGAAGCGGCCCGCCCGCGATGCTCTCGAACCCGGCGCGCTCCGCGGCGATCAACAGCGCGTCCCATCCACCCTTTCGGTGCGAGCGAAACGCCTCGGGGGTCACCGGGATCATCTTGTCGCCCGCGGTGGTCCCTGACGTCTTGACCCAGTAGCGCGGCCGCCCCGGCCACGTCAGGTCGCGCTCTCCGTTGATGGCGCGGGTCCAGAGCGGCTGGAAGCGCAGATAGTCCCCGAGCGGCGTGCGAGTTTGGTAGTCGGCGACGGAGCGGATCTGCTCGAACCGATGCGAGCGCCCGAATGCCGTGCCGCGCGCGGCGTTCACGAGATCCAGCAGTGCCGCTTCCTGGACGCGGGCGGCGTCGCGGCTGACGCCCTCGAGCGCGCGGCGCCGGTGCGCCGCGTAGACGCGGAGCGCCGCGCCGCCGACGCGCTCGATCACGCGCGCTCTCCCAGGAGCGCGCGCCGCGCGCGGGTCTCGACGAGCCAGTCGCCGACGGCGGCGTTGAACGCCTCCGGCCGCTCGAGCATCGGCGCGTGGCCGCAGTTGGGCAAGTAGACGAGCTGCGAGCCGCGGATGCGCGCGTGAAAACGCTCGGCGACGTCGGTGGGCGTGATGCGGTCGTCCTTGCCCCACACGAGGAGCGTCGGGACGCGGATCTGGCTCAGTCGCTCCTCGACGTTGTGGCGCTTCGCCGCGCGGGCCGCCTGGAGCACGCGCAGCGCGGTGCGGCGCGTGGTGACGATGCGCCGGATCGACTCGACCCACTCGGGTGTGACGAGGGCCGGGTCGTAGAAGATCTCCTCCATGCGCTCGCGGACGTACGCGCGGGTGGGCTGGTGCGGCACGCGGCCGGTGAAGGTGCGCTCGAAGAGGCCGGATGAGCCGGTGAGGATCAGCCCCTCGACCCAGCCCGGCGACGAGAGCGCCAGCTCGAGCGCCACGTGGCCACCGAGCGAATTGCCGCAGACGATCGCGGGCGGCAGCTCGATCGCCTCCATGAAGCGACGCACGTAGTCGGCCAGCGCCGGAACTGACACGTCGGTCAGCACCGGATCGAAGATCGGCAGCTCGAGGGCGATCGGTCGCCGGAACGGCCCGAGGGCCTCGAGCGTGGACTCCCAGTGATCCATCTCGCCCATGAGGCCGTGGAGCATCACCACGGGCTCGCCGGCACCGCGCTCCAGCCAGCGAAATCGGGCGGGGGTCGAGGCAATCATGGTCGCGTCCTCCGTATGGCGGTGGAGTCAATCACGGCATGGTCCCCACCGTGATGCGTTGCCGATCGCGACGGAGAAACCGGTAGGCGGCGCGGGCCTGGACCGTCAGATGAAAGGGCAGCTTGCCGACCGTCCACGACCAGTCGACGTGGGCGCGCGTGCGGCCGGCCAGCAGCGCACGGCGCAGGTCAGCCGCGTCGAAACCCTCGAACCGCGTGACGGCGCTGCCGAGATACCAGACGTCGTGGGCGTCGCTCCCGGCCGTTACCGGCAGCATCAGCTCCAGGTTGCGGAGCGCCGCCCACGCGTTGTACGGCGCCGAGAAGACGCCGGCGTTGTTGACCGCCTCGATCCCGTCGAGCGGGAGATCGCGGATCATCCGCCCGATGGAGACGTGGCCGCGGCTCACGCCGCGGATCGGGTGGAACGGATGCGCCGCCACCGCGAGACCGCCCTGGGCATGGATCTCGCTGATGGTCTCGAGCGCGGTGAGGCCGGGCGGCACGCACTCCTCGAGGAACAGCCCGAGCAGGTGCCCGTTGAGGGTACTGATCTCCTCGGCGACGACTACATCCACACCGAGCTCGGGATGCTCGCGGGCGAAGTCGCGCGCGCGCAGCGCTCCCCGGATCTCGTCGTGATCGGTGATCGCCACGACGTCGAGTCGTCCGTGCGCCGCCTCGACGATCGTCTCGGGGCGCTGGGCGCCGTCGCTCCAGACCGTGTGGACGTGAAGGTCGGCTCGACCGTGCGTACTCGTCCTCATCGAAGACGAGTTTGTCGGCGCAGTGTGAACGGGCTACCACTCTCCGCGTGAAGTTTCGGTGACGGGACAGAGGCGGCATGGTGAGACTAGTGCCAGTCAGTGTTTCGCGACTGTGAAGTTTGAGCGACGCGCTGGCGACGGTGATCGGCGGCGTGATACGGTCGCGCGGTGCCGGCCACGAAGCGCGCCCTGTTCATCGACTGGGGTGGCACGCTCGTCCTCACCCGGAACAACCGCACCGTGATCGACGGCGAGGGCGACCCCGTGCTCCTGCCGAACGCCGCCTCGACGCTCGGCCGCGAGCGTCCGCGCTACGACCTATGCTTCATCGTGTCGAATCAGGCGCGCATCTCGGCGGGCGAGATCGCCGAGACCGAAGTCCTGCGGCGGTTCGCCTGGGCCCACGAGCGGCTGGGCCGGCCGTTCACGGGCTGGCGGCTGTGTCCCCACGCAGACGCCGACGGGTGCGACTGCCGCAAGCCCCGGCCCGGAATGTTCCTCGAGCTGGCGCGGCTGCACGACGTGGACCTCGGCGCGTCCACCCACGTCGGCGATTCGGAGAAAGACCGCGCCGCGGCGGCAGCGGCCGGCGTGGGCACGTTCGTGTGGGCGCGCGATTTCTTCGGCTGGACGTGAGCGGGCTGCCCGAGGGTCCCCCCCCCCGCGGCGGTGGTACGCTGCGCGGCACATAGACACTGAAACCGTCCAGCGCCTGGCGGAGAATACGGATCGGCTCAGGGCCGAAAGTACCGTTCTCTACTCGACCTGCGAAAGCCTGATCGCCCTCAGCCACCAGGTGCGGGGCCAGCACCGCGCGCTGTCCCAAGAGCTCGCGAAGCACCACGCCGCGACTCATGAGAGCCGGCTACATCGCGCGATCGGGAGGCGGCTCCAAAGCGGCCGACTGCCGCAGGTCAGCGCCGCGGTCATCAGCGGCGCACCCGGCGCCGGCGGACCGTGCGACCCGTGCGATCGGCCATTGACGGCCCCGCAGCTCGTCATGACCGTACCGATGGGCGATGCGGTCGTTCGTCTTCACGCCGACTGCTTCATGGTCTGGAACGAGGAGAGGCGGAGCCGCGATGGTCGAGCGCGCCGGCATAGCCGCCTCTCGGCGTCCACACCGGTTTTCACTCCTACCGAGTCGCCTCGTCCCTAGTCGCCCCGCCGCGCGCTCAGGCGTCCGCGGCGAGATCGGGCTTGGCGGCGGCGTCGACGCTCAGCCACACCCGGACGGTCGTGCCGCGGCCGGGCTCACTCTCGATGCGCAAGAGCCCGCTGTGGGCGAACACCAGATGCTTGACGATCGCCAGTCCGAGTCCTGTCCCGCCCAGCTCTCGGGATCGGGCCTTGTCGACGCGATAGAAGCGCTCGGTGATCCGCGGGAGATCCCCGGGCGGGATGCCGATGCCGGTGTCCACCACGTCGATCTCGATGTGCGCGTCGGCCGGGTCGTGGGCGCGCACGGTGACGCGGCCGCCCTCGGGCGTGTACTTCACGGCGTTGTCGACGAGGTTCAGCAAGATCTGCACGAGCCGATCGCGGTCGGCGAGCACCGGCGGCAGGTCGCGCGGGAGCTGGCTCTTCAGCGCGACCTTTCCCCGCTGGGCCTTGGGTCCCATGATCGCGAGCACCGCGTCGACGGTCTCGTCGAGCCTCGTCGGGGCGAGCTTCAGGGACACGCGACCCAGCTCGATGTTCGAGAGGTCCGTCAAATCGTTGAGCAGGCGGCCCAGGCGCTCGGTGTGGCGGAAGACGATCTCCAGGAACCGCCGCGCGTTGTCTTGCTCTTCGAGCGCGCCGCTCAGGAGCGTCTCGAGATAGCCCTGGATCGCGGTGAGCGGCGTCCTGAGCTCGTGCGACACGTTGGCGACGAACTCGGTGCGGACCTGCTCGAGCCGCCG
>Ga0066388_100002306_pt1 | contig 11553 bp, 11 predicted proteins | sample PanSoiMetaGPlot6_FD_64539 | JGI IMG/M metagenome (GOLD analysis project Ga0066388, IMG submission 64539) | Tropical forest soil microbial communities from Panama analyzed to predict greenhouse gas emissions - Panama Soil - Plot 6 (Hybrid Assembly) | ecosystem: Environmental > Terrestrial >... | reverse complement strand
TAGCAGCGATTCGACGGGTTGGCGCGGTACTCGAGGCGGTCGAGCTCGCTGGTGTGAATGATCTCGTGGCGCAGGCCGAAGTCCCGGGCGATGCGAATCGCCAGCGAGCGATGGCGCTCGGGGTAGCTCGGGCTGTCCGCGGTGACGGCGAGGGCACGCTCGCCGAGCGTGCGGTTGGCGACGTATGCGAGGTAAGCGCTGTCCACGCCGCCGCTGTAGGCGACGATGACGGAATCAAGAGACGCGAGAGTATTGCACAGGGCCTGTTCCTTCGCGTCGTTCATTCTTCCCAGCCTTCGTCCTCCTCGTCCTCGTCGTCTTCTTCCTCGTCCTCGTCGTCGTCGCCTTCGTTATCGTCGAGATCGTCGTCGTCGTCTTCGTCCTCGTCGTCTTCGTCAGGGGCGACATCGAGTTCGATCGGAGAGAGACTGACCACCTCGAGGTTCGAGCCGCACTCGGGGCAACTGAGCTGATCGCCCTTGTCGACGTCGAATTCGTCGACTTCTATTTCGGCGTCGCATTCAGGGCAGGTGGCCATAACCGTCTCCGATCACTTAGAATCCCGCCCGGCGGGACAGACCGCGAGTATAGCGATATCCCGCGCGGATCTGCAATGCGGCCTAACGCCTGCATGCACGCCAACCGATACTGCTGACGATGCCCAGTGCCTCGGTCGGAACGAAGACCGTCGTCATCGCCGATGACACGGCGTTCGTGCGCGACCGGTTTCGCTCGGCAATCGAGAATGCCGGGCACAAGGCCGTCCTGGTCAAGAGCGCGGCGGAGCTGTTGGCCCGCATCCGCGCCGATCTGGCCACTATCGATCTGGTCGTCGTCGACTTGCGGCTGCCCCACGCGCCGGGCGTGGACCTGGTGCGCGCGATTCGCAAGTTGGACGAAGGCCGGCTGGCGGTGCTGATTTTCAGCGGCACGATCGCGAGCGCCGACGAGGTGCGGGAGCTGGCGGCGCTCGGCGTGGCTGGCTACGTCAACGAATACAGCGCGGTCCAGCACATCCTGCCGTCGCTGGCGCCGCATCTCTTTCCCGATAACTTCAATCGACGCACCAGTCCGCGGGTGGTGCTCGGAATCCCGATTCAGTACCGGTTCGGCAACACGATCGCCGCGGCTCTGACGCTGAATCTGAGCCACGGCGGCATCGCGATCCGCACCACGAGCCCGCTCGACGGCGGCGCGAAGATCCGAGTGCGCTTCCGGATGCCGGGGTCGAAGAAGGACGTCGACGCCGAGGGCCGCGTCGCGTGGAGCGACCGCCGCGTCGGCATGGGGATTCAGTTCGAGAAGGTCGAGCCGGCCAACCAGCAGGTCATCGACAACTTCGTCGACGCGCATTTCTTCAGCAACCGCAAGGCCTGAACGCTCGCCTGACGCCTTCGCGCTCCATCGCCTCGACGGCGAGACGCGACACGACGGCCGTCGTCGCGCGACGGCTTTCGCCGAGCGGCGGATGCTCTAAGATTTCCGGCATGGAAGACTCGCTCGCGGCCACGTTGTGGCGGCTGGGTGGATTGGCGGCGCTCGTGGGCGCCAACGGTCTGTTCGTTGCGGCTGAGTTCTCGATCGTCACGGTGCGCAAGACGCGCATCGATCAGCTGATCGCCGAAGGTCACCGCGCGGCGCGTGCCGTGCGACGGGCGGTGACGTCGCCCGACCGGTACATCGCCGCGACGCAACTCGGCATCACCATGGCCAGCCTCGGTCTCGGCTGGCTCGCGGAGCCGGCACTCGCTTCGCTGTTCGAGCCGGCGCTGAGGTTTCTGCCGGCGCACATCGCCGAGGCGACGGCGCACAGCATCGCGGTCGCGATCGCGTTCGCGATCATCACCGCCGCCGAGATCATCTTCGGCGAGCTGACGCCGAAATGGATTGCGCTCGAGCGGCCGGAGACCACGGCGATCTGGCTGGTGAAGCCGCTCGAGATCTTCATGCGCGCGATGTCGCCGTTCATCCGCGTCGTCCACGGGACGGCGCAGGGCGTGATCCGCATGCTCGGCTTCTCGGGCGCGGATCACCGCGCGATGGTTCACTCGGAAGAAGAGCTGAAGATGCTGGTCACCGCGAGCCAGGAGGCCGGCGTGCTCGAGGAGCAGGAGGAGCAGATGCTCCACCGCGTCTTCGGGTTTGCCGATCTCATCGCCGGCCAGGTGATGATTCCGCGCACCGAGCTCGTCGCCGTCGCCGCCGAGACGCCGCTCAAGGATCTCATCGTGCGAATCGCGCAGGGCCGCCACTCACGGCTGCCGGTCTATCGCGGCGACCTCGACGATGTCGTCGGGATGCTGCACGTGACCGACCTGATGAAGACGATCGCCGCCGACGACCAGGCGGCGACCGCCGGCGCGCTCGCGCGTGAAGTGCTGACGGTGCCTGAGACGTTGACCGCGGACGATCTTCTCACCGAGATGCGCCGCCGCAAGGCGCGCGAGGCGCTGGTGATCGACGAATACGGCGGCACCGCCGGCCTGGTGACGTTCGAGTCGCTGATGGAGCGCATCGTCGGCGAGGTGCCGGGCGAGTCGGGCGCGCTGTCGCGGATCAGCACCCGGCCGGACGGATCGTGCGAGGTCGACGGGCTCGCGCTCGTCACCGACATCAACATGCAGTTCGCGCTGCACGTCGACGAGGGCACCTACACGACGATTGGCGGCTACGTGCTCGGCCGCCTGGGCCGCCGCGCCCGCGTCGGCGACACGATCGACGTCGAAGGAAGGAAGATCCGCGTCGAGGCGCTGGACGGCCTGCGGGTCGCGAAAGTGTGGGTGTCGAAGCCGGCGAAGAAGAAAGCAGCGGCGGATCACATCGACGACAAACGCTGACGTTTCCCACGAAAGCACGCAGCACCCGACGGTACCCGAAGAAGAACTTGGCTTCTTCTTCGCGGGTCGTGCCTTCGTGGGATCGGCAGGTTGTTGGTCAGCGTGACGGCGTGGCCGCTGCGGGAGTTAGTCCGCTCTCAACAACCGCAAGGCGTTCGCGATCACGATCACTGACGCGCCGGTGTCAGCGAGGACGGCGATCCAGAGCGACGCCACACCGGCGACCGCCGCGACGACGAACCCGGCTTTCATCGCGATCGAGATCGCCAGGTTCGCCTTGATGTTGCGCACGGTGGCGCGGCTCAGGCGGAGCGCGTAAGGGATCCGCAGCAGATCGTCGGCCATCAACGCCACGTCGGCGGTCTCGAGCGCCGCGTCGCTGCCGGCCGCGCCCATCGCGATGCCGACGTCGGCGAGCGCCAGCGCGGGCGCGTCGTTGACGCCGTCGCCGACCATCGCGACCGTGCCGAACTTCTGTCGCAGCTCGCGAACCGCCGACACCTTGTCCTCCGGCAGCAGCTCCGCGCGGACATCGTCGACGCCGAGCTCGGCGCCGATCGCCCGGGCGGTGCCGGTGCTGTCGCCGGTCAGCATCACGATCGACTCGACACCCTGCCGGCGCAGCATCTCGATCGCGGCCTTTCCCGTTTCACGCGATCGGTCCGCCACCGCGATGATGCCGATCGGCTGTTCGTCCTGCGCGACGAGCACGGTCGTCCGTCCGTCCGCGTTCATCGCGTCGACGTGATCGTGGATCGCCGGCGAGCACAGCCGACGCTCCTCGAACAGGCGGTGATTGCCCAGCAGCACGCGCCTGCCGTCAACCGACCCTTCGGTCCCGCGCCCCGACAGCGCCGTCACGCTCTCCGCCGCCGACGCGGCGATGTTCGAGGTGTTCGCGTGATCGACGATCGCCTGCGCGATCGGATGGGTGGATCGCTGCTCGACCGACGCCGCGAGCCCGACGACCGCCGAGGCTCGCCCTCCGTTCAAGGCGACGACGTCCACGACCTCGGGCTTGCCGCGGGTCAGCGTGCCGGTCTTGTCGAACGCGATCGAGCGGATGCGGCTCATACGCTCGAGATGTGCACCGCCCTTGATCAGCACACCCTTCTTCGCCGCACCGGCGAGCGCCGCGACGATCGACACCGGCGTGGAGATGACCAGCGCGCACGGGCAGGAGACGACCAGCAGGACGAGGCCGCGATACAGCCACGCCTGCCATCCGCCGGCCGCGAACCATCCCGGCTGTCCGGCGGCGGCCGGAGCGTGGAAGAGCAATGGCGGCACGAGCGCAACCGCGATCGCCAGCGCAATCACGGCGGGTGTATAGACCTTCGCGAATCGCTCGACCAGCGCTTGCGACGGCGCGCGCTGTGCCTGCGCCCGCTCGACCAGGTGAATGATTCGCGCCAGCGTCGTGTCGCGACGCAGGCGCGTGACCTTGACGTCGATCGCGCCGTGGCCGTTGACCGTGCCGGCGAACACGGCGTCACCGGGCAGCTTGTCGACCGGCAGCGATTCGCCGGTCACCGGCGCCTGATTCACTTCGCTCTGGCCCGCCACTACCTCGCCGTCGAGCGGGATTTTCTCTCCGGGCTTGACGACGATCACGCCGCCGAGGGCGATGTCGTCCACGGCCATGCGGCGCTCGCCGCCGGCGTCCCGCACCAGCGCGTCAGCCGGCGTGAGGTCCATCAACGCGCGAATCGCCGAGCGAGCGCGCTCGAGCGTCCGCGCCTCGAGCGCTTGTGCGACCGCGAAGAGAAAGACGACGGTCGCCGCCTCGGACCACTGGCCGATGGCCGCGGCGCCGGCGGCGGCAATCATCATCAGGACGTTGATGTCGAGCGAGCCGACGCGCATCGCCGACCACGCCTTCCGAATCGTGACGCCGACGCCGGCCGCGAGTGCGATCACGAAGAAGATCAGGTCGTAGTGTCCGGCGTCAGCCGGACCGCGATCGCCGAAGAGCCCGGCCAGGCGGCGAGAGCCCGCGACTTGCAGCAGCAGGCCGATCGCCAGGGCGATGCCGGAGGTCCAGACCAGCGCCTGCCGGATGCGTGTCTGTCGCTCGTTGCCGACGATCGGCTCTTCGTGCTCGAGCCACGCGCGCATGCCGGTGTCGGCGACGGCGTCGACGATCGACGACGTCGAGAGGCGCGCCGCGTCGTACTTGACGTGGAGCCGCTGCCCCATCAGGTCGGCTGAGAAGTCCTCGAGGCCGGCGAGGTTCTTGAAGCGGCGCTCGAGCATCGCCACTTCCTCGCGGCAGTCCATCCCTTCGATCCGGAACGTCGACTCGGCGTGGAGTTCGCAGACGGTGCAGGTGGTGGCGGTGCTCATGCCCGCCTCGCGAGCCGGAGCCGGCTGTCGGCGACGCGCTCCTGAACGTGCTCGAGCCCCTGCTTGAACAGCTTGGAAATGTGGTCGTCGTCGACGGCGTAGTAGATGTGGCGGCCGTCGCGGCGCGAGCGGACGAGGCGCATGCTGCGGAGCAGCCGCAGCTGGTGCGAGACGGCCGATTGGGTCAGGCCCAGCAGCTCGGCCAGGTCGCAGACCGGCACTTCGGCGTGCGCGAGGGCATCGAGGATGCGCACCCGGGTCGGATCGCCGAGGACCTTGAAGGTCTCGGCCAGGGCGGCGGCGGTCGCGTCGTCGAGGCGACCGCCCTTCTCTGAAACATGTGAGCGATTGCTCATATGTTCAGTATACACGAGATGGTCCGCATCGAGGCGCTGATTCTTGCCGTGCCCGTCTGCCCTTACTGCGGCAGCGAGGCGAGCGAGGCGAACACGGCGTCGTAATTCGGTTCGTTGCGCGCGTCGTCGAGGACTTCCTTGTGCCGGACGATGCCGTCGCGATCGATGACGAAGACCGCGCGCTTCGCGATGCCCTTCAGGCCGATCATGTCCTCGTTGAACACCCCGTAGTCCTTGATCGCCTGCTTGTTGAAATCGCTGAGCAGCGGAAAATTGTAGCCCTGCGCGTCGTGAAAGGCCTTGAGCGTGAAGAAGGTGTCGACGCTGATGCCGTATACCTGCGCCTTGGCCGAGTTCAGCCGGGCCATCGCATCGCGAAAGGCGCACAGTTCCTTGGTGCACACGCCGCTGAAGGCAGCCGGGAAAAACGCCAGCACGACCGGATGACCTCGCTGCTCGCTCAGCTTGACCGCCTGTCGATCCTGATTGGTCAGCGTGAAGTCCGGCGCTTTCGATCCGACGTCGACAGACATAACCCTCCCTCTACACAATTTACTGGCATTCGGAGTAACATTTTTGGGTTCATTTACAGGAGATCCTCTGTGATTGAGGTTCAACACCTCACGAAACGCTACGGCCGCGTAACCGCCGTCAACGACATCAGCTTTCGCGTCGAGCGAGGCGAGATTCTCGGCTTCCTCGGTCCGAATGGCGCCGGCAAGACGACGACCATGCGAATTCTCACCGGCTATATGCCGGCGACCGAGGGCAAGGCCATTGTCGCCGGTTTCGACGTGTTCGACCAGCCGATCGAAGCCAAGCGCCGCACCGGCTATCTGCCGGAAACGCCGCCGCTCTATCCCGACATGAGCGTCGCCGAGTACCTCGACTTCGTCGCCAAGGTGAAAGGCGTTCCGCCGAACGAGCGGCGCGAGCGCATCCACTACGTGATGGAGCGGACGCGCATCTCCGACATGGGGTCGCGGCTCACCGGCAAACTCTCGAAGGGCTACAAACAACGCGTCGGTCTGGCCCAGGCGCTCATTCATAACCCGGACGTCCTGATTCTCGACGAGCCGACCGCCGGCCTCGATCCCAAGCAGATCATCGAGACCCGCCAGCTGATCAAACAGCTGGCCGGCGATCACACGATCATCCTCAGCACCCACATCCTGCCCGAGGTCTCGCAGACCTGCCAGCGCGTCGTCATCATCAACGCTGGGCGCGTGGTCGCGGTGGACACGCCCGACAACCTGACGGCGCGGCTGCGCGGCTCGGAAACCATGTACGTGCAGGTGGACGCCTCCGGCTCCAACGCCGCTGAGGCGCTCACTCGCATCGCCGGCGTCACCCGCGTCGCCGAGGCCGATCGGCGCGACGGGGCGATCGGCTACGAGGTCGACAGCGAACAGGGCCGCGACATCCGCCGCGAGCTCGCGCGGGCCGTCGTCAGCAACGGCTGGGGCCTGCTGGAGCTCCGGCCGATGCGGATGAGCCTCGAAGAAGTCTTCCTCTCGCTCACCACGGAAGATGTCCAGGCGGTGGCCCCGGCCGAGGCCGCTCCCGAGGGAGTCACGGTGCAATGACGAATATCCTCGCGATTGCGCAGAAAGAACTGAAGTCGTACTTCGCGTCGCCGATCGCCTACATCGTGATCGGATTCTGGGCGCTGCTCTACGGATGGTTCTTCGTGTTCATCCTGAACTACTTCCTGCGCCAGAGCCTGCAGATGGGCCAGTTCGGCATGCAGGGGCCGCAGTCGATGAACGTGAATCAGCAGCTGGTGCGGCCGCTGCTGCAGAACGTCACGATCCTCGTGCTCTTCCTCATGCCGATGGTGACGATGCGCACCTATGCGGAGGAAAAGCGATCGGGCACGATCGAGCTGCTGCTCACCTCGCCGATCAGCGACTTCCAGATCATCATGGGCAAATTCCTGGGCGCGATGGCGCTCTACGGCGTGATGCTCCTGGTCAGCCTGGTGCACATCGGCCTGCTGTTCGCGTTCGGCAACCCCGAGTGGAAGCCGATCGTGACCTTCTATCTGGGCCTGCTGCTGCTCGGCGGCTGCTTCGTGTCGTTGGGCCTGTTCATCTCGAGCCTCACCAGGAACCAGATCGTCGCCGGGATGGTGACGTTCGCCGTCTTCCTGCTGCTGTGGATCATCACCTGGGTCGGCCCGGCGTGGGGACCCGGGGCGGAAGCGGTGACCCAGCGGCTGTCGATCATCGACCCGCTCGACGATTTCGGCAAAGGCGTCCTCGACACCAAACACCTCGTCTACTACCTGAGCTTCATCTCGTTCGGATTGTTCCTGACCGCGAAGTCGGTCGATAGCGAACGGTGGCGCGGCTAATGATGAAACGGATCCTCGACATTGTCGGCTGGCTGGGCACGGCGCTCGTCGCCGTCGCAGTGGCGCTCACTGTCGTGCCCGCCCTCAACCGGTTCGGCGAGTACTCACGCCCGCTGGCGCTCGCCGGCCTGGTCTGCGTGGTCGCGTACGTCGCCGGCCAGTGGCGCGAGATCGCGGCCTTCTACGAGCGGCGCCAGGCTCGCTACGGCACCCTCACGCTCACCAGCGTGGTCGTCGTGCTCGCGATTCTGGTCGCCGTGAACTACATCGCCGGGCGGCAGAACAAGCGCTGGGACCTCACCACCAACAAACAGTTCAGCCTCTCGGATCAAAGCCGGAACGTCCTGCAGAAGCTCGACTCGCCGCTGCAGATTCTCGTCTTCGCGAAAGACGACGAGTTCCCGCGCTATCAGGACAAGCTGAAGGAATACGAGTACCTGTCGAAGAAGGTGTCGGTCGAGTACATCGATCCCGACAAGAAGCGTGCGGTCGCGCAACAGAACAACATCCAGCAGTTCGGCACGATCGTCTTCAACTACAAGGGCCGGAGCGAGCGTGTCACGTCCGACAGCGAGCAGGACATCACCAACGGAATCATCAAGGCGGTCTCCGGTCAGACGCGCAAGGTCTACTTCACCCAGGGACACGGCGAGAAGGACACCGGATCGTCGGAGCGCGACGGCTACAACACGATTTCCGCCGCGCTCGGCCGCGAGAACTACACCGTCGACAAAATGGTGCTCGCGCAGCAGGGTTCGGTCCCTGACGATGCATCGGTCGTCGTCGTGGCCGGTCCGCGCATCGACTTCTTCCCCGCGGAAGTGGACGCACTGAAGAAGTATCTCGACAAGGCGGGCAAGCTCCTCCTCGAGCTCGATCCGCCGGACAAAGCCGACAGTCCGCCGCTCGCCAATCTCATCGGACTCGCCCACGACTGGGGCGTGCAAGCGGGGAACAACGTGGTCGTGGACGTGAGCGGCATGGGCCGCCTGATCGGAACCGACGCGTCGGTGCCGATTGCCGCCAACTACCCGTCACATCCGATCACGCAGCGCTTCAACTTCATCACCGCCTTTCCGCTCGCGCGCGAGATCTCGCCGGTGAGCGGCGGCGTGAACGGCCATACCGCACAGGGATTCATCGAGACCAGCCCGCGCAGCTGGGCAGAAACCGACATCAAAGGTCTGTTGACCACCGGCGAAGTCTCGCTCGACGAAGGGAAAGGCGACAAGAAGGGGCCGATTACCATCGGCGCCGCGGTCAATGGCACGGCGGCGAATCCGCCGGCCGCCAAGCCAGGCGACGATCCGAACGCGCCGAAGCCGGAGACCCGCGTCGTCGTGGTCGGCGACTCCGACTTCGCGTCAAATGGCATCCTTGGTGTCCAGGGCAACCGCGATCTGTTCATGAACATCGTCGGCTGGCTGTCGCAGCAGGAGAACCTGATCTCGATCCGGCCGAAGGAGCCGGACGATCGTCGAATCACGATGACCTCGACGGTGCAGACCAACGTCACGATTCTCTCGCTGCTGATCATCCCTGGGCTGGTGTTCGCGAGCGGCGTGTACACCTGGTGGCGGAGGCGGTAGCATGCGCGGCCTGAAGTCTACGATCGCGCTGATCGTCGTGCTGGCGGGCCTCGGCGCCTACATCTACTTCGTCACGTGGAAGCAGCCCGAAGGCGGCGCCGACACGGGGAAGAAGCAGGAGAAGGTGTTCGCGGGCCTCGAGTCGAGCAAGATCGAGGAAGTCAAAGTGACTTCGGCGGCCGGCGACGCGACCACGGTGAAGAAGGACGCGAGCGGCTGGCAGATCGTGCAGCCGTTGACGACCAAAGCCGATGAGGGTGAAGTCGGCAACCTGACGTCGGCGCTGGCGTCCACCGAGATCGTGCGGGTGATCGACGAGAACCCGACCAACCTCACCGAGTACGGCCTCGGCAACCCCCGGATCGAGATCGACTTCAAAGCCGCCGGCGACAAGGACTATCGCAAGCTGTTGGTCGGCGAGAAGACGGCCACCGGCTCCGACCTCTACGCGAAGCGCAGCGACGACAAGAAGGTGTTCCTGATCCCGTCGATGCAGGAGACCAGCCTCAATCGCACGACGTTCGACCTGCGCGACAAAGGACTGCTCAAGTTCGATCGCGAGAAGGTGGACGGGATCGACGTGACCGCGGGAAGCAAGACGATCGCGTTGGCGAAGGATGGCAGCGACTGGAAGCTGACCAGACCGCTGCAGACCAAGGCCGACTTCGGCTCGGTCGAAGGGCTGGTCGGCAAGCTGCAGAGCGCGCAGATGAAGTCGATCGTCGCCGACGAAGTTGCGCCGGCCGATCTGAAGAAGTACGGCCTGGACAAACCGGAAGCGACGGTGAACCTCGCGATCGGCAGCTCGCGCGCGACGCTGCTCATCGGCGGCAAAGGCGACAAGGACAACACCGTGTACGCCCGCGACGCCTCGAAGCCATCGGTGGTCACCATCGAACAGTCGCTGCTCGACGACTTGAAGAAGGGCGCCGACGACTATCGCCGCAAGGATCTGTTCGAGTTCCGGCCGTTCAACGCGACGCACATCGAGTTGACGCGCAACGGTCAGACGATCGTGCTCGATCGCGTCAAGGGCCAGAGCGACAAGCCCGACACGTGGAAGCGGGTCAGCCCGAACCCTGGCGACGTGGACAAGGACAAGATGGACGGCCTGCTGTCGAAGCTGTCGAACATGCGCGCCGCGTCGTTCGTCGACTCGACGGCAAAGACCGGCATCGACAAGCCGGCGCTGGTCGCCGAGGTGAAGTTCGACGAAGGGAAGAAGGACGAGAAGGTCACCTTCGGTCAGGAAGGCAGCGACGTCTACGCCGCGCGCCCGGGTGAGCCGGGGGCGGCGAAGGCCGACAAGGCCGACTTCGACGAAGTCGCCAAGTCGTTTGACGAGATCCTGAAGCCGCCGGCGCCAGCGGCGCCCGCCGCCAGCGCTCCGCCGGCGGAGAAGAAGTAGATGCACGGTCGCGCGAAGGCTTTCGTTGGTGTAGCGCGAAGGCTTTAGACGAGCGGCCGCACGTCTGCGGTAGTGTCCGGCTTTCAGCCGGACCGTGATCCGCCGAGACCGCAGGAACGGCGTGTCGCTTGGCGAGCCGGCATCGTCAACCGGGGAAAAACACCGCTCCGCTCGAACCCGTCGCTGCGCGCGGCGTTTCGAGACTCGCATCGCCATGCGATCAACGAGCGGCACGTGCGTGACTCGCTGAATCCCGGTGACGTCGCCACGACCGCCGCGCCGGTCTCGCTGCGCGGTGTTTTGCTGGGAGTCGAGTCCCGGTTGACTACACGGCCCGCAGCGCGACACACCGTTCCTGCGCAGCATGTCGAATCAGTCAGCCCGTCGGTGTAGCGCGGAGGCTTCAGCCGAGCGGCCGCACGTTAGCGGTAGTGTCCGGCTTTCAGCCGGACCGTGATCCGCCGAGACCGCAGGAACGGCGTGTCGCTTGGCGAGCCGTCATCGTCAACCGGGGAAAAACACCGCTCCGCTCGAACCCGTCGCTGCGCGCGGCGTTTCGATACTCGCATCGCCATGCGATCAACGAGCCGCATGTGCGTGACTCGCTGAATCCCGGTGACGTCGCCACGACCGCCGCGCCGGTCTCGCTGCGCGGTGTTTT
>Ga0066388_100002305_pt1 | contig 11557 bp, 4 predicted proteins | sample PanSoiMetaGPlot6_FD_64539 | JGI IMG/M metagenome (GOLD analysis project Ga0066388, IMG submission 64539) | Tropical forest soil microbial communities from Panama analyzed to predict greenhouse gas emissions - Panama Soil - Plot 6 (Hybrid Assembly) | ecosystem: Environmental > Terrestrial > Soil... | reverse complement strand
CTGGCACAACGGCTGGACCAGGCTGCCCAAATGATCACCGGGGAGTTCCATGTTTGCAAAGACACCCTGTCGCGGCTGGTTCAAGAAAAGCAGGCCCGCCAGAGGCACTCGCAAGAGCAGCTCGCCCTGGCCGTGGAGCCGCCCAAGCTGCTTCAGCCAATCGCGAACTACAGGGAAGCCTCACCCTGCTCATCACGCTGGGAACACATGTCCGGCACCGGCCAGTTCCGCCTCTGCAAGCAGTGCAACCTCTGGGTCTATGACTTCACAAAGATGGACGTCAGCGAGGCGGAAGCTCTTGTCTTTCAACGCGAGGGACAACGCAAGACGGCCTTTTTCAAGCGGGACGACGGCAGGTTTCTCACGCAGGACTGCCCGGTGGGGATCGGCGCCAGACGCCGGCACCTGGTTGTGATAGCGGTTGTGCTTCTCATGCTCACCGCGTCCATCACTCTTACCTTCCTTACGCCGACATCCAAGCCGTCGGTCCCAACAGCAGCCCCAGCACCAGGCATCTCCCCCGCACACAGGACCCCGGCCAGCACTCTTGAAAGCAGCGCACCGACGGGCCAGGCCCGCATCGTCCTTCCTGATGCTCGGGGCACCGCAGGCCAAAATGTCAAATCGGCCAGCCAGGCCACTGCTACTTACCAAAATGCAAGAGCGGCGCCGCCTTAATCAAGGAAAGGGCGGCTGGTTCTGCTTCGGGGTGATCGGAGTGGATTCCCCACTGGCGAAGGAGGCGGAGGCCGGGCGGCTGACCACTAGCGAATGGGTGCCCTTAAACGTATAAATTGACGGAGCCAAGATCTTACAATGGGATTTATTGACCGGCCTGACCCACATCTTTCCCGGTGTTGCGAAGTAAGGTATGCAAGTGGAATCGATTCCTCCCGCTATCGGCTGAGAAATGGCGTCATAATCGTTGCAAGATCAAGCCAAAGGAGGCAGGACATGGAGAGCACCAGAAACGTCGGCGCGGAGATCGTAAATCACGGACAGATCGATCGAATGACCTTTCCGCAGGGTTGGGTGGCCGGTGAGCCGGCTCCGAACCCCGGTATCGGCAGCAGGTCATTCCGAGAAGTCTATCGATCCGATGATCGCGACAGCAGCATGTGCTTCTTTTACAGGGGGCTGCCGGTCAACGATCAGGCCGCACAGACGTTTCGAGCCGTTCTAAGCGTCCCGGCACACGAGCTTACACAAGCGGAGATTGAACCACTGTCCGAGATCCTTAGATTCAAGACTCCGGTGAAATCCGAGCAGTTTACAATGACCAGCGCTCGCACTGAGGATTTGAACGGCAAGCTGGTATTGATCGTTGAAGGCCGCTATACAGGAGGCGCCGAGCAGATCTACGAGATTTATGTAGACGCGGATGGAAGCGGTCGATTTGTTCAGGAGATCTATTTTCAGGCACCGAAAGAGCAGTATGAGCGCCATTTCAAGGAAGCGTCAGACGCTATCAACTCGATCAGATGGAAGTAAAAGCGCACGGTCAGACTGCCTACCGGTGCGCTCAACCGAGCGGCGGCTTTCCCTGAGCCGCATGGCAAACCGACGACAGGCAAGTGCTCACGGTGACTAGCGGCTCCACTGTGGCCAGCGCAAGCGCCTGTGGTTCATCCTGGCTGCTGAGGCAAACGAAAGCCGCAGGGACTGGGTTGCCCAGGAGAAAGGCAAGGCCAGGGCGAAGGGTCCGGCGCTCGAGCAGCAGCCAGATAACCCGGCCGTCGTGACACTTGAGCCAGTTACTATCGTGGGCGAGCCTCCCTACGCCGGCGAGCGGTAGATCTTCAGAGACATGGACCCGCCGAGTTCCGGGGCTAAGGTATCCAGGTAGGCTGAAATCCAAGCCCCGCCTGAACAGGGACCTTGACAATTATTAATTCAAGGCCGGTGTTCAATTTGCACCAACCGGTCCAAGCTGGCTTATGCTTAAAAACCGGGTAGTTGGGCATAATAGAAAAAAGGTGCGCAGTTTTACTTGATAACCTAAGTTAAGTCCAAAGGGGTGGTAGGACAAGCCTTAGCAGGCCCACGACAACCACGGTTGTTGGTGTCAGTATGGCCATCGATGAAGCAGACAGCTCAGAGAAGACGATAGATCGCTCGAGCGACTCGTCCTCGGACTCGAAAAGTCTGTCCCAGAGCATTTGGGATGACATTAAAAGTTCGGCGACCTCAGTCTTCAAAAAGTCCGACTCCACGAGCTCGGACAGTTCGGCTTCGGGCAGCCTGGACATGTCGGCAAATATCTACGGCGCCAGCGATAGCAATGCCAAATCGAGCAGCGCCGCGGAGGTCCTGGGCCTGTCCAAGGCGGCTAGTGCCGTAGCCGAGCAGCCGAAGGACGCCAGCCAGGAGTCCCTACCGAAGGCCTCTAACCCCACCCCAGATATCGAAGTCTTCAAAGCTGTCCAACCCTCAGACGTCTCCGGACCGATCAAAACAGACCTCGGCTCCACCGACGGCAATGGCGATGGCGGTAAAGGCGTATGGGACAAGGTCAAGGATGCTTTTAGCGACCTGACCAAGAACATCAGCCCGGACATGATCGCCGACAACATGAACACTAGCGTCCCCAAGGATGCGCCGCCGCCAACCGATGTCGGCAAGGAAGGTGGGACAGGAAAACCCAGCGACGCAACCACGGACACACCTGCAGGCAAGGTGGAAGCCAATAAGGAAGACGTCGGAAAGGATGGCGAAAAGATCCTCAAGGACGCCAACGAGCTTAAGCCGCCGCTCACTGATGACCAGAAGGCACAGCTTCACAACGACCTGGCCGAGATCAACAAACTGCCCCCTGAACAACGCCAGAAAGTCGTGGAGAGCCTTGACCAGCTCGCTAAACATGGCGACACAAAGACCCACTTGACCGATGAGCAAAGGGAGCAACTGGTAACCTCCTTGGCTCACCAGCTTGCCCATCCCGAATCGATCAAGCAAGGCAATAAGGACACCTGTGTCGCGGCTAACTCTGAGAAGACCATGGCCCACAACCACCCGGACACCTATGCGGACATGGTAGCTAAGCTGGCCACCACAGGGGAATACACCGCCCCTGGTGGCAAGCATATCGCAATGCAGCTAGAGGATGGAAAGCTTCCCGGCCTGAGCGATAGCCTCCACCAGCGCAGCATGGCAAGCGAGGTCTTCCAGACCGGCGCTATCAACCTCGCTTTGCCGGAAGGCCAGATATACAAGTCGCGTAACCCAGGCCCACCCTACCCGTCCGGGGTCGACGCATCCACAGACACAGGCGAGCGTGTCGTCACCAAGGATGGCGAGCAGAAATTTGTTGGGCTCGACGCCGGGGGAAAAGAGCAGATTCTAAATCAACTCGCTCCTGATGACGGCTACAAAGCCAGATCCATTAACAATGCCGACGATCTCATCAAGGCTTACGAAGCCAACGGCGGAGACAAGCACCCGCCCTTGAATGTCACCATCACCCTCGGTGCGGAAAGTGCCGGCTTTTCCGGCATGGGCGACAGCGGCGCGAGGTTGAATCAAGACGATGTTGACGTGCGTTGCACGCACATCAACAATGTACTCAACCATCACGGCGCGTACATCAGCGATGCGGACCGCGCGAGACTGAACAATGAGTTCAAGAATTTAAATCCGGCCGAAGTAAAGCAGATTGAAGATGCATATGCTGCAAAGTACCCTGGACACACTCTCCGCGGTGATGTGGATGAGCAGTTCAAGGATGCTTTTAGGGACGTCAACAAGCAAGAGTACGCCACATTGCAGAAACTGCTGAATCCGGACGTTCTGTCAGCCCCGACCCACGCTGTGTCTATCGACCACATCGACAAAGGGCCGCCGGCCAAAGTCTATTACGAAAACACCGCAGACACGCACGGCAAAGATCACAGTTATCCCAATGGAACACCGGTCCCGATGGACGAGTTCATGAAGGCCATGCAGGCGGCTCACGGTCAAGCGGTTGTGCACGAAGGCCAGTATTCGGATAAGGCGCAGGTTGCCCATGCTGCTGGTGATGCTTCGAAACCTGTGGCCGCGGCGGGCGACGCGGGCGGACCGAAGGAAGGCGGGGTAGGCGCGCCCCCGACCGATGCCGCCGCTGATCACAAGCCGGAAGCGCCACCGGCTAACACAGATGCACATGCTGGCGCTGGCGGACCTGAGGCGAAACCTGTGGACAAAGCAGCCATGTCACAGGCTGCCGACGACATCTACAACGCAGAACACTGGTACGGGAACGACAACAAAAAAATTCTCTCTACTCTTGACGGCAAGTCACCGGCTGAGTTGAGGGAAATGGATGCCGCCTTCCAAAAGAGTCATCCGGGCGAAGGAACCTTGAGAGAGTACCTGGACAAACACATGTTCTTCGGCGATCACACCAAGGCAATGGAGCTGTTAAAGCCGCTGGAGAAGCCGGCGGATGCGCCCAAGGACAATCCAGCAGAGGCTAGTGCGGAATCATTCAAGAAGATTCACGACGATCCTCAGGTAAAGGCCGAGCGGGAGAAGCTAGAACACCAGGTAGACAAGCTTGATCCAGACCAGAGGCAGAAATTCAAGGACAACATGGAAGCTTTCGAGAAGAGAGCCGCCTCCATGGATCCACCCATGAGCCCCGAGCGAGTTAAAGCCTTGTACGAACAGGAGAACAAATTACTGGAGTCCGACGTCACCAAGCCTACCAACCACGCCCAGCGAGCCGACATTGCTTTCGACGTGCTGGACCATGCGGCCCACCCGACGAGCATAGATCAGGGCCACCATAATTCCTGCACGGCGGCGACGCTGGAATCCAAAATGTATTCGACCGACCCCGAGGCCGCTGCCAAACTGGTCACGGACGTGGCGACCACGGGGAAATACACGACCCGTGATGGTCTAGAGGTAACGGTGCCCCAGAGCTGCATTTCACCGGACGCTGAGGCTGTTGGGCACACCGATGGAGATCGCGGCCAGGCCAGTCAGATTTTTGAAGGAACTGCAATCAACATCAAGTACGCCGAATACAACAAGGCAAATCCGCCCGCCCAGCTCAAGTACGAAGAGCTCGACCCCGATCCGAAAGATAAAAATCCAGGCACCGGTGAGCGTGTCACCGACTATTCGAAGCATCCACCAGAGGTGGTCTCTAAGAACTCGACCGGTATCACCTCTCCGGATATAGAGCATCTCAATTACGAGATCTCTGGCAAACACGAAAAGGGAATGGTAATTCAGAACGGAAGCTACAGCGATGGCAAGAGCGATGGGACTACCCAGGTTAACAGTAAGGAGGACCTGAATAAGGCACTTACTCATGCCGCTGGTCCGCCCAGTCATTTTCCCGTTGTCCTGAGGGTCCATACCGGCAACGAGCCGTTCCACACCGACTCCGGTGGCGGCTCAGCTGGAGGCTCTGGCGGCGACAGCGGTGGGTGGCACGTTGTAACGGTTACTGGTTACAACAAAGATACGGGGATGGTGGCTGTCGACAATCAGTGGGGTAGCAAGGCGGATCACATGGATCCGGACAAGCAGATATCGCTGGCCCAGCTCTACCAGGCAACCAAGAACGCTAACGATCTGGACGTACCCGATACCCGTTCCGTCAGCGCCCATTCCGGTGATGCACCGGCTTCGCAACATGCCGGTGATGGCGCTGCCGCCCCCAAACCGGTGGACCAGGCAGCAGCAAAGAAGGATGCCGATGAGGTCTATAGCTCTCTGAACTGGTGGAATGAGCCGGATAGGCTGAAGAAAGCTCTGGAAGGGAAGTCACCAGAACAGATCCAGGAGATGGATAAGCAGTTCCGTGCAGCTCACAATAACCAGAGCATGGAAGAATACATAAAAGCCAGTACCTCCGAGAGCGAACGGGCCAGTGATTCTAATATGAAGAAGTCGATTGAGCTGCTGGAGGCGGGCATGAAGCCTCAAGAAAAGCCGGCCGAGAAGCCACCCGAGGTGCCAGGCAATTCTCCGGAAGACATTAAGAAATGCCAGGAAGCAAGGACACATCTAGAAGGCGACATTGACGGCAAAGTCAAAGATGCTAGCCAGCGCAAGTTCATGAAGGACGAAGTCGAGAAGTTTGAGCACCGCCAGCCACCGGTAACCGCAAAGGAAAGAGCTGAATTCTACGGCCAGATCGACAAGCTAATCGAAGCAACGGACCCACCGCCGAGGGCTGACCTGCCCAAGGAAGGTGATCGTCAGAAGCTGGCTCTCCAGGTACTCGAACAGGCGAACAACCCGACAAGCGTTGATCAGGGACCACATACAACTTGTGCGGCAGCTGCCATGGAATCTCGCCTGTATACACAACACCCGGCAGCCGTGGCTAGAGCCGTCACGGAGGTGGCGACCACCGGAAAACTGACCCCACAACCCGAGGGCTCCGGGCCGCCCATTGAGATTCACAAAAGCGTGCTCAAGCCGGATGGCGAGGCCGCAACCAGCTTGAAGGAGGGCAGAGGTGATGGACGGAGCTATGCCTCTGAGGTTTTCCAGGGAGCCGCCACAACCATCGAACGCGAAGGATATCGCACCGATGGAAAGAAATCAGGTCGGGAAGGGGACACCGGCGAGCGGTATAAAGACGGGGGACAAGAAAAGAACTTCGAGGGTGTAACCGGGAAAGAAGCATCGGACATGGAGAAGAAGATAACCGGCGTCACGGACAAGGACATCGAAAATGACCCCAAGAAAGCGCCGCCGATTATTGAAGGATTTGATTCCTCCGACACGAACGTTTCTGGATCTCAATTCCCCGGGCGAATAGCGATCGGCAAAGGCAATGAGACTGAACTCAAAAACAGACTGCAAGATCTGAAGAAAGAAGGCAAGCTGCCCTGCATGATCGCAGTTGATACCGGACAAGAGCCGTTTGCCACGGACTCTGGTGGACGCCCAGCCGATGGTGCCGGTGGCAAACACTTCGTGACAGTCACCGATATTGATGACAACGGAAATGTGGCAATCGATAACCAATGGGGTCCGACCGCAGATCACGATGGTGGTAGCAATGGACAAAAGGGAAGAGTCCCAGTCAGTCAGTTGAGCAAGGCTCTGGGTCATTCTTGAGGATATGGTCATATACCGGGACAGATAGCCTGACTCAATATCGACCGCTCGCATTCCGCGTAATCAGGAGCACTGAGCATGGGACCAAACGACGGGTCCGACAATTCGCGACAACCGGGATCTGCTGATTCCAACAGCCTTGAAGGCGTTACGGCTACTGGTGCCGGCACCGTCGTCTTCAATGCCAACCCGGAAGTACGCGACCGGGGACAGATAGCCGAAATGGCCCTGCCCCAGGGTTGGGTGGAGGCGCCGCCCGTCCAGTTTTCCGGCGGCGTCGGCATGAAGAGTCGGAGAGTGATTCATCCGCCTGAAGCGCCGAGAGTGCGACTCTGCTTTTTTTACCGGGGACTGCCCATGAATCAAGCAGCGAGCAGGCAGTTTTTCAACGTCCTCCAGATGCCTGCGCACAATCTCAGTGAAAGCGAGTTCAATTCCTTGGGTGTTCTACTACGGGATAGAGACGATCCCGCGGAGTTCACTCTGTTCACGGCTCGCACTGAAGACTGGAACGGCAGGCGCGTGCTGGTAGTCGAGGGACGGTACCACGACCTCCAGGAAGATTGCTTAGGCATCTTCATTGACGCTGCAGGTGACGGAAGACTTGTGCAAGAGGTCTTCTACCAGGCTCCGAAAGATCTGTACAAAGAGTATGGGAGAGCGGCTGAGGATGCGCTGAGATCGATTCGCTGGAGGTCTGAGTCTAATGAAGAGATCAAACCCGCTGCCAGTCCAAAGCAAGAACTTAGCGAGGACGGGCCGATAGCGGAGATAAATCTGCCCGAGGGCTGGGTGGAGGGACCGCCACACAAGTTCGCCGGCGGCATCGGCAAGCGATTCTTGCGGGAGGTTTACCCTCCTGAGGCACCAACAGCCAGGTTGGCCCTTTTTTACCGCGAACTGCCGCTTAATGAGAGCAACGCCAAGACCTTCCACGAAATTCTCCAAAAGCCTGCCCATGTCCTCACACAAGCCAATTGGAGAGCATTGGGCGAACTGCTGGCGGACAAAGCAAATCCGGAGGAGTTCAAGCCGTTCATGACTCGTACGGAAGATTTGAACGGCAAGCGCGTACTGACTGTCGAGGGCAGATACAGTGCAATTGTGGAGGATGTATCGGAAATTTTTGTGGATGCGCTTGGTGACGGTAGCCTCGTGTACCAGATCGCTTATATGGCACCAAAGGAGCTCTACATCAAGTACCTGAGAGCAGCGAAAGCGGTGATGAAATCCGTCAGATGGAAGTAGGCAGGCTGGCTGTCACTGCATCGTTGCTGAGGGCATTGCACCTTTGCCTTTTCGCTCCTGGATCTCTGCTAACTGCACCTGCAGATCTTCGTCTTCGGGCGCCTGTGCGCATAACCGCGAGACTATTGCTTCTTGCCTGTCCACAGATAGCCTGGCAAGCATGTGTCGGAAGCATTGCCTGGTTCTCTTCTCTTCTGCAAGGTCGACGCTGCCGTTCGTCGCTTGCTGCTGCCAGCGTCTTTGAGCATCTGCCATCTGTTGAACAATTGCATCGTCGTATGCTTGATTTGGAATTGGCTTGCGATCATTTTCGAGACGCAGGAGCTCAAGCTCCTTAATTGCATCCACCTTATGGTTCCGCCTATTCAACTCCACATCTCGCCGGAGATCAGCAATAGCCGATGACAGCTCCGGTGGGCGCATTGCCAGGTAAATGTCGTGGACGGTAGGGGTATCCCTGCCTGAATGATCCGCCTGATCACCCCACTGATTATCAATGGACACCCTGGCTGGTGGACCGGCATCGTATCCGGTTATAGTCACCACATGGGCACCATTGGCGCCACCAGCAGCACCGCTGCTGCTGTCAGTCCAGAACGGCTCGAAGTGCGAGTCAACACTAATGATTACTGGTAGCTTGCCGTCACCAGCAACTTGAGCCAATTTCTTATCCAGCTCTTCCTCTGAGCCAATTATTGTCAAGCCGCTGTGACTTCCCAGCTCCTTCTGCCGGTGCACTAGAAAGAGGTCCTCAAACTTTGATTCCCCGGTAATTGCAGAGCTGATTTCAGCAATGTTGGAATCGTGCAGCTGCGGCGCTGTCACAATCGTTTTTGGTGGATTCTTGGAATGGTCAACAAGCCGCTCTCCGGTGTCCGGCGGGGTCAAGTTCGGGGTTGGAGCGTGCTGCTCATACCGCAACTGTCCGGGCGGATTCCACATGGCATTGTCCTTGGCCCAGTGGACGTTCGCGGCCGTGACCTGAAACAACTGGCTTGCATAGCTGCGTTGCCCATACTTGGGTGGATGCGCCTGTCCCTCCACATCCGGTTGCAGACTCTCAGCACTTAACTGAACCAGGGTGCCATCCTGTGCCTCGTATCGCCCAGTCAAAGCCGCATCAGCCACCAGTTGCGCCGCTGTCTCGGGGAACTTAGTGTAGGTTCGAGTCTCTACCACCGTCACGTTACAGGTGTTGTGATTTCCCTGGTCGATTGCCGTCGGCGTGGCAAGCTGACTCATCACCTCCTCAGCCAACTGCAATCGCTGTTCTGCTGACAGCGGCTTGTCCCCCTCAGCCTGCAAAAGTCGCTCCACCTGCCTGTAAGTAGCATCGGTCTCCATCACTGCCAGATCTCGAACGGTCATGCGCTCCTCAAAGCGGAGCATGTCGGCACGAAATTTTGCCAGCCTCTCTGGATCCTTTATCTTGGACTCAGCCAGCTCGGCAAGAGCCATGTGTCCTGATGACTCCACTTGCCCGAGAGGGCTGTCAAAAAGAGTATTTCTCTCGATAGCAGACCGATCTATTGAGTCCGCCAGCTGAAATCGGCCATCATTTGTCTTGACCAGCACGAAGTTTCCTTCAGGCCGCTCATTGCCGCCTTGCTCCTCGCGAAAGCCCCCACCCTTGCTCGCTCTGTGCAGGACCCAGCTGTCGTCTGAGCGATCGAGGCGCCAGCTCCCGTCCACCCATCGTGTGCTCTTATTCCCGGCATTATCAAGAACCACAAATCCGCCGTCTTTCGTGTGTCCAGGTAAGTTGAGCGGCATTCCATCCTTAATTTGTGGCGGGCTGCCCAGTTGATTAACCTGCACGATCTCCTTCATGTAAGCCAGGATCTCTGCACTGCCTGCATCGTGTCCCAGCCGCTCCTTGGCGATGCCCTGCAGGGTGTCAGCCTTACCTGCGGCACAAATCAACGGGGGCAGGTCGCGATAAATGGCCTCACCTGGGTAATCAGACCGATCCCGTACGGTCACCGAGCCAAATGTGCCATAGACCTCCTGTCTCTTTAGCCGGCCTGCGCCGTCGCTACCAGCCTTGCCAGGAAAAGCCGTACTGTCCTTGTTATCGAGAACCTGCGGGCTGGCAGGATACGCAGCCTCGAACAAGGCGGCGCTCTGCTCATCGCCATCGCCAGGCTTCACCGCTTGCCTTTCGACCTCATCGGAGGGCATATTCTGTTCTCCCACCTGCCTTCGCTCCGCTCCCGGATCAAAGAGCGCTACGCCGACTGGATGTCAGACGTCCTCTCCCTGACCGCTTTCCTTACTGCAATCCGGAGCGCTCCTCGAGGCCTAGCGCTAACTCCGAATCCAGCAAACATCCACCTGTTCACAGTGCCGCTCTAATCCCTCTACACCTACGATATACCCCGACCCGCGCCTCAACCGTTGACCCGATGCTGCCCGCCAGCAACGGCACCCGGCCCCAGACAGTCGGAGGGCGAAAGCCAGATTGGCCGGGATAGAGAAAGCTGATGGCAGCGGCAGGTTTGTCCAGGAACGGTTCTTTCAGGCACCTGACGCTGTCTATGCTCTCTACTCGAAGCAATGTCGCGGTTCTATCCAATCGATCGCCTGCAAGTAGGTAAGTGGGCGCCCCGGACAACCATCGCGCCTCCAGCGCCGCCACGGTGGCTGCTCGCACCTGTGACCCGGAGAGATTCTTAAGCTTGCCATAGGCAACTACCCGCGGTATAAGAGCCAGGGTAAGGAGATTGCAGTTGAGACCGCCAAGAAATGGTTGCCAGAGGGCAGAAAGGGGGGACCATGGGACCTTACTATCCGCCCGACAAAGAGGAGACACCGAGACAGGCTGAGGTACGAGAGGTCAGTGCGAGTGAAGGCACACAGCGCTTACTTTGGTCAGACGAGGCTATTCTGTTAGTAGCGAAATCGAATGCGGGAGAACATAAGATGAGCAGTTCGCAGACCGACCGTGCTGAAATTGTGAATCACGGGCAGATAGTTCGCATGACCTTCCCGGCCGGCTGGGTCGAAGGCCCAAAACACAGCTTCTCCGGAGGTATTGGTACTCGGTCGTTCCGAGAGTTTCATCCGGAGGCTGCCCCGCAGGCCATGATGTGCTTTTACTATCGCGGGCTGCCAATAAGCGACGACGGGGGAGCAGCCTTTCGTGCGGTCCTGGAGAAACCTGTCCATCCGCTCACAGCCGATGAGATGAAGGCGATCGGCGAGGTTCTGCGCGATAAGAAAAGCCCTGATGATTTCACGGTTT
>Ga0066388_100002304_pt1 | contig 11563 bp, 8 predicted proteins | sample PanSoiMetaGPlot6_FD_64539 | JGI IMG/M metagenome (GOLD analysis project Ga0066388, IMG submission 64539) | Tropical forest soil microbial communities from Panama analyzed to predict greenhouse gas emissions - Panama Soil - Plot 6 (Hybrid Assembly) | ecosystem: Environmental > Terrestrial > Soil... | reverse complement strand
ACCGACACGCCGGCAAGCTCTGCCAGCTCCTTGAGTTGACGCTCGGTGAAAACAAAGCCGTCGAGCGCCGGTGTCGGCTCGACGATTTTCAGCCCGAACTGTCTGGCCAGATCGTAACCAAATGCGGTGGCACCGGTCTGCGGGACGGACAGCCCGCCCGTAGCAATCACAAGCGAGTCGCAAGTGTAGTTTCCCTGGTTAGTGTCGAGTACGAAACGCTTGTCTTTGCTTGTGCGACTAACGCGGCACTCCAGTCGAAACTCGGCTCCGGCCTTACGGCATTCGCCTACGAGCATGTCGACGATCTGTTGGGCGGAGTCATTGCAAAAGAGCTGTCCAAGCTTCTTTTCGTGAAAGGCGATCTTGTGCTTCTTAACGAGAGCGATGAAATCATTGGGCGAGTAGCGCGACAGTGCTGACTTGCAAAAGTGCGGGTTCTCGGATACGTAATTGGCAGGACCGGCATGGATGTTGGTGAAATTGCAACGCCCACCACCCGAGATCAGGATTTTTCTTCCAATTTTTGTCGTGTGGTCCAGCAAGGCGACCTGCCGTCCCCGCTTGCCCGCCTCGATGGCGCACATCATACCGGCTCCGCCGGCGCCGACGACGATTACGTCAAAATGGCTCATGGCTCCGCTATCCATGCACGACCGAATCCAATGTACCATCTAGCTCCAATACAGTCTCGTCCGAAGCTGGCACCGGTATCTCGCCGTGGCTAAGAGTGCAGCGCTCCGCCTCGGTAGCGTCAAACTGAGCCCTGGCGGTAAGCAGAATCGCCGCCTGGTTGGATCGCGTCGTTAAGATTGCCGGCGGTATCCCACCAATCGAGGTGCCAACCAGCTCTCATGACATCAAACCTCTGGCAGGGTCGATACAATAATGGACACATCCGTGGTGTCTTCACCGTGACTTCCGTTGAAAAATTTTGGAAGCACTGTCTGCCGGGGCTTGCATTTGCGCTGGTGGCGTCGGTTGTGTTACCCGCCCCGTATGCGACTCTGCCGGGCGTGGCAGCCGGGCAGCTCCCGATCCCTGAAGTGCCGTCGGCAACTGATAGACCAGCCAGTGCCGCGATCAGCGAGCCCCTGGCGGCGGAACCAGCGCAGACATCCCTTGATTTTCCCCTGCCTCCGACTGCTGACGCCTTGAAGGAAAGACCGTCCAGCAGTCAAATCTTTCAGGTCGACACGCAGGCGCTCGGGTCTAGAACGCCCCTGCTCATGATTCACGGGGGCAACGGCGAGAACCTGGAGTTATTCCACTGGGGCAAGGCTATTGCCCATTTCAATGACAGTGCGGACTTCCAGAAAAAGTACAAGGTTTTTCTGCTCCGCTATGACAGCCATGCCTTGCTCGAGACCACCGTAGCACAGTCGGCTGACGCTATTGTTGCCTTGTACCAGGCATGCGGAAAACGACCGATTACCATACTGGCACTCAGCATGGGTGGCAACGTCGCGCAACTGGCCATGACCAACCCGGACGTCAACGCGGCTATAGAGACCGTGCTGGCGATGGGAACTCCCTTTCACGGCTCGCCTCTATTTTCTTCGGACTGGTTCGAATTCAGCCTATACAAGGGACGCTTCGCCCCACCGGTCAAAGTTCTCGATAGCCTGGACTATCGCGTCTACTTCGATATGCACAAGAACTACCAGAAGGACCTCAAGTGGGACGACAGCGATGAGCTCATCCCCGACGTGGGCGCCTTCCACTCGCACTTGCCGCTAGGACCAAAGGGGTACCTGACTCCCGGGCGCGACACCGGCACCATGCTCGCCCGCGCCAATGTCAGCGGCGAGATAGACAAGCGCAAAATCATAGCGTACGCCGCCTACCTCGTGAATCCGTTTGTGCTCGATAAGCACTACGCCCCCTGGAAGGCGGCCCTGCTCGCCCCTTACTGGCAACTGTCCACGCAGGTACGCGCCCAACTCGGTCGTGAGCAGGCAGCCTTGATGGTACTGAACCGTGAGATCAGCAAGGTCGACACCAGTCCTGCCGGTGCTAAGCTCGCTGGCGGCGTTCACGTCTATGCTTTGAACGACGGCATCACGCCGGTCAGCAGTGCACTGTACCTGTCCCCGGCAGCGTTGAAGAGCACCATGCTTCTCCACGAATCCGACATACGGAAGCTTAACCCTGTGATCGATGTGCGCAGGGCGCGCGTCTTTCGCAACATCAATCATGTGACATTCGTAGACGGCAAGCCCCCGCACCGCGGATCTGAGCTCGTCCGCGATGAGCTCAAGCCTGACCAGCAGCCGCAGCTGATTTTCGACTGGATACTGGCAGATTTGTTGCACCCTGACGCCGGCGCCATTACGAGCAACCAGAACTCCAGCGACGACCAGCGCCTATCGGAGTGACAGTTGCCTCTCATCCAGCCACCTGGGTACGGGCGTGCCACTGGTAGGATGTATAAAGGACTGGGAAAGCGTGGGGCCAATGCAAGCAGCCGATAACAAGATCAAGGTTCTCCTTGTCGAAGATCACTATGCGACGCTCGAGGGTGTGCGAGCCGGACTGTCGCGCGAGCCCGATTTTGTTGTCGTCGGCACGACAGTCAACAGCGATCAGGGGATCGCCATGGCCAGGGAGCTCAAACCAAATGTTATTCTCCTCGATCTGCACGTACCGGGATCGCTCGGCCCGAAGACAATGGTGCAAGCCTTCTGCGATGTGCCTGAATGTCGCGTAGTCATTTTTTCAGGCGAAGGCAGAATGGCGTTTGTTCAAACCGTTCTCGGAATGGGGGTTGCCGCCTATCTCCTCAAGTCCGAGAGCATGGAGAAAGTGGCGCAGACAATTCGTGATGTCGTATCCGGCAAGTCTTCCATTGTTTCAGATGAATTGCGCTCGGGAGAGACGAAGCTGACGAGGTCCGAGCAGGAGGTGCTCAAGATGTTGGCTCGCGGCATGAAGTATCAGGACATCGCCGACCACCGGATGACATCACCTGCTACGGTGCGCAAACAATGCGAGCTGCTCTTGCTGAAACTCAGTCTGCAAACGCGTGAGGAGCTGATTGCCTGGGCGGTTAGCAACGGCTACGGAGGGCTCGAGCTGGAGGCATGACGGACTGGTTCAAAGCGCTCGGCGATGCTGGCAAGAAGCTCAATCCTAAAAAGCGGGCTTCATCTAGCGGTGGCGATCCGCCAAAGAGCGCAGAGGACCAGGAGCTGGAGGCGCTGATGGATTGCGATCTCGGCGAGCTGCGCAGCCGGATGGGCGCCAGCGCCAGGCCGAGCTCGTCCGTCAAAGTGTCGGAGCCGCCATCTGCATGGAGGTCAATGTGGTTGACCGAACTCGTTGGCCAGATGGGGCGCACTGAGATTAAGTCGAATAAGCGGGCAGGGCAGTCCGATCCGGCTGCAGCCCGCCAGAGAACCGACGAGCTGGTCTCTGCCGTCTTTGAGATGTTAGAGGCTCTGTCGGGCGAGTTCAACACCCTGGTCGGTCCGAGAATGGGCATTTCGATGACCAAGCCCAGCGTCGTGCGCGAAGTGATCGATCCGGATACCAGGATGAGAGGCTTCGAGCCCAGCCAGGGCATCAGCTTTTCTCGCAGCCGGCTCTCGACTTCGACGCTCAGCCTGTCTGTGAGGGGAAAAGATGGCATCATCGAGTTTTTTCTTCTGCCGGTCAGCGAGATTTTTCTGCTGTCGCAGGCGGAGACGGAGACCCGCCTGCAGGCTCGCCTTCGCTTCGATTCACGGGTTCCGGCCGGTCAGTGGACCCTGGACGGCTTTCCTATGGACGAGCCGGAGCTCAAAGTGCTGGTCAGAAACATATTCAAGGACTTTGTGTTGCGCTCGGTCAGCGAAGTGGTAGCCGAGGTGGATACGCACGGCATTGCGCTGCTCGAAGGTGAGCGGCTTACCCAGGCCATACGGGAGCTCGTACTGGAACGGGAGAACCTGGTGCATAAGATTCTCATTCAACAAGAAGAGATTCAGAATCGTATCGCCCGTGATTTGCATGACGTCGTGATCGCCGATGTAATGATGCTCAAGCGTTCATTGTCTGGTGACAAAAAGCCCACTCCCGATGAGGTCGTTGCTGTCTGCAATCGGCTGAACCAGCGCCTGCGGGAGATCTGCCACGATCTCGCCCCCCGCGACTTGCGAGACTGGGGATTGGCCACAGTTATCGAAGATCTTTTGACTCGCATGGAGGATAGAACCGGCTCCGAGTGCATGCTCAACTGCGATGGCGGTATTCCGGAGCTGCCCAGCGAGGTGCAACTCCACGTGTTCAGGATTATCAAAGAGTGCCTGAACAATGTCGAGAAATACGCGAAAGCAACGCGAGTCGCTGTCAACGTGGAAATCGACGCCGACACTTTGACTTTCGAAGTCAGGGATGACGGTATCGGATTTGATGTCGCTGCCCGGGTGGCAAAGCGCGGACAGGAGGGCGGCGTCGGCATGGGCAGCATCCGTGAACGCACCCAGTTGATTCGTAACTATTATCCAGCTCGGTTGTCGGTCGACTCGAGAATTAGCGGCGGCACCACCACTAAACTGGAAATCAAGCTGTCCGGAACTTTCGACGATCTTTGACCGGATCTTGGCAGGCTCTGCCTCCCCAGGCAGAATTGCGCCCGGGAAGGGTATAAGTACCTTGTGACAGTTGCTACTCCGCTTGGGTAACAGTCAATGGCCAAACAATACCGGCAGGGAGATGTGCTACTGGTCCAGGTCGATGCTTTGCCGTCCGGCGCCGGGCTCCAGGAGCAGGCGAGCAGCGACATCGTCCTGGCATACGGCGAGGTAACGGGTCACGCCCATGTGGTTGCCTCTGCTGCTGCCAGTCTCTATGCCTCCAGTGGCGACTATTTTCTCCAGGTGAGCGTAGCCACGCCCTTGGCGCACCAGGAGCATGCCAGCATAGTCCTGGAGCCTGGAGTGTACAGAGTAATTCGCCAGCGGGAATACACTCCGCAGGAGAACAGGGGTGTTCAAGATTGACCGAATCGAGGGAATGAGCCCCGAACAAGAAGCGCGTCTGTACAGCTTCTACGAAACTCTGTTATCCGATTCCTATTCTACGGACACTATTGACGAACTGGCGCTCGAGTCTGCTATCGGCGGGCTCTATCGCTTCATCGGTGAACGCGAGCCGGCGGTCGTCTGGTGCGAAAGCCCCTGGCAAACCGTCGTTATGCCAGTGCTTTTGCAACTTCACTTCAAACTGGGTCCCCAGTCGCCTCTATGGCACGAGATTGAAGACTCTCTGAAACTGCCGCTCTGGGCGAAGTGCAAGTCAAGGTTGCTGGAAGCAGCCGACACGATTCTGTCGCATGCCAATGCGGCGGGCGAGCGCTCTGAAGATCGAAGCCCGGGCGACGAGATACTGACGGTTCCGGGGCTGCCCACGTGGCGGTCGTCTGATTGGCCGTATCTCGGTATGCCGCTCGGGGAGCGATTGAATGTGCCGCTCCAGCAGTTGTTACCGCGGCTCGAGTCGGAGTTGCAAACGCGTGTCGACTTCGAACTGATCGCTAAGATCAGACCCGAGGTAACGAGCGTGTTCGTGCCACCGTACTTGCGACTGCGCACGCAGCTCCGACACGCGCTCGAAGGCGAAGCCAGCGGACGTATTAATCGGCTTCGCAGGCGCGGATCGAGTGAAAGGCCGTGGGTGACGCATCCGAATCTGGCCTCGGTACCCCTCTTGGGCTCAGAGCTCGTGCGACAACTCGATGGACGCTTGCGGACGCGTCTGGCATCGCGGCTCGGCAGGTCAGATGAGTTTCCCGGCTTCAACGCAGTTTCGGGAGCCGGGAGAGAAGAATTGGAAGCCATGCTCGAGGAGCGGTTCAATACCTGGTTCGATCTGGCGTTCTGGTATCTGGACTGGTGGCCGTCGAGGGTTCAGTGGCTGTCCTTTTTCGTTTTTCCGCTCGCCTTTCCGACCTGGTCGCTCTACAGCGAAGAATTGATGACTATTTTGGAGACCTGGCTGGCTCTGGCTCGCGGTGGATTTGTCTACACCTTCTTGTCCCGCGTTTGCTTCGTCTGCGACCGGCCTGTCGAGCTAGGAGTAGATCCACAGCGGCGTCTGCACAACTCGTCCGGGCCGGCCATCGCTTTCACCGACAGCTATAAGCTCTATTCGTGGCACGGCGTTACAGTGCCGGCCAGCATCATTTGCGATCCCGAGGCGATAACATTCGAAAGCATCACCAATGAGCAGAACCTCGAGGTCCGCCGCGTCCTCATCGAGCGCTACGGTCAGGTCCGCTATCTGAAAGATGCCGGAGCGGTGGTGGCCGACAGCGATGCGAGCGGCACCTTATACATGTGCACGTTCCCGGACGATGAGCCGCTGATGATGGTGGAAGTGAAAAACGCTACGCCCGAGCCGGATGGGTCTTTCAGAACCTACTTCTTGCGGGTGCCGCCGCAAATGGCCAGTGCTCGCCAAGCCGTAGCATGGACTTTCGGTTTGAGCGAGAAAGAATATGCTCCCAACATCGAGACGTAGAGCATGTGCGGTGCTGCACCGCTTCTAGCAGTGCCAATTAGGCTTGCTTCTCCTTTGCTTTCTTTGCCAGCTCTTTCGCTTTCTGCTTCGCTCGTTTCTCAGCCAACCTGGCTGCCTGTTCGGCTGCGAGCTTTTGGGCAATCGCCTTTTGCCGCTCTTCCTCTTTTTTCGCCAGGTAATAGGAATAACCGCCCGGATAGCTGCGCAGCTCGCCGTCGCGGATCTCGACAATTCTGTTTGCCACTCTGGAGATGAAGTAGCGGTCGTGAGAGACGAAGATGACGGTACCGTCGTATGCGTTAAGCGCTTCTTCGATCGTTTCTTTGGCTGGAATATCGAGGTGATTTGTCGGCTCATCGAGAACAAGGAAGTTCGCGGCTTTCAGAAGCATTCTCGCCATGGCAAGACGCGCTTTCTCTCCACCACTCAAAGTATCGACTCGCTTGAAGACGGTATCGCCGCTGAAGAGAAACCTTCCAAGCAGGCCACGAATCTCTTGATCCTTCCAATGGGGTACCTGGTCGGCTACAGACTCGAGAACCGTTTTGGAGAGATCGAGAGCCTCGGCCTGGTTCTGCTCAAAGTAGGCGGGAACGATGTTGTGCTCGCCGAGACGCACTGTTCCGTCGGTCGGAGTCTCCATTCCGATCAGCAGGCGCAACAGGGTTGACTTTCCGGAGCCGTTTGCGCCCAGCAGAGCAATTCGATCTCCTCTTTCAACCACTAGCTTCGCCCCGAGAAAGATGATCTGATCGCCATAGGCGTGCGTGAGATTGTCGACCACAGCCACCTGCCGGCCGGCGCGTGCAGAGCTCGGGAAGCGGAACTTCAAGGTTTTCTCTTCGCTGTCGGGAGCTTCGATCAACTCGATCTTCTCCAGTTGCTTCTCGCGACTCTTTGCTTGAGTGCTGCGTGTTGCGCTCGCTCGAAAGCGGTCGATGAAGGCCTGCTGCCGCTCCAGTTCTCGTTGTTGCCGCTCATACGCAGCCTGCTGAGCATCTCGTATCTGCTCCCTGGCAGTGAGATAAGCAGTGTAGTTGCCTGCATATACTGTGGACACACCGCGTTCCATCTCGACGATTGTCGTAGCCATCCTGTCCAGGAATTCCCGGTCATGCGAGACGATCACCATCGGTGTGGACAGGCTCCGCAGGTAAGTCTCCAGCCACTCCATCGTTTCCAGATCGATGTGGTTCGTCGGTTCATCGAGCAGGAGGACATGAGGCTCTTGCAGCATTATCTTTCCCAGGCCGATACGCATCTGCCAGCCGCCGCTGAAACTGCCGACCGGGCGCGTTGCGTCTTCGAGCGAGAAGCCGATGTCCAGCAGTATCTTGTCCGCCTTGTGCTCGAGAGCGTATCCGTGTTTGGACTCGAATTCACGCTGCAGCCTGTCCAGCTTCTGCAAGAGAGGGCGAGATTCCTCGGCAGAGGCTGTTTCTAATTGGTGCTGCACCAAATGTAGTGCATGCCGCAGGTCATCCACGTCCTTGAAGGCGCGCATCAATTCGTCGTGCAGGGTATTTTCGACGTGCACGTCGAACTCCTGACTCAGGCAGGCTATCTTCGCTCCCGCGGGTTTGATCACTTGGCCGGAGGTAGGCTCGACCTCTCCCGTGATGATTTTGAACTGGGTGGTTTTGCCGCTACCATTAGGACCAATCAGACCAATCCGCTCGCCAGGCTTGACCTCCCAGCTTACGTCCCGGAGAGCCTCTTTTAAGGGATAGATTTTCGAGACTCGCTCAAGTCTTAGCATTCCCAGAGTGGTCCGTGGAATTGGGTCGCCAAAGTGAGGCCCGCACGCTCAGCGGGCATTCCAGTAGTAAAGCACCATTACGAGGTAGTCCGTCCGACAAGACCAAAAAGTGTAATTTTTGGCTATGATTCGTTGAACGACAGGGATTTCGGCACGTGGGCATTCTCGTCAGTTGCCAGGACATAAGTAAGTCATACAGCTCGCGCCCGTTGTTTCGCGATATATCTTTCGGTGTCGAGGACCGGGAGCGCATCGGTCTGATTGGACCGAACGGCTCCGGGAAGTCTACCTTGCTCAAAATACTGGCGGGCTTAGTCGAGCCCGATCAGGGCTCGGTTGTATCGCGCAAGCAATTGCGGGTCGCCTGCATGACGCAGGATGAATCTTTCCCAGTGGATGAGACGGTCGATGACATTGTCCGCCGTGCCGCATCCGAGGCCCTGTTTCAGGACCACGAGCGAGCGGCGGCCATCGACTCCACCCTGGCAGCCGTTGGCTTTCCCGACAGGCAGGCCAGGGCCGCAACACTGTCCGGCGGGTGGCGCAAGCGGCTGGCGCTGGCTTGCGCTCTGGTCATACGGCCTGAACTGTTGCTCATGGATGAGCCGACCAATCACCTCGATCTCGAAGGGGTCCTCTGGTTGGAGGAGCTGCTGAAGTCTGCGGGGTTTTCATACATTTTGGTCAGCCACGACAGAGCATTTCTCGAGGGTGTCACCAACCGCATCGTCGAGCTCAATCCCACATATGCCAATGGCTTCCTGAGCGTAAAGGGCAATTACAGCCAATTCCTCATAGCCAGGCAGGAGCAGCTCGAGGCGCAGCAGAATCTGCAGCAGGCGCTGGCCAGCAAGGTGCGCAGAGAAATCGCCTGGTTGCAGCGCGGCGCCCGGGCCAGGCAAACGAAAGCAGCAGGTCGAATTCAAGAAGCCGGCAAGCTGATTGAGCAGCTTGCCGAAGTCGAGCAACGCAACAAGATGCTGTCGGCAATTGAAATCGGGTTCGACGCATCCGGACGGAAGTCAAAAGAACTACTGTCGGTCAAGGGCATCAAGAAGTCCTTCGGCCAGCGACAGCTGTTCTCGGATCTCAGTTTCATTGTTTCCCCAGGTGTCAAGCTCGGGCTGGTCGGGCGCAACGGCAGCGGCAAAACAACCTTGCTGAAGATACTCTTCGGACAGCTGGCGGCCGACTCGGGGGCCATCAAGCGCGCAGTCGATTTGAAAATCATCTGGTTCGATCAAAACCGCCAGCAGCTCGATAAGACCAAAACGCTGAAGGAGTCACTGAGTCCTGCCAGCGATTCGATCATCTACAGAGGCAGGAGCCTGCACGTCACTACCTGGGCCAAAAAGTTTTTGTTCCGCCCGGATCAACTCAATATGCCGATTAGCTATCTGTCCGGCGGAGAGCAAGCGCGAATCTTGATTGCGAATCTCATGGTTCAGAGCGCCGACATTCTCATTCTCGATGAGCCCACCAATGATCTCGATATTCCATCGCTGGAGGTTCTGGAGGACAGCCTGGAGGATTTTCCCGGCGCGGTCATCCTGGTGACGCACGATCGCATGATGCTCGATACTGTGTCCAACTGCGTGCTCGGGCTCGACGGGCAGGGCGGCGCTCAATTCTACGCTGACTACGAGCAGTGTGAGCAGACGTTCTCCAGGATTCTCACCAAGGCACAGCCAAAACCGCAAAGGCAAGAAAAAGCGGCTGCCCGCCCGCCGTCACGCCGCTCAGGGCTGTCGACGTCGGAGGCCCGTGAGCTGGCCGGGTTACCTGACAAGATCGAGCTGGCCGAGGCAGCGATGCGCGCGTTGCAGGCGGAAATGGAGAAGCCGCACATCGCCAGCAATTATGCTGAATTGCACGGTTTACTGCAGCGGCAAAATGATCTGCAAAAGGACCTCGACAAGTTATTCAACCGCTGGGCAGAACTGGAGGCGAAAGTGTCCGAAAGTCAGGGCGAGCCATCATCGTCGAGAGAGACTTCAAAGAAATGATTTCTTTTAGGATCAACAATGTGCCGGTTCTTTTCATTCGAGGATTCACGGCAGCCGACGTTAAGAGCATCGTCAACTTCGTGCGCGACGTCGATGCCTCGAATGCAACGCGTGGTGACAGCGTCCTGTTCATCGACACTCCGGAAACCGTTCGCACCGTCGAAGCCGTGCAGATGTTGAGAGAAGAGGGCTACCGAGTAGTGTTTCGCGACCATCATGAGATTGAAGGCGAGCCGTGTACGGAAAGCGATCGCCGGTCAATCGTCTCTACGGCAAGACTCCGCCAGCTTCTGGGCGATGACTGCCTGATCACGGGTCGCAGTTTGCATCCTGCCTGCAGCACTCTTGTCGATGTCGGGGAGTTCAAGGATGCCATTGCCATCATTGCCGACCCGGATGCTGATGGCTTGACGGCCGCGATGAAAGCCGCGGGCATTTCCTACCCCGGGCTGGACGAAGACGCCGCCAAACTCGATGGCGAGCCATCGCTGCAGGTTACCGGCACTGCAATATCGAGTCTGCTGGCCAAAGGAATTGCCAGTCTGCCGTCTTATGATCCCGCCAGTCCGGGCGAACGAGAACGGGCGCAAGAGCAGCTTTTTATTGCCTGGGTGGCCGCGGTTCAGGGCGATGAGAAGGCGATGGCCCAACTGCAAGCGGGAGTGGCGATTTACGACGCGGCCGTCGCTGTGTCCGAACAGCTTGCTCTTACGGCTTGCAACGTGGCACCGGGCGTCGTGCTGGTCGATGCGACGGACAGCCCATTGTTTGATGTCGGCACGCTCACATCTCGATTAGAGCAGTTGCCTGGCTGTCGCATCACCGTTGTGCGGAGAAGCAACGGACCGATTGCCGCTCTGCATCGAGTCCAGTACAGCCTGGCTGTCGCTAAGCAGTATCAGGGTCAAATCAACATGAAGCATCTGCTGCCGTCCCATTTCAAATCCGATCCCCGCGAAGGCGTAATCACAAACGTTTCCTTCTTGCTGCACGTTTCGCAAGAAAAGTGGGACGAGTACGTCCTGCCGGCACTCCAGAAACTCTAATTGGCTTGCGTACAATTTACGATTAGTTTGCCTGAATGCAAATATGCCGAGTATCCTGCCACCGGACGGGCTTGACAAAGTGGCTGGCGAGGCGTAAGCTAGTAATCGTAGAAAGCACGATTGTATAAGGCATTCGACAGGCGTAGGAAAGACGGTTGCGGAAGGCTCATTGTCCCCGCGGTCGCAACGGTCCTGCTGCTTGCCAGTGCGCCGAATTTGACGTATCTCGGGTTGCCGAGATTTGTCCGACCTCG
>Ga0066388_100002303_pt1 | contig 11565 bp, 11 predicted proteins | sample PanSoiMetaGPlot6_FD_64539 | JGI IMG/M metagenome (GOLD analysis project Ga0066388, IMG submission 64539) | Tropical forest soil microbial communities from Panama analyzed to predict greenhouse gas emissions - Panama Soil - Plot 6 (Hybrid Assembly) | ecosystem: Environmental > Terrestrial >... | reverse complement strand
ACGATACGACTATCTGATCGCCTCGACTGCACCGATCGTAATACTGATCATGTCGATGAACGCAGCTCCGTGAGAAGGGAAGCGGACCTGATGAGGTCGGCTGTCGCAAAGCCCTCAGTAAACCGATCATGCACAGCCGAGAGCAGTTCCAGAGCCGCGTCGGAGCGACTTTGACTTTGCCACAATTCCGCAAGTGTGATTGATGATCGTAATTCCCACGACAGCGCCCCCTGGCGGCGCGCGCAGTCCAGCGACCGCAGGAGCAGTGCTTCGGCGCGCTCCGGCGGACCCTGACGCGCCAGCAGCCGTTTTGCCCTAACGCGCAACAACTCTGGTGTGCTCCAACCGCCAAGTCCTTGTTCGCCTCGCGTCAAAATCGCATCGTCAGCCAGGTTCTCTTTCAACGTTGCGACGGTCTCGAAAAGCAGCGCTCCCATGTTCGGGAGATCCGGCTTCGCCTTCGACGTGTGCGATGCCACTCCTAGCGCTGCCTGGTACGCTTTGCCGTACGCGTGCCAGATGAAAAAGCCGTGCTCCTCGGATCGTGTAAGCAGGAGTTCAGTCATCTCCGCTGCCCTGTGAAGCTCTCCGCGCCAAAGGGCGATTGGTGTGACCGCGTGCGCGAGAACGAGACACACGGAGAGTGCGTGTTCTAATGAAATGCCGAGAGTGAGGCCTTCCTGTGCGCAATCGTGCGCCTGGTCGGGAAATCCCTGTTGCCAGAGGGTCCGGGCAAGCATGGTTCGTGTCGAAATTCGCTGATCGAAAAACATTCCTCGCAGGCGCGTCGTGCCGGACGTAATGCTCGGGTGTTTGAGAACGAATTGTGCATGGTCGCGGACGGCACCATGCTCACCTGCAAAAGCGGCTGCTATGGCCGTGAGCCGCCTGTGCGTGACGATCATATTTGGATCGCCCATACCAGAGGCTAGCGTCCCTAGCTTTTGTGACGTTTCGAGAGCCTCGTCATAGTTCCCGTTCGTTGCGCAATAGACGATTTGACCGTAATACGCGCGGTACTGAGCCGCGAGATCGCCTTCGCTTATGGCGCCCGCCAGGGCCCGGGCGAAACAAGCGGCCATGGCCGGCATATCGCCGCGCGTGTGCCAGAGCGTATGGCCCAGCGCATCCAATAAGCTAATCTCGATGTTAGGATCACCAAAGGAGTGATCCTGCGCCACAGCGAGCGCGGCTTCGAGCCGGCGTCCATATTCCTCAAGCAACGATAGAGCGAACCAAAGCGTGCCAGACAGCGACGTGAGCCGACCGAAAAGCTCCCGATCGCCTGATGGCGACATCGCCCAATCCAGGGCGCAGCGAACATCGTCGATGAGGTGCCCATATTTGCCGATCCACAGTTTTGCGTTCTGAATCTCCCAATGCCTTTCTGCGTCGCGCAGGGCAGCGCACAGATGTGTGGCGTGGCGATGAGAGATGTGTCTCAGGTCCCCTAACTCGGCGAGCTTCTCGGCGGCGAAAGCTCGCGTGGTATCCAGCATGCGATAAAGGACAACCTCGCCATCGACATCGGCGGTCAGCAGCGATTTGACGAAAAGGTTTGATAACGTGTCCAAGCCGTGGCGTCGCTCGCTCCCCTCATCGCTTGCGACCGCAATGGCAGCATCGGCGGTGAAAGGACCTCTGAAGACCGCAAGCCGGCGCAACATGAGCTGCTCATCGGGGTGCAGCAGGTCGTAGCTCCACGCCAAAGTCGCAGCGAGCGTCTGGTGGCGGGGCAAGGCGGTACGACGGCCCCGCGTTAAAACTGAGAAACGGTCGTGAAGACGTTCGGCGATTTCTCGCAGGGTGAGTTCATCGGTGCGCGCAGCGGCAAGCTCGATTGCAAGGGGAATGCCGTCAAGGCGACGACAGATCTCAGCAACAATCGGAGCATCGGCGTCGGTAAGCTCGAACCGGTCGAGACTGGCGGTAGCCTGTTGGACGAAGAGCTCCACCGCTGGGAAAGCCAACGCTTGCGCAGCCGTTAAACCGTCGGCAGCGGGAGCGAGCGATAGGGATGGCAACCTATAAACCCACTCTCCCTTTGCGCGCAAAGCCTCGCGGCTGGTTGCGAGGATGCGAATACCGGGGAGCGTAGTCAGTAGAGTTTCTGCCAATGCTGCCGCCGCATCGACGACATGCTCGCACGTGTCGAGCAGGAGGAGCATCTGCTTGCCGCGGAGATAGGTGATCAGCCCCGCCAGGGGATCGTCGGAGAGAACGCTGATGCCAAGTGTCGAAGCGAGCACGCTCGTGACCAGCCGAGGTTCGGCAAGCGACGAAAAGTCGATGAAGCGTACACCGTCGGCGAAAGACGCCAGGGATTGCCGCGCCACGGCGAGGGCGACAGTGGTCTTGCCAATTCCGCCGGGGCCAAGGACCGTAACGAGGCGGTGATCGGCAAGTGACTTAGAAAGAAGAGCAATGGAATCATTTCGTCCGATGATCGGCGTCAACGCCGTGGGCAGATTGTGCTCGACGTCCGGTCGTTCGGAAGTCGGAGGTTGCGCTCTCGATTGAACGACCGGCAGCACGAAACAGTAACCCCTGAGCGGCACCGTCTCAATGGCGCCACGGCCGCCCTCGCCACGTGCGAGTACTTTGCGCAACGATCCAAGCTGGACGCGCAGATTGGCCTCTTCAACGATGACACCTGGCCAAACTAATCGCATGAGTTCATCGGCCGGAACAACGGTGCCTGCTCGCTCTACGAGCGCAACCAAGATGGCAAAGGCGCGGCTGCCGAGTTGGACTGGATCATCTGCCAAAAACAATTTTCTTTCTTTCGGCACCAGCCGAAAGGCGGCAAAGGCATAGGCAACGTCGGCCGATCGGGTGGTTTCAGCCAGCGTGGCGTTACTCTGTGGTGTCGCCTTCACTCGTGAGCGCTCCGACCAATTTTGCCGGCATAAGGGGCTTCATACTCGCGCGTACGCGCGGTCCGCACCTGTTACTTGGCGCGTGCAGGGCGGTGGGTAAGCGGACTTTTACATCGTTTTACAAGGCTTTCGTTGTAGGTGCGGATGAAGCTCGCCAAATAGGGGTACGAGCGAATTGCACATCACGGAGGCCACGCGTGCTCGGCGAAATGACGCTTACCCGCAGTGATGGGGTTTGCATCCACACCTATACGGCCCCCGAGGATGGCTGGTGCGTTAACAGCCACATCGTGGAAACGGAAACCGCTGTCATCGTTGTCGATGCGCAGTACATGCTAGGCTATGCCCACGAGGTGACCGCCTATGTCGCAGGTCTGGGTAAGCCAATCATGCGGCTATACCTCAGTCACTTTCATCCAGATCACATTCTCGGCGCGTCCGCATTCTCGTGCCCTATTTACGCGCTTGGCGTTGTTGCGGCGAAGATCGCCGCAGTTGGCGACCGTGTGGCCGGCGAGGAGCATGAGAAGCACGGCGACGTGATCGCGGTACGGGCGGAGCAGCCTGACCATATCGTCGCGCAGGGCGTGGAAAAAATCGGCGGCACTCGCTTCGAATTTCTCCATCTTCAGCATGCCGAGACCGCGGACGCATTGATGGTCGGGCTTCCGGACAGTGGCATTCTGATAACGCAGGATCTCCTCTACAACAGTGTCCATGTCTTTGTCGGCGAGCGGGCTTTCGACAGCTGGGCGGCGGCGCTGCAAAGAACCCAGGCGCTCGACTACGACACGCTGCTGCCAGGTCATGGTTTGCCCGGGGGTCCCGAACTCTATGGCGCGATGCTGCGATACATCGAAATAGCGCGCGACGCCTATTCAAAATCTAACAGCGGCGCGGAGCTGAAGACTCGCATGATCGCCGCCTTTCCGCATCATCGCGGACGGGTCTTGCTCGACCATCAGATGCGCTTCCTGTTTCCAAAGACAGGTTAGGCCACGCCACCTGCAAGCGTCAATTCGGCGAGCGGTCGTCGCCGTCGCGTCCTTGAACCGTCGGATTCCGGCGAAGCTTCAGCTCAGCACATCGAAAGGACACCAGGCATGGCACCTGATGAAAAACTGGGATTGGCCCGTAAATTCCTGTCGGTGCTCAGTGCACCCGACGAAGGCGTCATCCGTAGCATCGTTGCCGACGAGATGGTGTGGTCCTTTCCCGGGTCTAGCGCCATTTCCGGCGAAGCGCACGGCATCGCCGGAGTGATGGCCCGGGCCAAGGCGATTGCGGTGCATAACGTGCATGTTGAAATCGGTCGTGCGGTTTATGGCTACAACGGTCTGGCGATATTTTTGCCGCGTCTTGGACGAGCATTTAGCGGCCGTTTTCACGTTCCGCGACAGCAAGATCACACGGTTGGATACGTTCTTATCGGACGTGCCGATGGTCGAAACATTCTTTGGCTAAAATTTTTCACCGCCATGGAAGTCAACAAATTGAAGGCAACGCCATGAAAAATAATCGAAGTGTCCTGGTCGGCATGATTGCCGGCATCGCCGCATCGTTCTGCGGTATCCCGGAGACCCTGGTGGCTGAACCGCCAAGTCCTATGCCGTTGAGCGAGGCGACGAGGACTGAGCTTCGCGGCCTCTACAAACAGCTAATCGATGCTGAAAACCGTCATGATGTCGCGGCGGTCCGGCCCTTGGTGTGGGTGTCACCCGACACGCTTTTCGTCGCCAAGACGGCAACGGCGGCCGAGGGCAACTGGGCGGGCTTCTGGGGCACCGACGTCGTGCTTCAGCACCTCGATGATCTATATAAAGCAGGCTCATTCAGGATCGAGCCGGACTACGACAAGGAAAAAGTCGTGGCGCTGAGTCGTGATGTCGCCGAGACCTACGTTCCTGTCAACATCGCGGTCGCTTATGCCGGCCAAACCCCCGTTCCGAAACCATTCCTCATGATCCTCGAATGGGTCAGGACAGCGGATGGGTGGCGCATGGCGACCGACATCGCCCTGCCGGTCCCGCCTGTGCCGCACGAGTGAAAATCACCTGACACACAGGAGTTCCTATGCATCCGATCCGAAAATTGCGCGAGTCCGGCCATGCGACACCAGAGCAGTTCGCCGCTCTGCTGGATGAGAATGTGGTGATGCACAGTCCGCTGCTGACCAAACCCATCCTCGGCCGCGAGGCCGTCGCCAAAACCATGGCCGCCTCGTCTCGTAATCGCGACAACCCCGGCGAGTACGTGCTCGAACGCAAGCTCGACAATGCCACGACTTTCCTTCGGTGGAAGGGAACGATCGAAGGCCACGAATTCGAGAGCTTGGAACTGCTCACCAACGGACCCGACGGCAAGCTCAAGGAACGTACCATTGCCTATCGTCCATTCCCTGCACTCAAGATTTTTCGAGAGAAACAACGTGCCGCCGTTGGTGAGAGCGTGTCGGCCGACTCGTGGGACTACGTCTAACCCGGAAAAAGAAAAAAGTCCCCGACGAACGACCACCTCTCGACACTCTGCGAGGTGCAATTGCTTTGGCGAACAAATCGGAGAAGTAAGATGTCGAAACATCCATTCCGCGTCGCCATCGAAGCCGGCGTCAGCGATGAGGCATTCCGCAAACTGTTCGCGCCGGACGTGGTAATCATGGCGCCGATGCTGAGCAAGCCCGTTAAGGGTGCTCGCGACGTGTTGAATATCCTCAATAACGCTGTGAGGATCGCCAGCCCAATCAGATACACCCTCGAAGTCAGCGATTCAAAGCAGACGCTTTTGTTCTGGACGGGCAATGCCGGCGGGTATGCGCTTCAGGCAGTGACAATCCTGAAGGACGGCGCCGACGGCCTGATCCACGAGATCAGGGTACTGATGCGCCCTTGGCCGATTGCAACGGTCTTTCGCAACGCAATGTACAAGGCGCTGTCATCGATAATCCCGGCAGATTATTGGGAGTTGCAGCCCAAGCCGGAGGACGCCGGGGAACCGCGCCACTTCACGCCAATCAGTTTGAGACCCATCAACCTCGCAGCGGACATAGTGCTGCATAGCCCGATGCTGGCGAAGTCCGTGCGCGGCAAAGCGGAGGTTGAAGCAGCCGTGGGGTTGGCACACCAGATCCAAAGCGCATCCTCCTATACCTCTATCATTGCGACGTCCGACTTGCTTGTCGAATTGTTCGACTGCGACGCGGAGGGCTATCCGATGGAGGGAATTTGGCTGCAGAAACTGAATGATCGAGGCGAGATCAATGATCTGACCGTGTACTTGCGTCCCTATCCCGCGGTTACGGTGCTCAGAAACAGAACAAAGGAATTGGGTGAGAAGGCCGGGGTTCTGGTCGGCCGGGATTATTGGGAGCTGGAAGCTCCAGCGGCCTGACCTTGTTGACGATACCTCCCATCGCCGGCGATATCTGGATGCCATAGCCACCATGGCCGACGAGCCAGAGGAAACCTGACGCGCCCGGCGCCTTACCGGGTAAGAAGCGACTTGTCGGCGGCGAAAGTGCGCAACCCCGCCCGTTTGTGGGTGATACGATCGACGCGCAGGGTCGTGAACCGCTGTAGCCGGTCGATAGCAAACACGACGTCATGCTTGCGTTGCGACGGCTGAAGAATTGCACGACGAAATAGCAGAAATCGCCTGGAGCGAGACTGCCTGGAGAGGCTTGGACGACGGACGGCTTCAAGGCGTCGTGGCAGAACCAGATGGCCGAGAAAATGATGGAGCCGCTGCGAAAGAAGGAGCTTGTCTTCCACGGCTTTAGAAAATCGGCCGTGGTCTTCTTGCTCGAGGCCGGATGTACGGACGCGGAGGTGTCCGCGATCACTGGCCAGTCGCGAGAGATGGTCGCGCACTATGCGCGGCAAGTGAACCAGCGGCGCTTGGCAGCATCGGCCGTGTTGAAATGGGAGGCGGATGGCCGGCAAAAGGGTGGACGACGGTCGGAGCGGGCTGCGCAAAAAGGACATCGACAGGAACGCGGACGAGCAGGCCGCGCATGACCTTTGTGCGGACGTCGCGCGTGCGGCGGAGCCGCGGGGTGGCGACGGGGCCGACATACGTCTACGAATGCCCGATGTGCCGTAAGAGGTTTCGCCGGAAGACCATGAACGGGGCGCTCAAATCCGCACAAGCGGCCGGACGGTTGGAACTGCGGCGGCCGAATGGGCTATCTGGTTGATACGCAGTATTAGGAAGGGGGTGTAAGGAGATATTGGAATCGCATCCAAATTCTTGGGCAAGTAAGGGCAGCACAGTCGATAAGCGCAGTTATCGCGATTAACGATAGAAACGTATGAGTTCGATGAGCATCGGGCATGTTCCCTCAATTATCGCAAGGCCAACACCTCACACGGTAGGGCGATTGCAAAGGCCCATGCAGAAGTCGCCAACGATGCGCTCCAACTTGCCGGCAACGGCACGGGCCTGCGCGTTTGCCGAGCGCAGGCGCTCCGCTGCGCGCTCGACGTCGCGTCGAAGCTTCTTTTCGTCGATCGTGGTGATCCTGCCATGGTCGAGCACCATCCGCCCGCCGATCATCACGCCGTCGACTGCGGCGCCGCTCTCAGTGAACACGATCTGGCCGATAAGATCGCCGAGTGGCACGTAGTGCACGTGCGCGAGATCGAGGAATACGACGTCAGCTTTCGCGCCCGGGGCTAGGCGCCCGATCGAGTCGCCAAAGCCGAGAGTGCGCGCGCTGCCAGTTGTCGACATCGTCAGAACTTCGGTCGGCGCGAGCCATTTCCTGTAGTCGGAACTCTGGACGCGTGAAATGAATGACGCGAGGCGGGTCGCCTCGAACATGTTGAGTGAATCCGAGGTATTGACGCCGTCGGTCCCGATGCCGACGTTGATGCCGGCCTCGAGCATCGGCCGCACATGCGCAAGGCCCGAGCCAAAGCGCATGTTGCTGAGTGGATTGTGAACCACGCTCCCGCCCCTGCTCGCCAGCCGAGCCCGATCGTCGCCGTCGAGCCAGATTGCGTGCGCGGCCGAGAAATGCGGCCCAATCAGGTCAAGCTTGTCGAGATGCGTGGTCAGCGTGTGGCCATATTTTCGCAGGCCAAGCACTGCCTGGCTCTTGGACTCCGCCAGATGGGTTTGCAGCGGCAGATCGAACTCGCGCGCGAGATCACGACAGCCGGTGAGAAATGGGTCACTGCAATGCAGCGGAATCGTCGGCGCGATCGCCGGCCGGATGCTGTCGCGGTCGAATGGCCAGGCGGCGAAGACCTCGCGGCATCCCGCGAGCGTCTCTTCAGGTTTGGCGAGGCGAAAGCGTTCAGGGCCGGCCCTCAGATCGTCCGGCATGGCATCGAGCAGGCCGGGATAGGCTTGATAGAGCGTCATGTCAGCGATCATCGGCGCGATGGTGGCGCGCACGCCGACCTCCTGATATCCGCGCCCAAGGGCCGTGATACCGTCCAGACTCGGTACAGGAAATTCGAAGAACAAGTCGTAGCATGCGGTGCTGCCCTTGCGCACCATGTCGACCGCGTTCAGCAGACCACACAGGTACTTGTCGTCGAGCGTGCGATTCCCGCCGACCGCCGGGCTCGAATTGAGAAAGAGTTCAAGCGTCCAATAGTCGTTGATGGCGCCTTTGGCGAGCGCGCCATGCCCATGCATGTGACCATTGACCAAGCCCGGCATCAGGGCGCGGTCGGTGGCGTCGACGGTGCTGGTGCCTTCAGGCGTTGCAAGACCTGGCGGGCCGATTTCCCGGATCGTGTCGTCCTCGATCAGGATATCGGCGGGATAGGCGCGCTTCACCGCGATGTCGAGCGCGAGACCATTACGGATGGCGACAAAGGCGTTGGGCATCATAAGCTCCGACCGCTGGTCGCCGACCAGGGGAAGAACACACGCTCCACCAACACAACGGCCTGGAACAGCACGATGCCAATGACCGAAAGCAGGACTACGGCACCGAAAGCGAGCGAGGTGCGGAAGAAGGCGGTCGAGGACGTCACTAGGTAGCCAAGTCCGCGATCCGCCGCGATGAACTCGCCGACGACGGCGCCGATCACCGAGAACGTGATCGCCATCTTTAGTCCACTGAATATGAAGGGGATAGCCGAGGGGAGGCGGATGCGGACGAGCAGCTGCAACCAGCTCGCCTTCAGCGCGCGGCCCAGCTCGATTAGCTCAGGCGGCGTCGCCAGCAGGCCGGCCGCAATGGAGATCACGAGCGGAAAGAACGCGACGAGGAACGTGACGAGGATGCGCGGCAGCGCGTTCGCCCCGAGGGTGATGACCAGCAGGGGCGCGATCGCGACCTTCGGGACCGACTGCGTGAGAACCAGTAGAGGATAAAGCGCGCTCGCGAGGAGCGGCGACGAGGCGATTGCGACTGCCAGCGGGAAGCCGATCAGAATCGACACTGCAAATCCTACCAGCACCGTGAACAATGTCGACTGCGTATGTTGCATGACGTTCGGCGCCTGCTGGGCGAGCGCGTTCAGGATCGCGCTCGGCGCGGGCAGCAGGAATTCCGGAATATCGAAAAGGCGGACGCACAGCTCCCATAACGCGATCAGCGCGACGAACATGATGGTGGGCGGCAGCGCCGATCGGATCGCCCTGACGCGGCGCCATGCGGGGGACCTAGCCATGGCCCAGTCCATGACGTTCGCCGAAAATGTGGGCGCGAATACGCCGCGCACTGGCAAGGAAGTCCGGCCGGTCCACGAAATCGAATCCGCGCGGCCGCGGCAGCGCGATCGGCACGCGATCGACGATCCGGCCGGGGCGGCTGCTCATCACGACCACCTCGTCGGAGAGCAGGACCGCCTCGGAGACCGAATGCGTGACGAAGTAGATCGTCTTCGGATCGCGTTCGCAGATTCGCAGCAACTCGAGGCTCATCTCTTCACGTGTCAGCGCATCGAGCGCACCGAATGGCTCGTCCATCAGCAAGACGTTCGGGTTCGTCACGAGCGCCCGGCAGATGGCGACTCTCTGCTGCATTCCGCCGGATAGCTCACTTGGCACCTTGTGCTCGAAACCCGCAAGACCGGCGAACCTAAGAAGGCCTTCGGCCTTATCCCGTCCGGCCGAGTTGACGCGCCCGCGCAGCGAAAGCGGAAAAAGGACGTTGGCCAACACGGTCGTCCAGGGAAGGAGAGTGGGTGTCTGGAACACGATGCCGACATCCTCGCGCGGCATCGTTACGGGCGTGCCGCCGATGGTGACTCCGCCCTCGCTCGGCGCAATGAGCCCCGCGATGATCCGCAGCAAGGTGGACTTGCCACAGCCGGAAGGACCGACGACCGCGACAAACCGGCGATCGGGGATTTCGAGTGAAATGCCGGCGAGCGCCGGCACCTCGCTCCCGTCCTGCGACTCATAGACATGGTCGACTTGATAGACGCGGATCTCCGAAGCCACCCGGTTTACTCCGGCAAGAAACGCATATCGAGCAACGTCGACGGGTCGAAGGCGGGATCAAGACCCTGCGCCATCGAGACCGCCGCGTAGGTATCTTTCAGCTTCTGCGGATCGAACTTGCCGAAGGAGTCCGATGGCGTAACGTATTTGGTCAGGAAGATTCGCATGCTGCCGAGCGCGTCGTCCGCATCGACCTCCGGATTCGCCTTGGCGTGGAGCTGTGCGGCCTCCTCCATGTTGTCGCGCGCCCACAGGAATGACTTCTTCGTGGCGCGAAGGAACCGCTTGATGAGGTCGCCGTTGGCCGCGATGAACGGCTCGGTTGCCATGACGCAGTAGGTATAGATCTTGAATCCCGAGTCCGCAAAGGGGAAGACCTTGATCAGCTTGCCCATCTTCTTTGCCTGCTTGTTCTGCCAGTATTCGTGAGTCGCGAACACGGGGGTCGCATCGATCGCGCCCGACAGCAGCATGCCGGCCCATGCGGCCGGATCCGCGTTCAACCATTGTATCGTGCTGGCGTCGAAGTCGGCGAGCTTGGCGAGCAGCGGGAAGTAGAGCTGATGGCTGTTGCCCGGCGACGTCGCGATCTTCTTGCCGGCCAGCTCCCGCACCGATTTGATGCCGCTGCTCTCGAGCACGAAGATGGAATGCGGTGACTGGTTATATTCCGACATCAGGCACTTCACCGGCGCCCTTTCGCGAATCGCGGCCAGCATCACCGTCGAGATGTCCGCCTCTCCCAGCATCGCGCCACCGCCCGCGACTTTCTTGACGGTGTCGCCGGAGCCGAACCCGCGCGACATGACGAGTTCGATCCCTTCGTCCTTGTAGAAGCCTTTGGCGACGCCGGCGAAATACGGCGCGTACTCGCCGGTCGGGATCCAGCCGAGCTGGTAGATCACCCGGTCGGCCGCGCGAGCCACCGGGCAGCACAGCGTGACGATGACGAGCGCGGCGTGTAAGAGCCCCAATTTATTCAGCATGGCAGCCTCGGTATCGGTTCGAGGAAGGATGTGTCAGCATTGCTCATGAAGCCTGGTTCGTCGCACTGGCCGGATAGACGCGCGCATCGGGCGCGTCCCATCCGATCTCCGCGATTTGCCGATTGGCGAGTTCGGCAGCTGTGCGGCGGTCGGCGAGCTTCACGCGCAATGTAGCGCCGCCGTCCAGTGTGACCCGGATCTGTACGTGATCGCCGAGATAGGTGACGTCGTCTATGCGTGCAAGCAGTGCGCAGCTGCAGCGCTCGGCGGCTCGGCCGACGGTGATTCGCTCGGGG